>Ga0066388_100002565_pt1 | contig 11197 bp, 7 predicted proteins | sample PanSoiMetaGPlot6_FD_64539 | JGI IMG/M metagenome (GOLD analysis project Ga0066388, IMG submission 64539) | Tropical forest soil microbial communities from Panama analyzed to predict greenhouse gas emissions - Panama Soil - Plot 6 (Hybrid Assembly) | ecosystem: Environmental > Terrestrial > Soil... | reverse complement strand
CGATCCGCCGCTCCCTTCTCGTCGAGGTTTTGACTGAGCTCGAACATAATGCCCTCGCCGAGTTCGCGCTCGACGGCTTCCGATTTCAGGAGCTGGTCAAGGAATCTTGCCTGAAGAAATGCGGTGGACATCTCTTTCCTCGCTACATCGAACTTGTCTTGCCGGAAGGCTTCGACGGCGCACCAGTAATCCTCGACGGCCTGCTCCACACGGCCGCTTACGGTCTTGCTGCTTGTCACCTTGACGACTTCATAGTCGGCCAGAATCCTGCTCAAACTCGCGCCCAGGGCCGTCAGCCGTCGCCTTACAGACTCTCGCTCCAACCAGTCTTGAAAAAGCACGGTCTACAGGCGCGAGCCGATAGTCGTTTTCACTGTTACCTTGCCGGACATCTGATCGGCAAGTGGCGTGTACTCGTTGGTCAGCCACATTGGATAGATGCCGAGCGCCAGCATGAAGAAGGAGAGGCAGGCTGCCACCACAGCCTCGGTCTGCGTAATGTCGGTGAACGTGCCGGCCCACTTCGGAGGCATCGGCCCAAAGAAGAGCCGCTTGAGCAGCCACAACATGTAGCCTGCCGTGAGAATCACTCCTGTCCCGGCAACTATGATGCAGCCTTGCACGAAGGCGGAGTTGGCACTGTACGCATGCGCCACGGGCGACACGAAAGAGCCGTAATACACCGTCACTTCAGCCACGAAGCCGGACAGTCCCGGCAAGCCGAGATTTGCCAGAGCGGCCAGCATCCAGAAGTAGAAGATGTAAGGGGTCTGCTTAGCCAGTCCGCCGCCTATCTCGGCGATGTTTCTGGTGTGACAGCGATCGTAGACAGTGCCGACCAGGAAGAAGAGCGCGGCCGAGATGACGCCGTGGCTGATCATCTGGAATATGGCGCCATTGAAAGCCGCTGCACTGAGCGCTCCCAGTCCCATGGTCACGAAGCCCATGTGGCTGATGCTCGAGAAAGCAATGATGCGCTTCATGTCATCCTGGACGAGACAGGCAATGGCTGCCCAGACGATATTGAACGCGCCGACAGCGATGAGAATCACGGAAAGAGAGACGATGGCATCCGGGAAGAAGCCCAGGCAAATACGGAAGAGACCGTAAGAGCCCATCTTCAACAGCAGTCCGGCAAGGATCATCGAAATCGGCGTCGGGGCCTCGACATGTGCATCCGGCAACCACGTATGGAATGGAAAGGAAGGAAGCTTGATCAGAAACGCCAGCATGAATCCCAAACAGGCAATTGTCTGCACCGACAAGACAAGCCTGGGAGCAAGCGTGCTCAACTTAACCATGTCGAAAGTTTGATAGTTGGGGCCCAGATCTCCCAGCCCGAGGTACAGGTAGAGCAAAGCGCCGAGCATGAGCACGCCGCCGAAAAATGTGTAAATCAAGAACTTCCAGGCAGCATAATCGCGTCTGGGTCCGCCCCAGATGGCAATTAAGAGGAACATGGGGATCAGTTCCAGCTCATACAGGACAAAGAATTGAACGAGGTCTAGAGAAACAAACACGCCAAGAATGGAAGTGGTCAACAACATGACCATGCTGTAGTACAAGCGGGGCCGGCGCTGATCTACAGAGCCACTGGCCAAGATGGCCATGAGCGTAACACCCGTCGTCAGGAGCACCAGGCACAAGCTCATGCCGTCGATGCCAACGTGATACTCAATCGGGAACGGTGAAGTAATCCAACTCACCTGTTGCTCGAACTGCATCCCTGTTTGGGACGGATCAAAACCGACCGCCAGCCACAGCGATAGCGCCACCATAACAAGACCGAGTGCGATTGCCATCTTGCGCGCGGACTTCTCAGGGCAAAGCGGAATCGCGAAGCTTCCAAAAAGCGGGACAAGCAGCAAGCAAGTCAAGAGTTGCGGGATCACTGTGTACTCCTTAGGTGTGGCCCGAGCAGCCCGGCTCGGAGTCCGATCGCCGGCGGCGACGCTTCGTCGACGCTTTCAAGAGACTCACATCGGAGTGCACATTGACTGCGCCGGCACCAGTATATCGGGGTCGCGCAAAAGAGTTCCAGATAAAGCCGGTCAGCAAGCAGTAATTGAACAATTGTTGAAGTGAAAAATAATTTCACGACTGTTCTTGCAGAGTCCCTCATTGCCAGGAAGCGGAGCGACCACGGCAGTCTCAGCCAGATCTCCAACGCCGGAGTTTTATGGCTTGGCGGGCAATGATGGAAAGGGAGCTACACAGAGGGCGGACCCGCCATGACGGCACGCGGTTGTCCTTGTATATTGTTTAGGCGTTCCGGTTGAAGATGGCCGGATTTGTTCGGTTATTACCACCCATCAGGCGCTCTATGGTGGCGCCCGCAAGTCATGGAGACATCCTCTTGAACGACCCAAGCTCGGCCCTGGCGGTGATAAGTGCTGCACCGTGGATTGTGGCGGCACAGTTTATAGCCGGTGCTCTTATCATCCTTTTCGCTCGCTGGAACAAGACGTTGTCAATGACTCTGGCGGTGGGCGCTGTCGCGTACGGGTTCGTCCACTCGCTACTCATATTCGACGTCCTCCGGCAGCACCCGGAACTGGCCCCATGGCAAGCCAATTACGACTGGTTTGTTTCCTCTACTTTCAAGATTTCGGTCGGTGTGCTCGTTGACAATCTAGCGGCTGTCATGATGATCGTCGTCACTACGGTCGCCTTGCTGGTGCAGATATACACGCATGGCTATATGCGCCATGACCCTGGTTATTCGAGATTCTATGCATACCTGGCCCTGTTTACCGGCTCGATGTTGGGGCTGACTCTCTCGACCAACCTGGTCGAGATGTACATTTTCTGGGAATTAGTTGCGCTGTGCAGTTACTTGTTGATCAGTTTCTGGTGGTTCCGGAATACGGCAGCCGAAGCCGGTCTCAAAGCGTTTGTCGTCAACCGCATCGGTGACTTCGGGTTCCTGGTTGGCATACTTTTATTCCTGGGAGCAACATACGGATACTGGCAGGGACATCCGATTCTCGCCTTCAGCGACCCGAACGGCTACGATTTGACCAGCGCCATCAAGTGGGCAAGTGATCAGGGCTTCTTGACGCCGGCTTTGTTAACTACCATTTCGGTGCTCGTCTTCATGGGCCCGATGGCCAAGTCCGCGCAAGTGCCGTTGCACGTGTGGCTCTCCGACGCCATGGAAGGTCCAACGCCAATCTCCGCGCTCATCCACGCAGCAACCATGGTGGCAGCCGGTGTTTATCTGGTGGCACGCGCATACCCGCTATGGCTGACACCGGCAGGAGGCATGAATTCCGACGGGCTTTGCGTCGTCACCTGGGTCGGAACTCTGACGGCATTCATCGCTGCCACGATCGCCCTCACGCAGTTCGACATCAAGCGCATTCTTGCCTGGTCGACGGTGTCACAGCTTGGATACATGTTCGCCGGGCTTGGTGCCGGGGCTTACACGGGCGGCATGTTCCACCTGTTCAACCACGCATTTTTCAAAGCAATGCTCTTCCTTTGTAGCGGGGTCGTGATTCACTATTTGCACCACGTGATGACCCACGATCACGATCTCGAGAAAAAGCTCGACACATGCAGCTTGATGGATCGAATAATTCCGCCCTCGCAAGATGTTCGATTGATGGGCGGACTTAGGAAGTACATGCCAGTGACAGCGCTCTGCTTCCTGGTCGGCACATTTTCAATCTCCGGCTTCCCTGGTTTGAGCGGATTTTTCTCGAAAGATGAGATCATCTCGGCAGCACACGCTTATCAGGGTTTCGGCCACGACCTTCTCTTCTGGCTGTTGGTCGTGACTGCCGGCCTCACCGCTTTCTACATGTTCCGAGTCTACATCCTCACTTTTGAAGGCGAATACCGGGGAACAGGAACGCCGGCGGCGGAAGGCTGGAAGCTGTCCGTCATGACCGCACCCCTGGTTGTGCTGGCGATCCCTTCGATTATTTCTGGCTACCTCGGCGTAAATCCGAGTCTGTGGCTGGGAGGAGCGGCAGAAGGAGCAGCCGCTGCGCCGCCTTTTGCCCAGTTCCTCTACTTTTTGCATCCGCATGCGGAAGCGCCGAACTGGACAGTGATGACAATCTCCACGCTCGTATCCCTTACCGGCATCATCCTCGCGTATTTCGTCTACATGGCGCCCAAGCGCTTGCCGATCAACGAATGGGTCCAGGCAAATCTCGCACCTTTGTACAACCTGTCGTGGAACAAGTGGTACTTCGACGACCTTTACATTCTTGCCGCCCAGAAGGTGATCCTTCCCGTCTATCGGGCTGTTTGGTCGTTTGTCGACATGCTGATCGTCGACAACGTGGTCAACGGGTCGGCTCTGGCCACGCTTGGATCGGGCGAGACGCTCCGTTACTCCGAAAACGGGCGAGGGCAGTATTACGCGCTGGTGATCTTTGCTTGCGTGGCGCTGCTTGGCTGGGTAGTATTTCTGGTGAGACCGCACGGAGGTTGATAGATGTCGCACCATGACGGTCACGAGCATTGTGAATCCGAGCACGCGGAACACGGGCACAATGGGGACGGGCACGACCACCCCCCGGCAGCAGGGCATGGACCGCTCGAGGGCGCCGGAGCCATCATTCCTGAGCAGAGCCTCCAGGACAAGCTGCTTATGCTTGTTGCCGGACTCTGTCTGGCAGGGCTTCTGTACTTTGGCAGCCTGTGGGCATTTTCACTGACACCCCCCGCCCACAGCGAGCACGCCCCCGCGGCCGAAGAGCATCACCAGTAACAGACGCGACGGCAAATCATAAACGGCGCCTGGCGTTTTGGCCTGGTCCGCGCATGGCGATATTGGTGGGGTCGCGTAACTTTTGTTGTCGCTGATGCGGCTAGCAGCCTGGCCGGCCTCATGAAAACTCGGCCTTGTGATATTTTATCAAGGCCAATAACGGTACAAACAAAGCAGTTTGCCGGGACAGCGGATAACATTTAGTACGGACACGCCACCGGGGCTGCACATCGAAATCACACCGGGCAGGAGAAGACAATGCAGGAAGTCACTATTGGGATTGCTGGAGCAGCGGGAGACGGACTTGATAAGTCCGGGGATACGCTTGCCAAAACTGCAGGGCGACTGGGAGTGCATGTCTACGCCTACAACAGTTACCAATCCATAATTCGCGGCGGGCACATCTGGCTGCGGGTCAGGCTCGGCGAAAACAAGGTCTGCTCTCACGGCGATACCCTTTCCGCCTTGATCGCCCTCAACCAGGATTCACTCGAGCGGCACGCCGGAGAGGTTGCAACCGGCGGCGCTATCATCTTCAACGGTGATCGCCTGAAGCTGGACCCGGCACTACCTCTTAACAAGGATGTCCAAGTAGTAGCCATTCCTATGAAGGAAGTGACCACCGAGATTGCCTCCCAGTTTGGTCCAATCCAGCCGGTCATGCAGAACACGGTCGCAATCGGGGCGATCATGTATCTGACCAATATCGACCTCTCGGAAGCTGAGAATGTGCTGGCGGATACGTTCAGTCACAAGGGGCAGAAGGTCATTGACCACAACGTTGCCCTGCTGAGAGCTGGATTCGAGTACGCAAAAGCCCACGGCAAACCGATCACCAAAGAGTGGAAATTCTCCAGGCAGCGCCGCCCGTTCGTCACCGGCAACGAAGCAATCTCTCTGGGAGCCGTGGCCGCCGGTTGCAAGTTCTACTCCGCATATCCAATGACACCGGCTTCGTCGATTCTGCACTGGATGGCTTCACACGCCGACAAGGTCGGGGTGCTGGTCAAACAAGCCGAAGACGAGCTGGCCGTCATCAACATGGCTATCGGTGCCGGCATTGCGGGCGCTCGTTCCATGTGCGCCACATCCGGAGGCGGATTCGCGCTCATGACCGAGGCGCTGGGTATGGCGGGAATCATGGAAGCGCCGGTCGTTTGCGTCGAGGTTCAGCGCGGCGGACCGTCGACAGGACTGCCGACAAAAACCGAGCAGGCAGACCTCTTCCAAGTGGTTGGAGCTTCGCAAGGCGAATATCCGCGCATGATTGTCGTACCGCGCGACATCGTCGATGCCTATTACAGCACCGTCGAAGCGTTCAACTGCGCCGAGAAGTGGCAGTTGCCAGTCGTCATCATGTCGGACTTGCTGCTGTCCGAGCACCCGGAAACCATAGATGCAGACGCGCTCAAAGCCGACGTCAAGATCGATCGCGGGCAGATGGTCACACAGTGGGATACCAGCAAGGGCAAGTACAAGCGCTTCTCGATGACGGAATCGGGCATATCGCCCAGGACAGTGCCCGGCACGGCCGATACGCTCTATGTCTCAGCCAGCGACGATCATGACGAGGAGTCAATCCTCATCTCCGACATGTACACGGCGCCGCCGGTCCGGCGCAAAATGCACGAAAAGCGCATGCGCAAGATGGAAGGACTGCTGAAGGAGCTCCCGGCACCGAAGCTCGAGGGTGCTGCCGATGCAGACGTAACGCTCGTCACCTGGGGATCGACCTACGGCGTCGTCAAAGAAGCCATCGAGCTGCTTGCCGCCGATGGCATAAAGGCCAACCACCTGAACGTGAAATACATCTATCCGTTCCACGCCAAGGAAGTAACGGAAATTCTCGCGAAGGCGAAAAAGAAGATCTCCGTCGAGGTGAACTACACGAGCATGTTCGCCCGCTACCTCCGCGGTGAGACGGGCATCGGTATGGACGCTCACGTCAACAGATACGACGGCGAGCCCTTCCAACCGAAAGACATCGCCACCCGGGTCAAAGATATTCTTGCCGGCAAGCCCCTCGATCTCGACGTCTCTGAAGAAGAAGCTCGCGAAATCGCGTATCACTACCTGCGTACCCATGCCGGAGAGCGCTTCAGGCCCTCGACTCTCACCCGTCAGGATAAGGATGGCTACGGCGAACCGACCTGGAAGGTTGAGATCGTAGAGCGGATCACCGGCAAGAAAGAAGCCGAGATGGCAATTGGACGCGAATCAGGCGCGACCTACTACTACAAGCCCGTCGGGCAGCCCGAGGACAAGAAGGCTACGCAATCGGTTTCATGACCTGACGGCCAGCGGAGGCATTACTTGGCCGCCAGTGTCTGCGATAGGAAATTGATAAGAGGAATAGAGAATGGCAACTGTTGTTGAACTACCGGTAGATCTTTTCAAGGGTCCCGTCGATCCTGACTGGTGTCCCGGCTGCGGTGATTTCGGTGTCCTGCGCTCTGTGCAAACTGCGGCGGCTTCCCAGGGCGTTCGCCCGGAAAACCTGCTCATCGTCTCCGGAATCGGCTGCTCATCGAACCTGCCGGGATTCATCCACGCTTACGGCATACACAGCCTGCACGGACGCTCGGTGCCGGTGGCAACAGGAGCGCACCTGGCCAACACCGACTTGAAGGTTGTCATCACGGGCGGCGACGGCGACGGATACGGCATCGGCATCGGACACCTGATCCACGCCATGCGCCGCAACCTGGACATGACGTACGTGGTTATGAACAACCAGATCTACGGTTTGACCACCGGACAGGCATCACCGACAAGCACCATGGGGCATCAGACCAAATCGACGCCGCGCGGCAATCCCGAGAAACCGCTCTTCCCGCCGGCGCTCGGTATCGTCAGCGGTGCCACTTACGTAGCTCGTGGCTTCTCCGGTGAAGCCAAACAGCTGGCGGACCTGATTGCCGGCGGCATGGCACATCGCGGTTTTGCACTGATCGATGTGTTCAGCCCCTGCGTGACGTACAACAAGATCAACACTTATGCATGGTTTAAAGAGCGCGTTTACAAGCTCGAGGACGAAGGCTGGGACCCATCACATGTAGACAAATCGCTCGCCAAGGCCTTCGAGTGGGGCGACCGCATACCGCTAGGCGTCGTCTACAAGTCCGACCAACCGATTTACGAAGACAGCGAACCAGTGCTCCAGAAAGGTCCACTCACCAAACAGCCCCTGGGTGTCGGCAAGGAACTCTTCGCGGAACTCGTCGAAGAGATGATTTAGCGGCAAGCTGCGCCTACCGCCGTTCGGCAGTCCGTGGGGGCAGCGCCCCGGCCCTATTCGAACAGACCTGGCGACAGGGCGCGGCTGAAATGGGCAGCCCGGGGGCTGGTGGCTATGATCGTGCTGGATTCCGGAATCACCATGGTGAAGTCAGTCGGCGGGTGTGACTCGAGGGCAACGACCACCGGCCAGGTCGATATCGCCGGAACAGCCTTTCTTATCGTGTCTGTTTGCGAGTCGTCCGCGCGGAAGCTGTTCTGAATGATCTGTTCGTGCTTGCACTCGGAGGTGGGAGCCTGCCAGCGGTAGGACACCTTGAAGCCGGAGGCGGTCAGCAGTAGCTCAAGCCTTTTCGCTATTTCTTCGGCTCCGCGTGGGTACTTAATCGCTATCGACAGCGGCCGGCCGGAATCCAGGTCGTACTGTATATCCCCAGACGCTGGCTCTGCAGCAGATGCTTCTGTGTTGTCCGCCAGTGCCGGCTCGCTCGCGGCCTCGGCATTTTCACCTTGGACAACTTCGAGATCCGCCAGCGGACCAATCAAGCGCTCCAGGACGACGCGGCTGGCCTTCATGTCGGGCAACCAGTAACTGCCCCCGCCGATCGTTGCCGATGTCCCGGGTAGAGTCGCGGTCTGTGCGCGGTTGGAATCGAAGTCCTTCAAGAACATCAGGACTCGGGCCATGTCCTCGAGCGATAGATCGGTGACCACACACTCATTGGCCAATCCCAAAAACTGGGGCAACTTGAGAAGGGACTGAGGCTCCTGAAGCTTGCGCGCGACCTGCCGGAAAAACCATTGCTGCCTCTCCATGCGTCCAATATCACCGCGCGGATCGTGGCGGAAGCGCACATACTCTTCCGCCTGCACAGGATCCAGCACTTGCAGTCCCGGCTGTAGATCTACATCGAGATGTCCGGCTCTATCGCGATACCGCATGCGGTTCTCGACCAGAACCTCGACAGGTCCGACCAGCTCGAAGAACCTCTTGAGTCCTTTGGTATCAACCACTACGAAGTGATCGATTCCCACGCCAAAGGCCGCCTTGACGGTGTCCATCGCCAGGACCGGCCCGCCCAGCGCGTGAGCGGCGTTGATCTTTTCACGGCCGTGTCCGGGAATTCTCACGCGGCTATCTCGTGGAATGGATACCAGACCCACTCTCTGCCCCTGAGGATCGATGGTGACCAGCATCATAGTGTCGGATCGCGTCGCCACCCAGCGCTCGGCATTTTGCCCATTGGAGTCAACGCCCATAACCAGCACTGTCAGTCGCCGGTCGAGAGCGGGGAAAACGGGGAACACCGGCCCGGCAGGCTGCTTATAAAGCTGATGAGACGGCATTAACGCATGAGAGCTCAGTGTGAGAGAATTGGAAAGAGCCTCTGCGTGCGGCTTAGTGGTAAGCACAAGGAGCGCGTACCCGACTGAAATGCCGAGCACAACAGATACAACCGTTTGCCAGAACACGAAGACAGGCGAAGGTGGCCGGCTACTAATCAATGGATGCCCTGCGATTTATGAACCCTACCAGTCGATCTTATCCTGGGTATTTGATGCCCAGAGCATAGACCAGTTAAGATTTATACGAGATTTTACTTAAGAGGAGCGCTACCAAAGTGTTGTTATTTCTGGATACCGCAAATATAGATGAAATTAAGGAGATTGCCGGCTGGGGGGTACTAGACGGCATTACTACAAATCCCACGCTGGTGGGCAAAGAAGGAAAAGAGTTCAAGCGCCTGGTCAAGGACATCTGCAAGATCGTCTCCGGTCCGGTAAGCGCGGAGGTGGTTTCCCCCGACACGGAAGGGATGGTGAAAGAGGGTCGCGATATCGCGACCTGGGCCGAAAATGCCGTGGTAAAGTGCCCCCTGACGCCCGCAGGGCTGGCCGCTACCAAAGCGTTGAGCAAAGATGGAATCAAGGTTAACGTCACGCTGTGCTTCTCGGTCAACCAGGCACTGCTGGCGGCACGCGCTGGCGCCACCTTTGTCAGCCCCTTTGTGGGCCGGCTGGAAGACATCAACGAGGACGGCATCGGGCTGGTTGGACGAATCGTAGAGATGTTCCACATTCACGGACTGGACACGCAAGTGCTGGCGGCCAGCCTGAGGACACCGATGCACGTGACGTTGTCGGCGCTTGCCGGCGCCGATTGCGCAACGATGCCTTACAAGGTGTTCAAGCAACTTGTCTCTCACCCTCTGACTGACAAAGGTCTGGCCGCGTTCCTGGCTGACTGGGAAAAGGCCTCCCAGGCAACGGCAGTCGGTCAGCGTTAAGGTCGGCAGCGAGCTGGCCACTCGCAGCAACGCCAGACCGGCTCCCGTATCATATGAGTATGGCAACAAAAAGCTCCGTCGAGGCTCCCACAGTTCAAGGTCCAAGCGGCTTCATCGAGATGGCCGGTCAGATGTTTGTGGTCGATTATGGCAAGGTGTACCACCACGACGGCAGCCCGATCGGATTCCTCTACGAGGACGGGTTCCTGAAGGGCACGACCGGACCGCTGGGAAACTCCGATGGATTGAAGCCCATCGAAGAGGTGGAAGGCTGCGTTTTTCGGGGAATCGACGCCACCGGACTGGAGCTGGTCTTGCCTGGCAGCGAGCGGGGACCGAGCGGTTCGCTAACCTACAACGGCGTCTTGCTACAGGTTACAAACGGCCGCATCTCGACGCAGGACCACCAACTCGTAGGGGAGCTCACGGACGAAGGTGACATTTTCATCCGTGACACCCTGAGAAAGATTACTCGCCGCAAAATGGACGAGAACACGCAACTGACGACTGCGTTCCAGGGCAAGAAGAGCAACGGGCAGAAGTGGGAGCACGACTTCATGCGCCCGTTGTACAAGAAGGACCGCAAGTATTCGGAAAACGAAGTAGTCCGTTATTTCGAGAACTTCGACGGACTCACCTCGCCCCAGAAAAAATTCGTCCTGGAAAGCCTGAGAGTTTGGTCGACTTGCGGCCTCCTGCAAGTAGTGCGCAAGAGCGAAGGCACAGCGGCGCTGGGGAACGTCAAGCACGGAGCCTCGGGCGTCACCGGTGTGAGGACCGGCTACGTCACTCTCGACCGGGAGGAGTTCGAAAAGGAAATCACATTATCCAAGCGCTTCGGGGCACTGGCGGTAGTGGCTACCCGAATTCGCCCGTATGTCGAAGTGCGGCTGAATCAGGTAGTTTCACACGAATACGGTCATCAATTGGAATTCATACTCTCGCA
>Ga0066388_100002564_pt1 | contig 11198 bp, 11 predicted proteins | sample PanSoiMetaGPlot6_FD_64539 | JGI IMG/M metagenome (GOLD analysis project Ga0066388, IMG submission 64539) | Tropical forest soil microbial communities from Panama analyzed to predict greenhouse gas emissions - Panama Soil - Plot 6 (Hybrid Assembly) | ecosystem: Environmental > Terrestrial >... | reverse complement strand
CCGGTCATCTCCCCCGCCTCGGCCGCGAGGCGCGCAAGGAAGGGAATGAGCTGGAGCTGGCTCATGCCCTCACTCAGATAGTGCTGGCCGGTGCCGACCGCGTCCCAGCCGCGATCACGCGCCAGGCGCGTCATCGCGAACTGCTCGTCGAGCGCTGAGACCATGTCGGTGCCGAGCGGGTTCTGGTTGGTGATGAAGATGCCAACCTTCATCGTCCTCTCCCCTGGACCGCAGCTCAGGCGATCCGGTCGCCGCCTACCGGTCGTCGCGTGGCGTCGCGCGACGGATAAATGACGCTCTCCGCGTGGCGGTACATCCATTCCACGGCGTCGGGCGCCAGGAAGTGGACCTCGCTGCGCGCGAGTGCGGCGAGCTGAAGCGCCGCGATGTTCCGCCGCACCTCGGAGGTCAGCGTGTTCAGGCGGTGATAGGCCTCCGAGACTGTCCGGCCGAGCGTGGTCACGCCGTGGTTCTCCATGACCAGGCTGTTCGTGTGCTCGATGAAGTCCTTGATCGGCCCCACGTCCTGCTCCACGTCGAGGTGCGAAGGCACGAGGTACGGTGGCTTCGCCATGACGTACGGGAATTCGAGCGAGAGCACCCGCAGCTCCTTGGCGGCGCCGGACGCGAACAGCGCGATGGTCTCGTCGTGATGCGCGTGGATGACCGCGCCGACGTCGGACCGCAGGCGTAGGATCTCGCGGTTCAGGTTGTGACCGACGCTCGTCGGCATGGTACCGTGCAGGAGCCGCGGGGTCGGGATGTCGGTGATGACGACGTGCTCGAGCGTCATCTCCTCCAGCGACACCTCGGCATGCTTGGTGTAGGCCACGCCGTGGGGAAAGTCGGGGTGCGGCACGCGGATGGCGAGATTCCCCAGCGAGTTGTGGACGTAGCCCCGCGCGACGATGAGCTTGGCGTAGCGAAGCAACAGCTCGCCGACATCGCGGTCGAAAAATATCGGGCCCATCAGTAGCGTCCGCCGAGCTTGCGATGGTCCCAGCTCACGATCTTCTCCGGAACGATCTTGAGCACGACGCGCTTCGGCGCGCTGGCCACCGCGCCCGGCTGGACCGGCGATGGCCTCGCCTGCGCGCCTGCCCGCGCCTCGAAAGCAGCCCTGACGCTGGCTTCGCCCTCGAGGATCTCGCAGCGTCCACGGATCATCACGCCGCGCAGCTCGGTGTAGTCGTCGCCGGCCTCGACCATCAACGCCACCCTGGGATTGCGGCGGATGTTGACGACCTTCTGCGCCTTCCCGTACGAGGTCATGTAGAACGCGCCATCGCGCGCGAAGTAGTTCATGGCGACGACATGGGGGAAGCCGTCCTTGTCGATCGTGGCCAGGGCGGCCTTCTTGCGCTCCCGAAAGAACGCGGCCTGCTCGTCGGGGCTGAGCTGGATGTGCTGCCGTGGATTGGTCGCCATTCGTGTCCGTCTCCCCTCATGCGGGCAGGTACGTCGCCAGAAAGCGCCTGGCCTCGTCGAAGCTCTGCTTCGCCGCATCCTCGGCATAGCCGGGGTGGGTGCGCACGGCAAAGCCGTGGCGGGCGCCCTCGTAATACGTGAAGGCGCAGGCCTTGCCAAGAGCGCGCATTCGCGCCTCCATCCGACGCATGTCCTCGATGGGCGCCTGCTCGTCCTCCGTCCCGTGCAGGACCAGCACGGGGACGCTCACGCCCTCGGCGAGATCGTACGGCTCGGCGCCGCGCTGTGCGCGCGGCGACCGGAAGGCGAAGCCGTGGAAGACGACGATCAAGCGGATCTCCGAGTGCGCCCGTGCCGCCATGAACGCGTGCACCCCGCCGCGGCAGAAGCCGAAGACGGCTAGCCTCTTGAGATCGGCCTGGCCGACCGATCTCAGGAACGCCATCGCGCCCTGCATGTCGGCGTACACGGGCTCGTCCGCCGGATTGTCCCCGCGAACCTTCCAGCCGTGCATCAGCGCGACGTAGCCCCAGTCGGCGAGTCGGCGCGCAATCTCCGTGTACCCGTCGTCCGGTCCCGCCACGCCCCGGAGGATCAGCACGACCGGATGCGGCCCCTGCCCGCCCGGAGTCGCCAGGTACGACGGGACGCACGTCTCCCCGTCGCCGCTCGTGAACGTCACCGACTCCAGCCGCACGGCCATGACGAGCCTCCCACCTGGGTGATGCGCAAGCTGAAACGCCCCGCTTCGCCCGACGCGTTGGGATCGTTCTACGGCAGACCAGGCAGCGGATGCAATCTCGACGTTCGCGAGGTCGTCGAAGGCCGAAGCTCGGACCAGGGTCTCTATTGCCGCACACGGACCGCGGCCGTTGGCCGCGATGGCAGGTTGCGCGCACACTCAGGCGAGGAAGGGTTCTACTGGGGCGTTGCTCAGGTCTTTCCCCCCAGGGCGGAGGACAAGGCCTTGAGCGCGGACGTCTCTTGCTCGCTCACTCGCGTACCTCCGAACCCGAGAAAGCCTCCCTCCTTTGCCGCTTCCGCCACCTTCTGCCCGATCGAGATGAGCCACCCTTTGAAGGCCTGCGCTTCGTCGGGCTCACCCTTCGTCTCGACAATTGCCGCCGCGTGGCGGCAGGCGTCGAGCGCCGCGCTTCTCAGCTGGTCGGGCGACTTCGCTTCGAGCTCCAATGGCACGCTCTGGCGCGCTTCGGTTGTCTCCAGATCGGCCACGACGGCCTTGACGAGACCGCTCGACGCGCCGTGGAGCTTGACGTCGGTCAGCGTCTTGCTGACCGCGAACATCTCCTTGACCACCCCGATCGGCCCGCTCGGGCTGGCTGCGACCACGACGAGCCCCGCCGTGAACGGGGCGCGGCGGATCACGTTCCATTCCTCCGGCGTGAAGTCGGTCTTCGTCAGCATTGCTGCCTCCTGTGAAAGTCCGAGCCTGTCTGCCAGACCACGCCGCTCGCGCGGATCTCGCAAGTAGGACCTTGGTCCCAAGCCGTTGCGACTCCGAGAATTTTCTCGGCGTGACGAGCGGCAGATGCGCGTCCGTATGCGCTACAGGATGGGAAATGCCGCGCTTGATGATGGATAGCGCCGGCGCGGCGCCGCCCGTGAGGGCCGCGTGCCCGAGGTGTAGTCCGGGCGGCTCGCCTCGGCGGGTGCGCGGTGATATAGATGATGAACCTGCTTGGAGCGGAGGAACGTCCCGGGAGGATCATCGCCCGATCCCGAGTCGACGATGCGACCGTCGCGTGAGGAGATCGACATGCTCGTGAAGCCGGAAGAAGTCGGACTGTCGTCGGGGCGCCTGGGACGCATCAGCGATCATCTCCGACGCTATGTCGACGCCGGTAAGCTGGCCGGCACCCTCACGCTGGTTGCCCGTCGTGGCAAGATCGCCTACCTCGAGCCGCTTGGGCATCTCGAAGTCGAGCGCAAACGCGCGGTCTCGCCCGACTCGATCTTCCGCATCTATTCAATGACCAAGCCGATCGCGAGCGTGGGGCTGATGATGCTGTGGGAGCAGGGGCGGCTACAGCTCGACGATCCAGTGCACAAGTTCGTTCCGGCGTGGCGCGATCAGCGCGTCTTCGTCGGCGGCAACCATCCGGCCTGGAAGACGACACCCGTCGAGCGGCCAATGACCGTGCGCGACCTACTGAGTCACACGTCCGGGCTCACCTATGGATTCATGGAGCGGACAAACGTCGACGCCGCGTATCGCAAGCTCGGGGTCGCCGATCGGACGCGGAGCGGTTATACGGCGCGCGACATGGTGGAGGAGCTCGCGGCACTGCCGCTCGAGTTCTCTCCAGGTACGCGCTGGAACTATTCCGTATCGACGGACGTGGTTGGGCATTTGATCGAGCTGATCTCGGGGCAGCGGCTCGATGCCTACCTCCACGAACACGTCCTGCAGCCACTCGGCATGACGGACACGGCGTTCGTCGTCACGGACGAGCAGAGCAAGCGCTTCGCCGCAAACTATCAGCGATTGGCGGACGACAGCCTGAAGCTCGTCGACGATCCGGCCAGGAGCATCTACCGTGACTGCGCGTTCTTCTCCGGTGGCGGCGGACTGGTGTCCACGGCCAACGACTACTTCCGGTTCGCCTCGATGATGCTGAACAAGGGCGAGCTCGACGGCATTCGGCTGCTCGGACGAAAGACGGTGGAGCTCATGACGATGAATCATCTTCCGGGCGGCCAGGATCTCACGAACCTGGCGCTGCCCGGGATGTTCACCGAGACCGCCTACGCCGGCGTCGGCTTCGGTCTCGGCTTCTCCGTCATGCAGTCGCCGGCGCGCGCGCAGATCGCCGGAACGCCGGGTGAGTTCGCGTGGGGCGGCGCCGCGGGTACGGCGTTCTGGATCGATCCCGACGAGCAGATGATCGTCGTGTTCATGACGCAGGTCATGCAGATGGGTTTACCGGCGCCGTACCCGCTGCGTCGCGAGCTACGGACCCTCACCTATTCAGCGGTTATCGAATAGCCGGGCACTGCCCGGGACTATGAGCTAGCGCCCGCACTCGGCCCCTATTGATCCTGTTGACAGATCGTCATAACAACATTACATTTCGACCCGTGAAGCTCCGACCCGGCCCCCTCCCCCTCTACTACCAGCTCGAGCAGGACCTCCGCGCCAGCATCCGCGCTAACGAATTCCCCGCCGGAGCGCCCCTGCCGACTGAACAACGGCTGTGCGAGACGTACGGCGTCAGTCGGATCACTGTTCGACGGGCCCTCGATGCCCTCCTCGCGAGCGGCCTCATCACCCGGCGCCAGGGGGTCGGCACCTTCGTCAACGCACCCGGCGAGACGGTCAAATCGCTGAGGCTCATCGGGTCCCTCGACGACCTCGCCTCCTACAGCGCACCGCTGACGCACAAGATCGTCGCGAAGGAGGCAATTCCCGCGACGCCGGTAGTCGCCGAGGCACTCGATCTGCCGGCGGGGACGCCCGTCACGCGCCTCGAGGCCGCGGTCTCGCTCGGTGGGGAGCCCTTTGCCCACGCCGAGCTGTTCTGTCCACCCGACGTCGGCGATCTGATCGACGACGCCGACGCCGTCGCGCAGGCCTCGCTCATCGCGGTGATCGAGCGCAAGCTCGGGCGGCCCATCGAGCGCGCCGATCAGACGATCGAAGCCGCCCTCGCCGACCGCCGCGTGGCGCGGCACCTCGCGCTCAAGCCGCGCGCGCCCGTTCTCAAGGTCGATCGCACCTATTACACCGACGCGGATCGCGCCGTCATCGCGGCCTTCATCTGCTATCGCCCTGAACGGTACCGCTACTCGGTTCAGCTCTTCGCCAGTGCGCGGGCGGCGCAGCGCTAGGAGGCGGGCACGACATGGCGGCCGCCGAACCCCTACCGCGCCGACGGCGCAACGCGATCCTCGCCGCCGTCGCCCTCGCCGTGCTGGGCGCCGGCGCCTACGGCGCGCACCAGTGGCACTACTGGGATCGGCACGTCTCCACGGACGATGCCTTCGTCGAGGCGCACGTGTCGCCGGTGAGCGCGCGCATCCGCGGCACCGTCGTCAAGCTCGACGTTCGCGACAACGAGGAGGTGAAAGCGGGGGCGGTGCTCGTGCGCCTGGATACGCGGGACTTCGAGGTGAAGGTCGAGCAGGCGCGCGCGGCGCTGACCTCGGCTGAGAGCCGGCTGCACATGGCAAGCGCCGGCGTGCCCATGGCGGACGAGAGCACGGCCAGTCAGGTCGCCGCCGCCCAGGCGGCGGCGGAGCGGGCGTCGCTCGGCATCGATAGCGCGCGGCGCGCGCTCGACGAGCGCAAGAGCCGCCTCCGGGCGCGTCGCGCCGCCATGCAAGCGGCGCAGGCCGACGTCGCGGCGCGCGAGGCAGAGCACGAGCGCGCCGGGCTCGATCGGGGGCGGGGCCGCGAGCTGCTCGAGCGCCAGCTGATCGCCCGACAGGAGTTCGATCACACGGAAAGCCTGTTCAAGTCCACGGCGGCGGGCGCCGAGGCGGCGCGGCAGCGACTCGACACCGCGCGCGCCGAGGTGGCGCAAGCAGAGGCGGAGGTGGCTACACAGGAAGTCGCGCTCGCGCAGGCGGCCCGGCAGAGCCAGGAGGCCGACGCTGCGCTCCGCCACGCCAGGAGCCGTCGCGGCGAGGTGCCGATCCGCAGCGCGGAAGCGGCCAGCGCCCAGGCCCAGGTGGCCGAGGCCCGCGCCACATTGAGGGAGGCCGAGCTCAACCTCGAGTACGCAACGATCACCGCGCCGGTGGCCGGCCGGGTGACGCGCAGGACGGTCGAGGTGGGGCAGGTCGTGCAACCCGGGCAGCCGCTGCTCGCCGTGGTCGACGTCGCCAACGTCTGGGTGATCGCGAACTACAAGGAGACGCAGCTTACCCACGTGCGGCCGGGCCAGCGCGCCTCGATCGCGGTGGACACGCATCCAGGGCTCGCCCTCCGCGCGCGGGTCGATTCGATCCAGAGCGGCACCGGCTCGCGCTTCACGCTCCTGCCGCCCGAAAATGCGTCCGGGAACTTCGTGAAGGTCGTCCAGCGCATCCCGGTAAAGCTCGTGCTCGAGCCCGGCCAGAACGGCCACGCGCTGCTCGTGCCCGGAATGTCGGTCGTCCCCGTCATCCAGCTGCGGTGAGCACCGGGACTGTCGAGGCACGGCCCGGGTCCCCCGGGCCGGGTCGAGCGTTGGGGGGTGTGGGGGGCCATGTCGGGGCCCCTCGCGCAGTAGTCCAGCGAGCCATCGTCGCCGTCACGACGATGATGACCACCTTCCTGGTCATGCTGGACATGACCATCGCCAACGTCGCGCTCGACCACATGCGCGGCACGCTCTCGGCCGGCGTGGACGAGATCACCTGGGTGCTCACGTCATTCCTCGTCGCCAACGCCATCAGCTTGCCCGTCACCGGATGGTTGACCGACCTGCTGGGCCGCAAGCGGCTCTTTATCGTCGCCACGGCGGCGTTCACGATCACCTCGGGCGTGACGGGGGCGGCACCCAGCCTGGTTGTCATCGTGCTCATGCGGTTTCTCCAGGGCCTCGCCGGCGGGCCGCTCGTGCCCCTCTCGCAGGCGACGATGATGGAGACGTTCCCCGCGAAACAACGCGGGATGGCAATGGCCATCTGGGGGATCGGCATCATGTTCGCGCCGATCATGGGCCCCACGCTCGGTGGCTGGATCACCGACAACTGGAGCTGGCGCTGGGTGTTCTACATCAACGTACCGGTGGGCGTCGCGGCGCTGGTGCTCGCTTGGCTGTTCGTCCCCGACTCGACGACGGAGCGCGCGGTGCGGCGCGTGGACGTGACGGGCCTCGTCCTCCTGGTCGTGGGCGTTTCCTCGTTGCAGTACGTGCTCGACCGCGGGCAGCGCGAGGACTGGTTCGCGTCGTCGCTCATCGTGACCCTCACCGTGGTGGCGGTACTCGCGCTCGTCGGGCTCGTCGTGCGCGAGCTTCGCGCGGAGGAGCCGGTGGTCGATCTGCGCGTGCTCCGGCACCCGACGTTCGCGGTGGCAACGGCGGCGATGTTCGTCATCAGCATAGCCTTCTACGGCATCATGGTCCTCTCGCCGCTCTACACGCAGATCCTCATGGGGTACACCGCGATGCTCGCGGGGATGGTGCTGACGCCCGGCGGCATCTCCACCCTCGTGACTATGCCGGTCGCCGGCGCGCTCATGAGTCGGACCGACCCGCGGTGGATGATCGTGTTCGGCTGCGCGCTGAACGCGTATGCCATGTACCTCATGGCCACCCTTACGCTGGAGGCGAGCTACTGGCGGATCATGCTGCCGCGCCTCGTCCAGGGCTTCGGGATCGGCTTCACCTTCGTGCCGCTCTCGACGGTGGCGCTGGGCGCCGTGCCGATGCGCGAGCTGGGCCACGCGTCGGGGCTGTTCAACTTTACGCGGACCATCGCGGGAAGCATCGGCATCGCGGCGATGTCGACGCTCCTCGCGCGCGGCAGCCAGGTGCATCAGGTGCGGCTGGCGGCGCACATGAGCCCCTACGATCCAGATGTGTGGGAGCGCGTGCAGACGCTGACAGCGATGTTCGTGGCGCGCGGCGCCGACGCGGTCACTGCCGAGCAGCAGGCGTGGGCGCAGCTCTATTCGGTGGTGCGACGCGAAGCGATGTCGCTGTCCTTCATCGACAACTTCTGGCGGCTGGCGTGGATCTTCGTGGCGGTCATCCCATTCGTCCTGTTCCTCGGGCGGCGGGCGCCCCGCCCGGAGGCGCCCGGCCAGATCGAGAAGCACGGCGCGGTGGTGGAGGCGTGAGGACCCTGGTCGCTCACCCGCGAAACAGATCGGGCTTCACCCCCGCCGCCTTGAACAGATAGTCGCGCGAGGCCTCCAGCTCGGCGCGCAGCTTCGGCAGGTCCACGTCCAGCAGCCGCCCCCGCCACTTGCGCACCTTACCCCGGACGATCACGGTGTCGACATTGGACCGTTCCATCAGCGTGACGACGGCGCCCGGCACGTGGTTGAGCGGGGCGACGTTGATGGCGCTGGCGTCGAGAATCAGGATGTCGGCTTCCTTGCCAGGAGTGAGCGAGCCGACCTTGTGATCGAGCTTGAGATGCTTCGCGCCCTGCACTGTCGCGAAGCGGATGACGTCGCGCGAGGTGAGTAGATCGGGTAGATCCTTCCGGCCTTCGATCGCCATCTGGTTGACCAGAGCCCGCTGCAACGTCATGGCCGAACGCATCTGCGTGAAGAAGTCCGCCGTCATCGTGCATTCGACGTCCACGCTCAGCGACGGCTCGATGCGCATCTCGAGCGACTTCACGATTGGCGGCATGCCATGACGCATGGTCATTTCGATCGGAAAGGCGATCGATACGCCAGCGCCCGCGTCCTTGGTCGCCTTCCAGCCAGTCTCGGAAATGCCAGTCATGTGGATGAACAGATTGTCGGGGCCGAGCTTCCCGGCCGCGGCGAGCTTGTCGAACGTCTCGCTCATCCCGAGCGGGCCCACCACATGGGCCGCGATCGGCAGGTTGAGCTGGCGGCCGATCTCCCAGGCCGTTTCGTAGCCCGGCAGGTAGATCTCTCCACCCATGATCATGGTGACGAGCTGGTCGTCGGAGGAGAAATACTGCTTCTTGATGCGTGCGGCGTCGCCCGGGTACCTGGTCTTGTCGCCGTGGCCTTCGAAGTAGCCGAAGGCGGCACGTCGCCCCGCGTCTACGAGCCCCTTGATCGCGGCGTCGGAGTGCTCCGGTGAGTGGTGGATCTGCGAGATGTCGTGCACGGTGGTGACACCCGCGTCGAGCTGGCTCAGCGAGCCGAACAGCTCGTTGATGTAGACGTCCTGTGGCCGGTACACCCGGGCGAACTTACCCAGAATGTAATCGAAGTAGTTGACCGCGCCGTGCGGCTTGCCGTCGTTGGTCAGTAGCCCGTCGGCGAGAAAGCCGCGCAGCGCCGTTTCGAACTGGTGGTGATGCGTGTCGACGAAGCCGGGCATCACGATCTTGCCGCGCGCGTCGATCACCGCGGCTCCGGGAGCCTCCAGCTTGGGGTTGACGGCAACAATCTTCTTGCCCTCGATCAGGACGGCCGCCTGCGCGAAATCACCCACCCTGGGGTCCATGGACAAAACGGCGCCCCCGCGAATAACGTAACGACGGGCGGGGTCGCCGGTACCCGAAGGCGCTGCGGCGGCTTGCGCGTTGGCGGCGGGCGTTCCGAATGACCCCCATCCGGCCGCGGCGATACCGGTCGCCGCCATGGCCTTCAGGAAAGCGCGCCGCGAAGAGCCATGGACACCAAGCCGAACTGGCGGCATCGTACTCATAGGCCTGCTGAACTTGCGGCGGGCATGGGAGAGTCGACGAGATGGCAAACGCGCGGACTAATGCCTTCCTGCTGAGCCTGGTCATTAACGCGGCGGCGCTGCTCATCACGGCCTGGATCGTTACTGGTATTCATCTCGGCGCCGCCAGACCTCATCCAGCCCTGGGTGACTGGGTAGCTCTGTTCATTGTGGCATTGATCTTCGGCGTGGTGAATGCGGTTATACGCCCGATTCTGATTCTGCTGTCGCTCCCCTTGACAATCATCACCCTGGGTCTGTTCATCTTCGTTATCAACGCGTTCATGCTGCTTTTGACAAGTTGGATTGCACAGGCTCTGGGCCTTGGATTCCACGTGGACACATTCTTCGAGGCGGTTCTCGGGGCGCTCATCGTCTCGATTGTCAGCTTTGTCTTGAGTCGAGCCCTCTGACTGGGACCCTGTAGCTAGGGACCCTATATTAAGTTCGCGACGCTCCACGCCACTAGGTCATTTACCTCTCCCATTTCTGGGGATTCACCTGGTTGGTAGGTACTGTCCTCGCGGGAGACTGGATCGCAAGGTTGCCATCGCAAGGTTGCCAAGGTGAAAACGTTTGAGATCAGGATTGTAGTGTGGCTCTTTGTGAGCGTCCTCATTGCGCTCAGCGTGTTGGGGTTCGCGAATAAGGCTGACCTCCAACCCAGCGCACCCGTTGCGCCCCCCACGCCGTCTCCTGTCACCACCGCGCCTCCATTACCTAGAGACCCGCCGCCGAATCCCGGGCCCACCTCAGTGGCGGCGAAACCGAGCGACTCACTGAACTCGCGCCCTCAAGCCAGCACTTCGCCAGTACCTGGAGACCCGCCGACGCGGCTCGAGCTGGCCCCCGCAGAATCGGAACCGGAATCGCTATCGGGGGGCCTCACGAGCGTCAAGTGTCCGCTCCGCCGAGTGGCGCAGGTACGCGGCAGCGATTCTGAGGCGAGCGAAGGCGGGGGATTCTATGCGGCGCGGAAGAACGGAATTCACGGGGCTGTAGATCTGAACGGTTCGCTGGGCGAGGCTGTGTTTGCCGTTTCGGATGGAAAGGTGGTGACGGCCGGCGCGTGGGGAAGACTCGGCAATACAGTGATCCTCGACCACCAAGATGGTGGATATACGATTTACGGTCATCTCCACACGGTCGACGTGAAGCGGAACAGCGTCGTCGCCGCGGGGCAAGTGCTCGGCAAGATAGGCTATTCGGGGAACGCTAGGAGACTGCAAGCGAAGAACCTACCGCCGCACCTGCATTTCGCTTATTTCCGAGGGGTTTCGCCCCTCCCGAGAATCAAGGATTCCGCCGATGGTCTCGGAGCGTCATTCGCGCGAGACAACGGGATCCCGGGGTCGAGCGGAGTTCTTCATCCGACGTGGGCGGTCGGGTTTCACAAGTGCTGGGAGGAGCCGGCCCTTGCGAGGCGTCCCGGCTAAGCCC
>Ga0066388_100002563_pt1 | contig 11199 bp, 10 predicted proteins | sample PanSoiMetaGPlot6_FD_64539 | JGI IMG/M metagenome (GOLD analysis project Ga0066388, IMG submission 64539) | Tropical forest soil microbial communities from Panama analyzed to predict greenhouse gas emissions - Panama Soil - Plot 6 (Hybrid Assembly) | ecosystem: Environmental > Terrestrial >... | reverse complement strand
ATGAGGGAACATTTCGCCCCAGCCGCGAACGCGGCGCATCTCCGGCGTCGTCAGCGCCTCCTCGTTCTCGAGCTCGTAGACGACCGTCGTCACGAGGATCGTCGCCGGGAACGTCACGCGAGCGCGCGCTCCGCAACGCCGATCGTCTCGGGCGCGCCGGAGCGGTCGGGAGCGACGGCCGCAGCTTCGTTTGGCGGCGACCGGTAGCCAAGGAACGAATCGAAGAGGTCGGTACGGCGGTCTGCGAACGGGTTTGCGAGCGATGTCCAGTGGTGGTAGCGGGCCTCCACCGGGTTGATCTCCGCGAGCACGAGCTCAGGCTGCTCGTGGTTTCCAGGTCCCGCGACGAAGCCGCCGGGCCCGGCGATGCAACTGCGACCGAGGAAGGTGCAGCCGCGTTCGACGCCACACTGGTCGGCGCAGACGATGTAAAGGCTGTTGACGTGCGCCGATGCCATGTGCACGTAAGCGGACACCGGGTTCTCCGGCGTGACGAGGTTCGGAACAAGCACCCAGCACGTCGGGTCGAGAATGACATCCGCCCCCTTGAGCTTCAGGATCCGCGCGACCTCAGGGTGCCAACCGTCGTAGCAGATCATGATCCCCACGCGGCCAAACGGAAGATGGAAGACGTTCAATCCGAGGTCGCCTGGCTCGAAGAAGAGTTTCTCCTCGTCCCAGAGATGGAGCTTCCGGTAGCGGCCCAAGGGACCGTCCGGCCCGATCAACACGGCCGCGTTGTAGAAGTGATCGCCATCAACTTCGGCCAGCCCGCCGCAGATGTACACATCTCGCTCGCGCGCCACCCGCGCCCACAGTTCGGTTGTCTCGCCACCGAAGGCGGGCTCCGCCAGCTCGGCCATCTCGTCCCGCGAATCGAACATGTAGCCGCTGTTGCCGAGCTCCGGGAGCACGAGCAGGCGCGCGCCGCGATCGCAGGCCTCGTGCACGAGCTCGAGTGCACGCTCGTTGTTCGCTTGCTTGTCACCGGTGACCGCCCTCGCTTGGATCGCCGCAACCGTGATCGTGCTCTCGTGACCCGGGACTCTGACCATTCGTGACCTCCCCGCCAGCCGTGCTCGGCGCGTTGGTGACGCGCCTTCGCTTGAAGGGCTATGAAACCGCACTAGACTCGCCGGTGCAACGCTGCACTCGCGCGGGAGCCGCTGCTCGTGTCGGCTCAGATCACCCTAGCCCTCTCCCGCAGCGAGTTGGAGCGCTCGCACGAGGCAATGGTCGAAGACGTCAGTCGGCCGCCGAAGCAGGGACGAGCTCACGGTCCTCGACAGCACGGGCCTCGGCCTCCACGACGTTGCCACCGCGGCCGCTGCGCTCGAGCGGGCGACAGCTTCGGGCGCAGGCATCACGCTCCGGCTCTGAGGTTTGCGTTCCTGCTCTGAGCCGGGTTACCATCGGGCGTGGCCGCAGGCTCAGCCAGAGGATCCGGTCGCCTGCAGACACGAAGACCTTTCCGCGCCCGTTGGGGGCCCGGACTCGGCGCTGCCGATGTCTCGAGGCGGGTACTTTCTTGCCAGCAATGACGAGGCCGCGCAGCGTGCGCGGTCTCGCCGTGCATCCCGAGGAGGAGCAATGAGTGACAGGCAACTCGGAAGGTGGAAGCGCCGTGCGGCGCTTGCCGGCGGTGTCACGATGATCGTCGCCGCAGCCTTGGCCGCCGCGGTCGCGACGAATTCCGGCCGCGCCGCGAGCGATGGCGCGCGTGTCGACAACAACACACTCATCTACGCGATCACCGATACGCCGCCGGACATCGATCCGAACAGCTCGGCAGAGTTCGTGGAGTCAGAGCTCTTCACCAACACGCTCAGCCGGCTCTTCGACTACAAGACCACCAAGCGTTCCGACGGAACCTACGTGATGCAGAGCAAGGGGTATCAGCCTGTCGTCGGCTCGCTTGCGAAGAGCTGGACCGTCTCCCCCGACAAGAAGACGATCACCGTCAACCTTCGCACGGGGGTCAAGAACTACCTCGGCCACACGTTCGACGCGAAGGACGTTACCTATACGTTCGACAGGCTTCTGGCTCTGAAGGGCACGGGAACGTTCTACGAGTCCTCGATCGGGATTACGAAGCCATCCAACATCCAGGTCGTGAACCCGCACAAGGTCGTCTTCAAGCTCGACTTCCCAGCCGTCCTCTTTTTCAAGATGATGGCGATCCCTCACATGGGGATCGTCGACTCCGTCGAGTTCAAGAACCACGCGACGAAGAGCGACCCGTGGTCAGCCCAATGGGCGCACACCCACAGCGTCGGTTTCGGCCCGTACTACCTCAATCAGAACCAGCAGGGCGTGCAGGTCGTCCTCAAGGCCGACCCCAACTTCTGGGGAAAGAAGCCCGCGATCTCGACCGTGATCGAGAAGGCCGTGCCGTCCTCTGCGAATCGCCTCGCCCTCCTGAAGGGCGGAGCCGTCGACATCGCCGCGTATCTTCAGCCACGCGAGCGGATCTCGCTCAACGGGAACCCCGACGTCAAGGTGATCGGGTTCGCTCCCGCCCAGAGCCACTCGATCCTGTACATGACCAACACGACGAAGCCGTTCACGAATCCACTCGTTCGGCAGGCGGTGTGCTATGCGCTTCCCTACGACCAGATCGTCAAGACAGTCGGACTCGGCACCGCCCGCGCACAGGAAAGCCCGCTCCCGGCGAACTACGAGTTTTACGCACCGCAGCTCAACCCTTACAGCTACAACGTCGCGAAAGCGAAGCAGCTTCTCTCCCGGGCCGGGTATCCGAACGGCTTCTCGACGTCGATCGGCTTCTCGAACGACGACCCCACGGTGGAGCAGCAGGCTGCCATCGTGCAGAACGCGCTCGAGCAGATCGGGATCAAGGCGACGCTCAACAAGCAGCCGCTAGCGACCTACTCCCAGAACTGGCTCGGAGCGAAATACCAGATGGGAATGATGTTCGAGGGCGCATTCATCCCGGACTACACCTACGCTCTCCATCTCTGGTACTACGGTCCGAAGAAGGCCAACTTCCTCGATTTCACCGACTACCACAACAAGAATGTCAACAAGTGGCTCGACGAAGCGAACCACACCTTCGACGAGACCAGGCGCAAGCAGCTCGCCACCTCGATTCAGGGAGCGATCTTGAAAGACGCTCCGATCTGCTACCTGCTCGAGCTCGGCCAGTATTTCCCGGCGCGCAAGAACATCGGTGGGATCAACTACTTCACGTATTCGGCGCTCCATTTCGACCTGCTGACGAAGGGCTAGATCGACGGAGCGGAGTGAATGGCGGGAGGGCGTGGTTTTCGATCAGACGACCGGGCCCTTCCCGCCACAGCAGCGACGTGAGCTGAACCGATGACCGTTCTCCTGTACACGGCCAAGAGGCTCCTCTACGTGATCCCGCAGGTGATCGGGATCTCCCTCGTCACGTTCGTGATCGTGCGGCTGCTCCCGTCGAACCCGGCCTACGCGCTTGCCGGGCCGGCGGCGACCCAGGAGACGATCGACACGATCGAGAAGCGCCTCGGGCTCGACCAGCCGATCTGGACGCAGTACGTCGACTACCTACGCGACTTCGTGCACGGCAACTTCGGCAACTCGTTCGTCAGCGGACGGCCGGTGCTCAGCGACATCGGCGATCGGCTCCCGTCCACCCTCGAGCTCCTCGTGCTCGGTCTGCTCATCGCCTTTCTCATCGGCGTCCCGCTGGGCGTCCTGAGCGCGCTCGGCCGGGGCCGCCGCATAGCCGGACGGGCGTCGCTCGGCTACGGCCTGCTCGCGGGCGCAATTCCCGACTTCTGGCTCGGTCTGATCCTCATCTGGATCTTCTACACCAAGCTTGGAATCGCACCCGCGCCCCTCGGGCAGATCGGCTCAGACGTCACTCCCCCGAGGAACATCACCGGGGCGGCGGCCCTCGACTCGCTGCTCACCGGCAACTGGGCTGCGTTCCAGTCCGCTTGCGCTCATCTCGTGCTCCCACTCGTGACGCTCGTCTTCGTCTATATGGCCCCGATCGTCAAGTACACGAGGTCGAGCATCGAGGAGGTCTACTACGGCGGCGAGTTCATCGAGCAGTACCGGGCGAACGGACTTAGCCATCGCACCGTTCTTCGTCGAGCGCTACGCAACGGTCTGCCGCCGGTGATCACGATCGTCGGCGTCCTGTTCGGGTTCCTGCTGGGTGGCCTCGTGCTGATCGAGCAGGTCTTCGCCTGGGGTGGCTTCGGTCAGTACGCGGTCCAGGCGATCACGAACTCGGACTTTTCGGCGGTCGAAGGGTTCGTCGTGGTCGCGGCGATCTTCAACCTGATCGTGTACCTGGTCGTCGATCTCCTGTACTTCGGCGTCGACCCGCGCCTGCGCGCCCGAGGTCAGTGACCCTCGACCCGGCTATGGAGGCTCTGCAAGGCGAGCGGGGAGATGGCACCGCCGCTTTCGGCCAGCCGCCGATGCCGGCCGGCCGGAACCGACTAACCGGTTTTGCCCGCTCGAACCGAGCTCTTGCAGTCGGACTTACGATCGTGGCGATCTCGATCTTCCTGATGGCGTTCGGGCCGATGGTCGGCACACACGACCCCAACGCCGAGGACTTCAACGCGATCCTGGCATTCCCATCAGGAGAGCACTGGTTTGGCACTGACCAGAACGGACGCGACATCTTCTCGCGTGTGCTCGCCGCGCCGCGTATCGATCTCTTCATTGCACTCGTCTCGACGACTCTGGCTATGGCGATCGGTATTCCACTCGGCGTGCTTGCGACCGGCACCGGTCGCGTCGGCGGCCTCCTCGGCGAGTGGACGCTCCGCGCGATGGACGTAATCCAGGCGTTCCCCGTGTTCATCCTCGCCCTGGCGCTCGTCGCAGCTTTTGGTGCCAGTGCTCTGAACGTGATCATCGCGCTGACCGTGCTCCAGTTCCCGGTCTTCCTGAGGCTTACCCGGGGAATGGCGCTCGGTATTCGAGGGCGGACGTTCGTCGAGGCAGCGCGCATCGGCGGGGCCGGCACGGCCGCGGTGACATTTCGACACGTGCTGCCAAACTCGATCGGGCCGGCGCTCGTCGGCGCGTCGGTCGCCGTCGCACAGGCGATTCTGATCACGGCCGGCCTCTCGTTCGTGGGTGCCGGCATTCGCCCGCCGACGCCGGAGTGGGGCGCGATGATCTCCGACGGCGCACAGAACCTGATCACGGGTCAATGGTGGCCGTCGGTCTTCCCCGGCCTGGCGCTCGGGATCGTCGTGCTCGGCTACGCGATCGTGGGTGATGGCCTCCGCTTCTACCTCGACCCTTCGCGGCGACGCTGACATGAGCCTCCTCGAAGTGAAGGAACTGACGACGCAGGTCGATTCCGGTGGCGCGGGTGCCGTCACGACGCTCGACCGTTTCACCGCGGAGGTTCGGGAGGGCGAGATTCTCGGCGTGGTGGGCGAGAGCGGAGCTGGAAAGACTGTCCTGCTCCGCACGATCCTGGGCATCCTCAACAGGGACGAGCGGGTGGTCGCGGGTGAGATCCTCTTCCGCGGCCAGCGTCTGCCGATTCACGACGACGAGTCGATGCGTCCCCACCGGGGTGCGGCGATCTCACTCATCCAGGCGGGTCAGCGCTCGCGCCTCGACCCAGTGCGGCGCATCGGCGACCAGCTCTTCGACGTGATGGCGGCGCACGAGCGGATTCCGAAGAGCGCGAGGACCGCGCGGGCAGAGGAGCTGTTGCGCGCGGTGGGAATCCCCGACGCTCGCCACCAGTTGCGCGCGTACCCGCACGAGCTGTCAGGCGGGATGTCCCAGCGCGTGGTCATTGCGTTGGCGCTCGCCAACTCACCGGAGCTCCTGATGGCGGACGAGCCGACGGCCGGCCTCGACGTCACGATCCAGATCCAGATCCTCGACCTCTTCCGGAAGCTTGTCCGGGAGACGGGCGCCGGCAGCATCCTCGCCACTCGCGATCTCGCGCAGGTAGCCCACTACTGCGACCGCGTCGTGGTACTCCGGCGAGGCGAGACGGTCGAGGAGGGAACGGTCACCGACTTCTTCTCGGGCCCCCGAAGCGACTACGGCCGTTACCTGATTGACGCAGCTCGCGCGGCGCGCGGTGAGGAGGCGGGCGCGGACGAGGGGGCGGTCACACGCCGGAGCTCCTCCGGGGGCGCTGCCGAGACGCCGCCGCTGCTCGAGGTTCGACAGCTCGTGAAGCACTACAAGTCGCGACGCCAAGTCGTTCACGCCGTGAACGGGATCTCGTTCTCGATCCGGCCGGGAGAGACGCTCGCGCTTGTCGGCGAGAGTGGCTCCGGCAAGACGACCGTCGGTCGCTGCCTGGCGGGCCTGGTGGAGCCGACGGACGGCGTGATCTCGATGCTCGGTCGCGATATCGGACACATCTCGAGCAGAAAGCGTTCGAAGCAAGCCGAACTGGAGACCCACGTCGTGTTCCAGGAGCCACGGGCGAGCCTGAACCCGCGCTGGACACTCGGGACGAGCGTCGAGGAGCCGCTCCGCTACAGCACGCGCCTGAACGGTGGCGAGCGGGCGAGACGGGTGCTCGAGCTCTTCGAGCAGGTCGGCCTGCCTCCGGAATACGCCGACCGTTACCCGCACCAGGCCACGGCGGGAATCCAGCAGCGGGTTGCCATAGCGCGCGCGATTGCCGTGCACCCACGGCTCGTGATTCTCGATGAGCCCACGTCCGCTCTGGACATGGCGGTGAAGGTGCAGATGATCGAACTGCTGATCGAGTTGCAGGAGACCCTTGGCCTCGCGTATCTGTTCATCTCGCACGACCTGACCGCGGTCAAGATGATCGCCCACCAGATCGCGATCATGTATCTGGGCACGATCGTCGAGCATGGTCCCGCCGACGAGATCTTCGAGCGGCAGCTGAACCCCTACGGCAGGGCTCTCCTATCCTCGGTTCTCCAGCCCGCGCTGCCGCAGGAGCGCGGACGCTTCCGCCTGGCGGGCGAGATCCCGAGCGCGATCGAGCTGCCTCCGGGCTGCCCGCTCTCATCGCGGTGCCCACTCGCCGAGCCCGTCTGTGTCGAGGCGCCGCCGGCACTCGAGCCCGTCCGTGACGCCGGCTCGCGGCGAAGCGCCTGCTTCCGAACGCCTGAGATCCTCGCCGCCGGCGGAGTCGATGCCCTGCAGGCTGTGGAAGCGACGCCGAAACCGACCGAGGAGCCCCGAGTCAGCGCGCGATGAGCACTCGGACGTGAGCGAGCTCCACCACCTCAGCGCGGAGGCTCTCCTCTCCGCGTACGGGTGCGGGGACGTCTCACCCGTCGAGGTCGTCGATGCACTCGCAGTGCGTATCGCCGCCAGCGAGCCACTGCTGAACGCGTTCTTCACTCCGACTCCCGAGCTCGCACTGGCGGAGGCGCGTGAGGCCGAACGGCGCTGGCGCGAGGGTCGTACCCGGCCGCTCGAGGGCGTGCCGTACGGGGTCAAGGACCTGTTCGACACTGCCGGCGTGCGGACGACCTACGGCTCTCCGATGTTCGACCAGCACGTCCCAGACCGAGATGCGCGAGCGGTGGCCCGGCTACGCGAAGCCGGCGCGATCCTCATCGGAAAGACCGCGACCGACGAGTTCGCTTACGGCATCGCGGGAGTGAACCCTCACTTCGGCCCGGCCCGCAACCCGTGGGATCCCGAGCGGGTGTCGGGCGGCTCGAGCAGCGGGTCTGGTGTCGCGGTCGCGGTCGGCTGCGTCCCGCTGGCACTGGGGAGCGACACCGGGGGATCGATTCGTGCGCCGTCGTCTTTCTGCGGCATCGTCGGCTTCAAGGGCACCTGGGGCGCGTGTAGCACGAACGGGATGTGGGCGATGGCCCGCACCCTCGATCACCCCGGGCCGATGGCAAGGACCCCTCGCGACGCGGCACTCCTTCACCGTGTTCTCGTCGAAGGCTCGCGCGGTCGTGAGATCGCCCGTGCTCTGCACGATGGAGTCGGCCGGCTTCCCGGCGATACGCGGATCGGGGTCTGCCCTGACTTCGAGCAGATCTCGCTCGAGCCAGAGATCCGGCTGATCTTCGACGAAGCCGTCGCGACGTTCGAGAGCCTCGGACACCCGGCCCGTGAGGTGCGCTTCCCGCAAGCCGCCGGCGTGTTGGGAACATTCGTGCCGATCAGAGACGCGGAGACGCTGTACACGCACCGCGCCGCCGGCCTCTTCCCCGATCGTCGAAGCGAGTACGGCCAGCTCACCTTTGCGCGGCTCGCCGCAGCCGAGACGGTCGGCCTGGACGAGTACCTCGTCGCTTCGGCGAGCAGGTGGCGTCTCGCCGAGGCGGCCGCAGCCCTTTTCCAGGCGGTCGACGTGCTGATCGCCCCGCTCGCCACCGCGCAACCGCCGCGCATCGACGACGACGCCCCCGACCAGGCGGCGTGGGAGGCGCTCGGCCTCCACACGGTTCGGGAGAACCTGCTTGGACTGCCTTCCTGCGCCGTCCGTGCAGGCTTCGACGCAGCGGGGCTCCCCGTAGGCGTCCAGCTCGTCGGAGCACCCGGTGCGGATGCCCTCGTGCTCTCGGCGGCACAGTCGTTCTACGAGGCTACCGCCGCGGTGCAGGAGCGGTGGCCGACCGCTTTCTAGGGGGGAACCGCGCCGAGCTGCTTCATCATCGAGAGCGAGTCGAACGCGACCCACAGCTCCTCGATGCGGTTCCCGCAACGGAAGAGGCTCATACCACGAACAGAAAACGGGCGCCCGAGTGACGGCACTGTGTCGAGGAACGTGTCAGCTTGGATGCCCGAGAAGTCATAGTGCGCGAAGACGAATTCGCCCTCGGCAACGAGGTGGTGCACTCTGAAGCTGAAGTCCGGGAAGGCGCGGCTCACCCCGGCCATGAACGCGGCGAAGGCAGTGGCTCCCTCGACCTCGACCAGATGGTGAAAACGGAAGTCAGGCGCGATCTCGTCGCGCACCAGGCTCGAGTCGTGCGGGAACTTCGCGAAATACAACTCGGCGAGCCCGCGAGCATGAACCGGCACACACCGGATCGTAGACTTGGCGGGCGCGGATGATCCGGGGTATCCATCACACGAGTCGCACCGTCTCCAACATGGAGCGCTCGCTCGGCTTCTACCGCGATCTCTTGGACATGCCCGTGTCGCTCGACACCGAGATGTCCGGGCCGATGCTCGAGCGCGAGGTAGCGATGCCGGGTGCTCGCCTTCGCTTCGTCCTACTGGATACCGGGGGCCCGACCAAGCTCGAGCTCCTCCAGTACTACACGCCTGCGGGGGCGCCGTTGCCGGCCGACGCAAAGCCTGCCGACGTCGGAGCCCATCACGTCGCGTTGCTCGTCGACGATCTCCGCGAGGCGCATGCAGTGCTCAGCGAGGCCGGCGTCACGTTCAGCTGGCCGCCGCAGGAGGTCGATGCCGGCGCTTTCGAAGGCCATTGGACGGCGTACTGCTACGACCCGGACGGCCTCGTCGTCGAGCTCTGGCAGCTGCCCCGTGCCTGAGCGTCGCGCTCCGACCGTGCTCAGTCGAGCGGAATTTCCTGTGAGCCTTTGTCGGCTTGGTATCGACTCGACAGAGCGACGTACCACTCCCGTAGCGCATCGATCTTGGTCGACACGGCAGGCCGGCGTGCCTCATCTATGTCCTCCGCCAACCGAACGAGGTGGAAGCTCGACCAGTACGCATTGCTTGCGGCGTAGTCGCCGTCGCGGCATCGAAACACCTCGGCGAGGATGTTGAGATCGTGCGGGATCTCGAAGTCGTCGCGCGTGTCCTCGTAGCTGAAGAGGTAGTAGAAGTTGTCGAAGCCGCTCCACGTGATCGCCGAGAGGCAAAGCGAGCAGGGCTCGTGGCTCGACAGGAACAGGCAGTCGCCGGGCGCCGGCCGCGTATCAGCGGAGAGGGCCCAGTAACGGTTGAGGCACGACATCTCGCCGTGGAGCAGCGGGTTCGTCGCCTCCTCGTTCGTACCGGCGATCACGAGCCCGAGATCCGCCTTCCGGAGCACCGCAGCACCGAAGACCTTGTTCCCCCGCGCCACGCCGGCCTGGCTCAGCGACAGCACGTCGTCCCGCAAGACGTCGAGCATGCGCTCAACGAGGCGCGAGACTGTGATCGACTCCGCTGCGAGAGTCGCGTCTCTCTGCTCTTTCGTCACTCACGGAGTCTGTCAGATGGCGCTCGCCTCGAATTTCGACCCGTGCGAGCTCGCTGACACGCTCGCCGCCGCCGGGCCCGCTTCGAACGGTCGTCGCTATGGACGCCATCGTCGCCTGCTGCGCGCCCCCGTAGCGCAACGAGCTCCTGATGCAGATCTACACCGACGTCACCGGCCGCGACTTCGCAGGGGCTTGACGAGGATCACCCTGTGGAAGCCACGACGGTGGAAGCTCTTGGCGCGAGACTTCCACGAGCCGGAACTCCGGCATCAGCGGCCGTCCATGCGAGATTCGTGCGAGGTTGCGGTGGCTACGGACGCGAACGGATCGACAAGAGGCAGCCGGTATTCCGTCGCGTCGCCCAGTTTTTCGTGTCCGAACGCCTGCGGGTTCGGCAGCCGCTCTCATGGACGGCACGAGGCTGCCGATGACTGCTGTATCGCCCCGATCGTGGTTGTCTGCGAAGGCTGCGGTGACAAGCGCACGTTCGCCGCCGCGGTCGATGCTGCCTGGCGCTTTCGTGCCAACGCAGACCCAACAGCGCCGGACACCCTGCGCCCGCTCTGCCCACATTGTGCGCGCCAGCGCGGCGACCGCTGCAAGGCGGACCGCCGCTTCTGCAAAGCGTGCGGCACGCTCGAGCACAACGACGCCTTCGACTACCGCGACTGGGACAAAGACGGAGCGAACCCCTGGTGCGGCGCCTGCACCACGTGGGGCATGTTCTGACAGCGACCCCTACAAGCAGCGCACGCGCTTCAAGCTCGCTGCTGTGCTCGGCGGAGCCCAGGAGCCTGTCCGTCTCGGTCACTTGTCGCGCTGGCTTCGGCGACCTAGCGTGGCGACCGGGGCCCGGGCCACGTGGCAAGAGCCCGGTCGTTCGGATCGCCGCTCAGCCTTCTCGCTACTGCTTTGCTGATGTGCGGTGGGAGCCCGGCCACGTGCCGGTGACGCGCTCAAACGCGTGCGCCCCCGCGCGATCGACAACCGCCTTGACGGTGCCGAACACGACACCCTTGGTGGCCGCTGCTGCGACCACCTCTCCCCACCCCTTGTCTCGGTCCATGACGGCAGGCGAGCCCTC
>Ga0066388_100002562_pt1 | contig 11200 bp, 7 predicted proteins | sample PanSoiMetaGPlot6_FD_64539 | JGI IMG/M metagenome (GOLD analysis project Ga0066388, IMG submission 64539) | Tropical forest soil microbial communities from Panama analyzed to predict greenhouse gas emissions - Panama Soil - Plot 6 (Hybrid Assembly) | ecosystem: Environmental > Terrestrial > Soil... | reverse complement strand
CGATGGCTGTCTATATACTATCTGCCTATGACAGGTATGAACACCCGCGCGCTCGATCGCGAGCTCAAGAAGGGATCCGCCGAGCTCCTCATCCTCTCCCTGCTCGATGCGCGCCCCCGCCACGGCTACGAGCTGAGCAAGCTGATCCACACGCGATCCGGCGGTCAGCTGACCTTCCACATCGATTCCCTCTATCCCTTGCTCTATCGCCTCGAAGAGCGTGGATGGATCAAGGGGAGCTGGGTCGAAAAGCCCGGCGAGCGCCGCCGCCGCTTCTACCGAGTCACGCCTGAAGGGCGGCGCGTCCTCGCGCATCAACGGAAGAAGTGGGACGCCTTCGTCGAGGCCGTCCGTCGCGTCACCGGAGGGGAACATGCCTGACTGGGCCGACGAAGTGCGCGCCCGTCTCTCGCCGCTGCGCCTCTCGCCGACGCGCGAGCGCGAGATCGTCGAGGAGCTCTCGCAGCACCTCGACGATCGCTGGCGAGAGTTGATTTCAGCAGGTGCCTCTCAAGACGAGGCGACCGAAGTCACGCTCGCGGAATTCCGGCAAGGCGATCGACTGGCGCGCCACATGGCCCCGCTCCGGCAGTCGCATTCCGCACCAGCACCCACACCGGGCGCTTCGGCGGGACTGTGGCTCGTCGATCTCTGGCGTGACCTGCGCTATGCCCTGCGCACCATGGCGGCGAGCCCCGGCTTCGCCATCGTCGCCATACTGTCGCTCGCGTTGGGCATCGGAGCAAACACCGCGATCTTCAGCATGTGGAACACGCTCTTGCGTGCCCCGTTGCCCCTGGTCCAGAACCCCGATCAACTCGTGATGCTGTCGAATCCAGACAGGTCCGGGGGATGGACCGGCCGGACCAACGGTCCCCGAGACTGGCTCACCTACGAGGAATTCGAGCAGATGAGGGATCACGTCGAGGGATTCTCGGCAGTGATGGCATCGCAGAGCAGCCTCTCTAACTGGCGGGCCCGGGTCGAGGGAGGTGAGTGGGAAGACATCAACGGGCGGATGGTCTCGGGTGGGTTCTTTCAGCTGCTCGGCGTCGGCGCGGCAATCGGCCGCGTCTTCACCGAGGTCGACGATCGCACCTCGACTCCCAGCGCGGTCATCAGTCACAGCTACTGGCAGCGCCGCTTCGGCGGCCGGACCGACGTGCTCGGAAGAACGCTGACGATTCGCAAGGCCGCGTTGACGATTATTGGCGTCGCCCCGCCGGGCTTCATCGGCGAAACGAGCGGCCAGGAGCCGGACCTCTGGATCCCGTTGCGCATGCAGCCGGTGGTGGTTCCCGGCCGCGACCGGTTGCACGACACCCCGCCCGAGAAGTCGATGTGGCTGCACGTCTTTGCGAGGCTCGAGTCGGACGTGACGCCCGCTCAGGAAGAGGCGCGGGCCAATGCCGTCTTTCAGGCGGGGCTCGAATCCTTTTATGGCGCCGCCGCATCGGGCGAACGCCGACGCGAGTATCTCGATCAGCGCCTGCTGGTCCGGCCAGGCGGGCGGGGTGCGTCGGCTGCGCGCCGTGACTTCTCCCAGTCGTTGACGGCGCTACTGGCGGCGGTCGGCGTCCTGCTGCTCATCGCCTGCGCGAATCTGACCAACCTCCTGCTGACGCGCGGCACCGCCCGCGCGTCGGAAATGGCGCTGCGCCTCTCGCTCGGCGCGAGCCGCGCACGCCTCGTCCGTCAACTCGTGACGGAAAGTCTGCTGCTCGCGGCGATGGGCGCAGTGGCCGCCGTCGCGGTCGCGTTCGTGTTGCACGGTGCGCTCGTCAGGATGCTGGCCGAAACCAACCTCGATTTTCAGATGACGTTCCATCTCGATCCAGCAGTCTTGGCGTTCCTGGTGGCCGCCACGCTAACGGCGACGCTCCTGTTCGGTGTGCTCCCGGCCTGGAAGGTCACCAAAAGCGACATCGGCGCAAGCCTCAGGGAACAGAGCCGCGGCGCAGTCACCCACCCTCGTCAGCAGCGGCTGGGTCGACTCCTGGTGAGCCTGCAGCTCGCCCTCTCATTGCCGTTGCTCGTGGGTGCCGGTTTGCTGGCGCGCACCGTTTACAACCTGCAGCGCGCGGATCTCGGATTTCCCGCGGGACGACTCCTGCTGGTTCGTGTCGATGCGCGCGAGGCGGGCTACGAGGACGAGCGGCGCCCTGGACTCGTTCGCGAGCTGCTCACCGAGATCCAGCGGATACCCGGCGTCCGGGCGGTGAGCTTCTCGCAACTGGGTCTGTTCACCGGAGGAGAGTCGTCGGAAACGATCGCCGTCGAGGGCTACACGCCCACGGGCGACCAGGACCGGGATTCAGCTCTGGATGTGGTGGGTCCCGGCTACTTCTCGACGCTGGGTATTCCGATCACCCTGGGACGCGAGATTCTCGACGGCGATCACGCTGCCGCTCCCAAGGTCTGCGTGATCAACGATGCCTTCGCCAGACAGTACTTCCACGGACGGAATCCGATCGGCAGGGTCGTGACGTCCGTTGGCGACAATGAGAAGCGGACGGCGTTTCAGGTGGTGGGCGTCACCGGAAACGCGCGCACGTACGACCTCAGAGGAGAGGTCGAACCGCGCTTCTTCCTCGCGGCCGCGCAGTCGCCGAGCTCGGCGGCCAGCCCGACGTTCCTGATTCGCTCGACGCTCGAAAGCGCGGCGGTGATGGCTGCGGTGCGCGCGACCATCCAGCGCGTCGACGTCGCCTTGCCGATCATCTCCGCGCGGACTCTCGAGGAACAGCTCGCCCCGTTGACCGCGCAGGACCGGACGACCGCGAGACTCGCCGTCGTGTTCGGGTCGGTCGCGCTCGCGCTCGCCATTATCGGTTTGTACGGCGTGCTGTCATACGGCGTAGCGCGCCGCTCGAGAGAAATCGCGATTCGTCTCGCGCTGGGCGCCCAGGCTCGGCGAGTGATTGGGATGATTCTCGGTGAGACCGTGGGGGTCGTCAGCGTCGGACTTGGACTGGGAGGGATTCTCGCCTGGTCGGTCGCCCACTTGATCGACAGCCGGCTCTACGGCGTTGCGCCCCAGGACCCTCTCACGCTGATCCTGTCGACAGCATTGCTCGTCCTGGTCGCGACGAGCGCCGCGTACGTGCCGGCGCGCCGCGCCTCGAAGCTGGATCCCATGGCGGCGCTCCGCCAGGGGTGAGCGGGAGCTGCCGTCGCCAGTTCGCGCGGCTGTGAACCTCCGGGGCGGTTCTGCGTAATAGGTGTCCAAAGGACACGCATGGGCCTCTGGCAGGACCTTCAGTTCGCGACGCGTCTTTTCATCAAAGACAAATGGTTCACGCTGGTCGCGGCAATCGCGCTGGCCCTGGGCATTGGCGTGAACGCCACAGTGTTCACGTTCGTCAACGCCGTGTTGATTCGCGGGCTGCCGTTCAAGGACCAGGATCGCATCATGGCCATCGGATCGCGCGATCCGGTGCGCGATCGCAACATGGGCGTCTCGTATCTCGACTTCAAGGACTGGAGCACGGCAACCAGATCCTTCAGCGCGCTGGCGGCGTACACCGGGGCGACGATGAACCTCAGCGACGAAGGCAAACCGCCGGAGCGCTTCGCCGGCGTGTCTATCTCGGCCAATGGGTTCGCGTTGCTCGGGGTGTCGCCTACGATCGGACGGGACTTCCTGCCGGAAGACGATCGTCCGGGCGCAGCCGCCGTCGTCATGCTCGGCAACGGCGTGTGGAAGAACCGATACGGCAGCGACCCTGGGGTTGTCGGAAAGACGATTCGCGTCAACGACACGCCGTCGAACGTCATCGGGGTGATGCCCGAAGACTTCAAGTTCCCGTTCAACGCCGACCTGTGGCAGCCGCTTTCGACCATTCGAGACCTGGAGGCTCAGAAGCGCAACTCGCGGGGTTTCGAAGTGATGGGGCGGCTTGCGCCGAACGCGTCCCAGACGCAGGCGGACGCCGAGTTGCAGACGATCGGCCAGCGCCTCGCGAGCGACTACTCCGACACCAACAAGGGCATCCAACCGCGCCTCCAGACCTACACCCAGCGCGTCACCGGTGGACCCATCAGGGCGGTCTTTCTCTCGCTGATGGGCGCTGTCGCTTTCGTGCTGCTGATTGCCTGCGCGAACGTCGCGAACCTGCTGCTCGCGCGTTCCGCGTACCGGTCCCGCGAAATCGCCCTGCGCGTCTCGCTGGGCGCCACCCGCTGGCGCATCATCCGGCAACTGCTGATCGAGAGCGTCATGCTGGCGCTCGTCAGCGGTGTCCTCGGCATTGCCCTCTCGATTTTCGGGGTGCGGTGGTTCGATGCCGTGACCCAGGACGTTGGCAAGCCGTACTGGATCAAATTCACGATGGATCCCACCGTGCTCGGGTTTCTCGTCCTGGTCTGCCTTGGGACCGGCGTGATTTTCGGCCTTGCGCCGGCGCTGCACGTGTCGAAGACCGACGTGAACGAAGTCCTGAAAGAAGGAGGGCGCTCCGGTACAGGCGGCATTCGCGCTCGCCGATGGACGGGTGGACTCATCATCGTGGAGCTGGCGCTCACGCTCGCGCTCCTTGCGGGCGCGGGTTTCATGATGCGCAACTTTCTGACGCTCTACCGCAGCGATCTCGGGATCGAGACGTCGCATTTGCTGACCATGTCGCTGGCGCTGCCGGAGAGGAAGTATCCGGCACTCGAGCAGCGCCTGGGGTTCTACCAGCAGCTTCAGGAGCGTCTCAATGCTGACAGCAGAATCCGGGCGGTGAGCGTCGCCAGCAACGCGCCGATGATGGGCGGCTTCCGCCGGCTGCTCGCGGTCGACGGTCGGCCGCTGGCGTCAGGCGAACAACCTCCAGCGGTAACCATGCTCACCGTGGACCCGCGCTACTTCGAGACCATCGGCTTGTCGATCCTCCGCGGACGGGCGTTGACCGACGCGGACGGGGCTGCCGGCCCGGGCAGCGCGCTCGTCAACACGCGATTCGTACAGATGCACTTTCCCAAGGAAGATCCGATCGGCCGGCGGATCGTGTTGAGTATCGATCTCGCGGGCGGCGCGCCGCCGACCGGCGGGATTCCGACATCTCTGACGGCGACCATCGTCGGCATCGTGCCGAACGTACGACAAGGGAACTTTGACGAGACCGAAACGGATCCGGTGGCCTATCTCCCGTACCGAACCGATCCGCGAGGGTTCATGACGCTGCTGGCCCGGAGCGAGGGCGATCCTTCCGGTGTGATATCCGTCTTGCGCGAAAACCTGCGCGCGGTCGATCCCGATCTGCCGCTCTTCAACATCCGGCCGATGGACGAAAGCCTCGCACGCCAGCGGTGGCCGTTCCGCGTGTTCGGCACGCTGTTCGCGGTGTTCGCGTTCATCGCCCTCATGCTCTCGGCAGTCGGCCTGTACGCCGTGACGGCGTATTCCGTGACGCAGCGCACGCAGGAGATCGGCGTCAGGATGGCGCTCGGCGCCGCCTCGACGCATGTGATGTGGATCTTCCTGCGCCGCGCGCTCTTTCACCTGAGCATCGGCTTGCCGATCGGCATCGCGGCCGCGTTTGGTGTCGGCAAGATCTTCGAGAGCAGCAATCTGCTCGTTCGGATGACCGGGAGGGATCCGCTCACGCTCGTCTCGATCGCGGCGCTGCTCACCATCGTCGCGGTGGGCGCGTGCCTCTGGCCGGCGCACAAGGCGACACGGCTCGACCCGCTGGTGGCGCTCCGCCAGGAATAAAAAGGCTATTCGCGCGCCACGAGCGTGGCGAAGTCCTCGTAGCGCATCGCCGTTCGCTGCTGGAACGCGCGGTCGAACGGCGCGCCTCGGCCCAGGTCCTCCAGCAACGCGACGACGGTGTCGACGCCGCGCTGCTCGATCAGTCGGCGCACCGCCCGCGCCGATGTCGCGTAGGCGATTTCGGCGTCATGTCTGGAGAGGCCGACAAAACCGCGCGGGAGCGCCGAGAGCAATGGCCGCACGTCTGCGCGCGTCAGCGCAGCCTCCGCGTCCTGGGAGCCCGCCGGTTCGAGCACGGTGGCGAGACCTTCGCTCACCCAGGCCGGAACCGTGCGCCCCCCCAACATCGTGACGACGGCGTGAACCAATTCGTGCGACAGCACACGATCGAGCTCGTCGGTCTGCTCCAGCGCCTCAGCGAGCGGCAGCCGGATGAGGCCGTCGTACGCCGCCGCTGACCACGCGGTCAACCCGGTGACGTCAGTAAACTGCTCGCGCGTGTAGAGCACGACGGTGATGCGCTTGGATGGGTAGACGCCAAGCGTCTTCCCGATTCGCCAGTACGCAGTCTCGAGCCGCTCGGTGGCCTTGCGAGCCAGGGGTTCGTCGGCGGCGACCTCGAAGACCGCGGTGAAGTGTTCCGACCGTGCTTCGTGGAAGCGGCTCAGGAGCTCCTGCTGCTTGCGCCAGTCATCGATCTTCTGCTGAAGCCCGCGATTCTCCGGGGCCCGTCGCAGGGCGGTTTCGTAGGTGGCAATCGCTTCGGCAAGCCGCCCCGCCTGGTAGTGCAGGTCCGCGAGCCACACCGAGGCTGACAGAAAATCCGGATTGAGCGCCAGCGCGGACTCGAAGCGACTCTGGGCGACATCATCGCGCCCGAGCATGAACGCTGCGACGCCGGCGCCGAAGCACAGGTTGGCGTCGTCGGGCCGGACCTCCGCGGCCTTGGTGAACGCCTCCAGCGCCTCGCCAAAACGTCCGGCTTCGATCGCGGCCGTGCCCGCGGTCGCGAGGGCGTTCGAATCCTGGCCTGCGCACGGGGTGGCGGCGCTGAGGGAGGCCGCGAGGATCACTATCGCCGGCGTGATCGGGAGTCGGATTGCCAGGGTGCCGCGATGTTGTGCAAGAAGGACTCCGGACGAGAGGCCGTAAACGTGCCGACCTTCCGTCCGCGCCGCGGACTTTGTCTTTTAGCAGGTCCACAAAAGTCGCCCTTTCAGCTACCACGCCAGGGGGCTTTGCCACACACGTATGAGCAACGCCTTGAGGTCCGCGAACGGCTTGGGCCCCAGCTCCGCGATCCATTCGCGCTCGATGTCACGCAGGATGTCGGCAATTTTCGCGTAGGCGGCGCGTCCTCGCCTGGTCAGACGGACCACACGGGTCCTCGCGTCATCGCGTGCCGCGGCAGCCGAGCGCGCGATATAGCCGGACGCTTCGAGGCTCAGAAGGAGCTGGTTCATCGCCTGCTTGCTCATGCCGGCGCGTTCGGCGATGGCGCCCGGACGCTCGCCGTCCGGTCCGGGGAACTGCAGCACCGCCATGTGCGGCAGGCGCAAGTCGTCGAAGCCGGCGGCATTCAGCTCGTTGATAATCCGGCGATGGATGGCATGAGCGGGGACGCGAATCAGCGCCCCGATGAGCGGGGGTGGCGGCGGCCATCGGGATGTTGACATATAGGTAAATACAGTTTACCATCACCAAACGTAAATGTCATTTACCAAAGGAACCACAGATGACTTCTCGGACCGCGGATCTTTCGATGAACCCCTCGGATGAGACCATCGATTACGGGCCGCTGGCGGTCCGATTCCTGGTCACCGGGGACATCTCGACTGGCAGCGTCGCAATCTTCGAGCTCACGGTCCGTGCCGGTCAGCGGTTGCCGGCTCCGGCGCACAGTCACGACCACTACGAGGAGACCATCTACGGCCTCGAAGGCGTCTTGACGTGGACCGTCGCCGGACGCCCCATCGCTGTTGGTCCGGGCCAGGCGTTGTGCATCCCGCGCGGTGCCATTCACCGGTTCGACAATCTCGGGAGTCAAGACGCGAAAGCGCTGTGTGTGATCACTCCAGCCGCGATTGGGCCGCAGTATTTTCGTGAGGCGGCCGAGGTGATGAAGGCGGCGGCCGGCGGACCTCCGGATCGAGCCAGGATGGCCGACATCATGCGCCGGCATGGCCTCACCCCGGCGCCGTAACCGATGTTAGGCTGTCGTGGCCCGCTGGCGCGGCTATCGCGGCACGTATCCGCAGCCCTCGCGCGTCGTGCTGGCGCCGCTGAACCTCAACTCAATAGGCGCCGGGAGCCTTCCAATTGTTTGATCCGCGCTTCGGCCTGGGCGCGGCCGGCCTCCAGATTACGCACGCGGCTGCGCATGTCGATCTCGTGGGTCACGCAGGCTGCGAGCTCGCGCAGCGTCTGGACCTCGTCGTAGGACCACTGGTGGGGCTCGTGGTCGATGACGCAGAAGGCGCCCAGCGGGAAGCCGGAGACGGCCAGCGGGACGCCCGCGTAGGCGACGACCTTGAGATCACGAACGGCCGGCGTATCGCGGTAGATCGGATCCTTTCTCGCGTCGGGAATCACAAGCGGCTCGTGCTGTGTGATCGCGTGCTTGCAGAAGGAGTGCGTGAGCGGTGTCTCCCGGCGTGTCTGCCAGGGCTCGGCAATCCCCGATGCGCTCTTGAAGAACTGTCGCTCGCGATCGACGAGCGAGACCAGCGCCACCGGCGTCCTCAGTAGCCGCATCGCGAGCCTGGTCAGCCGATCGAAGGCCTCCTCCGGAGGCGAATCGAGGAGACCGCTGCGCTCCAGCACGGCAAGCCGCTGCAGATTGTGAACAATGGCCAGGAGATCCGACACGTCAGCCCCTTCGCGAGGATCAGCCGAGCGAGGCTTTGGATTATAGCGCCGCCCCCGCCGCCGGGATTGTGACGCGCTTTCGGATTCTCGAGGTCGGCTACAATCCCGCCACCAGCAGGAAAAGCCATGGTCGAGCGAACATTCGCAGAGCTCGTGCGAGACCTCCGCCAGCGCCGGACGCTCGGCGAGCGGCCGCCCGTTCTGCTTCTCGGCGCCGGAGCGTCGGTCGACGCCGGCATCGGCGCGATGGACGAGCTGTACAAGTTTTTCGGCGTGGCGGATTTCGACTCGTTCTCGAAGTTCATCGCGACGACGACGCCGGCCGAGCGCTATCGGTATCTCGCCGATTTTCTCCAGAAGCGCCAGCCCGCAGAGGTCACGCCGGGCTATCAGGCGCTGGCCACCCTCTGCGCACAGAACGCCTTCGACCTGGTGCTCACGACCAACATGGATCCGCTGCTGGACGATGCGCTGACGGCCGCGCGTCCGCCACTCTGGCGCAAAGACTTCCTGCTCATCGTCAACGGTGTGATTCGTTCGGACCGCCTGGGTCTGCTCCTGCGCGGGCAGACGCCGCGCGTGAAGGTCGTCAAGCTGCACGGTGAGGTCCTTCAGCCGTTCATGGCGTGGACGGTCGAAGAGATGAACACGTTTCTGGCCGAGATCGCGCCATCGCTCGAGCCGGCCATTGCCGGCCGCGACGTCCTCGTCGTGGGCCACAGCCTGCGCGACGAGCGCATTCGCGATCTGGCGCAGACGACCGGCGGTGACCTCTGGTTCACGCATCCGGTCAAAGTCCCCGATCACCTTGCGGGCGATGCGGCGATGCGAGCGGTCGTGGCACCGGAGGCGGCATTTGAAAAGTTCTTCCCCGCGCTCGTGGAAGCCTTGCTGTTGCAGGCGCCAGCGCCGCCTGCCGCACCGGCCGCGGCAGCGCCACGAGCGCGGCCGGGGGCCGCGCCGCCGATCGTGGCGAAGGGTGCCGGCACGCTGGACGATCTGCTCGCGTCTGTAGTGGCCGTCGCCGGGCCGGGCGGCGAGCCGAGCTCGACGGCGTTCCTCCTCGCCGAGCCGCGCGTAGTGGTCTGCGACGCGTTTGCAGTCCGACCGATGATTGAGGCGAGTCAGGGTCTCGAGCTCATCGCCTCAGACGGCCGGCGTCACAAAGCGCGGGTCCTGCGAACGAACGCCGCGCACCCGTTCGGCCCGACCGTGCTCGAGGCGCCAGCCGCGCTCGAGGGCCCGGGCCTCCGCGTCGACGCGTCGCCAATGAAGGCCGGCGACATCGTGCAGGTCGCCGTCGCGGCCGGAGAGAAAACCGGCATCAGCACCGGCGCGATCACGGCGGCGGTCGAGACCGCGATCGAGATCGCGCCGATTGGCCGCGTCCGCCATCTGGTGTCGATGAACGCCGTCGTCCGGCCCGGCTCGAGCGGCGCGCCCGTCGTCGACAACACGATGGCCGTCCGTGGTTTCATCGTCGCCGGCAGCAGCGACGAGACGAATCCCGCCTCGCTCATGTATCCGTCCTGGCGCTGGATGGATTTCGTGTTGGGCCGCAAGGGGAACCGGCCACGGACTGCACGCGTCACGAAGAAGAGGACGAAGAGGAAGAAGAAGTAGTGTCAGAGCAGACGCTGTTCGTACCGAAGCCTCGCGGGACGTCCATCGTCGATCGGGCGACGACCGGGTTTCCCCCCGATCTGTTGAATCGCGCCGCCGCTCGCCTGCAGATTCTCGCGTGGCTCTACGCCTTCACATTCTTCATGGCGGCGTTTTTTCCTCCGCTCCTCATTCCAGACCAGCGGGCGATGCTCTTCCACCATCCCGTGCACTCAGCGCCCGGAATCATTTCAATCACCGTCGCCGTCGGAGTGGCCCTGGCCATTCGCGTCGCGGATTTACGCCCCGCAGCGGTCACTATTCTCGCACTCATATTCGAAGTCATCGCCAGCTACGGCATCGCCGCAGCGGAGTTTCTCCAGCCGGGGGGCCTGAGCGTTGGTCCGCGCTGGATCGGTCTGTCGTGGGTGTCCGTCTGGATGCTGCTCTTCAACGTCGTCGTGCCGACCGTGCCACGCTACGCCGTAATCGCCGCGCTCCTGGCGGTCACGTCGGTTCCGGCGATGGTGCTGCTCTCGATTTCGGTGTTTCCCCCGGTGTTACGGCCGGACGGCCTGATGATCTTCTGGGCGTTTGTTTTCCCGTACGTACTGGTCGTGATCATGGCCTATGTCGGCGCTCGGGTCGTCTACAGCTTGGGCACCGAGGTGGCGCGGGCTCGCGAGCTGGGGAGCTACCGCCTCGAGCATCAATTGGGCCAGGGAGGCATGGGCGAAGTCTGGAAGGCGAGCCACCGCCTGCTGGCACGGCCGGCGGCGATCAAGCTGATCCGCTCGCCAGCGGCAGGGACCGCGCCCGGATTCTCGGACGGTATGCGGCGACGATTCGAGCGGGAAGCGCAGGTGATCGCGCAGCTCCGATCGCCGCACACCGTCACGCTGTTCGATTTCGGCGTCGCTGACGACGGCTCCTGGTACTACGTCATGGAGTTGCTCGACGGGATCGATGCCGACGCACTGATCCGGCGCTTCGGCCCGCTACCGGCGGAACGCGTTGTCCACATCCTTCGCC
>Ga0066388_100002561_pt1 | contig 11201 bp, 8 predicted proteins | sample PanSoiMetaGPlot6_FD_64539 | JGI IMG/M metagenome (GOLD analysis project Ga0066388, IMG submission 64539) | Tropical forest soil microbial communities from Panama analyzed to predict greenhouse gas emissions - Panama Soil - Plot 6 (Hybrid Assembly) | ecosystem: Environmental > Terrestrial > Soil... | reverse complement strand
CCGAGGAAATTGCCCTCGCGCACGACCTTGACCACGCCGGCGACGTCCTTGATCGACGTTTCGTCGACGTTCTCGAGCTTGGCGCCGATCGCCGGCGGACGAACCACGCGTCCGTGCAGCATGCCTGGAACGCGGAAGTCCTGCATGTAGGTGAAGCGGCCGGTCATCTTGTCCGGGATGTCGAGACGCGCCACCGGCTTGCCGACCAACTTGTAGTCCTTGGGGTCCTTGGCGGGCGTGGGCTTGGCATGATCGAGCTTGAGCGCGAACGACTTGCCGCCGATCAGCTGGCCGTAGCTCACGCGCTTGCCGCCGCCGCTGACCACGCCATCGGCGACTTTGAGGTCCTCCTTGCGGAGGTTCAGACGCTTCGCCGCCTCGTCGAGCAGCGCGGCTTTTGCCGTGGCGGCGGCGTTGCGCAGCTGCATGCCGCCGATCTGCACCGACAGGCTGCCCCAGGTCGTGCCCTGCTCGGGCGTCAGTGCGGTGTCGCCCTGCACCAGCTTGATGGCGCTGAGCGGAACGTCGAGCTCGTCGGCGACGATCTGCGGCAGCGCCGTCGCAACGCCGGTGCCGAGATCGACCTTGCCCGAATAGACGGTCACGATGCCCTTGGGGTCGATCGCCAGGAACGAGTCGACCTCGGTCAGCGCCAGGGGCTTGGTGCCCAGCGGGAGCCCGGTGCCTTGCGCGAGCGCGCTATCGAAGGCGCCTGCGAACGAGAAGCTGACGACGAGGGCGCCGCCGCCCTTGAGCATGTCGCGTCGGGATGCATGGATGGTCATGATCGCCTCCCTCACGCACCGGCCGCGCGCATGACCGCCTTGACGATGCGGGCATGAGTCCCGCAGCGACAGAGGTTGTTGGCGAGCGCGTCCTTGATCTGCGCCTCGGTCGGTTTCTTGTTGGCGGTGACAAACGCCGCCGACTCCATGATCATGCCGTTGATGCAGTAGCCGCACTGTGCCGCCTGCTCCTCGATGAAGGCGCGCTGCACCGGATGCGGTTTCTGCGGTGTGCCGAGCCCTTCGAGGGTCACGACCTTCTGCTGTGCCGTGACCTGCGACAGCGGCGTGACGCAGGAACGCACCGCCTTGCCGTCGACATGCACCGTACAGGCGCCGCATTGACCAAGCCCGCAGCCGAAGCGCGGGCCATGCAGCGCGAGGTTGTCGCGGAGCGCGTAAAGGAGCGGCATGTCGGGATCATCGATGGTGATCGCGACCGTCTTGCCATTGACGTTGAGCGATTTGCGTTGCGCCATGTTTGTCCTCCCGGACTGAGGCCGTCTTCGACGGCCCATATTTGTTTGAATTGTTCCAGCCTACCAGCGTGACGGGGGGCGCGCTATCTGCTTCAGCGTCGCGGCGCGGCGGCAACCGCCTCCCGCCCCGCGATCCGTCCAAAAACAAACGCGCGCAGCACCGAGACCGCGTTCGGCGCGGTAGCGTAGAAATGCCCGGTGATCTCGCCGGCGGCGTAGAGGCCGGGAATGGGCGCGCCGTCGCGCAGCACGCGCGCGCAATCGTCGGTTGCGAGCCCGCCGAAGGTGTAAGCGATCGCGCCGATCAGCGGCCAGGCCAGGAATGGCGGCTCGCTGATGGCGCGCGCCCAGTTCGACTTCGGCGGTGCGAGCGCGTTGCTCGCGGCAAGCCGGTCGCAGCGGGTGGCATCGAAGCGCGACGCATTGCCGGTGCAGGCGGCGTTGTAGGCAGCCACCGTGGCCGCGAGACCGGCCGCCTCGACCCCGATCAGCTTCGCCAGTCCCTCGAGCGTGTCGGACCGGAACGGCGGCACCTCGGAGCGGGTCGCCCGCTGCCAATCGGCGATCGCGAACAGCCGGCTGTCGAGGATGGCGTAGGCCTCGCGGCCATCGATCGCAAAATGCAGGTGGCGGGAAAACCATTCCCAGGTCTCGTGCACGAGGCCGGCGCCTTCATCGAAGAAGCGGCGGCCGCTGCGGTCGACCACGACGCCGTAGGGATAGAGCAGCACGACCGGCGCCGAGCCGGCGCTGCGCGGGTCGACCGGCTCGATATGCATGCCGTCCCACTCGCCGGCGGTATCCGCACCAAGCGCGCGCGCCATGGCGATGCCGTCGCCGGTGTTGAAGGACGCGCGCGGCGCCAGCAACGGAACGTCCTCGCCGCCGGGGCCGAAATGCTCGCGCATCATCGCCCGGTTGCCCTGGAAGCCGCCGCAGGCGAGCACCACGACGTCGGCGGCGAGGACCTCGCCGCCGGCGAGGCGCACACCGCGGACCGCGCCGGCCTCGGCGACAAGCGCTGCCGCGGCACAGGCGTAACGCAAGCGAACGCCGGCGTCCTGGGCGGCGCGGCTGAGCTCGCGGAAAATCGTCGCGCCACCGCCGACCGGCTGGATGCGCGGCGGCCCCTTGGCGAGATAGTAGGTCGGCTGGTGGAACTCGACCCCATGCGCGGCGATCCATTTGACGGTCGCAGGCGCCTCTCGCGCCAACCGCGCGAAATAGGTCTCGTCGCCCTGGAATCTTGTTGCTTCCAGCATGTCGTGCACGAAGCTCGGCTCGACACGGTCGGGCGCGGCCATGCGCATGTAGGCGGGCGTCCAGCGGGTGTTGCCGCCGGCCTCGTCGACGGACGCTTTGTCGATCAGGGTCACGGTCACGGCGAGGCCCCGTGCGCGCGCCGTCTCGATCGCCGACAATGCGGCGGCGAGCCCGGCCGCACCTTGCCCGACCACGAGGATCTTGAACGGCTTTTCGCTCACGTTGCCGGTCCACCCCTATTGTCCCAATAATCCCGTTTACGCTAGCACGTGCTCGCATTCGCGATGGGAACATCCGCCATGCCTGACGATACCCCGCCCGATCACCTCTCGAACGATCCGCGCAGCCCCTACTACGACGAGGACGTGCTCGCGCGCGACATCGGCGTCCGCTTCAACGGCGCGGAGAAGACCAACGTCGAGGAATATTGCGTGAGCGAAGGCTGGATCCGCGTGCCGGCGGGCAAGGCGAAAGACCGCTACGGCAACCCGCTCACCATCAAGCTCAAGGGCAAGGTCGAGCCGTATTTCCGGGAGAGGAAGGAGAGCTAACGTCGGCGCGAACCTAACCACTGCCGTCATCGCCGGCATAGCACGTCGAAAGACGCGCTATGCTCGATCATGACGCGGCACTTGCGGTGCGTTACTTCGACCGCGTAGCAGGTTGGCTCAAAGGGGCTTTAACGCCACCTTGCGGAACTTGATGGTGCCCGCGCCATATTGCAGCGTGAAGTGGCCTTCCTCGAAGAAGCCGCTGCGGACGTCGGCGGTCTTCTGGCCGTTGACCGCGATGGTCAGGTGGCGTCCATCGGCCAGGATCTCATACGTATTCCACTTACCGGCGGCTTTGAGCGCCGGATTGGCTTCTGCGAAATAGACAATGGCGCCGGTGCCATAGCTCGGATCCGGCCGCTTGTCGAAGATGTTCATCTCGTAGCAGTTCCTGGCCCCGATCTTCGTCGGATCCTTGCAACGGATGAAGATGCCGCTATTGGCCTCCTCGTCCGACCAGAATTCCGCGTAGATCTGGAAGTTCTTGTAGGAATCCTTGCTGACGAGGTGACCGCCCTTGCCCTTGTCGGCGACGATTGCGCCGTCCTCGACGCGCCAATTGGCCTCGCCGACCTGGTTCCAGCCGTTCAAGGTTGATCCATCGAACAGCTGGATCCAGCCGGGGCCGGTCTGGGCCGAAGCGTGCGATGCAAGTTGAACAGCTGCAAAGCCGACGAGAGCAAACGTGGCAAGCGACGTCGTATAGGCGCGTGTCGTCGTTGAGACGTGTGGCATAGAGGTCCTCCCTGTATCTGTCGGCCGAGCGATTTGGTTCTGATTGTGGCGCTCGGCATCCGCGGCCGTGCTGCCGCGGATGGAAGGAACACTAGCAAGCGGCAATTTCTCGCGGAAGGCGCTTCAGCGCGTTTACGCAGCGGGATGCCGCCAACGAGGCGGCCGGTGTGCGGCTACTCTGCCGCGATCCGGGCCGCCGGGTCGACCGGCTCGACTTTCGCCGCGCAGTATTTGAACTCGGGGATCTTCCCGAACGGATCGAGCGCGGGATTGGTGAGCAGGTTGGCGGCCGCCTCGACGTAGGCAAACGGGATGAACACCACGCCGTCGGGCACCCCGTCGTCCTGGCGCGCGGTCAGCTCGACCGTGCCGCGCCGCGTGGTGACGCGTACGGTGTCGCCAGGCGCGATACCGAGCTTGGCGATGGTGCCGCGCGAGAGATTGGCGACCGGGCCGGGCTCGAGCGCGTCGAGCGTCGTGGCGCGGCGCGTCATCGCGCCGGTGTGCCAGTGCTCGAGCTGGCGGCCGGTGGTGAGGATGAACGGATACTCGGCGTCGGGCTGCTCGTCGGGCGGCAGCAGCTTCGCGGCCACGAGTTTGCCGAAGCCACCCGGACGCGGGAAGCCCTTGTCGAACACGACGTCGCGGCCGGGCTGGTCGGGCGCGTCGGCGGGATAGGTGACGGCGCTCTCGCGCTCGATCCGCTCCCACGAGATGTTGTCGAGCGAAGGCATCAGCGAGGCCATCTCGGTGTAGATCTCGCTCGGGTGCTGGTAGTTCCAATCGAGCCCGATGCGCCGGGCGATCTCCTGGATGAGCCACCAATCAACCTTCGCTTCGCCCGGCAGCGGCAGCGCCTGGCGGCCCATCTGCACCTGGCGATTGGTGTTGGTGACGGTGCCGTCCTTCTCCGGCCAGGCCGAGGCCGGCAGCACCACGTCGGCATACACCGCGGTCTCGGTGAGAAAGAGATCCTGCACCACCAGGTGCTCGAGGTGGGCCAGCGCCTGGCGCGCGTGGTTGAGGTCGGGGTCCGACATCGCGGGGTTCTCGCCCATGATGTACATGCCCTTGATCACGTCGGCGTGCACCGCGTCCATGATCTCGACGACGGTGAGCCCCTTCTTGGGATCGAGCTTGGTCTTCCAGGCGGCCTCGTACTTGGCGCGGATGTCGGGGGCTTCGACCGACTTGTAGTCGGGGAAGAACATCGGGATCAGGCCGGCGTCGGAGGCGCCCTGCACGTTGTTCTGGCCGCGCAGCGGATGCAGCCCGGTGCCGGGGCGGCCGATCTGCCCGGTTATCAGCGACAGCGCGATCAGGCAGCGCGCATTGTCGGTGCCGTGGGTGTGCTGCGACACGCCCATGCCCCAGAAGATGATCGCCGACTTCGCGCGCGCGAACTTGCGCGCCACCGTGCGCAGCACGTCGGCGTCGATGCCGCAGATCGGCGCCATCTCCTCGGGCGTGAACTCCCTGACGCTCTCGGCGAACGGCTTGAAGCCCTCGACGTAGGTCTGGATGTACTGCTCGTCGTAGAGCTTCTCGGTCACGATCGTGTTCAAGATGCCGTTGAGCATCGCCACGTCGGTGCCGTTCTTGAACTGCAGCATGTGGGTGGCGTGGCGCTTGAGCGCCTGACCGCGCGGATCCATCACGATCAGCTGCGCCCCGCGCTTGGCCGCCTGCTTGAAGAATGTCGCCGCCACCGGATGGTTCTCGGTCGGGTTGGCGCCGATCACCACGATCACTTCCGAGTTCTTGCACTCGTTGAAGGTGGCGGAGACCGCGCCGGAGCCAACGCCCTCCATCAGCGCCGCCACCGACGAGGCATGGCAGAGCCGCGTGCAGTGGTCGACGTTGTTCGTGCCGAAGCCGGTGCGCACCAGCTTCTGGAACAGGTAGGCCTCCTCGTTGGAGCCCTTGGCCGAGCCGAAGCCGGCCAGCGCCTTGGAGCCGTCGCGGTCGCGGATTTTCTTCAAGCCCGCGGCGGCGCGGTCGAGCGCCTCCTCCCAGGTCGCCTCGCGGAAATGCGTCCAGGGATTCGACGGATCGATGGACTCATGCGGCACCTTGGGCACGCCGTCCTTGCGGATCATCGGCTTGAGCAGGCGCTGCTTGTTATGGACGTAGTCGAAGCCGAAGCGGCCCTTGACGCAGAGCCGATTTTCATTGGCCGGACCGTTGCGTCCGGTGACGTAGAGGAGCTTGTCGTCCTTGATGTGGTAGGTCAGCTGGCAGCCGACGCCGCAATACGGACAGACGCTGTGCACCTCGCGGTCCGGAAACTCGGTGCGCACGTTCTGCTCGTTCACCAGCGTGGCCGGCATCAGCGCGCCGGTCGGACAGGCCTGCACGCATTCGCCGCAGGCGACGCAGGTCGATGCGCCCATCGGATCGTCGAAGTCGAACACGATCTTTTCGCCGTGGCCGCGGCCGGCCATGCCGATGACGTCATTGACCTGCACCTCGCGGCAGGCGCGGACGCAGAGATTGCACTGGATGCAGGCGTCGAGGTTGACCGCCATCGCCGGATGGCTGCGGTCGGGAGTGGGCGCTTCGCGTTTGGGGAAGCGGCCGGGCTCGATGGTCTGGCGCGCGTAGGTCTTCCAGAACTCGGAATCCGGATCGTGCGACGTCTCGCGCGCCGGCTGGTCGGTGCCGAGCAGCTCCAGCACCATCCTGCGCGCGGACTTGGCGCGATCGGTCTGGGTCTTGACCTTCATCCCCGGCGTCGGCGTGCGGATGCAGCTCGCCGCCAGCACGCGTTCGCCTTCGACCTCGACCATGCAGACGCGGCAGTTGCCGTCGGGGCGGTAGCCGGGCTTGGGCGAATAGCACAGGTGCGGCAGCTTGACGCCGACGCGACGCGCGGCGCGGAAGATGGTCTCGCCCGGGCGCGCCTCCACCTCCATGCCATCGAGAGTAAATCGAATACCTTCCGTCATCGTTCTGCTCGCGATCCAGTTTCCATGCGTAGCTCTAATTCACCGCCTTGCAAATAATCTCGCAATATGAACGCTCGCCAACCATCATATGAACGACACGATACGCGTGTAATACGCTCGCGCAGAGTGCCAATTCGGCACCGTGTCCATGCAATGAGCGCCCGCGATCCATCGGATTGCGAGTGAAAGTCTTTGTGTTTCCAGCGTTCGCGATCATTAGCAACTGCGGTCTTCGAAGTTTTCGGTGACATCACGGCCCTAACGATATCCCGCCTGCATATGTGAGCTAGCTCACAACTCGCTGGCGGGTCACCGCACTATTGTGCGCGTCGCCATCCACTTTTGTTGTCGTCGTCGTGCATCACTGCTGCAGATCCAACATGTGGAGGTTCCCATGAAGTTGTCGTGCAAGTGGTCCGGGCTGGCCGCTTTGGCCGCGCTCGTCTTCGTTACCCCCGCATCGGCCAACATCGATCAGTTCGTCGGTAGTTGGCAGAACGTCAACAGCCACGACCGTGGTGTGATCCGCGTGACGGTCGCGCATCAAGGAAATGTGGTACGCGTCAGAGTGTGGGGCAACTGCACCCCCTCCCCCTGCGACTGGGGCGAGGTCAACGCCATGACCTTTGGCGCCGACGTCCAGTCGCAATTGCCGCAGCAGGCGACGTTGCTGCGGGCGGAATACAATCAAAGCTTCGCGCAGCGTCACGTCATCATCCATCTCGCGGGCAATCAGCTCCGCGTCGAGGTGCTGACGCACTTCACCGACAACAGCAACCGGTCGAATTACTTCGACGTCGACCTGTTCAATCGCACCAGCGGCGGCGGTGGCGGGCCGATCGCCAACGAGGACTGCGTCGGCTTCAATCCGGCGACCGCGCATGCGGCCCAGGTCGAGGGCCGCTGGAAGCTCGTCGACGGCAATCACTGGATCCTCGACTTCGAGAACAAACAGGCCGAGGCACAGCGGGCCGAACAGGTCGTGAAGCATTATCAGTTCAACAAGCAATGCTTCGTCGGCCGCCCGGAGCCGTCCTTGACCTACTGGCTGATCACCGACCACGCCGGAGCGGGAGCCCTGGCGGGCGAGGATTGCGTCACCTTCAATCCGAACACCATCGAGGCGAAGCTGGATGGCGGCCAGTGGAAAATGGTCGACGGCACCCATCTGATGTTCAGCTTCCCGAACCAGGCCGAGGCGCTCAAAGCCGTCGATATCGTCAAGCACTATGGCTTCAACCATTCGTGCTTTGTCGGCCGGCCGGGTCCGTCGATGAGCTACCAACGCAAATGATCGCGGCGGCGTGATCGTCCGCTCCCTGTCCCGCCCGGGCCACCGGGCGGGACGTCGCGCACGGCGACGACAACCGGGATCATCGGATCGTTTCATCACCAGCTCCCGAGCGGCTTCTTCAGCTCATCGGGGAAATATTTCAGCACGCAGAGCAGCGGGTTCGGCGCCGCCTGGCCCAATCCGCAGATCGAGGCGTCGCGCATGGCGTCGGACAGTTCCGTCAGCAACGCCTGGTTCCACGGGCCCGACGCCATCAGCTTGGCGGCCTTCTCGGTTCCCACCCGGCAGGGCGTGCATTGGCCGCAGCTCTCGTCCTCGAAGAATTTCACGAGATTGAGCGCCACCGCCTTCATATCGTCCTTGTCGGACAGGACGACAACCGCGTGCGACCCGACGAAGCAGCCGTATTTCTCGAGCGTGCCGAAGTCGAGCGGCTCGTCCGCCATCGAGGCCGGCAGGATGCCGCCGGAGGCGCCACCCGGCAGGTAGCCCTTGAAGCTGTGGCCGTCGGCCATGCCGCCGCAGAATTCATTGATCAACTCGCGCGCGGTGACGCCGGCGGGGGCCAGCACCACGCCCGGCTTCTTGACGCGGCCGGAGACCGAGTAGCTGCGCAGGCCCTTGCGCTCGCGCCGGCCGTGCGCGGCGAACCACGGCGCACCCTTCTCGACGATGTCGCGCACCCAGTAGAGCGTCTCGACGTTCTGCTCGAGCGTCGGCCGCCCGAACAGGCCGACCTGCGCCACGTAGGGCGGTCGATGCCGCGGCAGGCCGCGCTTGCCTTCGATCGACTCGATCATCGCGGACTCTTCGCCGCAGATGTAGGCGCCGGCGCCGCGCCGCAGATGGATGCGGGTGTGCTTCGCGAGCCCGGCGCGCTCGACCTTGGCGAGCTCATCGATGAGCATCAGCCGTACTTCCGAGTATTCGTCGCGGATGTAGATGTAGAGTTCGGGCGCCTCGATCACCCAGGCGGCGATCAGCATGCCCTCGATGAAGCGGTGCGGATCGCGCTCGAGATAATACCGGTCCTTGAAGGTGCCGGGCTCGCCCTCGTCGATGTTGACCGCCATCAGCCGCGGCGCGGGCTCGGCGCGCACCACACTCCACTTGCGTCCGGTGGGGAAGCCGGCGCCGCCGAGGCCGCGCAACCCGGCGTCGCTCACCGCCTTGATGATGTCGTCGCGGGTGCGCGCGCCCGACAGGCAGGCCTTCAGCAGCGCATAGCCGCCGCCGCTCATGTAGGCGTCGAGATCGTTTGGCGTCGGATACGCATGTACATGCGTGCCGTGCCCGACCGCCGCGGTGACGCTGTCCGCCGTCGCCTTCATCACCTGCGCGTGCCCGACTGCGCAGACCGGCGCGCGATCGCAGGCGCCCATGCAGGGCGCGCGCACGACACGCACGTCACGGCCCAATCCTTGCGAAAGCTCAGCCAAGAGATGCTCCGCGCCAGCCATGGCGCAGGAGAGCGAATCGCAGACGCGCACGGTGACGGCGGGCGGCGGCGTCTCGCCTTCCTTCACCACGTCGAAATGGGCATAGAAGGTCGCGACCTCGTAGACCTCGGCGAGCGCGAGCTTCATCTCCTGCGCCAGTGCGGCAAGATGCGCGGCGGAGAGATGGCCATAGCGGTCCTGGATCAGGTGCAGGTGCTCGATCAACAGGTCGCGCCGGCGCGGCCGCTCGCCGAGCAGCGCGCGCACCTCGTCGAGCGCGTGGGGATCGACCTGCCGCCCCTTCGGCGTGCGGCGCGGCCGGCCGTTGCGCCGGCTGACCCCGTTGCCCCCGGGAGGCGGTGGAACCTGAATATTCATGGCGAACTCCTGGCGCAGAATTGAACCCTTCCAGGGACCGAAACAATCCCGTGCCGGCGATGGATCGATAGAGGATTTCTATCGACGGCCTATTGTTTACGCCCTATTATCGCATCGTTCAGCGAGCTGGCTTTCTTAGCTAACGCGCTGTACCGAAAAAGGTTTTCGAATTGTGATCGACAAGCTCGACTTCGTGCTGGCGCTCGCCCGCGAAAGGCACTTCGGCCGCGCCGCGGAGGCCTGCGGGGTCACCCAGCCGACGCTGTCGGCGGGGGTCAAGCAGCTCGAGGAGCAGATGGGCGTCCTGCTGGTGAACCGCGGCTCGCGCTTCCGCGGCTTTACCCCGGAGGGCGAGCGCGTACTCGACTGGGCGCGCCGCATCGTCGGGGATAGCCGCGCCATGCGCGAGGAGATCAACGCACTGCGCCACGGCCTCACCGGGCGGCTGCGCATTGCCGCGATCCCGACCACGCTGGCGATGGTGGCGGCGCTGACCACGCCCTACCGCGAGCGGCATCCCAACGTGCAGTTCACGATCTACTCGCGCACCTCGATCGAGATCCTCGACCTCCTGGAAAATCTCGAGATCGACGCCGGCATCACCTATCTCGACAACGAGCCGCTCGGGCGCGTGCACGCGACGCCGCTCTATCACGAGCGCTATCGCCTGCTCACCTCCGCCGACGCGCCGCTCGGCAATCGCGCCACCGTGACCTGGGCCGAGATCGCGCAGGTGCCGCTGTGCCTGCTCACGCCCGACATGCAGAACCGCCGCATCATCGACCGGCTGCTGCGCAGCGCCGGCGGCGAGTCGCGCCCGACCCTGGAATCGGATTCGATGATCCTTTTGTTCTCGCATGTGCGCACCGGGCGCTGGGCGAGCGTGATGCCGGCGAAGCTCGCCGAGACGTTGGGCCTGACGGATACGCTGCGCGCGATCCCGATCACCGAGCCGGAGGCGGTGCAGACCATCGGCCTGGTGGTCCCCGCGCGCGAGCCGATGATGCCGATCACCGCGGCGCTGGTGAAGGAGGCGCAGCGCGTGGCGCCGCAGCTCGATGAGGTGGCGCCGCGGGCGCGGGCGGCAGGCAAGCGGCGAGCGTAGCCGCTCGATTCATCCTCCCTCAACCAACTCAAGCTAATATCACGTGGGGAACGTGTGATTGGCCGCCCTCGGCCCGCCCGCTATAATGCTGATTGTTCCCGTGCGTACGACGCGCCGGACCCGAGTTATCGTGTGTATCGCGTAGGAGTTGGATATGGCCCCGCGAGCCTATTGGAAAGGCTACCTGAAGTTGTCGCTGGTCTCGTGTCCGATCGCGCTCTATC
>Ga0066388_100002560_pt1 | contig 11204 bp, 11 predicted proteins | sample PanSoiMetaGPlot6_FD_64539 | JGI IMG/M metagenome (GOLD analysis project Ga0066388, IMG submission 64539) | Tropical forest soil microbial communities from Panama analyzed to predict greenhouse gas emissions - Panama Soil - Plot 6 (Hybrid Assembly) | ecosystem: Environmental > Terrestrial >... | reverse complement strand
GCTCAAGGAACGGGAAAGGCGCGTTGACTGTGGGCGCATTCGACGAACGGATTAAGCTCACCATACCACAGGAATCCGGATCCGGCGGCTCGGCAAGCTGGCGTGTTTCTGATTGGATGTTATCACAGGGGCAGGAAACCCAGACTCTGTCTGAAATCGTGGGTGAGAATGTATGGTTCAGGGCTAATTTCAATCAATTCAGCAGCGCGGCGACTAAACTCCCGTTTGACCACCACTCCATCATAGGACTGGTTGCGCCTCGGGCAATACTGATCATTGAGAATGATATTTTGTGGCTAGGCCCTCAGAGTTCCTGGAGTTGCGCAAACGCAGCTCGTATGATTTGGCAAGCGCACGGCGTACCCGACATGATGGGATATTCGCTGACCACCGGTCATAATCACTGCGCCTTCCCCTCTTCGCAGCAGACTGAAGTGAATGCTTACGTCCAGAGATTCCTGATCGGCAGCAGCGCCGGAAATACAAATGTCATGAGAAATGATCCTGGAGTTACTTTTAACCAGTCAATGTGGGTAAATTGGACCCCGGAAATATTAGTCCAGATACGTCGTCTTTATCAATCTTCCCAATTGTTGAAGCCCGCGGAATAGTTTATTGCGACGACTGGCTGCCGCGAGCTAACTGATGATGCGCGAGGCGCGCTCTTCGCCGTATTTGACGGAGACGATTAGACGCAGCATCTCATCCAACGTCTCGCCGATCAGATCAACGGCGAGCTTTCGGCCGGCTGTCTGGATTTTTTTCAGAATCATGTAAAGACAGCTCGACTCTCTGCCTCGCGAACTCGCAGCGCGCCTCCCGTCAACTGGCGTATTGGACTATTGCTCCGGCGGCTGTTTGCCTGTAGACGGCTTACTCATTGCTCCTTCCTGGACGCGGTTCCCTCTGGGCGGCCTGCCATTCTTCTCGCATCTTCCGCCACCGGGCGTACTGCGGCCGCCCCTCTGGCGCGGGGTACTCGTATTCGGCAAAGCGTCCGAAAGGCTTGGTCGATGAGGACGGCGCGTTTGCTGACCTGGAGCAGACGCGATCGGCGACCTTCGCCTACATCGAAGGCTATTACAATCGAACCCGCCGGCGCTCAGGGCTGGGCTATTTGAGTCCGGAGAACTTTGAACGCGCGTTCGATCAAAGAACACAGCGCCCCGGATAGCCTCCGCTGCGACGCGCGGTCAAGGGCTTCGCAAGCAGTGCGAAGCCGCCCTGCCCTTGACCAGCGTCTCGTTTCGGCTGCGGGTAACGCGACATGTTTTCGCTCTTTTTCGGATTAATAATTGGAAGCGCAAGCGACGTTCTTGCTCAAAGCTCTTGTTCAGAGAGCATCTATATCGGAATTGGAAAGACCTCAAGCTCTTCAGACCGCATAAGGAAACACGCTACGCGCACATTGGCGAATTTTCCGAATCACTGCATATTTAGTTAAGACAGATTTTTCCATCCCATCCTCAGCTAACACTTCTGTGAAATACTTTTCCGATTTTTACATCAGTTATCGGAGGGGATTTTAGCCGGGCCAGGGCGCCGGGCCTCAAATCTATCCAACGCTTACTTTGATCGAAGACACACGCTCGAAGCGCGTCGTCCGCCTTGTGCCCCTCGCATTCGTGAAAGTCCGTGGTTAATTCCCGGGTTATTTAACAAATAGAGATGCGAATATCATGCAAAAGCTACTCGCTTTAGTTAGCTCGATTATTCTCGGGCTACTTAATCCTACTGCAGTAATTCTAGGCTTGAACGGGTCTAAATGGATTACAACCGCGACTATGGCGGTAAATCCTTTGTTTTCGTCTAAACTGAGAATCGCTGCTCCTGCTGTGAGTCAGTCCTCGAACCAGAGGTTGGTAGAGGCTGAGAGCGCTTCAGGTGGAACCGTCATTGCCGATGGTGATGCGAGTGGTCTTCATGCGGTGACGCGCGCCAGTGATGGGACATACACGTGGTGGGTTCTTCCTAGCGGCAACGCGCCACACGGGAGCTACACAGCATTTGTCAGGGCGAGAACTGCAGATGGACAGCCGCATACGTTCACGGAACATGTGCTCTCGGATGAGACTTCGATCGCGATTCTCGCGACATCCGTCAATTCGTCCGCTTATCGCTGGCGCCGTTTGAGTGAATTCAACTTCTCCGGATCGACGCTGAGACTATCCGACTGTTCTAATCCGTCGCTGGTTGTTGATAAAGTCATCATCGAGCCAGTGCAGGTGGTCAATGCCAAAGATGTCTCTGGTGGAACTCTGAATCGGCAATCGTTTCGGCCAATTCCTGACTTGCTCGATTGATGCCGGTATAAAGGCTACTCCACCGATAGCCCCACAGTGGACTGAGCGTTATTTCAACAGGAGAGGCCGGGCGTGGCACGATTACCGAGACATCAATCAATAGGATATTGTCAATACTATTGGCAAATCAGATGTTCGGAATTACAATATGAATCTGCACCTCGGCATCGCTCAAAATTGGGCTTTACCGGTCGCACAATGGCTTTGCATTTCTTGCAATTTTATCTTTGTCATATGCCAGGCCATTTACGGCTTGGCTGGCCGTCAGACGCAAGGCTTTCTCCAATCGCTCTTTGAATTGATGAAACTTGAACTGACAGCGCCCGATCATTCGACGCTCTCCCGGCGCCGGCGGCAATTGACGATCACCTTGCCGGTCAAGGATTGGTCCAAGCCGCGTCACTTGGTCGTGGATTCAACCGGCGTCAAAGTCTACGGCGAAGGCGAATGGAAAGTCCGCCAGCACGGCATCGGGAAACGCCGGACCTGGCGCAAACTCCACCTCTGCGTGGATGAAGCGACGCTCGAAATCGTCAGCGTCATGGCCAGCGCGAACGATGTCAGCGACGCCGAAGCCCTGCCGGATTCGCTTCAGGACGCGCCTGGAGAGATCGAACAAGTCAGCGCCGACGGCGCCTGCGACCAGCAAAGACGCTACGACGCGCTCAATCGCCATCGGGCGAGGGCGACCATCCCGCCACACAAAGGCGCGAGGATCTGGCGGCGCGCAAATACAAAAGCCGAACGCCATGCGCGTGATGAGAACTTGCGGCGGATCCGAAAAGTCTGGCGCAAGCAGTGGAAGCGTGAGAGCGGCTAGCGTCGCCGGAGCTTGGCGGAGACACAGATCTTCCGGTTCAAGACGATCTTCGGCGACCGGTCGCAAACTCGGCAGGTCGACAATCAATTCAAAGAGCTGTTACTCAAGAGCGCGATCTTGAGTAGGATGACACGCCTGGGAATGCCAGACAGTGTCAGGGTTAGTGGCTAACAAGCAGCTCAAAGCAAGGGATCGCTATTCGTACAACAAAGCCATATGCCATTGCAAATTGTCCGACTCGGGCAATTATTTGAGAGCGCCTGAGTTGCCTGTGCGACATTAAAGTTGCCATCGTCGCACCTAATCTATCCGATGTTACTAACTGATGTTACGCAATCAGAGATTGCGGCTTAAGCTTGACAAGTTCCGAATATGCCGTCTGCAAAGCAGACAGATAGATCTTTGACTTCAAGGCGAAATGGTTCTGCCCCGCGCTGATAGTTTCTGTGGCGTAAAAGGCCATCAGGAAATTGATCCCTTTGACGCTGCGCTCTTTGGCGTGATCCCAATGCCGGCAGATCAGTTCATTCTCGTCGCTGTAGGGCTTCTCCTCGACGCTGTCATCCAGGATCAGGACGCCGTCTTGACTTTCGATTTGCCGTACTAAGAGTTTAACCACTCGCCGGAGATCAGCGCTGGTCTTGGCTGGAGAGGCCAGGAATCTGGTCACTTGATCGTGACTAATCTCTCCACCCAGCGACCGCGACAGAGCTGTCGCGGTCGTTCGACCAAATGAGCTGATCAGATAATCAGTGTAGAGGTCCAGAAGTGACTTGCTCATTTGTCAAGTCTACTGCCGGCGCCTTTCACTGCGTAACATCAGTTAATAACCTATTTTTTGGGGTAAAACGCCGAAATTGAGCGAGGCTCGCACTTCATCCCCAGCAAACCCCTTGGAGACTCATCTATGTCCATAGTGTTATCCCTGTCAGCTACAGACCTTGACCAAGAATCTTTGCAACACCTAACGCGTCAGTTGTGTCAGGACTTGCGCGAAGAGTTGATCACAGCCACATTACCGTCTACAGACATCACTGGCGCAGGAACGAAGGGGAATATCGAAGTCATTGGCCAAGTGCTAATAACAGCCGTCGGGGCTAGTGGCGCAATCACTGCCCTGTTCAATATGTTGAAAGTCTATGTACAACGCAAGCCGTCTTTGCAATTTGAGATTCAGACAAAGAGCGGTGAGCAAATAAAGTTACACGCTGATGATCTGCGCAGCGACCAGATGGCAAAATTACTGCAAATAATTGAGCCAATGATCAAGGAAACAGAATGATCAAGGGACGGCGGCATGCTGTTTTGATCGGCAGTAGTCGCTTCGACAAAGAGCCTGCGCTGAATCCGTTGAGATGCCCAGAGCGTGACGTGGACGGAATGCGTGAGATTTTGGTTGCGGCGGAGCTGGGGGCATTTGAGGATCCATTTGTCTTCAAAAATGCTGACAGTTATGTCGTGATGCATAAGATAGAAGAAATTCTCTCTGAAGCCGCCGGAAATGATCAGCTGTTAATTTATTATTCCGGGCACGGAAAGATGGACTTACCGGGACGCCTCTACCTGGCCACAACAAACACGGAGGTCAGAAAGCTAGCGACAACTTCTATCCCGGTCGAAATGTTGAGACTGTTGATTGAGAATTCGTCATGCCGAAAGATCATGCTGATCCTCGACTGCTGTTTCGGTGGCGCGGCAGGCAAATCTTTTATAAATATCAGAGGAGGCATAGATGAAAGGCTTCAGGAATTGGCGCGTGGAAATGGCGTTTACATCCTGACAGCTGCAACCGCCTCACAGACTGCACAGGAACGCGATAACGATGATTATGGCTTGATGACTAAGCACATCATCTCAGGCATCAGGCAGGGCGATGCTGATGCGGACAACGATGGGCTAGTCAGTATGGACGACCTGTATCAATATGTTCACGCCAAAGTGAAAAGCGAGGGCTATCAGGAGCCAATGCGGTGGGCGCTCAATGTGAAAGGCGAAGAACTGATTATCGCACGAGCCGGCAAAAATTCCAGCCGTGAACAACATAAACTATTAACCCAAAAGGTCATAGAGATCAGGGCGTTTCTGCCACCGCATATATTTGGTCGGATCATCCAGGTCATCCAGGAGCGAAGAGGGCCGTTATATGGCCTTGTCAATGAACTTTGCTGCGAGCGTTTGCAGGTCGGTGAATTCATCGAGGAATGGTATCGCATTGAATCCGCCGGGCAGGTTCAATCGTTGGGAGTGTTACCTGATTTATCACATTCACAGACGATGGCGGTGGAGAAGGTCGAAGTTGTCAAAGACCATAAGCAATTATCTCAAAAGACGCAAACAAAATCGGAATTGACAGAACACGGCAGTTTGACATCGGCGTCTACGAACCAAACGAATTCGCCAGATTCTCAGCCGCGATCGACAGCTTCACTCAGGTTACTTATCGCGTTGATAAACAAGCACAGGTTTATGTCTGGTAGTCTTATGGCAATAGCCGTGATGGCAATCACATTCATTTTCCTGAGCGGTTTGCGTTCATGTAATGAAACAGGTAATCAAGACAATGCGCTGTTCTCGACGCCGCCAATTTCCTTGACGGCTCTGAGTTATACCAATTTTGAAACAGTAACGCTCGATTCTCATGGAAAAGAAACGCCTAGCCGCACACTGAAGGTAGAGTATTTTAGTGAAAACCTCGACGGTGTCCGCCTCGACATGGTTAAGATCCCGGGCGGGAGATTCATGATGGGGTCTCCAGAGAATGAAGCCGAGCGTTCCGGTATGGAGGGGCCACAGCATTCTGTCAGAGTGCCGGACTTTTTTATTGGTCGTTTCGAGATCACGCGGGAGCAGTGGAGGCAAATAACTAGGATGCCAAAGGTCAACATCGACCTGCAAGAAGACCCATCATATTTCAAAGACGCCTGGCGACAACCTGTGGAGCAAGTAAGTTGGGATGAAGTAGTCGAGTTCTGCAAACGCTTAGAGAAGAAGACTGGCAATCCATATCGCCTTCCGACGGAAGCGGAATGGGAATACGCGGCGAGGGCCGTGACAATCACGCCTTTCGCATTTGGGGGAACGATAACCTCAAAGTTAGTTAACTATGACAGCAATTATCCTTATGGATTAGCGGTAAAGGGCGTATATATCGGCAAAACCGTAGATGTTGGCAGTTTAGGCAAGGCTAACGCCTTCGGCCTGTTCGATATGCATGGCAATGTCTGGGAATGGTGCGCCGACGTCTGGCACAACAGTTATGGAAAAGAACACGGCGATGCTCCAACTAATGGTACAGCATGGATTACAGGCGGCGAACAAGATAAACACGTGTTGCGAGGTGGATCATGGAATTCTGATGGTATTAGCTGCCGTTCTGCCAGTCGTTTTAGAGGTGGGGCGGGAGATCGCCTTAATCTAAACGGTTTTCGTGTTGCTTGTCAGGTGAAGATGAGGTAACTCTCTCTTCAAGACGTGTAATTGCGCGCGGAGTGCGGCCTATGCCTATGAAGAGCGCCTACACATGCGCTCACGAAAGGAATCGGGGCGCTATTTTAAGATCGGCCCTGGGGGTTATTGGGTCCTGGTTAAGTGATTAAATACATGTGAGAGGACGTGAATACAAATGCGGCGGATTGTCATTCCATACGGTGTGGTTATAGGCGTACTGTTGATAGCTGTAATGTACGTTGGTTTGGCGGATGCTGGAATGAATGTTCCATTTGGTAGGCAAGTACGTGAGATTATTGATCAACAGGGGGCGTCCGTGCTACGGCCTCTGCGAAACGCAGATAGGATATGTCGTGAGGCAGCCCAATCACGTCACGAGCTATTTTACAGGCTTAAATCGCTTCAGTCATCTGATCAATGGATAAAGTGGTCATTTAGTCCGGAAGTTAACAAGGGGCATTACACTGACATATGGACTCATGCTCAAACACTAACAGCTCTCTTCTCAATGCCAGAAGCGACAAGTGATGATTTACGCCCACTTCTTGGCGCAATTGATATTCTTTTCGCAAGGGAAATGAGGGCTGAGCGAGGAACCATTAAGTACGGGTGGATTTCTAACTCAGAAAAAGCAGAAGTTACATATGCTATACCTGCGCTCTGGATTCATTCGGCGCTTGCGATTGCATTAGGTCGAATCAAAAACCTCTCTACTGAGGATGAAATGCGCTACAAAGGGTATTTACTGTATACTCAGGAGGTATTGGCCAATTATCGTCCTGCAGGCTTCCGCGGGGGCTGGTGTTTTTTTCCGCTTCAGGATTCGCCTTCGGCGGCGGACCCGTATACTTCGGCTCTAGCATTACAATCAATGTTGGAGTTAAAACGGTATGACCTACCTTGGGAAAACAGTGTTAAAACTCGAGATGAGCTTATTCAGTCGACGTCTGACTGGCTAATGAGCCATTTTGATGGAAATGCGCCGTTTCCCGGCTGGCGCGGCGTTGGAGAATCGAGAGAGCGCATATTTGAGGGGTTGACACTATACATCTATTCTCTACTCATGCGCGCTGAAGACTTTGCAGGTATAAAAATCTCGTCCAACATATTAAGCGGTATCCCCCGTCATTTATCCGAATGCGTCGCTCGCCAATATAGCTATCCGGTTCAATCTGCGGAATTTCGTTCTCTACCATTTGTAAGTCATAAAAACATTACGGCAATTACTGGAGAGACAGTTACATTTTTATGGTACCCTTGGGCTATCGACTGCGCTGTTCGGTGGCTCAGACGTTCACAAAAGTACGGTTCCGCAGCTGCTGATGTCACTAGGGTCCAACGCGCGCTCGGGCATTTGATTGTCGATCTGAAAGATGACGCTCTGTCTAATGGCACAGATGGTCTTACTTATGAAGCGGCGGAAAACCTATACGGGTTGGCTGAAGTCACTTTATCTCATGACAAACAGTGGTAACGATCATGGCTGAACATTTAGACTACACCAAACATTACAGTAAATGGCATTCAGATTCACTCGAGCATGTCAATGAAATGCAGAGATTCTATCGCAGAATACTCTCTAAGGTACTACCGCCGAAAGGGCAAGCCAACATTCTTGATGTGGGTTGTGGAATGGGGTTTGCGTTAGTGACGCTCAAGGACATGGGGTATGAGAACACTCAAGGAATTGATATTGATAAAGGGCAAGTACTCTCTTGCCTTGCCAAGAATCTAAATGTTACTCATGTTCAGGACACTCCTAAGCATTTACTTGCGTTACCCAACGAGTTCGATATAATCCTTGCGCTGGACGTCATAGAGCACATTTCAATTGACGCTCAGTTTGACTTTATCCAGTCGCTTTTCCACGCTCTTAAGCCCAATGGCAAGTTAATATGTACTGTGCCCAATGCCAACTCTGCGATTGCTGGAAGGTGGCGTTATATAGATTGGACCCATAAAACTAGCTTCACCGAGTCCAGCATTTCCTTTCTTCTTGAAAACGCCGGGTTTGAATGTATAGAAGTATTTGAAGTAGAATTGTTTATTAAATATGATTCTCCAAAGACTCTATTCAAGGAGATAATCAATAAGCTTCTACTCCGCAGTGTTCGCGCTTCAAGGCGAATCGTGTTGATGGCGGAGCTGGGAATTGACGAGGGCAGAAAAATTCCAATTTCTGTAAATCTGATGACAACGGCATTAAAACCTGACACGTTCAAAGCGACATAGCCCCGGTGAACTTTCGCGCTGTTTTTAGCAATCCGACTTTAGCCGAAAACAATGGGGGGCGCATACACAGCCTTCGTTCAGTGTCAGTTGAAATAATGATTTAACAAGTACTAGCTCAACAGTAACGGGTTATAATGCAATCACACCGTGATTATAAATATTATGATTTGGTAATGGCTTCTTTCGTTATCATTCTTCTGTGCTCCAATTTAATCGGAGTTCAAAAAGTTTCTACACTGGGGCCATTCACATTTGGAACAGGGATTTTGTTCTTTCCATTAAGCTATGTTTTCGGCGATGTCCTGACAGAAGTATACGGGTATGCGCGATCGAGGCGTGTAATTTGGGCCGGATTCAGTAGCTTGATGTTTGCAGCCATTATAAGCTGGATCGTTGTAAAGCTTCCGCCCGCCCCACAGTGGAATGGGCAAAGCGCATACGAAGTGACATTCGGTAATACTCCGCGCATAGTATTTGCTTCGTTGGCTGCTTTTTGGGCAGGCGAATTTGTGAATTCGTTCGTGCTCGCAAAAATGAAATTGAGAACTAACGGCCGCTGGTTGTGGTCACGTACTATCGGTTCGACAATAGCTGGTGAAGCGGTAGACTCGCTCATCTTTTATCCGTTGGCTTTTCTGTGGGTATGGTCGAGCTCGCAGGTTATGGCAGTGATGTTAAGTAATTATATCCTGAAAGTTAGCTGGGAAATTGTTATTACGCCAGTCACCTATAAGATCGTTAATCTTCTGAAACGAGCTGAACATGAAGATTATTATGACCGCAATACAGATTTCAATCCGTTCACGCTCAATACTTAATATCTCGTTTCAGTGTCTTCCAGTTACTAATTTATGAATCATGCGCTGTGGGCCCGATCCGTCGTGAGCAAGAGCAATGCTAACCCGGTCAATACGAACATTTGAAATGGCGACATGTCACCTGAGAGTTGGGACGATTGCCATGTCAGGAACCACTCATGAGCTACTATGAGAAATGGCACAAGCCACAGCCCGAGGCTAAGCCAGAGGCCGGCTGCGGCGAGGGCTATGCGCTTCCGAAATTCGTTAGGCTTAAATACACAACCTGACAAGTTGACTGCGCCGAGAACACAGAACGCGCCGGCTGACGCCTGCCACAAAATAATAGCGATGTACGCAGCGTGATGGAGGTAAGTACTGTGCACAGAACGCCAGTGGGTAGAAGCCTTAAACGGGATAGTGTCCATACTCATCACGTGCTGAACGAGTAGGAAATTAGTTTGATAGTCGGTAATATTATTAAAGGCTATGAGCAATACATATATCCCTAGTGAGGCGACAAATAATGTCTGACCTATAGGGAAGATAGAGGTAATAAGCCGCGCCGGGAGCATTCTGCTCCTTTTGCTTAGCTCGTCAGTAGAAAAGAGACGCATTAGATCACCGGTTGAGAATTCTGCGTATCACTTCGGAGATAGCGGAGTGCAAGTAGAAGTTCAGCTGCGGCCCAAGGCATGCCGCTCATTACAGGGCGGCGTGATTCCTGCAAAGCTTTGACGATGGTCACTAGGTGTCGCAGTGCCCGAGCACGCTGAAACACGTCTCCGCTTCCATAACTGTCAACGGTCGCTATTATACCCCATGGGAGCCGAAGGTGACGTACGCCGTCCTTTTTTTTTCTACGTCGAGCATTGGAGGGGCTGGACCATCGCTTCCGAGCTCAACCTCCATCCGGATACTGTCAAACGCGCTCTGGAGACCGAGCGCTTCAAGCCTCGTCCCTACAAGCCGCTTCCGACAGATCCATTTCTGGACTTCATTGAGCAGACGCTCAAACAACATCCGCGATTGAGAGCCACGCGTCTATTTGAAATGCTGCGCGACCGTGGATATCAAGGAAACATCTTCCAGTTGAGGCGGGCGACGAGAAAGCTTCGCCCGATCTCAAAAGAGGCCTTCCTTCGCCTTTCGGTCTTGCCCGGCGAGCATTATGGTAAGCGCCTCGTTATGTTGAGGGGCGGCGGAGATCCCACCTCTGAAGGCGTTTTCTCCGCCGTAGTTGACTTTCTATGCTACATAACGGGCTTTAAAGAGACTCGAGCCAACACTCCCGCACTCGACGTTGCAATGCTCGGAGTTGCCCGTCCGTATAGCTGCCATACTCGCTCGCCTGTAGTCGTTTCAGCATCTCCTTCGCTTCCATGTCAGGCCTCTCTTCAAGCCAGCCGAGCAAGACCGGCCAGACATCCGCAAATGGGTCCAGGCGCGTGCGCCACCACCGACCCGATTGAGGTTCCCGTCTGCGCGTCGGACGTACTTCGCCTGAACTCCAGGCCGTCGCCAGACTGCTCACAAATTTTTGCATGTCCTCCGACAAGGGAGGGGGCGTTATGTTCTGACTGAGCGCGACCACCGCAGCCTGCG
>Ga0066388_100002559_pt1 | contig 11205 bp, 4 predicted proteins | sample PanSoiMetaGPlot6_FD_64539 | JGI IMG/M metagenome (GOLD analysis project Ga0066388, IMG submission 64539) | Tropical forest soil microbial communities from Panama analyzed to predict greenhouse gas emissions - Panama Soil - Plot 6 (Hybrid Assembly) | ecosystem: Environmental > Terrestrial > Soil... | reverse complement strand
GACGTCCCGATCCAGGTGCGCACGACGCTCGCGCTGCTCGGGCGGCTGGTCGCCGCGGTGATCGCAGCTTCGACCGGCTTGGGCGTCGGCGGCTTTGGCGGCGCGAGCGCGCGCGCCGTCTGCTCGGCGTTCAGCGCCCAGTATCCCTTCCGCGCCCGCACCTGAATCCCAGGCCGCTTGACGCGCACTTTGATCTCGTGGAATTTGCCGTCGGACGGCGCTTGCGACGAGTTGTAGCCGATCAGGTAGTACGCGCTCGAATCCCGGGTGATCTGTTTCATGCCGACGGCGATGTCGTTGCGGTTGACGATCGCGCGTCCGTCGGTCTGCTCCGCGAGGACCCGCAGCGTATCCATCGTGGAGCTGAGATATTTCGAGTCGGTCCGGATGCCGACGTTTTCGTTGATGTCGAATTCGAATCCGGGCAGCCCGCGCGGGTCGACTGCGTAAATCGCCACGTTGTTGCGGTTGGCGTTGTCGTACACCTCGCGCAGATCGGAGTCCATGTCGAGCCCGGCCGCCCATTGCGCGCGGTCTTCATTCCGATCGTTTTCGCCGGCGTTGGGATTGAACGCGTTCGGGTTGCCCGACCCCGGCATCGTCGCGTCAGCGTTGCGCATTTGAGGCGGCGGCAGGTTCGAATACCCTTCGCTCACCAGGATCAGCGCCTTGCGGCCCTCCTTGAGCGATCCCATGTGCACGACGAGCGACCGGATCGCCGACAGCGACACCTGGTTACGAATGCGCTCGACCACCTCGGTCGGGTAGTGCGCGTAGTTCTCCTCGAACTGGTTCTTTGGCTCGTACTCGTACTTGCGTCCCGTGAACTGCTGCAGACCACGAACGACGGCTGAATGGTTGCGCGTCATCCGCACCGACGCCGTGGACTCGAGCGGATACATGATGCCGATCATGTCCGACGGTCCCAGCTGTGTGTCGACGAACTGCGCGAGCTGCTTCCGCACGGCCAGGCTGGTGCCACGGCGCACGTGGTAATCGTCCAGAAAGATCGCGAACAGCCGCACGTCGTCGCGCGCGGCCTCCATTTCCTCGTCGCTATCGGTGCGGATCTCGCGCGGCGCCTCCTTGACGGCTTCCGACACACCGCCATCCAGCTTGATGAATTTGAACGATTCAATCTTCTGGGGCTTGCCGTCCTCCGTGACGTCGAAGTCCGACTCCTTGAGATCGGCAATCTGCACGCCGGTCTTGTTGTCGCTGACGATCACGTCGACGCGAACGAAGTTGATTCCGCCGCGGAACACCGGCGGTTGCGGTTGATCGGGTGGCGGTTGCTGCTGCGCTGGCGGCTGCTGCTGGGCCGGCGCCTGCTGCGTGGAACCTTGTTGTTGCTGCGTTTGATCGGCGTGGCCTGCGAGGCCAAACGCAGCGAGGAGGACGAAGACCGCGGCACTGGACCCGAGCCATCTGGCCATGACCTATCTTAGCGCGCGCCGCCTCCGTACGCGGCGTCCGGCTTTAGCCGGACATTGTGGTGGTGTTAGCCGGACATTGCGCGGTCCGCCTAAAGGCGGACACCACGTACATCCGAGTGCTAACATTTCCGCTCGTGACGATTCAGCACACAGATGTGGCGGCTCGCCCGCTCACGAGCTTGGGCGAAGACGAAGCGCTTTTCCGCGACAGCGTCTATGAATTCGCGGATCGCGAGATCCGGCCGCTCGTTCGCGAGATGGACGAGCATGCCAAGATCCCCCGGTCGCTGGTGGACAAGCTGTTCGACCTCGGCGTCATGGCCATCGAAATTCCCGAGGGACATGGCGGCGCGGGAGCGACCTTTTTTCACGCGGTGCTCGCGGTCGAAGCGCTGTCGAGCGTCGATCCCTCGATTGGCGTCCTCGTCGACGTCCAGAACACGCTGGTCATCAACGCGCTGCTGCGCTGGGGCAGCGAGGATCTGAAGCGCCGGTACCTTCCGCGGCTCGCCTCGAGCGCTGTCGGCGCGTACGCGCTGTCGGAAGCGGGATCGGGCAGCGACGCGTTCGCGATGGCCACGCGGGCGGCCGATCGCGGCGGCGACTGGACGCTGCGCGGGCGCAAGCTCTGGATTACCAACGCCAACGAGGCCGACATCTTCATCGTCTTCGCAAACGTCAATCCTGACGCGGGCTATCGAGGCATCACCGCCTTCGTCGTGGAGCGCGGGATGGACGGGTTCACGGTCGGAAAGAAAGAAGACAAGCTCGGCATCCGCGCGAGCAGCACGTGCGAGCTCATCCTGGAGGACTGCCCGGTGCCAAGCGCCAACGTGCTCGGCGAGGTCGGCAAGGGGTACAAGGTCGCCATCGAGACGCTGAACGAGGGGCGCATCGGCATCGGCGCGCAGATGGTCGGCCTGGCGGACGGCGCGCTCGCCCACACGATCAAGTACACGAAGGAGCGGCACCAGTTCGGCAAGCCCGTCGCTGACTTTCAGGCCGTGCAGCACCAGATCGCGCGCGCCGCCACCGACGTCGCCGCCGCACGGCTGCTCGTCTACAACGCCGCGCGCCTGCGCGATGCAGGACGGCCGTTTCTGACCGAAGCGGCGATGTGCAAGATCTTTTCGTCGGAGGTCGCCGAGCGCGTGACGTCGCTGGCGGTGAACCTGTTCGGCGGCTACGGATTCGTCAAGGACTACCCGGTCGAGAAGCTCTATCGCGACGCGAAGATCGGTCAGATCTACGAGGGCACGTCTAACCTGCAGTTGCAGACGATCGCCAAACAGATTCTTCCAGGAACGTAGAGCCTCTGAACTACCTGGATTCACAGTGTAGATCTATCGCCCTTTCTGCAATAACGCGGGCCAATTCAGTACGACGGTCATGGGCGTCGAGGCTTCCTGCTCGACAATCGCCGGCAGAAGAAAACGGCCATCCTTGCTCACCTCGATGCCGGCGTTGTTGCTCTGGATGTGGGCCTCGAACAACGCCTTGGGTACGCCGAATTGGAACGGCGTTCCCGGTTTGATGTCCACGGCCATGATCTTGCCGTTTCCACCGAGATAGTAGAGCTCACGCCCATCGCGACTCCACACTGGGGCCTGACCACCGTCGGTAGAGATCTGCGATTTCTCGGTTGGCTTCGGGAAGCTGACCACGTAGATGTCGTTGCGTTTCGACTCATTCGATTGGTAGGCGAGCCATCGGCCGTCGGGAGACAGTCGTGGCTGGGTCTCCTGGAACTCTGTCTGCACGTACGGAGTGGGCTGGCGATCGCCAAACAGGGGACGAACCCAAATGTCATTGGTTCTCGGTGTGACCGTGAACAAGAAGCGACCGTCACGAGACGCGTCCATGGGCTGTCTGGCGTCGTCTTCCACCACTTCCTCGGCTCCCGTGTTGTTCGCGGCCTTCTGGACGATCTTGTCCCCGATGCCGTACAGGACGTGAGTGCCATCCGCCGACCACACCGGACCGCCACCGGTTGGAGAAATTCTGCTGGTGAGCAAGCGCGATTCTGCACCGCGTGCCAAATCTCGTATCCACAGAAAGTAGTAACCTACTTGGAGGTCTCTGCGCTTGAACGCGAGGCGCGTCTCGTCCGGGGAGAGAGCAAACGCTCCCAGGTCTGCGGACTCGCCAACCGTGTCGAGCCTTTTTCCAGAGCGATCAAACCAAGTCAGCTGAGCGCCCGTGTACGCGCGGCCCGCCGTGTACACCAGAACACCATTCTGCGACGCCGAAAAATACCCAACCGCCAGGCCCGCGCCCGCGTAATGACTATCCGCCCGTTCCGTAACTGGTACGGGCTCTGCGATGGTTTCGAGTTTGCCCGCATCGAAGCGCTGAGCGATCAACGCGCCGTCGCGAGCAAAGAGTAAGTATCCCGGCGCCACATAGATTGTTCGCGTGGCTTCGATCGGCAATTGCTTGCGGGTCTTTGAGGCGAGATCCGCCACGAAGACGTGCCTCTTCTCCGGGTCGGTAGAGAGAGCCACGTACAAGAAGTGCTGGCCATCCGGCAGGAACCACGGTGCGAAGTGCGCGGTTTCGTGGCGCGTTGCATCGAGCTCCGTAAGCTTCGTCGGGGAACCGCCGGCGGCCGAAACGCGAAACAACGATGACGTGATGCGGCCAAAGACGATAACGTCGTCCTTGTTCCACGAGCCAATCCACGGACCGAGTCCACCGGTGGTGGCTTGCGCATCCGCGACGATGACCGCAGGGCCGCCGGCCATCACGTCGAACTTCTTGAGTTTTCCTTCGGCGAAGAAGGCCAAGCGCCGACTGTCAGGTGCCCAAAAGGGCATCCCGTTCACCCCATCTGCAGCCACTATCCACGGCGTGGGATTGTCCAGATCGCGAACCCAGAGCGCACTCTTTCCATCCGCGACGCCCGCACCTGCAACGCGGCGCCCGTCGGGAGACACTGCAGTAGAAGGAGGGCGACCCGGTTCGTACGTTTCTTTGGGCAGCGGGAAGAACAGTTTGGTGACCGGTACCGACTCTTCGCGGACATGCGTCCACGCTACAAGGCCAAGCGCAACAGCGATCGCTGCCAGCACGATGGCGAGGAGAGGCCAAGCAAGCGTCGACCGCGCCGGAGCGGGCTGCGAATCTGCTAGGGGCTCGTGTAGCAGCCGTCTCGCATCGCCGATGTCGCGCAGCCGCAATCTCGGATCTTTCTGCAGACACTCCCGGAGCAGCCGCCGCACTTTCGACGGCACTTTACCGAGATCGGGCTCTTTGGTGAGGATCTGAGCAAGCGTATCGGCGACGTCGTCGCCGCCGAACATCCGCTCGCCGGTGAGCAATTCGTACAGCACGACACCCCACGACCAGATATCCGCGCGCTTGTCCAGGCGCCGGCCCTTGGCCTGCTCCGGCGCCATGTACGCCGCGGTGCCCAGAATCACTCCCGCCACCGTTCCACCCAGGCTCAACGTGGGCGAATTCGTGACGCTGGCTGGACCTTCTGTTTCGCCGGGCTCAGAGCCAAACACTTTCGCGAGTCCGAAATCCAACAGCTTCACCGTGTTTCCCGAAGGGCCATCAGGCGTGACTTTCACATTGGCCGGCTTCAGGTCGCGATGGATGACGCCTTTTTCGTGCGCATACTCGAGCGCGTCCGCGATCTGCATCGCGATCTTCCACGCGTCCTCGAACGGCATCGGGCCTCTTGGCGACTCGCCCTCCACCAACTCCATGACGATCGCGCGTTGTTCGACGCCGTAGATGTGCGCGATATTCGGATGGTTCAGGGAAGCGAGCACCTCGGCCTCGCGTTGAAAGCGCGCCATGCGGTCGGCGTTGTCCGCGAAGCCTTCCGGCAACACCTTCAACGCGACGTCGCGCTTCAGCTTGGTATCGCGAGCGCGATAGACTTCGCCCATCCCGCCGGCCCCAATGGCCGACAGGATCTCGTACGAGCCGAGTCGAGCGCCGATCGCTAGAGCCAAACAGAGCCTCGATGAGGGACCGCGCTCATTGTAGTAGGCACACGTCCTACCACCGCATGCTGTTTCGCAGTCCTTCTAACTTCTAAGTTCGAAGTTCGTGATCGTTCCCGTCAGGGAACGACCACGATCGGTGCACGCCAGAAGGTGGCTTTCGTGGCGTCGGGCAGCAGCACCGTTACCTGACAGTCGTATCGGCCCGCGGGGACCTGTTCGAGCGGAACGCTGAAGCGGAGCGGCACTCCCTTCGACCTCGCATCGGGATCGACGGTCACCGCCAGCGGCGCAGTCTCGAGCGCCTTCGTTTCGCCACGATACAGCGTGACGAACGCGACGACGGGCTGCGGGTCCGCCTCGGCGCGTTGATACGCCTGTAGAAACACGAACAGCTCGCGGTTTCGGCTGAACACGCGTGTGACGCTGGGCAGCAGCTTGTAGCCCTCGAAGACCAGCGGGTTGACGTGCTCGGCGTTCTTCTTCACCGTGTAGATCGCATCGCCCAGCGCGAGGCGCTGACTGCCGAGCACGACCGAGCTGATGGGTACGCGTACGAGCTCCCGGTTCAGGTTTGGAACGGTGAAGGCGGCCTGATAGGTCCCGATGCGTCCGGTTTCCGCATCGCGGGCAAGGACCTTGATGACGTATTTTCCTGGCAGCAGCGTGAATCCCGTCTCGTACTGCACCGGCCGCTTGGCGAGCTCCGCTGCCGTCTGATCACTCAATTTGACGTCGAGCTTGTCGCGCACGTTCTGGATGGTGATGCCGTAGTCGTCCTTCACTTCACCGATGAAGTCGATGAGCGTTCGCGCCGCGCCGCGCCGCCGCGCGAGCGCGAGCTCGCTGCCCGGAATCTTGACCGACACCGGCACGAAGTACTCGGCGCGATTCAACTGGAAGTAGTTCACTTCCAACGCCAGGTTGATGTCGGTGACCGGGTTCTCCAGCATCAACGCGTCTTCGAGCTGGCGCTCCTTGTCGGCTGACGTGAACTTCGCGAATGTCTTGTCGGCGAAGTACCCCTGCCGATAGGAGAGATCTGCGCCGAGGTCGCGCGTCAACGACACTTTGATTCGATGAAAGCGTCCGTCCTGCTCCGTGTGCGAGCTCGTGAAGCCGAGAACGTAATAGCTGCGGATCGCCGCTGCGGCCTGCACGATCCCCAGCGACAGATCGTTGTTATCGAAGAGCGCCTTGCCCCCGGTGTCTTTCGCGAGGCTGTAGAGCGTGTCCTGCGACCGCTGAAAGTTGGTCATCGCGGTCTGCACTGCCTGACCCGTCAGCAGGCCGAGGCCCGCCGGCGACGGCCGCGTGGCGTCGCCGAGCGGAGGGTCCGCGACGAGCCCGCGCGCGTCGATCGGATACAACGACACGTTCGCGCGGATCGCCGCGTTGATCGTCGCGCGCAGCTGCGCCTGGTTGTCCACGCCGTTCAACCGGAGGCCGCTGGCAAAGTAGACGAGCGACTTCTCCTCCGGCAGACTGCGCAGCATCGACGCGGCTGTTTGCAGCGCCGACAGCTGCCGATCCGTGTTCAGGATGTTGAATTCCGCATCGTCCTGACCGAACGCCGTGCCAACGTCGGTGGTCTGGTCCGGCAGGTCGCCGGCGTCTTTTTTCTCGCCGTAGATGAGCGTTTCGATCACCTCGTGCAGCACGGCGCGGTCGCCGGTGAAGTCCTGCTTCACGCGCACCGCGCCGCCCTGGAAGGTCATGATCGCGACGAGGTCCTGCGCGCCAATCTGCTCACTGATGAATTTGCGCGCCGCCGAGTAGGCGCGCGCCTGGTCCGGCGGCGGCATCGCGGAGAGATCGAAATAGAGGACGAGCAGACGCCGATTGCGATAGCGGACCTCGCCCCCAGGCGACGCTGCGATTTGCGGCTGCACGGCCGGAGCCACCGGCGAGGGCGCTCTCGCTGGCGGCGCCTCGACCGGCGCCGCTGGCACGGCATCAGCCGCGTTCGCGCCGTCGACGCGCTGAAACGCGACCTGGCTGATCGTCTGCGGCACACCATCTTCCGTCAGCACGAAGTCGCTCGCCGTGAGCCCCTCGATCGGACGGCCATCTTTGCCCGTCACCGTGACGTTGACGATCGTGAGCCGCGCGCCGCTGCGAAAGATCGGCTGTTGTCCGCTGGACGCACGGGTAGAAAGAGCGAAGACAAGCGCCAGCGCGCTCGTCGTGAGCTTGTCGAACCACGAGCCACGGCGCACAACGTGTCTCAGAATCGCCATCGCAGGCTGCTCTGCAGCTTCCGCATCGTGTTCGCCTGAATTGGCAACCCGAACTGCGGGCTGCCGACAAGCGTGTTCACGTTCGTGAACGTGACGCGGTTCAGCACGTTCGTGGCATCGAAGCGCCAGTCCAACGTGAAGCGGTCGCCCCACAGGAACGAACGGCCAAGACTTGCGTTCATCGAAAACTGCACGGGACCGCGAATCGAATTACGTGCCGCGTTGCCCCAGCGGCCGGATGGTGGCAGGGCATAAGCGGCGGGATTCGCGTAGGACCCTGCCGGTGCGTCTCCTGCGTCTGCACGAACGTCCGCACGCATGGTGCCGACGATGCCGGTGCCCGGGACGTTGCTGAGGACAATCGGCGTCAATGGCAGGCCGCTCCCCGTCGTCAGCTGGCTGGTCACGGTCCATCCCTTGAGCAGCGCGCCGCGCACTCCAGTCGCAAGTGCTCCCCCACCGATGCCGACACCCGACGTGTACTGCAGCTGCGCGGTCAGCGCATGACGCTGGTCGAAATTCGAGGCGGCACGCTCGGCATCCAGGTCCAGCCAGTCCTGCGCGATGGCGATGCCGTTGAGGCTGACCCCGGTGAATGCCGCCGCCGCATCATCTGTGGCCTTCGCCAGTGTGTACTGAGTCGAAGCGGTCAGGCCACCGCGAAGTCGCCGCCGCAGCAGCACCTGACCCGCATGACGCGTGGAGCTTCCGTTCGACGTCAGGTAGACGAATCCGGCGGGACAGGTCGGACACGGATTGACGGCGCCGACCGGGTACGTGTTCGGCAGCAGCTCCTGCAGCAGGTGACTGCCTTTCGAACCGAGATAGGTCGCCGTAATAGTGAGCGACGCCGGCAGATCGCGCTGCGCGAGCAGCTGCCAGTTGTGCGCATAACCCACGCGCAGATCCGGATCGACGGCGAAGGTTTGCTGCGTGCCGGTCGGAGCCGGAACGAACCCATTCCCGAGCGTCAACGGATGCGCTGAATTGCTCTCGGCGCTGACCGTCGTTGAAAGCGGCGGCTGCTGGGCCATCAACAGGGTCAACGCCTGGTAGACAGCCGAGTTCCTGTACACACCGTAGCCGCCGCGAATCACGAGCGACGATCCCGCCACGGGCCGCCAGGCAACGCCAATTCGCGGCTGCACGCCGCGCACGTCCGGCCGGAGGGGATTGCCGCTGATGACAGGCCGCGCCGACGTGAATCCAGGCGCAAGGTCGAGATTCACGAGGCGGCCCAGTCGTTCCGTGAACGGCGACTCGTATTCCCAGCGCACGCCGATGTTGGCCGTGAACGTCGGATTCAGCCTCATGTCATCGGTCACGTACGCGTCTGCGCCGGTCGCGCGCAGGAACTTGTCGGCGTTGCCGTAGGCGATCGCGCTCGCGTGCGGCAGGCCGAGAAGAAAGTCCGCCAGATCCGATCCGGTCGACGCCCCTGTGAACGAGAACGAGCCTCGCGCATTCTGCTGCGAGGCGATGTCGAGGCGCCGGACGCGCGCATCGCCGCCGGCCGTGATCGTGTGCCGCCCACGGCTCCAGATGGTCTCCCCACCCACCGCATCCACGCGATCGTGGTTCGACGCGTACTGGGCGCTCGACAGGCCCGCGATGCCGCTCGAGAACACCAGCGTGGGCGGGCCCCAGTTCACAGGCTCCTGGTTGACGCCGGCGATGCCGGCGTTGCCGGCGATGTTCTCGCGGTTTGCGAAGAACGGCGTCACGTTCGTTGTCAGGAGCGTGTGCTGATACCGAAGCCGCAGCGAGACGAACTGCGAGAAGCGATGGGTGAAGTTGAAGGGCGCGTCGAGTCCCGAGACGGCGTTTGCGTCGACCAAGCCAAACACGTTCGTTGTCTCCGCCTTGGTCCGCTGCAGCGACACAGCACCGGTCACCTGGTTCTTCGTGTTCAGCATTTCCATGAACCGGAGCTGCACGGCGTCCTGCCGATTCGTCGCGAGGACCGGCGTCTCGAAGTTGAAGCGGCCTCCGCCGTCGACGTTCGGCGCAGGGTACAGCGCCAGGAGCGCCGCAGCTTGCGGGCTCAGTCGCGCCTGTGGGATCTGATTGCCGGCAAATGGGCCACCGGTCGCCGGATCGAGTATGCGGATGGGCCTGCCGAACGCGTCGATGCTCTGAGAGAAATCACCGCGCCGCTCCGCCGCGGTCGGCATCAGCACCGATTGCGTTGTCGCGTTGTGATCGTCGACGTGCTGGTATCCGGCGAACAGGTTGACCCGATTCCTGAGACCCGGGACCTTCACCGGGCCGGCAAACGATCCGACAAGTTGCAGATCGTTGTACGCCGGCTTTGGCGAAGGACGATCGGTGAACGAGAACGGCGCGGCCGCCCACGCCGAATTCCCCAGCATGACGCCGAGTCCGCCGTTGAACAGCGAGCGCGCGTTTCGGCGGTTGTTGCCGAATGCAGCCAGCTGCGCGAACGGTGATGCCGCGCCATTGTTCACGCTGCCGTTGATCAGGAACCCGTCGGCCGCGTCGTTGGAGCGATCGGCGTCCGCGTTCGAACCTGCGACGACAGCGCCCTCTGCCGACGACGCCGGCACGTTCACCGTCGCGCGCGCAAAGCCGGCGCCCGGCGCGCCCCTTTGGGCCGCAGGCTGCCCTTGCGCAGGCGCTCCAGTCACTGTGAGGGCAGACTCGGCTGCCTGCTCGACGCGCCGAGCGCCGCTCGAGACGATCGTGTCGAACGGCAGCAGCGTCAACGCCAGCGCAAGCGGCTCCGCGCCTGAGGAGATCACGATGTCCAGCCGCAGCGTCGAAAACCCGAGCATCTCGACCTGGAGCGTCCACGGTCCGTCGGCCAGATCGGGAAAACGAAAGACGCCCTGCGCGTCGGTCACGGTGGTACGCGCGACGTCGCCGCGCGTGACGGTCAACGTGGCACCCGGGACAGGCTGATCGGAAAAGGTGACGCGGCCGTACTGATCCGCGGCTACGACGGCTGCAGGGATCAGGAGCAGCCACGAAGTCACGAAGACACGAAGAACACCTTGTACAAGACAACCCTCCGTGTCTTTGTGCCTTCGTGGCAAACGCACAATGTGACTGTCTCGCGAATCGCTAGTTCTCAGTCGGATGCTCCGCACGATCGATGACCAGCAACGTGACTGGACCTCGCTGCGAATCGAGCTTGAGACCCAGCTGCTCCTGGACGGCGGTGAACAGCGAGGGACCGTTGGGATCGATCGGCGGGGCGCCGTCGGGACCGGGCGGCGCACCCGGCGGGCGATTCGGCATTTGATCCGGCGTCCACGTGAGCGTGAAGTCGTAAGTGCCGGTGAGACCCGTCTTGTCGAAGACGATGCGCCCAGCGAACATGGACAAGCTGTTGGCCACGCGCTCCATCGGAGAGCCGCCGACAGCCAGATTGCCGGGACCAATGCGAATCCCGCATGGCGGCGGTGCGGCGCCGCGCCCCGAAGGATCGGGCGGAGGAGGCAACGCCCCGCGGCCGCGCGCGGCAGCCATCAACGCCGCGCAATCGACCGTGGACGCCTTGAGCTGCGGGCCGAGCTTCCCGTCGCTTCGCGCGACGAGGAGGGCGTAGAT
>Ga0066388_100002557_pt1 | contig 11206 bp, 5 predicted proteins | sample PanSoiMetaGPlot6_FD_64539 | JGI IMG/M metagenome (GOLD analysis project Ga0066388, IMG submission 64539) | Tropical forest soil microbial communities from Panama analyzed to predict greenhouse gas emissions - Panama Soil - Plot 6 (Hybrid Assembly) | ecosystem: Environmental > Terrestrial > Soil... | reverse complement strand
AGAGCTGGCGACACTCAACGTGGCTTCGCGGCGGTGCAGCCGGATGAACCGGTGCGGGATTTTTACGACTTTTTCAAAGGCAACAACTACGAATACTACTTTGCTGACAGCGCCCGCTTTGAATCGTTGTCCGGGACGCCAGCATATGAGTATCTCAAGTACAGGCACGGCCTCGAGCGTGTAGGAATAGCGCTCAAAACTATCGAAGACGAGTTTCCATATGCGGTCATCGAAACCGCTAGAGCAGAGTCTCTTGCCAAAGTGCTTCTAGAGCCTGGAGGCGTTAGCCATGTTGCGCAAAGAATCGAAGACTTCATTCCGCAATATCTGTGGAGAGATGCTTCCGGAAAAGCGCTCACACGTGACGAAGTCATGAGCCTTGTTGAGCGTGTCAATACGAGACTCAAAGCGCGTGCCGACGAACTGGAGTTCAATCATTTAACGGCACGGAAGATGGCCGACCGAGCTGTCCCGCCGGACAGGGCGATCGTCGAGGGCGATGTATTTCACGAAGCCGCCCAATTCAGCTCTGAACAGATCAGACCGATGGGTTCTGTTCTAGGTAAGGGCGTTGAATTTCAAATCGACGAGGCGCATGTCGGACTGCTGCGCGAAATTGCCGAACAACAACGCCGAGGCCTCGTTCCCGCCAGCTTCAAGGAAGTAATGGACCCACATAGCGGGTTGACTAGATATGAAGTTCAAGGATGGAGAACCGCAACGGCCGAGGAGAGAAACATCCCGCTTGCCGAGTTGACAAAGAATCTGAAGATCGTGGATTACGGATTCAAGGATCCCAGCGGGCGAAAGATCTTGGGTAAGCTTTCGCTTGGAGCCCACGATGCCAACGACCATCTACGAGCATTTCGTGCTCTGGAAGAAGCCGGGCTGCTGGCCAAGGATGCAAGCGGCCGAGGCTATGCCGACTTGTTGAAACAATTAGGCGACTTTCATACGAAGGACATGTTCAATCGGGAATCCGAACTGGTCGCTTCCGTGGCATACAACTGGCGCGCATTTGCTGAGATGCATCCCAATTACGATCCGCCGGTAAAATTGAACGAGATCGCGGACATTCTCAAAGCGGGAGGGTCAGCCGGCAGTGCAAATCAGCGCGAAACGCTCGCTTACGTGCAAGCATTGCTCGCCAGGGACCCTGCAGGCATAAGCAACGAATCCAAATTGCTCCGCCACGTCTTCAGCTCTGTCACGACTGAGTTAAACGAGCAGGCGAGAAAGACAGGAGTATCTTTTGTGATTGGCTCGACAGGCGTCTCCCTCGAGCTGATCAAAACGACCAACCCTGAGTATCTTTCACTAATCGTAGATGTAACTCGGCGGCTCGGCGATCCCACACATTCCGACTTCGTGAAAAAGCTCAACTTACGGCTCGAGGAATACTTGAGGACAGTTGCCGAAGGTAATCAAACCAGGAAGTTCAAACTCAAGGACACAGATGTGAAGGCCTCAACTGCATCCTCGACAGCGGTGCCAAAGGAGGTCCAGGATTGGATGGCGAGGCACCCCGCTTACTCTACACGCCGGGCTCCGATTCGCGATTGGGAGGCTGCGGACACGGCCAAAACTGCTGCCCGCAGCCAATGAAGGCCCTCGGTATAGCTCGTTGCAAATTGTACAGATTCGGCCAGCATGTAAATGACTTCACTACAAATTGAGCGTAGTCCCAACGCAGCAAAAATATCTGACACCGACTAAGCAGAAGAAGAGGCTCCACCCAGCTCTTTAGCTTGACGGGCATAGCTCTTAATGTACTCGTTGAGCTCCGGCGTGGCGCAGTCGCGTGCGAACGGTACCTAAACGACTTCGTTACAACTGGACCGTAGGCTTTCACAAAGCCGAACAGCCATCTGTCGGCAGACACGTCGTGAACGCCGGAGGTTGATTGGGTGCTCGACCGAACTTCAGAGTCAATGCTGCAGCAGAATTCTTCACAAGATGCTGCCGCGCTGGAAAAGCTTCGGCTGCAGATAGAAGCACACGAGAAGGAGGATGCCTCACGTAGCGTGCTCAAGAAGGCCGTTGGCTCGGTCAGCTCCGCATTTGTCAAAGATGGTCGCTCTCTGGAGGAGCTTCAAGATATCTATGCCGAACAGCAGCGTAATCTAAAAGAAGGAAAGAAAGTCGACGCGCAAAGAATACAGTCCCTGATCACGGAAGATCGTGAGTCATCGCATCTCAAGAGCGAAATCGCTGAATATGGCAGCAATTTCCTTAAGACCGGAGTCTTGTTCATGCGGGGCAAGCTGGGACTTGCCGGCACACTTGGTGTATTCATGCTGGATCAGATCAGACCGGGAGACAGCGTGAAAGAAATGTTCGTTGACGCAGTAATGGGAGCAGCCAAAGGCGGGCTGATGAAAGGCAACTTCGAGTGGATCGGCAACAAACCGATCGGAGTAGCGGCAAAGGGAATCGCTTTTGGCGCCGGCTCTCGCCTTCTAGAGCTGGGATTGACGCGCCAGACATATTTGGACCTAAAAACAGGAGATTTGAATTTAAAAAAGGGGCTGGGCGAAGTCCTGACCGGAAGCCTCAACAAGACTGCACTGGCCTCGGACGTGGTTACGTTCGGCGCTGCCCATGTTCTCTTCGCTGGAGCAAATCGGTTAGCTGGCGAAGCGATCGATAAGAGCCCATTGCTGAAGACCATGTTCACCGGCACCACCTTCGGCCTGTCAACCGGCGCCACGGGCGAAATCATGCGGCAGAACGCTGCAGGTGAGCAGTTCGATCTCGGGAAAATCGTCAAGCGCAGTCTCATCCAGGGCGGGCTGGACACGCTCGCTGCTGCGCCCGGCGGCATACAAGCAGATCCGCACGTGCAGAGTCGCCTGCGCAACACGATGCGCACCGGTGTCGACCTCATACAGACGCGTCTGGATGCGATCAAGTCTTCGTTCAACAACGTCGCAGGCTCGTTAGGACTTGACGGGGGTCTCGTTCTCGCCCCGGCCGGAATTCCGGCGGGCGGGCGCATAAGTGACTTTGGATTCAGGCCCAGTCAAAGTGTCAAGCACGAAGGTCAACTCTACACGGTGCCAGTCGACCCTTCGAAACTACCCAATGGCTCAGGCGCCCCTTCAGACAAAGTCCTCGCGACTCCGGAAGCAATCGCCTCAGACAGAAAGAGCGAAGCGTATCTCGAGGACCTCAGGTGGGTTGAGCAAGCACGTCAAGACAGCCTGTTGAAACAGGCCATTTTTTACGGCCGCCAATACGACGTTGTGGGAATCGACTTGCGGGAGGGTAAGGCAATTCTCCGTGATCCTCTGGTGGACGGCGATAGAGGCCCGCGTTCCGTGATGAAATTCAGTAACAATCTCGAGATTAAGCCACTGGTCGTCGATAGAGACGAGTATTACTACGACCGCAGGGGAATGGTCTATAAATGGGACAACGGAGACGTGCTGCTACTCCGGCGTGAGCTGACAGCAGTGCCGCGCGAATCGATCAAACTCCTCCCAGGACTGGACAGGCACCAAATCGCCTTGAGGGATGGTCCGATGGGGCGGGACGGTCGGGTTGAGCTACCTGACGGCTCGCACCAAAAGGTAATCAGCCACAGGTTGGATTCTGGCACATCGATTCCACAGGCGCTTCGCAAAGAGATGGCAGGGTATCAGCTCAACCAGATACTCGGTTTAGGCAACGGCTTCCCGGTAACAGTGACGCGCGACTTCATCAGCGATGGTCGCCGCGAGCGCTATTGGGTACAAGCGAAGTCCGGTCAGAGATTTGAGGACAGAGTCCGCGAGTTGGCCACTGAACTTTATGGCTCCAACAGCGATGATAACGTCTTACGACTGATAAAGGCAGAAGACAACAAGCTAACCGAGCTAGGCAAGCAAATCGAGCTAGCCGTCGTAGAGCGCCTCATTTACGGTGACGCCCATACGGCTGACTTTGTCATCGTGGAAACGCCCAGCGGACTCAAAGTACAAAGTTTCGATCTCTACAAGTCCTTTTTCGGTCGGCGCGAACCCAGTTGGGACGCCATCGCTAGCCGAATATCCCCTCTGCTCACAGATTTCTCCAATCAGCCGCTTACACCAGCCACCCTCGACAAGATCAAGGCCTTCGTGGGCAATTACAGCTCGACCGCCGGCCAAGAGCAGCTGACCCAGATTGGACTGACGCCTAACGAGATTGAAGGTGTCCTCACCCGATCGATATGGTTTGTAGAGAACGGAAAATTCCCGCGGGCAAAGAGAAGGCGGTAATTCCTCGCTGCAGATAAGGCGAGAGCGGAAGCAGCCCGAAGCGTTGCAGGTACTCGTTGAGTTCGGGCGTGGCGCAGTCGCATACGGCCGGCACGTAAACAACTTCATTACAAATAGATTGTAGCGTTTCCCTAAGCGGGTCAACGATCCATTGCCAGACGCGCCATGGACGTCGGAGATCGATAGGGTGCTCGACAGAACTTCAGAGTTAGTGACGCAGCAGCATTCTTCACAGGATGCTGCTGCTCTGGAACTGCTGAGGCTGCATATAGAAGATCATCAGAAAGCGGATGCTTCACGCAGCGTATTGAAGAACGTTGTCGGCTCGTTGAGCTCCATGTTTGTCAATGAAGACATCTCCCTCGAAGAGCTTCAGAATTTCTATCTTGATCAGCAGCGGGACCTGAAAGACGGGAAAAAAGTCGACGATGCCAGGATTCACTCCCTGATTGAAAGCGATAGTCATTCCACGCAACTGAAAAGTGAAATCGTTCACTACGGCAGCAATTTGCTCAAGACAGCTTGCCTGTTTTCCCGTGGGAAGTTGGGGCTCGCGGGTACCGTCGCGCTATTCGCTCTCGATCAAATCAGACCAGGGGACAGCGGCAGGGAAATGTTTGTTGACGCACTTATGGGAGCGACCAAAGGTGCACTCACGAGAGGCACTTTTCACTGGGTCGGTGAAAGGTCCCTGGGAGTAGCAGCAAAGGGTGTGACCTTAGGTGTCAGCTCGCGTATCCTGGACCTGGGACTGACTCGGCAAACATATTTGGATCCGAAGACGGGGAACATCAATCTGAAGACCGGACTGGAGAACGTCCTCTTCGGCAGCCTCGGCAAGACTGCATTAGCGACGGATGTCATTACATTCGGCGCCGCGCACGGGTTGTTCGCTGGTGCCAATCGCTTGACCCATGGCGCGCTCGAAAAGAGCGCCCTGATGAAGACTATGTTCACAGGTACCACTTTCGGATTTTCTTCCGGTGCCACAGGCGAGATCATGCGGCAGAGGGCAGACGGAGAGCAATTCGACCTTGGAAAAGTGATAAAGCGTGCCTCCATTCAGGGCGCGCTGGATACGCTCGCTTCCGTGCCAGGCGGTGTGCAGGCAGACACGCACGCTCAGCGCTATCTAAGCAAGGTTATGCGTTCCGGCGTAGGCGGTCTACAGTCCGGCCTCGAGACAATCAAATCGTCATTCGTCAACGTGGCCGGCTCTATTGATCTGGACGGCCGTCTCGTTTTTGCCCCCGCGGGCGTTCCGGCGGGCGTGCGCATCAGCGAGCTTGCACCGACAGCAACGAGAAGCGCGAAGCATGGTGGTCCGCTTCACATGGAGCCAGTAGACCGGAGCAAACTAGCGGGCGGTTCAGGCGCAGGCACGTCTGCGTACACCGAGGTAGCCCCCAAGGCAGAGAGCAACCAGGCTGCTAAGGACGAACAACGACGAGTCCACCCTGAAGATTCTGGAGTTCCCGGTGGAGCTGCATCGACCAGCGCCGGCGACCGTTTTTTTTCAGAGTTAAACCAAAGACGAGCTGCCGAATCTGCCGCCCGGGAAGAAGAGTCGCTTGCAGCCGGGCGTGCTAGAGCCAGAAGAAGTAAATTGGCCGACCCGGAAATTTTGGACGGCTATGTCGAAAATGCAAGAAAGTTTATCGAGAGAATGGAAGATTTCACACCTCTGCTCAAAGCAGCCACTGCCGAGCCCTCCAGTCGAGAAAGCCAACTGGCTCTGGCGGCTGCAATCAAACAGCGCAAAGCAGAGTGGCAGGAGCTGGTGGATGACCTTGCGGATTCCGGGGGCTGGCCGCGCGTCAAAGTGAAACTGGTGAAAGATAGCTGGTTTCCGAACGAGGACTCAATGGCGCTTTTCGATGGTGACGGCAGGATCAAGGTCCGACTCTCGCGCTATATGGGCAACAGCGATCCGGTCTTTCTCACTAAAGTCATGTATCAAGAGTTCATGCATCATGAGCAGCTAAGTCTCGTAATTCGAAAGCTGGCACAGGACACCGACATCGACAAGGGTTCCTCGCAGGAAAAACTGCAACTGCTGCAACTGTTCCTGATGCAAAAACTTCATGCCACCGTGTCTGAGAAATACATAGTTGGTGTCTTGGAGCATTCTCCGCGGAAACTCACAAAGGCGGAATCGAACCGAGCTGCAGAACTTGCCGACTCATTTGCCATTCAACTGGATGAAGCCGAGTATGGTCTAATCGAGAAGGGCCAGAAAATCGCACGGCAAGAGCTAAGAAATCTATTTGCCAATCCTAACGGGGCGCAGACTCTCCTGGAGAGACTCGCTGCTGATGATTTCAACAGCCTGGCACCACACCTCCTCGCCGGAGGTGACTTTTTCGACAATGCGCTCCTCCTTGATTATGTCGGAATGCTGACTGCAGGCAAGCAATTACCCGTAGATGCGCGGGAGCAGATCCTGGCTATTCTGATCAGACGAGAGAATCAGTTATATGAGGCGCGAGAAGATTTGTACCAGCATTACCGCAACGCGCCGCACGAACTGGAGGCGTACGCGATAGAGGAATTGGTGGAGCAGAAGCTGCGCAGATAGATGTCCAGACCTTGAAGGTCAAGCGGAAGCCGGACATTTGAGCGCTCGTCCTGCAAAAGGGCCGAAGTAAATCTAAACCACAGCGACCGCAAATGTACTAAACAACTTGTTCACAATCTGCTTGTACTGTGGAGGCTGTTTGGGAACACGATTACTACTGCTGATTCGTTTATAGATGCCGCTGGGAGGGCAACTTTGATGCCGTCGAGAAAGTACGTTCTTGGTGCCTTGGGTTCTTTAAGACTTGCTCTTATGCTGATTACGAGCTGTGGCATCGCTGTGCAGGCTAGTGCTGCAACTGGTGCTTATGAAGAGGGCATACGCCTCATGGGCGGGAAGAAGTATGAGGAGGCGCGCAAGGCCTTCGACAGAGCCATCAAGCTCAATCCGGAGTCTGCCAAAGCCTTTCAAGCTCGCGGAGCAGCTCTCGGAGAACTTGGGCAGTACCAACATGCCATAGCTGATTTTACCCAAGCCATTAGGCTGAATCCGCGGTTTACTGACGCCTACAGCAATCGCGCAGTTGCGCGCATAAATTTCGAGGGGTATCAGCAGTTCAAGGAAGGAGAGAAATACAAGCCACGGGAGCAGCACCATCGAATGGCCCTGGCTGACTGTAACCAGGCAATTAAGATCCAACCGAAGTCCGCCCAAAATTACGTCAGTCGCGGCGATGTCTACGCATGGCTAGGGCAGCACGCGAAAGCAGTGGATGACTACACCAGGGCAATTACCATGAGTCCAAAGTCCGCCGACTGCTACATCGCCCGTGGTAACTACTACCACGATCTAGGGCGGGACGATAAGGCAATCAACGACTACACAAAAGCAATCAGCCTCAATCCCAGGAATGCTGTGGCTTACTACCGGCGTGGGCAAGTTTACGAGTGGCTGCCTGCTCGGACGAAAGCGATCGATGATTACAGTGCTGCCATTCGCCTCGATCCCAAATGCATCGATTACTACCGCAGTCGTGCCAATGTTTACATCGATCTGGGGCAGCTCGCCAGGGAGCTCGATGACCGTAGCACGGTAATAAGCCTCGATCCCAAGTCCTCGGATGCTTATTGTGAGCGTGGAACGACACTGTACTCCTTAGGGTTATGCCGAAGGGCGACCGATGATTTGAAAACAGCGATTGACCTCGACCGGAAGAACACCAGGGCGTTCTTGTACCTGGGCCGATGCTACCATGCGCTGGGGGACTATCAGGACGAAGTAGATAACTGGACAGCAGCGATTAGCATCGATCCCAGAGAGGTTGCATATTACGGTCAGCGTGCGCGGGCGTATGAGCAATTGGGCCGGCGCGAGCTGTCACAGAAAGATAGAGCCAAGGTTAGGGCGCTCGGGTGGTTAAGCTCTGACACTCCGGACATCACTGGATCCCAAATTTCTGTGTTCTCTCCAATTTCGTTCCACTGGTGAGCGCATCTCCGGGCTGACTGCCGTTACCTGTTCGCTGACGTACGTTTCGATTAAGCCGTCGGGATTGCGTCTTACATATACGCAGCCCATGTGGCGGGAACCTACCGGTGAGGCAAGTTCATCGTACTGGCGCGTTCTCAGAGTTCCTCACCTTCAGGCGGCAACTCATGAAAGCGGGTAACGCTTCACCACTACGGACGCGACGTGGCTCTGATACCGAGCGGAAACACCTGGTTCCAGCCTCGGAATTCCCCTCCGGGCGTCGCTCCCCAAATGTCGATTCTTCCTCGGCCACCCTGGCTTCCATTTAAGATCTCCAGCTCGATCGGCTCATTACGGCCGCCGGGCGAAATGACATGGAACATCCCTTCGGTGCAGTATGCGAGGCGTGTCTCGATCGGTCGCTGTGTCATGGCGCGGAAAGTGTACCTTATGTGTGTCCCGACGCTGGCTGATATCGGCTCGCCGTCAGGTGGGAGTGTAATTTCTACAGTGGGATGGTGCGGAACCGATCTGGCGGTTCCAGGCAATCTGGACTGGGGGCGTCTGCTCTCGTGTCTGCTGACCAGCTTGTGCACGCCCCGGCGCACGTAAAAGGCCCTGCCTGTGGATGGTTCAACCATAAACGGAACCTTGCCCTGACCGACAAGGTCAACAGCTCCCGCAATCGCTATCTGCCCTGCGGTCAAAAGCAAGGCCGCCAACAAGATTGAAAGCTTCTTCATCACCCTTACCCTATGCAAGAATCCGTGTGTGATGCCGGTCTCCGCGCCGCATTTGTTCCCCTTGCGGGCAGTGTTGCTTCACAATTGTCAACAGGACGATGTCTCCGCGCCTCCGATATCCGCAGTTACGATTCCTCTCAACCATCGGCATGCTGCGCATATTCGCCGGTGCAAACTCTAGAGAGGGATCGCTAATCTGCACGATTACGAAAGATGATCAGAGAAGAGACGTGAAGCCGTCTCATCCGGGGGGCATCAAGAAATCTTGGGTCGCCGAAGGCGCAAAATCAGGACGATAAATCCAAACAATTACACGGCGACTGGACGGTAGACTCGCACGGTCACATGCACTATAAACCCCACGATCCTCACGAGCATGAAGGAGCCTGATAGAGAAGCGCTGGACTTCATGGCGTACTCATCTGGGCGCAACAAGCGATTACCAGCAGTTGCCCAGACCACCTCCGGTTTACCCGCCGACGTAAACAACTCCGAAACAAGTCCCGACTAGAGTTTCGATTACTGGGACAAGAGCCCACTCGCAAGTTGCTCGGCAGATAAAAAAAGGCATCACATGTAGGTCCTGATTTGACGGAGTAAAAGAAATGGGTAGTAAGGAGAATTTTGAAGCAACAAGTCCGGCTGATGGGCTGCGCGACAGCCAACCGAGCAATCTGGCCACGTACTCCATGGAACGAGACGAAGTTGTCCCTTCGCTGCAGGCGATTCAACGCCAGAGTCTCGTCGACAAAGGCTTTTTACCATCATTGGATTTAGACGGATCCAATGGGTCAGTTATATTGCTGCCGTGCCCAGAGGATCCAGGCTTCGATCTATGGCGAGGTCGTGAAATGCCTGATTGTGATCCCGGCTTCGCCCCCTGGGGACCCCGTCCTGGTGCCGACACCAGACTCGCGCCCCCGAAGGGCGCACTACCGGACGACTCCGGCTTCGACGGTTGGAAAAAGCCAGACCTGCCGCCGATTTCCCCGGAAGAGTGGAAGCAAATCCTGGCCAAGGCGAGCGTGCCTGAGGTGACCAAACAGGAGATTGCGACAGCTGAGACGGCGGTAGACAAGAAAGCGGACATGACCAACGCGATTGCAGCTCTCTCTCGGCTAGGCGCGCCCCTTTCCGATAAGGAGCAGGGCGAGCGGAAACGATTGGACCACGCCATTCTCGAGGGCAACGTGAAGGAAATCGAGACCATTTTGCAGGCGCACAAAGATGATCCGGCTGCTCTCAGCCGAGTCCTGGCTGCTGTCAACGAGGATTTGCGCGAAGCCGGCATACAGCTGTCGTGGCAGACCGGCAACATGATGATGGGCAACGACGAGGACTTCCACCCCGTCGGTTACCTCAAAATCTACCAGCAAGGCATGGACAAGGCGGTATCGTTCTCAACTGACGAACGAATTGGAACCGCGGTCGGTGGCCCCGTCAAGTGGGACAAGGATGGCCAAGCCATTGACCTGGAGATGGGACTGTCCGGAGACGCGAACCGGGCCCTGAAAGACATCGGCAGTTCGGCGGTTCGAGCCCTGACGAAGAAGAAGTAGAGCCAGGCAAGAGCAGGCAGGCGGGGCTTACCCCCGCCCGCTTGCGCATCGATTTGCAAACCACCTGATTCCTCGCTCCGCTCAAAAAGACAGGCAAGGCCGTCGAAAACAACTGCAAAAAAGTCGTGTGTGCAACCGTAAACGACTTGGAAACAATTGGTGTGTAAGGTGTCACGTACTGGATGGCATTAATCCAAATACCGGAGAGATTTAGCAATGGGCGAATATGAAGCTTGTACTAGACCGCTTGACCAAGCGAAAACCACCGAGTCTGGGGACACCAGCGGTATAAATTCCGTCGCTTTGGAGCGGCAGCAGACTTGCTCCGATGCAAACCAGCTACGGCAGAGCCAGACGGCGAATTGCGTCGACAAAGGCTTGTTACCAGGATGCACGCTGGTCGCAGATACACCCAGCCCGGAGCTCACCCGAGACAAGCAAGGACACATCACATCTGTCGAATACCCCAACGGCGTGAAGTATGAGTACAAGAACCTCGATGACAACGGTCAGCCGACATGTATAAAGATTACGAAGGCCGGCGACAAGGACTACGGCGAATGGAAGAAGGAGAAAGACGGTCTCTGGCGGGCATACGACAATGGCAAACCTTCTATGGAAGTGATTGTCGGTGAGTGGCAAGTCAATGAGAAAGGCGAGCTGAGCCATACGGGC
>Ga0066388_100002556_pt1 | contig 11206 bp, 9 predicted proteins | sample PanSoiMetaGPlot6_FD_64539 | JGI IMG/M metagenome (GOLD analysis project Ga0066388, IMG submission 64539) | Tropical forest soil microbial communities from Panama analyzed to predict greenhouse gas emissions - Panama Soil - Plot 6 (Hybrid Assembly) | ecosystem: Environmental > Terrestrial > Soil... | reverse complement strand
CCTGCTCACGTTCTTCCCCATGCCGCCCGCGGACGGCGCGAGCTATCGGCGCGGCAGCCTCGGAGCCATGCTGGCGCGCCGCTTCGAAAGCTACAAGACCCACGTGGTCGAACCGTTCTTTCGCGACCACTTCGCCCGCCTGGACCGGCAGATCGTGCTCATCGACGCGCTTTCGGCAATCAACGCCGGCGCCGACGCTCTGGCCGACCTGCAGCGCAGTATGCAGGCGATCCTCAAATGCTTCCGGCCGGGCGCCAACACCTGGCTCTCGCGCCTGCTTTCGCGTCACATCGACCGGCTGCTGTTCGCCGCCACCAAGGCCGATCACCTGCACCATTCGAGCCACGACCGTCTGGAGGCCATCCTGCGGCTCCTCGCCGACAAGGCTATCGCGCGGGCTGCCTTTGCTGGCGCCGAGATCAAGGTCATGGCGTTGGCGGCACTGCGGGCCACGCGCGAAGCCGAGGTGCGGCAGGGCCGGCAGCGGCTGCCCTGCATCATCGGCGTGCCGTTGGCCGGCGAGCGGCTGGGGTCGAAGACCTTCGACGGCCGCACCGAGACCGCGCTCTTCCCGGGCGACTTGCCGGCGGATCCTGCAAGCCTCTGGGCGCCCGCGCCGACCGGCCGCACGCCGGGCCCCATCCACTTCTTGCGCTTCCGGCCCCCGCGCGTGACCCTGGACACACCGTCGGGCGAGGAGCCGGCGCTGCCGCACATCCGCCTCGACCGGGCGATCGAGTTCCTGCTGGGGGACCGCCTGCAATGACCACGACCGCCGAGCCCCGCCAGCCCTGCGCGTTTGATCCAGGCGACCCGAACCTCGTCGCCGAGGGCGAGCCAGAGCCCGAGGCCGGCGCTGGCGAGCGCGCACCGCCCGCGGATGCGGCTGCGGCTGCCGTCACCAGACCGACGCTCGCCGGCCTCGGTCGGCGCGGCCTGCGCTGGGGCGCCGTGCTCGTTTCGGCGCTGGCGGGCGCGGCAGCGCTCAGCGCTGGCGCCTCCTTCGCGCGGCTCGTCTCGGTGGCGCTCATGCGCAAGGACTGGATCGGCTGGACGACGCTCGCCCTCCTGCTTCTGGCGGCCCTGGCGGGCCTCATGATCGCGCTACGCGAGGTCATCGGCTTTGCGCAGCTCGCACGGCTCAGCCGTATCCGGGCCGATATCGTCAAGGCCGTTGCCGAGGGCGACGCCCAACGCGAGAGGCGGGCCGCGCTGCGACTGGCCGGCCTCTTTGCTGGCCGGCCGGAGCAGGCCTGGAGCGTGCGCCGCTTCCGGGAGCACGCCGGCGACGTGCATGATGTAGGCGAGCTTCTTTCCCTCGCCGACCGCGAGATGGTGGCGCCCCTCGACCACGCGGCGCGGCGCTGCATCACCCGCTCGGCCAAGCGCGTCGCCACCGTCACCGCCATGAGCCCAATGGCATTGATCGCGGTCGGCTACGTGCTGATCGAAAATCTGCGGCTGATGCGGACATTGGCCGCCCTTTATGGGGGCCGGCCCGGCTTCTTCGGCCTGATGCGGCTGGCGCACCTGGTGCTGACGCACCTCCTCGCCACCGGCGGCGTGGCCTTGACCGACGACCTCTTGGGCCAGTTCCTGGGCCAGGACATCCTGCGCCGCCTGTCGCGGCGCCTGGGCGAGGGCGCCTTCAACGGCGCGCTCACCGCCCGCATCGGCATCGCCGCAATCGCTGTGATCCGCCCCCTGCCGTTCCGCGCCAGCAAGCCGCCGCGCGTGCGCGATGTGCTGGGCGAGGTGCTGAAGCCGATGTTCTCCGCGGGCAAAACCTGATGTTGACTGGGCGCGCGACCTCCGCCAACGTCAGGCCTGCCGAGGCGGGGATCAACGCCCCCCGGCCTCCACTCCCCGCCAGCTCGCCTTCTCCGGCCTGATGCCAACCGAGCGGTCCCAGCACCGATGTTTGCCACCTTTTTCCACGAGCTCAAAGCCGCCAAGGTGCCCGTCACCTTGATGGAGTACCTCACCCTGTTGGAGGCGCTGGAGGCGGACCTCGCCGACCGCAAGGTTGAGCACTTCTACTATCTTGCACGCGCGGCGCTGGTGAAGGACGAGCGCCACCTCGACAAATTCGACCAGGTGTTCGGCCACGTCTTCAAGGGCCTCGAGCTCATGAGCGAGGCCATCAAGACCCAGATCCCGGAGGAGTGGCTGCGCGCGCTGGCGCAGCTCTACCTGACCGAGGAGGAGAAGGCCAAGATCGAGGCGCTGGGCGGCTGGGACAAGATCATGGAGGAGCTCAAGAAGCGCCTGGAGGAGCAGAAGGGGCGGCACCAGGGCGGCAGGAAGTGGATCGGCACCGGCGGCACTTCGCCCTACGGCGCCGACGGCTACAACCCCGCCGGCGTGCGCATGGGCCAGAAGCAGAACCGCCAGGGGCGGGCGATCAAGGTGTGGGACAAGCGCGACTACAAGGACCTCGACGACAAGGTCGAGCTCGGCACGCGCAACATCAAGATCGCGCTGCGGCGCCTGCGCCGGTTCGCGCGCGAGGGGGCGGCGGACGAGTTGGACCTCGACAGCACCATCAAGGGTACCGCGCACAAGGGCTACCTCGACATCCACATGCGCCCCGAGCGGCGCAATACCGTGAAGGTGCTGATGTTTTTCGACGTCGGCGGCTCCATGGACTGGCACGTCAAGACGGCCGAGGAGCTGTTTTCGGCAGCGCGCACCGAGTTCAAGCACCTCGAGTACTTCTACTTCCATAACTGTCTCTACGAGTTCGTCTGGAAGGACAACGCGCGCCGCTGGACCGAGCGCACGCCCACCTGGACGGTGCTGCACACGTATCCCGCCGACTACAAGGTGGTCTTCGTGGGAGACGCCTCCATGAGCCCCTACGAGATCTCGGTGCCGGGCGGTTCGGTCGAGCACATGAACGAGGAGCCCGGCGCCGTGTGGGTGAAGCGCGTCACCGACATCTACGAGCACTGCGTGTGGCTCAATCCGGTGCCCGAGAGCCATTGGGGCTGGACGCCGTCGATCAAGATTCTGCGGGATGCCATGTCCCAGCGCATGTATCCGCTCACCCTGGGCGGCCTCGACCAGGCCATGAAGGCGCTGATGCGCTAGCCCCCGGCCAACGGGCTGGGCCGCCCGCAAGCTCATGGTTGTCGCGACCTGCCGGCAGCCTGTACAAACGCGGGCATCATGCAAATCTACCTTCCCGTCGCCGAGCTGTCGCTCAACGTATTGCTCTTGGCCGGCATCGGCCTGGCGATCGGTTTCCTGTCGGGCATGTTCGGCGTGGGCGGCGGCTTCATCATGACGCCGCTGCTGATCTTCTTGGGCGTTCCCGCGGCCGTGGCGGTGGGCACGGGGGCAAGTCAGATCGTGGCCGCCTCCGTCTCCAGCGCCGTCGGCCACTGGCGACGCGGCAACATCGACATGCTGATGGGCTACTTCCTCATCGGCGGCGGCTTCTTCGGCGCCATCACCGGCGTCAAGATCGTCTACGCCCTCAAGCAGCTGGGCCAGCTCGACCTATTCGTATCGCTCACCTACGTCATCCTGCTCGGCGTGATCGGCTCGCTGATGCTCATCGAAAGCGTGCGCACGCTGCGCGCGGGCCCGACGCGGCCCGGAGGCTCGGCGCGGCGGGCGGGGCAGCACACCTGGATCCAGCGCCTGCCCCTCAAGCAGCGCTTTCCCCACTCCAAGCTCTACATCAGCGCCATCCCGCCGATAGCCATCGGCGCCTTCGTCGGCTGGCTGACGGCCATCATGGGCGTGGGTGGCGGCTTCGTCATGGTTCCGGCCATGATCTATCTGCTGCGCATGCCGACCCGCACCGTGATCGGCACCTCGACGTTCCAGATTGTGTGCGTGACGGCCTTCACCACCGTGCTGCAGGCCATGCAGAACCAGAGCGTCGACGTGCTGCTCTCCCTGCCGCTGATCGTGGGCGGCGTGGTGGGCGCACAATACGGCGTGGGCTTCGCCGAGCGGCTCAAGGCCGAGCAGCTGCGCGCCGGGCTTGCGCTGTTGGTGCTGGCGGTGGCCGTGCGCATGGCGCTGAGCCTGGTGGTGCACCCCACCGACCTCTACAGCATCGAGAGCCCGCCGACGGAGTAGTGCAGGGCCTCAGCTCCGCGCGGTGATGCGGGCGTTCATCCAGTGGGCCGTCGTGGCGACGCCGCCGAAGCTATAGAGGTGCACGCCGACGACATTGGTGGCCGAGCCCGCATGCACGTGGCGCGCCAGCGCGGTGAGCTGGTCGGCGGGGTCGACGTGGGTAAAGAGCCGCACCGCACCCATGCCCTGGGCCTGCAGCGCCCGCAGCGAAGCGCTCACGCCGCAGCGCTGGGCGTAGCGCAGCAGCGTGCGCGGGCTGGTTGGGCCGGGCAGACCGATGTAGAGGGGCACGCCCGCCGCGCGGCGGGCGAGATCGGCGCAATGCTCAACGATACGGTTGGGCGCGAAGGAGAACTGCGTCATGACGTGCACGCCCAATCCCTGGGCCCTGGCCAGCGCCAGCTTGTCGGCGAGGGCGGCGGCGATTGCGGCGGAGGCCACGCGCGGGTGGCCCTCGGGATAGCTGGCCAGGCCCACCTGCTCGACGCCGCACTCGGGCAACAGCCGATCGCGCATGAGCGCGGCGGCATCGGCATAGGGGCCCAGGGGCTCGGCGACATCGCCACCGATCAGGAGCACCTTGCGCACGCCGGCAAGGCGCACGGCCTGCTTGAGGAAGCTCAGCGCCTCGGCGCGCTCGGCGATGCGGCGCGCGGCCACGTGCGGCACGGGCTCGAGCCCCGCCTCGCTGAGCGCTACCAGTGCGGGCAGCGTGTGGGCAAGCTCCCGGCGCGGCAGGTGGTTGACATAGACCGGCGTGCCGGCGGGTAGCAGCGAGGCGATGCGCTGCGCGTCCTCCGGCGCATCGGCACCCATCTCGAGCGAGCCGCAAGCGACGAGCTCGGCCGCGGTGCCGGCAATATCCTGGGTGTCCGCTGCGGACTGGGAGGCGACGGTGTCGGCGGGTAGGGGAGGCATCTCACCCTCTCTTGCGCGAGATGACAAAGGATTCGTCAAGGAACCAAAGGCTGCCGTAGGCCTGCAGCACCTCGCGCGTGGCGTCGATGTAGCGCCGCGCGCCGAGCTCGGCGGCGAGCCGCTCGTCGTCGATCTGGGCCACGTAGACGGCGGCATTCCAGGCCGCGAGCAGGGTGGAGGTGCCGATGCCGGCGGTGATCTCGGTCGGCAGCGTGTGCATGGCATAGCGAAATTCGGCGCGCTGGTCGGCGTAGGCGTTGAAATTATAGTGGCGCGCGTCGCGACCAAGCTCGCCGCGCACCGCGCGCAGGATGTCGTGACGGGAGCTCTTGAAGGGGTCTTCCTCGGGCCAGATCTTGCGAATGATATCCATGCCCGGGTCGCGACCGCAGGAGTGGATGCCGAGCAGCCGGCCGCCGGCCCTGAGGGAGCGCACGAGCGGGGCAATGATCTTGCCGGCCTTGAATGCGACGGGGACGCGGGCGCGGTAGGGCTGGGAGGCGATGACCATATCGTAGTCGGCCCGCGCCCGGCCCTGGCGCGGGATGACGTCGTCGAGCAGGAAGCGATAGTCATCGCGATAGATGACGAGGGCGGCGGGGCGCTCGTAGACGGGGTTGCCCGTCGTGGGCGAATGCCGCGCTTGCCAAACCCTGGCCAGAAACGGCTCCAGCGCCTCGATCTGCTCGCTGAACTCGGCGGCCGTACCACCTGTCAGCGCCACCTCGTGCCAGACGAGCGAGGTCGCAGCGGTAATCGACTTGGGCGCGAGCCAGGGCGCTTCGGTGTAGTACATGTTGGTGACGACCAGCACGGTGGCCGGGTGCTCGTGGAAGCGGTCGGCCATCTTGTCGAGGCAGAGCCGCGTGTCCTCCAGGCTGATCTCCTTGCCCACCACGTAGAAGGGCAGCGTCGGCAGGCGGCGGTGCATCTCGCGCATGACGCGGGTGAGCACGGTGCCATCGCCCATGCCGGCGTCGAACAGGCGCACGGCCGGCGGCTCTGGATGCAGGTGGGCGAGCTCCAGCGCGACGCGCCGGGCCACCATCTCCTTCTCGCTGCAGGTGTTGACGAACAGCAGGTATTTTTGCCGATTGTCAAAGAAGCGGAAGGCGCGCGAGGGGGCGCCTTCCGCGGCGGGCTGCCGCACGTCCATGCGGGGAAGGCCGCTGACGCGCAGGAGCGGCATCAGCTCGCGCGGTGCGGCCGGCGCCTCCACGCCCTGGCGCGTGAGAAAGAGGCTGACGCGCTCGAGCGTCTCGGGCGTGATGCGCGCGCCGTCACGCAGGCGCGCGACGAACTTGCCGTCGTTGACCGCGCGCCGCCCAAACGTCGACTCGGCCATGCCGGCCCGGCGGCAGAACTCCGAGATGCTGTCCAGCAATCCGACAGCGGCGTGGGCCATGGGCCCGGCTCCTGACGTGGCGTCTATCTCTGGTCTTGGCCCCGGTTTTTGGCCCCGGTTTTTGGCCCCGGTTTTTGGCCCCGGTTTTTGGGCCCAGATTTTGGGCCCAGATTTTGGGCCCTCGTCTTGGGGTCCTGGTCTTGGGACCTGCATCGCCTGGGGTGTTGGGCCTGGGAGCTTAGAGACAAAAGCGTTGGGAAGGCAACCACAAACCAGGTGCCCGCCCGATTGGGATGTTTCCCATCGCCTACCCGCCAGCTGTCGAGGCGGAGCGCGTGGAGCCGAGACACCCAGGGCGACGAGCCTCCAGGGTTGCGCCCGCGTTGCCATCGCCCGCAGCGCCCAGGGTGAGGCCCCCCGCGCCGCCCGCCGCCTGGCTTGCACTTTGTCGGCCAGCGGCCTTCAATGCCGCCCCGCGCGGGATGCGCTGAGGGTCTGAGGGAGTATCGCCATGATCGCCCGACCGATCGCCGCGTTCGCGCTCGTGATCGTGTTGGCGTCCCCATCGGGCGCCGATGAGCCCAGGGGGTTCCAGTGCACCTTCACGGACGGCGTCACCCACTCCTACGACAATGGCGCCTTCACGGCCGAGAAGGCTTCGCCGCTCGCGTTCGGCATCGCCAGCATCGACGCCAGGGCCCAGAGCGCCGAGCTCAAGACGCGGGGTGGCACGGGCCAGCTGCGCATCGTCCAGGCGGTCAATGCCCTGCATTTTATCGAAGTGGTGACGGAGGGTTTCCTGCACCTCACGACGATCTACGACAAGGACGAGGCCAAGGGCGCCTACCCGGCCGTGCACTCGCGCCACTTCGGCCTCTTTGGTCAGCCGCTCGTCACTCAGTATCAGGGCTTCTGCCAGGCCGCAGACTAGGCCAACACCATCACGGCCGCGCGGGTTGTCCGCACGCATCGCGGAAATAGGGCTCAACCTCGCCCTCGAGCTTGATGGTGAGGGGCCGACCCTTGCGGTCGCGCGTGGCGCCGACGGATAGGCGCACCCATCGCTCGCTCACGCAATATTCCTCGACGTTGTTTCGCTCCACGCCTTTGAAGCGCACCCCAACGCCGCGCGCGAGCAAGGCGGCATCGAAGTAGGCGCTCGCCGGATCGGCGGACAGGCGGTCGGGGGGACTGTCGGTCATGGCGGGCCTGGGTAGAAGGGCCTGGGTAGAAGGGCCTGGGGTAGAAGGGCCTGGCTGAGAAGGGGCAGGCGGCGACAGGGGCTTGGCAGTGCGTATTTTTTGTGGCCCAACCGGCATAGCGCGCGGCGGCCTTGGCCGCAAACGATCTCTTGGCCGGGCCCGGCCTTGCGCATCACTCCCGCGGCCAATCCGCGGCCCCGGCATGCGTCACCGCCCCCTCGCGCGCCGGGCCAACAAGTTGCGCGTACTTCTCAAGCACCCCCGCCAGCCGTCGGGGCGGGCAGGGCCTGAGGTTGGCGCGGCGTCGGGCAAGCTCGGCCTCGCCGATCATGAGATCGATGCTGCGCCCGGCACAGTCGATGCGCACGAAATCACCATCGCACGCCAGCGCGATGGGGCCGCCGGCGGCGGCCTCCGGGCCCACGTAGCCCACCATCATGCCGCGCGTGGCGCCCGAGAAGCGGCCGTCGGTGACGAGGGCCACCTTCTCGCCCATGCCCTGTCCATAGATGAGGGCCGTGACGCCCAGCATCTCGCGCATGCCCGGTCCGCCCTTGGGTCCCTCGTTGCGGATGATCAGCACATCGCCTTCGCTATAGTGCCGCGCCGACACGGCGGCACAGCAGGCTTCCTCGCCCTCGAAAACGCGCGCGCGGCCTTCAAACAGCAGTGAGTTGAGCCCGGCGATCTTGATCAGCGCACCGTCGGGCGCAAGATTGCCGCGCAGCACCAGGAGACCGCCGGTGGCCTTGAGCGGCCGCGCCGCCGGCCGCACGATCTCCCCATCGGGACCGGCCTGCCCTGCAAGATGCTCGGCCAACGGCTTGCCCGACAACGTCAGCGCTTCGCCGTTGAGGCAGCCGCCTTCGAGCAGGGCCTTCAGCACCGCATCCGTACCGCCCGCCCGAAAGAGGTCCACGGCGAGATAGCGTCCTCCCGGCTGCAGATCGGCCAGCAGCGGCGTGCGCTCGAACACCTGCGCCACGTCGTCGAGCGTGAAGGGCACGCCAGCCTCGTGAGCGATGGCCGGCAGGTGCAGGCCGGCGTTGGTGGAGCCGCCCGTGGCCGCCACGACGGCGGCCGCATTCTCGAGCGATTTGCGGGTAACGAGATCGCGCGGCAGTGGTCCGCCGTCGGCCAAGATCTCAGTCGCCCGACGGCCGGCGCGGCGGGCGAGCGCCAGGCGCTCGGAATAGACCGCGGGCAGCATGGCCGATCCTGGCAGCGCCAGGCCAAGGGCCTCCGACACCATCGCCATGGTGTTGGCGGTAAACTGTCCAGGGCAGGAGCCAAGCGTTGGCGCGCACGCTCGCTCCAGCTCGGCAAGCTCCGCCTCGCCCATGGAGCCCGCGAGCACCCTGCCCACCCCCTCGTAGGCCGTGAGAACGGTAACGTCGTGTCCGCGCCAGCGGCCGGGCAGCATGGCGCCGCCGTAGACGAACACGCTCGGGCAGTTGAGCCGCACCATTCCCATCATGATACCCGGCAGCGTCTTGTCGCAGCCGGCAAAGCCCACAAGAGCGTCATAGGCGTGGCCCCGCATGACGGCCTCGATCGAGTCGGCGATGATCTCGCGCGACACCAGGCTCAGCCGCATGCCCTTGTGGTTCATCGACACGCCGTCGGAGACGGAGATGGTCGCAAAGGCGATGGGCACCGCGCCACCGGCAGCCACGCCCAACCGTGCCGCGTCGGCCTGGGGCCCGAGCGACATGGAGCAGGGCGTGTTGTCGCCGTGCGTGCTGACGATGCCGACCAGCGGTTTGCCGAGGTCTGCCTCATCGAGGCCACTGGCACGCAGGAATGCGCGATGAGGCGTGCGATCAAGGCCCTCGATGGCGATGCGGGAGCGATTGCGGGGCTTGCCCATCACTGAGAGCCGATCACATGAGCGCCCTGCGCACGCCCTCTGTCCACTCCCGCGCGGCGGCGGTGAGAAGGGCGATGTCGGTCTGCGTGGTGACGAACTGGGCACCGCGCCGGACGGCGGCGGCTTGGCGGTCCACGTCGCGGTTGCCGCCGATGCCCGCAAACTTACCGTGCGCCTTGGCCGCTTTAATCACCCGATCCTGGGCCGCAACGATGGCCGGATCGTCGAACTTGCCAGGCTTTTGCATGTTGACGAGCAAGTCGTTGCTGCCAACGTGCAGCACATCCACGCCCTCCACGGCGGCGATCTCCTCGACGTTGTCGAGACCTTCGATGGTCTCGATCATGCACACGAGAAGGCAGGCGTCGTTGAGCTGCGACACGCTCTCGCCGAGCGGCACCGTACGGTAGTCGAAATGGGGATAGCCGCCGACCACCGAGCGCTTGCCGATCGGCGCAAACTTGCAGCTATCGACGGCTTGCTTGGCCTGGCGGGCGTTGGCAACGTCGGGATAGATGATGCCGGTCACCCCGTTGTCGAGCAGCAGCGACACGTCGGGGTCGTCGATGCCGCGCACGCGCACCAGGGGAGCAACGCCGATGGCGAGCGCCGTATGGGCAATGGCCGAGATGGTTTCGAGGTCGAAGATCGAATGCTGCGTGTCGATGAAGATGAACGCGTGGCCCGTGGCCTTGGCGATGCGGGCGATGTCCGGCGAGCGGCCGAGGCGGACCGTCATGCCGAGCACAACGCCCCCTGCCTTCAGCGTCTCCTTGACGGGATTTGTGAGCCTCGGGGTGTCCGGAAGTGCCATGGGCTAAGCTCCCTTGCGATCATGCCCAGCCCGGGAGTGACGCACGCAAGGACGCGCGAGGGCGGCGCGGCCGTGGCCACCTCCCTCGGCGCGTGCCCAAGGCGGCGACCACCTCCTTTGCCCCCTACCATGGCGCCTCTTCGCCCTCGCGTTGGCCCTCCTCCTCGCCCTCGTCGTGGCCACAACGATGCGGGCCTTGGTGCCTCTGGGTCTCTCTCGGGGTCTCTCTCTGGGTCTCTCTTTGGCTATCTCTGTGGCGCTCTCTCTCTGGCGCTCTCTCTCTGGGCACGGCGAATGTTTCCAGGGCCGCCGCACGCGCGCCGCACGGGCGAGTGGGGTGCCGGGCCGACGGTAGCCCTTGGCCGTGCGGCCTGCAACCGCCGCGCGGGACATCAGAGGGCGGAAAGCGTCATGGGCGGCATCCTTGCCAGGCATTGGCACGTGAGGCCGCCAGAACCGCGCACGTCGCCCGTGGGCTTGAGCTCATCGCGCCCATCCCATTGGATCCGGCGCTGGAGCGCGGTGCTCGCGCCCTCGCCGGCCAAGCCAACTTGCGTTAGGTTCGCGCTCCGCCCCGACGCGGCGGCAGACGACAGGGCAAAGGACGGGGGCGGGAGAGACCCGATGGCCATCTATCGTTCGCTGCTGTTTGCGCCCGGCAACCATCCAAGACGCGTCGCCAAAGCGCTCACGCTCGATGCCGACGCGGTGATCCTGGACCTCGAGGACGCCTGCCCGAGGGCCGAGAAGAAGGCAACGCGCGCGGTCGTCGCCGCCGCCTGCCGGCGCCCGCGTACCAACCGCGCCTATGTCCGCGTCAATGCCACCACCACGGAATTCGGCTATGGTGATATCGTCGCCGTGGTGACAACGGGCATCGACGGCATCATCCTCCCGAAGGTCGAATCGGCCGACGAGCTCAGGGCCGTCGACTGGGTGATTTCCAACCTGGAGCGGGAGCA
>Ga0066388_100002555_pt1 | contig 11208 bp, 5 predicted proteins | sample PanSoiMetaGPlot6_FD_64539 | JGI IMG/M metagenome (GOLD analysis project Ga0066388, IMG submission 64539) | Tropical forest soil microbial communities from Panama analyzed to predict greenhouse gas emissions - Panama Soil - Plot 6 (Hybrid Assembly) | ecosystem: Environmental > Terrestrial > Soil... | reverse complement strand
CAGGTGGTCGCGCTGCCGCTCGTGTGGGAGACCCCGCTTCGCACCGGCAACCTGCGCGATCCCAACGGTCCGCAGATCACGTTCGCGTCCGAATCGTTCATCGACGAGCTCGCCGCGGCGGCGCATGCCGATCCGCTCGAGTTCCGGCTGCGGATGCTGACCGCAGGCACCAGTGACGACAGCGGCTTCAAGCGCGCGCGCTCCATCGCCGTCGTCAAGGCGGCGGCGGAGAAGTATGGATGGGAGGCGCGGCCGTCGCCGAGAACGATCGGCCGCGGCGACATCCTGACCGGCCGCGGGATGGCTTACGCGTTTCGCAATCAGACCGTCGTCGCCGAGATAGCCGAAGTGGACGTGAATCGCCGCACCGGCCGCGTCTGGGTGAAGCGCCTGGTGTGCGCGCACGACTGCGGGCTGGTGATCAATCCCGAGGCGCTGCGGCGCACGATCGAAGGCGGGATGCTGCACTCGCTCAGCCGCGCGCTGCACGAAGAAGTGCAGTTCGACGGAGAGAAGACGACCGGCGTGGACTGGATCACGCATCCGTCGCTGCGTCACGCGGACGTGCCGGAGCGGATCGACGTCGTGCTGGTGAACGGTGACCCAAACCCGGGTCGGCCGGATCTGCCGCACTACGGCGCCGGGGAGACCGTGTGCAAGCCGATGATCGCGGCGGTGGCAAACGCGATCTTCGATGCGACCGGTGTGCGGCTGCGCCGCGTGCCGTTCAGGGACGCGCGCGTTCTTGCGGCGCTCAAAGCGGCGCGCGTCTGAGTCTGACACCAGTCTGACACCAGTCTGACACCAGAGCGACACAGTCCGGAATGTCATCCGTCCGGCAGACTTTTGTCTGCCGGCTCGATTGGCCAATCCGACGCGAGACGGCGGCTGGCGGCCCGTAGATCGTTGCTCGTTCGTCAGATAACCGCGGGCGGGTTGGACGCGCGGGGGATGGCGGATCCCTTGCAGTTCCGACCTGCATTCTGACTACTTTTTTCACGCTCCGACGCTCCCGGTTGTTCGGCCTCGCGCTCGCGTGCATCGCGATGGGCACTGGCGCCCGCGCGCAGCAATCCAGCACCGACGCCGGCCAGACCACGACGACCGTCACGCGCCACGCGCCCGAGGTTCCGCAGGATACGGTGACCTTGACGCTGTCGCTGTCGGGCACGACCGCCGACCTCGATCACGGCATCGAGTCGATCGAGTCGACGGAGCCCGCTGCCGATCTGGGCGGCACGCTCGCGTACCATCATCGCGGCCGGCGTATCACCACCGATCTCGACGGGCAGTCGGTCGTCCGCCGGATCTACGACACCATCACGCCAATGGGCCAGCAGGGCCGGTTCAGTCTGGCCGCCATCGGCGCGCGGCAGCAGTTTCACTCCAGTCAGAGCGTGAGCTACACGCCCTCCTATCTGTTCGGCGTCCTGACGTCGACGACAATGACGCCGGAGCTGGAAGCGGCGGCGTCGCACGGTGATCTCGGCAACGCGTACGTCTCGGCGCTGGCGCTGAATTCCGATCTGGACTGGAATTGGACGCTCAGCCGCAAGGTGGCACTGGAGGCGTCCTACGATGTACGGCGGACGACGTTCGAGCGTCCCGGTCTCGATCTGTTCACGCAGGACATCGGCGGGCGCCTGATGCGGCGGCTCTCACGATCGGTGTCGCTGCGCGGTGGTTACACCTATCGCATTGCGACGTCGGCGCTGAGCGTGGGGGAGCCGCTGCGCATCAGCGAGATTGCCGCCGGGTTCGACGTGCGCCAGCCCCTTTCCAAAGGCACGACGCTGACCTTCCAGACGGGATCCTCGGTCGTGCCGTCCGGCCGCGGCCAGGCGTTCTATCTGACCGGCGATGCGGTGCTGACGCATCAGATGGGGCGAACGTGGAGCACGCGGATCGGCGTCAACCGCGGCGTGCGGCTGCTCGAGGGGATCGCCCTGCCGGTTCTGGACAACTCGTTCAACGCGACGCTTGCGGGCAACCTGCAGCGGCACGTGACACTGTCGTTCTCCGGATCGCTGTCGACCGGCACCGTTGGAATGGCGGCCGCTGCCGAGAACGGCTATCGCAACTTCGCCACCTCGTCGGGCCTCGGCTTCCTTCTCGGGCGCCGCGTGGTGCTCGACGCGCAGTACTTCTGGATCGGCGATCGGTTCGAGCGAGGGGTAGCGCTGCCGCCGGAGCTCGCGAACAATCTGCAGCGCCGCGGCGTGCGCGTCAACCTGACGTGGCGCCTGCCGCTCGTGCGCAACTAGTCGCGTGTCCGCGTCTGGGTGTCGGACTGGTGTCAGACTGGTGTCAGACTGGTGTCAGACACCGGTCCAACGATCCCGCCGACTGATTCACTGCGAGCGCTGCTCGAGCAGGGCCGCCCGCTCGTCCTGCGCCCATTGGACGGCGAGCTCCCGGGTGTAGAACCGGCGGCTCCGCAGGAACAGGTCGTTCTGAAAGACCTGCGCCTCGACGCCCCACACCTCGTGGTTGCGCAGCTCCATGCGAAACCAATCGGCGCGGCTTCGAAACTCGCAGAGGAGTTCCCCGCGATGCGGCTGCATGCTCGCCAAGTACGGTATTCCCGAGCTTCTGCCGCGCGGGTTGACAGGAGCAGTCATACATCTCCCTCCACCATGCCCGAGCACGTATCGGCCGCCGTAGTCGTGCAGAATGGGAATCGACGCGAGTGGTCTTCCGCGAAAACCGCGACGCATCCTACCGCGGCTCGTAGCCGCCCAGGTTCACACCGTTGCACACCATTGCCGATGAAATGAATCGGACCGGGGCCTCCTACCGGGTGACACCGAGCAATCCGTCGTCGTGATGAGGGCGGAGCTCTGTGTGGAGGAGTGTCGTGAACAGAGTGCGCACGATTGTGAGGATCGCCTGCCTCGCGGCGTCGGTCGCCGCCCGCGCCGCCGCGCAGGACACGACCGGCACGATTGCGGGCCGGATCGTCGACGCGCAAGGGCTGGCCGTTCCCGGCGTGACCGTGACGACGACCGGCCCTCAAGGCAGGAAGACCGCCGTCACCGACGGCGACGGACGTTTCACCGTTCCCTTTCTGACGCCTGGATCCTATGTGGTCCACGCGGATCTCCAGGGATTCAAGCCAGTTGACCGCGACGTACAGGTGCATCTCGGACAGACCGTCGAGCTTCCGCTGACGCTGCAGGTCGGGACCTTGGCGGAGACGGTTCAGGTCGTTTCCGCGCCGCCGACTGTCGACACCACCAGCACGACGATCGGCGCGACCTTCGACAGCGTGATGCTGTCGCGTCTGCCCGTCGGTCGGCGCTTCAGCGACACGCTGTACCTCGCGCCTGGAGTGAGCACCGGTGGCGCTGTCGGCGTCGCCAACCCGTCGGTCGAGGGATCGAGCGGTCTCGAGAACCAGTACGTCGTCGACGGCGTGAACATCACCAACGGCGGCTACGGCGCGCTGGGGTCGTACTCGATCGTGTTCGGCTCGCTCGGCAACGGCACGCCGTACGACTTCATGCAGGAAGTCCAGGTGAAGACCGGGGGCTACGAGGCCGAGTTCGGTCAGGCCACCGGCGGCGTGATCAACGTCGTCACCAAGAGCGGATCGAATCTGCTCAAGGGCAGCGGGTTCGCCTACGCGCGTCCCCACAGCCTCGAATCGACGTACGACACCGTGCAGAGCGTGGAGGGCACCGTCAATACCGTCGCGGCGAAGCTGAACGACGCCGGCGCGACGCTCGGCGGTCCGCTCGTCCGCAACCGGTTGTTCTTCTTCGCCGCGATCGATCCGCAGTGGCAGACGACGACCTTCAACGCGCCGCCCGGATTTCCGCTCGCGACGCTCGGTGACCTCGATCGCGATCGCCGCATCACGAACTACGCGGCGAAGGCCACCTGGCAGGCGGCCGGCGTGCACCACGTCGACGCGTCGTTTTTCGGCGATCCAGCGACCGGCGCGATGGGTCCGCAGCGCACGTCATCGCTGCTGAAAGCGACGACATCCGGCTACAGCTCGCTCGACTACGGCGGCCACAATCAGACCGTCCACTATGACGGCGTCCTGACGCCGCATTTTCTGGTGGACGCGTCGTTCGGCCGCGCGCTGAACCGGATCTTCGAAACGCCGGCGGTCAACGAGTGGCAGGTGACCGATTTCCGCGTCACGCCGCGAGCCATCACCGGCGGCCTCGGCTTCTACGAATCGGGCAACCGCAGCGACAGCTGGCAGCTTCAGGCGAAGGCAACGCACATCGTCACCGGCTACGGCGAGCATCAGGTCAAGTACGGCTTCGACTACGAGAACCTCGACTTCAACCAGCTGATTCAGTACTCGGGCCCGACCTTCACTGCGCCCACCGGACAACAGACGGCCACGGGCGCGACGGTCGACATCATTCCGGATCCGCTCTACGGCCGGATCTACCACGTGAGCCGCGCCAGCCTCACCGCCGCGCGGCCGACGACGCAGCACTACGGCGCGCTGTTCGTCGAAGACCAGTGGAAGATCGGCAACTCGCTGACCATCCGTCCCGGCGTGCGCTACGAACAGGAAACCCTCGCGGGCACGCTCGTCCAGGATTTCAAGCTGAAGAACAACTGGGCGCCCCGCATCGGCGTCGTGTGGGATCCGACCCGGAGCGGCAGGAGCAAGGTGTTCGGCAACTACGGACGCTACTACGCGCGCGTGCCGAACGATCTCGCCGCTCGCGCGCTCTCGTCCGACGCGTCGATCACCGCGGATTACTTCGATTCGAATCTCACGCGGCCGGTCCCGAACGGCACCGTCACGATCAACGGTACGACCGGCGCAGTGGCGACGACGCACTTCACGCTGCTGGGTGCAGGCGCTGACGACATCGACCCGAACGCCAAACTGAGCTACTACAACGAGTGGGTGGCGGGGACAGAATTCGTCGTGGCTCAGGGCCTCGACCTCGGCGTCCGCTACGTGCACCGCGACATCGGACGCGTGCTCGAGGACGTGCAGCCGTATCCGATCGCGGCGGTGTCGCTCGGCCTGCCGGGCGCGGCGACGGCGGACTATCTGCTGACGAATCCAGGTCCGTCGACGCCGGTGATCCAGGATCTGCCGGGCGCGACAGTCGGCTTTGAATCGCCGGTCCACGACTACAACGCGGTCGAGTTCACCGCGAGCAAGCGGCTCGCGAGCAACTGGTCGCTGACCTCCTCGTACCGTTGGTCGCGGCTGACCGGCAACTTCGAGGGCTTCTTCCGCAACGACAATGGCCAGTCGGATCCGAGCATCTCATCGTTGTACGACTATCCGACCAACGACACGACCTACGCGACGATTGGCGTGCCGGCGTTCGGCTACGGCGGCGACATCCGCTTCCTCGGGTCCGCCGGCAACGGACCCCTGCCGCTGGATCGGACCCATGACGTGAAGGTCTACGGGACCTACTCGTTCGGGATCGGCGTGAACGTTGCGGCCGGCCTCGATCTGCAGTCGGGCGCGCCGCTGACGGCGCTGGCCGCGCATCCAATCTACGACGGCGGCGGCGAGATTCCGCTGACGCCCCGCGGTGCCGGCTTGCAGACCTCGAACGGGTTCCAGACCCGGACGCCGTGGACCAGGACGGTGAACGCGGAAGCCTCGTACACGCTGAAGGTGGGGGGGCAGAGCCTGCTGTTCGTGGCCGACGCGTTCAACATCTTCAACACGCAAACGATTCTCGACTACGACAACTTCTCCGAGATCCAGTTCGGCGTGCCGAATCCGGACTTCGGCCGGGCCGGCGTGTCGGGCGTCCTCGCGGGTCAGCGCCTCACGACGCCGCGGCAGATCCGGCTCGGCGTGCGATACGAGTTCTGAGTATCCTCTTCGCCTTCCCATTCGTCTTGTCGATGAATGGGAGGCGAAGGCATGACGCGATCGGCAGATTCATTCGGCGTGCAGCGCGCCGTCCGCAGACCGTGGCGGCGCTACATCGATCGGCTCGCGGAGCACCGGCCCGCGCTGCACGCCTATTGCCGCCGGCTCACCGGCAACGTCTGGGACGGCGAGGACCTCGTTCAGGACACGCTGCTCCGCGTGTTCTGCCAGCTTGGCAAGGCCGACGTCCGCCTCGACAACCCGCGCGCCTACCTGATTCGCACCGCCACCAATCTCTGGATCGACCGCGTCCGCCGCTTCGCGCGCGAGCAGGCCGCGCTGGCGATCGACCCGCCTGAGGCGACCTCGCCTCCGCCTCGGGATCCGGCCGACGGCCGGCCTGCGGCCAATGCGCTTTTCCAGATGCTCCATCCACAGGAGCGCGCCGCGTTGGTGATGAAGGACGTCTTCGAACTCTCGCTCGAAGAAACGGCCACCGTCCTGCACACGACCGTTGGCGCGATCAAGTCGGCGCTCAGCCGCGGGCGTGGGCGGATCGACGGTCATCGGCCCGCCGCCGCGTTCGACCCGCCTCCGCGCGACGTCGTCGTTCGCTTCATGCGCGCGCTGTCGGCGAAAGACATCGCCGCGATCAAGGCGCTGTGTGCCGATCACGTCACATGCGAGCTGGTGGGCGGCGTCGAACTGGAGACGTTCGACAAGGCGCGGTCGATCTTCGAGCACGCCCACATGGTGATGCCGAAGCTCGGGTTCGGCGAACGGCCGCGCTGGAGCGTGGCCGAGTACGATGGCGAGCCGATCGTCGTCGGATTCCGAACGCTGGACGGTGTGGAAGGGCTGAACGAGGTCCATCGTCTCGAGGTGTCCGACGGGTTGATCGTGCGCGTTCGAACGTATTGCTTCTGTCCCGAGACGCTGGCGGTGGTGGCCCAGTCGATGGGAAGCCCAGCTCTGCCGCGGCCGTACCGCAGCCCATCGCTCAGCGATTTCGTTCGCGCCGTGGCGGGCATCAAGCCGCGACGGCTGTAGCGCGCGGAGTGGCGGCGGGAAGGCTTGGCGAGCGATGGTGTTCCCCAATCTGCACTGATTTACCACGCTCGACGATGCCATTGCGCCTGAGCCAGGCGTATAATCCCCTTCACTCCCCTTACACGAGACTCCGGGTACGCTCCGCTCGCACATGCCCTGGCAGCACGGCCGCGGAGCGGGTGTTCGAACCGACCGGGTGCGGCGTTTTCACACTGGCGAGACCATGAATCCGCATGGTCGTCGCCCATTTTCACTTCTGGAAGGCTCATGGACACAGTTACTCGCGCGAAGAACATCTGCCTCACGCCCAGCACCGAGTGGCCGATCATTGCTGAAGAGCAGACGCCGGCTGCGACGCTCATCACCGGCTACGTCGTGCCGCTGGCTGCGATCGGCGCCGTCGCCGGAATCATCGGCGGGTCGCTGGTCGGCATCAGCGTACCGTTCGGTGGCACCATCCGCGTCCCGCTGTCGGCAAGCCTCGTGACCGCCGTGTTCACGTTCGTGATGGCCGTCGTCGGCGTGCTCATCGTCTCGTTCGTGATCAACGCGCTCGCGCCGACCTTCGGCGGTCAACAGAACTTCTCGCAGGCGATGAAGGTCGCGGTGTACTCGTACACGCCGGCGTGGATCGCCGGTGTGCTGGGCATCCTGCCGCTGCTCGGCACGCTCGCGATCATTGCCGCGCTCTACGGTTTGTATCTCCTGTATCTCGGGCTGCCTCGCGTCATGAAGTGCCCGGAGGACAAGTCTCTTGCGTACACCGCGGTCGTCGTGGTCTGCGCAATTGTCATCTCCGCGGTCACCACCGTTGCCGGCGCGGCTGTCGCGGGCGCCGGTCTGATCGGCAGCGCGGCCCTCGGTGCGGGTCCGTTGAGCGGCGGCCCGCTCGGAGCCGACGGTCCGCTGAGCGCGCGGGCTCGTTCCTCGTCGAATTCTGAGGTCAAGTTCGACAAGGACAGCCCGCTCGGCAAACTGCAGGCGATTGGCGACAAGCTCGAGGCGAACAACAAGAAGATTGAGGCGGCTCAGAAGGCGGGCAATCAGGAGGCGGCCGCTACGGCGGCGATCGACGGGCTGGCCACGTTGCTGGGCGGCGGACACCGTGTCGATCCGATCAGCATCGATCAGTTGAAGCCGTTCGTTCCGGACACGTTTGCCGGCCTCGCCCGGCGGAGCATGAACACCGAGAAAAACGGCATCGCCGGCCTGATGGTCTCCAAGGCGCACGCGGAATACAGTGACGGCGCGCAGCGTCGCGTGACGCTTGAAATCTCGGACTCCGGCGGCGCGAGCGGCCTGGTCACCCTCGCCGGATGGGCCAGCGTGCAGGAAGAGCGGCAGGACGACAACGGCTCCGAGCGGACGCACAAGGTCGACGGCCGGCTCGTTCACGAGAAGATCTCGAAGAACGGCGGATCGAACGAGTTTTCGATCGTGCTCGGTGATCGCTTTGTCGTCGCCGCGCACGGTACCGGCGTTCCGTTCGACGAGTTGAAGGGCGCCGTCGGTCAGCTGGATCTGCGCAAGCTCGAGTCGTTGAAGGACGCCGGCGTACAGCCGTAGCCGCGCGCTACTTGCTTCGTCGTCCTTTGTGACGCCGGCGTCTCGCCGGCGTCGCGCCCTCCCGACCATCCCGTCTCGCCTCACCCACAGCTGCGTCGTGATCGCCGGGCAGCGACGCGCGCCCCGCGTCGCGCGGCGATTGCCGACGCCGTGAGAAAACGTGTATCGTCCCGACCCAACACCTTGACCATGAAGGATGGCGACGTGACCGACATGGCACCGGCCGGCGGGGCCGGGTTGAAGAAACTCTTCCTCAGTTATGGGCGGGCCGACGCGTCCAATTTCGCCGACCGACTGGCCTCCGACCTCGAACAGCACCTCGTCGACAACCACGAACGCTATGCGGTGTGGAAGGACCGCGCGCAGATCCGCAGCGGCCACTCATGGGCCGACCAGATCGTGACCGCGCTGAAGAGCGTGGATGCCTTGATCGCGGTCCTGAGTCCGCAGGCCGTCCGGACGCGGGTGAGTGGCGACACCAGCGACAGCGTGTGTCTCGACGAAATCGCGTACGCGCGGTTCGCCGCCGACAAGCCGATCGTGCCGATCATGGCGATTCCGTGCGAACCGCCGTTCGAAATCTTCAGGCTCGATTACGTCGATTTCACCGCTGTCCGCGACGCCGCCGACTATCACGCGGCGCTGAAGAAGCTGCTGGACAGCGTGGTCGACGCACTGCGTGGGACCCCCCGCGTGCGTCAGTCGATCGAGCGCCTGCAGCCGTGGGATTTCAGTGCCTTCGTCCACAGCAAACGGCGATCGTTTACCGGCCGAGCCTGGTTGTTCGACGATATCGGCACGTGGCTCGACGGCGGGAGCGAGCCGGCGTTACTCGTGGTCGGCGAACCCGGCATCGGCAAGTCGGCGATCGCGTCGACGATCATCCACCAGAATCTGTTCGGCCGCGTCCTCGCGTATCACTGCTGTCAGATTAACGTCCGTGAGACGCTGAAGGCCGGACGCTTCGTGCGGAGCATCGCGGCGATGATCGCCAGCCGTCATCCCGCCTACGAGGCACTGCTCGATCGCTCGCCGTACCGCGACGTGCTGGCCGAGAGCCGGTGCGAACGCGATCCCGAGAGCGCGTTCCATGAAGGAGTGCTCGCGCCGCTGGCGCAGGCGGGGCGGCCTCGGCAGGGCTCGTGGATGATCGTCGTCGACGCGCTCGACGAAGCGGCAAAGGCCGAGCCGAGCGGCGTCAGCATCGTCGACCTGATCGGCCGCCAGCTCGCGGCGTTTCCCGGCTGGCTGAAACTGGTTGCGACGAGCCGCGACGAGGCCGGTGTGCGCACCCCGTTGAGCGCGCTGAAGCCCCGAGTCCTGAGCGCGCAGGATCGCAAGAACCTGCAAGACCTCGCCGACTACATCACCGCGCGCCTGTCCGCTCCGACGATGGCGTCGCGGCTGGGCGGCGATCGGATCACGACGATCGCCGCCAGTCTCTCGGCGGCGGCCGGCGGCAATTTCCTGTACGCACAGCAGGCGCTCGACGCCGTCGAGCGGGGCGCGCTGTCGCCGGCCGAGTTGAATCAACTGCCGCCGGGATTGAGCGCCCAGTACGAATGGTTCTTCACCCGACAATTCGACGCCGCCAACTGGAACGAGGTACGGCCGGCGTTCGAGTGCCTCGTTGCCGCGCAGGAAGCGATCACCGACGACGTCCTGGCCGCGACCAGCGGCCTGGACGCCGACGAAGCGCTACCGCGTGTGCTGCTCGCGATCGCGCCGTACGTGCGCATCGCCGACGGGAAGCCGTCGCGCCGTGAGGTCTTCCACCGATCGCTGTCCGAGTGGCTGACCGATTCGAACCGCCGGGGACTTCAGTTTGCCGTCTCCCGCTCGCGCGGTCATATCCGCCTGGCCGAGGGGCTGCTGCCGATCTACAAAGCGAACCGATTCAGCATCTCGCGCTATGCGCTCGCGCATCTCGCCATGCACCTGTCGGAGGCGGCGAAGGCGCCGGGTGCCGATCGTCTGCGCTGGCAAGACGCGCTGGTCGAATTCGTGCTCGATCCCGCGGTCCAGGAACAGCGGCTCGAGGAGCCGGTCGCGATGAATGCTGATCTGCGCCTCGCGTTCGACACGGTCATCGACGGTCCGCCGCTCCTGTCTGCGCCGACCGTCGTGAAGCTCGGGCGCGGGTGGCAGCAGTTCCGGCGCGAGCGCCTGCAGGTCGGACGCGTGTTCGAACTGGCGGGAGAGGGCAATCTCGAAGGGTTCGAGCGCGAGCTCCAGCTGCATGCGGCGGACGATCGGTGGACGTGCGCCGCCAGGCTCATGGCCGCGTGGCTCGCCATCGACGCGAACCGCAGTGCCGCCGAGGACATGCGGCGCAAAGCGGCCACCGGAACCGCTCTCGACGAACGAGTCGCCGCGCTGTTCGAGAACCGGCCTGCCGCGTTCGAACCGCTGACCGACCACCCGACCTCGAGCGAGATCCGCCGAATCTTCGCGCAGCTCGGCGGCTCCGACGAGGAGTACAACCTCACAGCCGAACCGGCGCTGCCGCGCGGCGTGCACGAGATCGTGGCCAGCGACGAGGCCGTGCGGTATCTCGCGGCGATCCATGCGCCGTTGCTCGTTGCCTACGCGCAGGATGAACCGGTCGACGGGCTGGCGAGCGTCAACGAGTACATCAGCGTGAACGCGGCCAACGCCTACCGTGTCTACCGCAACGGATCGCTCTGGGAGATCCTCTGCGCCGTCGTGCGCCACCGCGACCTCGACTGGGTCAGGAAGGTCCTGCCGCCGGTGATCGCCGGCGCTCTCGT
>Ga0066388_100002554_pt1 | contig 11208 bp, 7 predicted proteins | sample PanSoiMetaGPlot6_FD_64539 | JGI IMG/M metagenome (GOLD analysis project Ga0066388, IMG submission 64539) | Tropical forest soil microbial communities from Panama analyzed to predict greenhouse gas emissions - Panama Soil - Plot 6 (Hybrid Assembly) | ecosystem: Environmental > Terrestrial > Soil... | reverse complement strand
CCGCGGTGGGTACGGCTTTGCACGCCGACCGCTGCTACGTCTTCCAGAATCTGCGCGGTCCGGACGGGCGTCTGTGGATGGATCTCCGTGGGGAGTGGGACGCACCCGGGGTCCGTCAGCTCTTCGAGGACCCCAAGAACCACCTCCACCCCTACTTCCCCGACTTCCAGCGCTGGATCGACGTCATGGGCGACGCCCGCGAGATCTCCGGCCCGGTCGCGGAGCTCGACGACGCCGAACGGCAGGTGCTCGAGTCGGAGGGCACCCACGCGATCTGGCACGTCCCGGTCCTCGTCGTCGACGACTGGTGGGGGTTCGTCGGGATCGACCTGTGCAGCGACCGGCCGCTGCAGCGACCGCAAGGGGACGTCTTGCGGGCGGTCGCCGCTGCCCTGTCGGCATCCGCCACGAAGCAGCGTGCGGACGAGGACGCGCGTCTCCGCGAGGACCTCTACCGCTCGATGATCGAGTCGGGCCCCGCGATCACCTACATCGACGGCATCGAGGAGTCGGCGCCGACGATCTACATGAGCCCGCAGATCAGCGCGCTGCTCGGGTACACGCCGGAGGAGTGGATCGAGGACACGGACATGTGGCCCCGTGTGATCCACCCCGACGATCGCGCTCGCGCCCTCGCCGAGAACATGCGCCACAACGAGACGGGGGAGCCGTTCCGCCTCGAGTACCGGATGTTCGCGAAGGACGGCCGGGTCGTCTGGGTCCACGACGAGGCGACGATGGTCCGCGACGAGCGTGGGATGCCCCGCTACTCCCACGGTGTGATCATGGACATCTCGGACCGCAAGCGCGCGGAGGAGCAGGGCGCCTTCAGCGCGTACCACGACGAGCTCACGGGCTTGCCCTCACGGGCCATGTTCGAGGAGCTCTTAGACCTGTCGGTCGCGCGGGCCCGCCGGCACGACGGCTCGGTCGCCGTGCTCAGCGTCGACCTGAACGAGTTCCGTCTCGTGAACGACTCACTCGGTCATCAGGCGGGCGACGCGCTGCTCGTCTCGGTCGCGGATCGGCTCCGCGACGCCACCCGTGAGACCGATCTCGTCGCACGGCGCGGTGGGGATCAGTTCCTGTTGCTGCTCGCCGACCTCGACCGCGACGACGGCGCGATCGACAGTGCCGTGATGCGCGCGCAGGGTGTGGCCCAGCGGATCCAGACGTCGCTCCTGGAGCCCTTCGCGGTGGCCGGCACCGAGGTCTACCTCGCGGCGAGCATCGGGATCAGCCTGTTCCCGAACGACGCGGCCGACGCCGTCAGCCTGATGCGGAACGCGGAGACCGCGATGTACGAGGCGAAGAGGAGCGGCCGGGCCGACTTCGTGCTCGCGCCCCGGAGCGCGCTCGACTCGTCGGCGAAGCTCGCGTTCGTCACCCGTCTCCGCAAGGCCGTCGACACGCAGCGGTGGGTCCTCTACTACCAGCCGGTCGTCGACCTCGAGAGCGGACGGATGGTCGGTGTGGAGGCGCTGATCCGGTGGATCGAGTCGGACGGGACGATGGTGCCCCCGAACGATTTCATCCCGCTCGCGGAGGAGCTCGGGTTGATCGAGCAGATCGGGGATTGGGTCGTCAAGGAGCTCACGTACCAGGTCCAGGCGTGGCGCGAGCTCGACATCGACCTCGAGGTCGGGTTCAACCTGTCCCCGCGGCAGTTCTGGCAGCCCGACCTCGCTCTCCGGATCCAGCGTGAGTTCCAGACCGGCGGGGTCGACCCGGCCAAGGTCCTCGTCGAAGTGACCGAGTCCTCGGCGATGATGGATCCCGATCGTGCCCAGGAGGTTCTGTCCGAGCTGCACGATGCCGGCTTCTCGATCGCGATCGACGACTTCGGGACGGGCTATTCGTCGCTGTCGCGGCTGCGCGAGATGCCCGTCAAGGTCCTCAAGATCGACCGCTCGTTCGTGAGCCAGGTGCACCAGGATCCACAGGCCGGCGCGATCGTGAGCGCGTTCCTGCAGCTGGCGAACGGGTTGGAAATGGTCACGCTCGCCGAAGGGATCGAGACGGCGCAGGAGCTCGCGTTCCTTCGCGAGCGCGGATGCCGGCTCGGTCAGGGGTTCTTCTTCTCGAAGCCGGTGCCGCCCGAGGAGATCATCGCCTACGCGTTCGGCGGGATCCCGGGCGCCGAGGTCCTGCGGTCGGCCTGAGGCCGGTCAGCGGGGCAGCGTTCCCCGAACCGCGCGGACGATCCCGTCGGCGTCGATCCCCGCCCACGCGCGGAGCTGGTCCGGTGTCGCAGATCCGGGCATGCCGGTGACGGCGAGCTTCCTCACGCGGCCGTGGAGCGGACCGGTCGCGGCGAGGGCGTCCAGCACCGCGTCGCCGAGGCCGCCCTCGATCCGATGGTCTTCCACCACGACGAGGACCTCGGTCTCGTCCAACGCGGTCCGAAGCGTCGCCGCGTCGATCGGCTTCACGCTGTAGCAGTCGATCACCCGGCTCGAGATCCCGTCGGCGGCGAGGATGTCGCGCGCCGCGAGACACATGTGCACCGTGATCCCGATCCCCACGAGCGTGACGGCGTCGTGATCGGTCCTCGCGAGCGTCTTCGATCCGCCGATCGGGAAGTCGCGATCCTCGGCATACAGGATCGGGGTCGCCTCGCGGGTGGTGCGGAGATAGGAGATCCCCGGGAGGTCGCACATCGCCGTCACGAGCTCGATCGTGCTCGGCCCGTCCGCGGGGCAGAGCACCGTGGACGCGTCGATCGCGCGGAACAGCGCCAGGTCCTCGACCGCCATCTGCGAGGGGCCGTCCTCGCCGATCGAGATGCCCGCGTGCGAACCGCAGAGGCGGAGGTCAGCGCGGCTGATCGCGCCCATGCGGATCTGATCGGCCGCACGCGCCCAGAAGGCGCCGAACGTGGCCGCGAACGCCGTCTTCCCGAGCACCTGGAGACCGGTCGCCGCTCCGACCATCGTCTGTTCGGCGATGTAGAGCTCGACGAACCGTTCCGGCGCGACGTCCTCGAGGTCCTCGGTGTAGGTCGAGTTGCTCACCTCGCCGTCGAGCGCGACCAGGTCGGGGCGGTGCCCCGCGAGCCACGCGAGCGCCTCCCCGAACGCCTTCCGCGTCGCGACCGGACGGTCGTAGGCGGGCGGGTCGCTCCGCGAGCGGTCGCGCACGACCGTCGTGGGCCGGTAGTCCTCGGGGGAGGGCGGGTTCACGATCAGGTCGGGGGACCCGCCGAGCTCCTCGATCGCGGCGGCGAGCCGGTCCTGCGGGACCGCCTTGCCGTGCCATCCTTCTCGATCCTCGAGGAAGGACACGCCGTGACCCTTCTGCGTCCTTGCCACGATGAACGTGGGCCGTTCGTCGGCGATCGCGTCCTGGTAGGCGCGGTCGATCTGGGTCACGTCGTGCCCGTCGATCTCGCGGGCGCTCCACCCGAACGCCTCCGCCCGGTCGCGGAACACGTCGGCGTTCCAGCCGTGCATCGTGGGACCGCGCTGACCGAGACGGTTCATGTCGAGGATCGCCGTCACGTTGCCGGTCCCGTGGAACCCGATCGCTTCCATCGCCTCCCAGACGGAACCCTCGGCCATCTCCGAGTCCCCCAACAGCACCCACACGCGGGAGTCGGTCCCATCCATCCGCATCGCGAGCGCCATGCCGAACCCGACCGCCAGCCCCTGTCCGAGCGAGCCCGTCGCGACGTCGACCCAGGGCATGTCGGGGATCGGCGCCGGATGACCCTGGAGCGGAGAGTCCCGCTTGCGCAGCGTCAGCAGCTCGTCGTCGCCGAACGCGCCGATACCCTTGAGCGTGGCGTACAGACCGGGCGCCGCGTGTCCCTTCGACATGAGGAAGCGGTCGTTCAGTGGGAACGAGGGATCCTTCACGTCGAACCGCAGGTGATCCGCGAACAACACCGCCAGAAGATGCGCGCTCGACATCGACGACGTCGGATGGCCCGAGCCCGCGGCGGTCGTCGCGCGGAGGCTGTCGATCGCGATCTGGCGGGCGAAGTCGTTCCAGAGCTGGGTGCGGTCGTCCACGCTGTCGTCCTTCCCCTCTCGTGGCACCTATCCGTCGGGGCGCTGACGGACCAGCGTACCCGGGGTCCGGGAAGGGGGTGCGGGGCGGCTATCGCCGCCCCGCACCCCCGCGGTACCCTCGCCGCTCGCATGGAGCCGGACGTCCCTTCGATCGCGCCGCGCGTGGCGGCGACCGCGAGCAGCACCGGCCTGCGGCCGGTGCTGCTCGCGCTCGCGGGCGACAGCGCCTCGGGGAAGTCCACGCTGTCGCGAGGGATCGAGTTCATCCTCGGTGTCGACCGCGTCGGCCGCGTGTGCACCGACGACTACCACCGGTACGACCGGGCCGCGCGCGCCGAGTTCGGGGTGACGCCGCTGGCCCCGGAGGCGAACCGGATGGATCTGATGGCGGATCACCTGCGGACGCTCGCCGCCGGCGGGAGCGTGACGAAGCCGACGTACGACCACCACACGGGCTCGTTCGGACCCGAGGAGCAGGTCGCGCCGGGCGAGATCGTGATCGTCGAGGGGCTGCTGCCGCTCGCCGATCGCGCCGTCCGCGACGCGATCGATGTCGCCGTGTTCCTGGAGCCGGAGGAGGAGCTCCGCCGGCGGTGGAAGCTGGAGCGGGACGTCTTCGAACGCGGGTACTCCCCGAAGGAGGTCGTGGACGAGCTCCATCGGCGCGAGCTCGACGTCGCCCAGTTCGTCCGGCCCCAGCGGGACTACGCCGACGTGATCGTCCGGTTCCATCGGACCGCTTCCGAGGAGGACGACCGGCTCTCCGCCCGCCTCCTCGTCCGGCCGACCCTGCCCTTCCCGGCCCTGCGCGAGCTCGTCGGTTCGTTCCGGGCCCGTCATGTCGAACCCGTCCGATGGTCGACGCGGACCGACCGGCGCGGGCCGCTCAGCGTGCTCGAGATCGACGGCGACTGCTCGCCGGATGTCGGTGCCGAGCTCGAGGAGGCGCTGTGGTCGAGCCTCCATCCGGACGAGCGGCTCCGCCGCGACCGGATCGGGGTGGTCCGCCGACCGGGGCACGGCGAGCGGCGGAGCGAGGCGCTCGCCCTCGCGCAGCTCCTGATCGTGTCTCACCTCGTCGGGGCGTTCGACGGCGCCTTCGAGCTGTGAACCCGTCCGCGGTAGCCTTTCCCCCGTGAGCGATCCTCCGACAGGCTTCCGTGACCTCGGGGTCTCGGATGAAGTCGTGCGAGCGCTCGAGGCGAAGGGCATCGTCGAACCGTTCCCGATCCAATCGATGGTCTGGGAGGACGCGCGGGCGGGGCGCGATACCCTCGCGCGATCGAAGACGGGGTCGGGCAAGACGCTCGGCTTCGCGCTCCCGATCGTCGAGCGCGTCGACCCGGACACGACGCCGCTCCCGGTCGTGCTCGTGCTCGTGCCCACGCGCGAGCTGGCCCAACAGGTCCGCGAGGAGTTCCAGGACATCGCGGCAGCGAAGGGGCTCCGCGTCAAGGCCGTGTACGGAGGCACCCACGTACGGGAGCAGGCGCGGGGCGCGGACCGGGCCCACGTTTTGATCGCCACGCCGGGTCGGCTCGACGACCTCGCCACCCGCGGGCTCGTCGGGCTGGACGGGATCCGCGTGCTCGTGCTCGACGAGGCCGACCGGATGCTCGATATGGGCTTCCAGCCGCAGGTGGACCGGATCGTCCGGCGTATCCCGAAGGATCGCCAGACGATGTTCTTCTCGGCGACGCTGGACGGCGCGGTGGGTCGGATCGCGGAGGTGTACACGCGTGACCCCGTCCTGCACGAGGTGGGCGGGTACGACCGGGCGGTCGTCGAGGAGGCAGATCACCGGTTCCTGCTCGTCCCGGCGCACGAGAAGCTCGCCACGTTGAAGCGGCTCGCGGAAGCCGAGGAGGGCCTCACCCTGGTCTTCGTGAACACGAAGCGCGCCGTGGACGATCTCGCCCGCCGGCTCCACGCCGAGGGGGTGCCGGCGCTCGCCCTCCACGGCGACATGCGGCAGGAGGCGCGCGACCGATCGTTGAAACGGTTCGCGGCCGGACACGTCGGCGTGCTCGTCGCGACCGACGTCGCGGCGCGCGGTCTCGATCTGGACGACATCACGCTCGTCGTGAACTACGACGCGCCGCTGGACGACAAGGCGTACGTGCACCGCGTTGGACGGACGGCGCGCGCGGGCCGCGAAGGGACGAGCATCACGTTCGTCACCCCGCAGCAGCAGGGCGACGTCTCGCGGATGGCGGCGCGTCTCGAGCTCCACGAGGAGTTCGAACAGGAGGGCATGAAGGTCGCGCCGCCACGGACGGTGTTCAGCGGTGGTCCGAAGGGGCGGCGCAGCTCGTTCCGTCCACCGAAGCGCCGCTGAGGCGCCGCTCAGATCGCCAGGCCGCCGTCCACGGCGTGGAGGCCGGCGCGACGGTGCATCGCGGTGATCTGCTCGGCGGGAACGGGCCTCGAGAACAGGAAGCCCTGTCCGAACGGGCAGCCCCGATCGACCAGGAACCGCCACTCCTCCGGGGTCTCGATCCCCTCGGCGAGAGGCTGCATGCCCAGGTTGTTCGCGAGCGCGATGATCGCGGAGACCATGCTGGCGCTCTGCTCGTCGGTGTGGACCTCGCGGATGAACGTGCGGTCGATCTTCAGCACGTCCACCGGCATGTAGCGCAGCCGTGACAGCGACGAGTATCCCGTGCCGAAGTCGTCGATCGCGAGCTGCACCCCGATGTCCTTGAACCCGTGGAGGATCGCGAGCGTGTGATCGGGATCGGTCATCGCGGTGGATTCCGTGACCTCGATGGTCACCCGTGACGCATCCATCCCGGCGTCGCGGATCTGCCGCGCGATCCGGCCGACCGGGTCGTCCTGCCACAGCTGACGCGGGGACAGGTTGAACCCGATCTCGAGTTCGATCCCCTGGTCGCGCCAGACCGCGTCCTGGCGGCCGATCTCGTCCACGACCCAGCCTCCGATCGCGTCGATCAGTCCCATCTCCTCCGCGAGCGGGATGAACTCGCCGGGCGGCACGAGGCTCCCCGTCGGGTCGGGCCAGCGGATCAACGCCTCGACGCCGAACATGTCGCCGGAGCCGAGATCGATCAGCGGTTGGTAGTGGAGCATCCAGCTCTGCTGGTCCACGGCCTTGCGCAGCCGGGTCGACAGCGACAGCTTCGTCCGGGCGTCGGTGTCGTCGGCGCGGTGGACGACGTACCCACCCGGGCCGGATTGCTTCGCTCGGAACATCGCGGCATCGGCGTTGCGGAGCAGCTGCCCCGCGTCCGACGCGTCCGCCGGGTAGAGGCTGATCCCGATCGACACGGTCGCGTAGAGCTCGGTCCCGTCCAGGACGAACGGCGCGCGGAGCATCTCCTGGACCCGTTGCGCCACGTGCACGGCCGCGAGCGTCACGCCGTCGCGTCCGCCGAACCCCGGGGAGGGGTCGAGGTCCGCGAGCAGGAGCAGGAACTCGTCGCCCCCCTGGCGTGCGATCAGGTCGGTGTCGCGCGTCGCCTCGCGGAGCCGGTCGGCGAGCGCGGCGATCAGCCGGTCACCCGACCGGTGGCCGAGCGAGTCGTTCACGAGCTTGAAGTTGTCGACGTCGAGCGCCAGGACCGCGACACCGCGCTCGGTCCGGTCGGCGCGCGCGATCGCCAGATCGAGCAGCTCGTCGAACATCGCTTTGTTCGGGAGGGACGTCAGGTCGTCGTGGTACGCCAGGTACGCGAGGGTCTCTTCGGCCTGCTTGCGCTCCGTGATGTCGAGCATCACACCCTGGACGAAGCTCGGGTGCCCGTCCGCGTCCTTCAGGACGATCGCACTGTCCTGGAACCACACGACGCGGCCGTCCGGTGCGAGCAACCGGTACTCCAGCGTGAACGGCTCCCCGGCGTCGCGGCCACGGACGTAGGCGTCGAGCGCACGGTCCCGATCCTCGGGGTGCAGCATCGACTCCCAGAGATCGGGTTCGGCGAGGTAGCGCTCCGGTGTGACACCGAGGATCTGTTCGATCTGCGGGCTGACGTACGTCGACGTCATCGACGCGTCCGCGACGTCCACGTAGACGATCGCGGGGATCTGCTCGACGAGCGCGCCGTACTTCGAACGCGCCTCACGAAGGCCGAGCTGCGCCTCGATGAGCTCGGACTGATCCATCATGATGCCGAGCCAGTAGCGCGGGGCGCCGTCCGCGTCCCGGATCAGGACCGCCTCCTCCCGGATCCAGACCACGTCGCCGCTGCGGTGGAGCCCCCGATACTCGACGCGGAAGGGCTCACCCGTCTCGATCGATCGCTCGCAGGCGCCGACGACCCGCTCGCGGTCCTCGGGGTGGATCCGTTCCTCCCACCGGTCGTAGCTCTCGATCCAGTCGGCGGGCGTGATCCCGAGCAGATCCTGGATGCGCGGACTCACGTCGAGCATCGGCGTTCCGGCCGCCGCGCCGTCGATGTAGAGGACGGCCGGAAGATGGTCGATCAAGGCGCGGTAGCGCGCCTCGATCTCTGTCTGCTGCTCGCCGCCGAGGTTCGTACCGTCCGCGCCGGCCAGGAAGCGACCGTCGGTCGCGGTCCGGCCAACGTCCGGGGACGCGTCGTTCGTTGAGGTCACGGTGCTCCGAGGGGGTCGGGGGTACGCCGAACCATCGGCGTGCCTCCGGACCCCCTTGAGACCGGGGAAACGTTCATCCCGTTGCGCGACAGGAGATACGCCGCAGGTCGTCCGCCGGTCGCCGTGACGAAGCCCCGTCCGTCCTACAGACCGTTCCGACCCGAACCGTTCTCACAGGTAGACGCCGGTCCGGAACTCCGAGACCGGCGGCTCGGGGGTGGTCTGCACGCGGAACGAGAGCCGTGTCGTCTCGGCGCCATCGATCGCAAGGACGAAGGTGTGCTCGCCTTCCGTCTCGAACACGAGCCCGTCGAGATTGAGGGCGAGCGTCGCGGTCCCCTGTCCGTCCGGCGACGCGAAGGTCGCCTGGAGGGGGCCGCCCGCGCCGAAGGCGCGGGCGGCCCCGGCGGGGTCGAGCAGCGTGAGGGTGAGCGTGTGCTGCCCGGCCTCCTTCGGCGCGGTCCGTACGATCAGCCCGATCCCGATCCGGTCGTGCCGCGCCGGGATCGCCGAGGCCTGGATCACGCGCCACCCGATCCCGAGCGCGTGGAGCTTCCCGCCCGCGGCCTGGACCGAATCGGCGAGGAACGCATCGACCTCCATGGGGGGCATGCTACGGGGGTACCGTGGCTGCGACCGCGCTCGGGGGAGGACCACGATGGGACACGCTCTCGACTACCTGCTCGAGGAGCTCGGGGAGCTCGAGACGGGCGGCCTGCTGTTGCACCCGCGGACCCTCGACGGGCCCACCGGGGCGCGTGCGAGCTTCGACGGACACCCCGTGATCAACCTCGCGTCGAACAATTACCTGGGTCTCGCGAACCACCCGCGGATGAACCGGGCGGCGTCGGAGGCGGCGTCCCGGTTCGGTGCCGGGAGCGGCGCGGTGCGCACGATCGCCGGCCAGATGACGATGCACCTGGAGCTCGAGGAGCGCTTCGCGGCGTTCAAGCGCGCCGAGACCGCGCTCATGTTCCAATCGGGGTTCACCGCGAACGCCGGCACCGTCGCGGCGATCCTCGGTCCGGACGACGTGATCGTGAGCGACCGCCTCAACCACGCGTCGATCATCGACGGCGCACGGCTGTCGAAGGCGGAGATCAAGGTTTTCGAGCACCGGGATCCCGAGGACGCCGATCGGAAGCTGCAGGAGACGGCCCGGCCGGGTCGCCGCCAGCTGCTGATCACCGACGGCGTCTTCTCGATGGACGGCGACATCGCGCCGCTGGGCGACCTCGTCGAGGTCGCCGAGCGACGCGACGCGATCATGATGATCGACGACGCGCACGCCTCCGGCGTGCTCGGCGCCGGCGGCGCCGGGACCGTGGACCACTTCGCGGTCCACGGTCGCGTCGACGTTCAGGTCGGGACGCTCTCGAAGGCGTTCGGTGTGCTCGGCGGTTTCATCGCGGGGCCGCCGCACCTCACGCGCTGGTTGCAGAACCGCGGCCGGCCCTACCTCTTCTCGACGAGCGCCCCGCCGGCCGTCGTCGCCGCCTGCATCGAGGCGCTCGACATCCTGCGCGACGAGCCCGACCGTCTCGACCGACTCTGGGAGAACACGACGACGCTCAAGGCGGGGCTGCACGATCTCGGCTTCGACACCGGAGACTCGGAGACCCCGATCACCCCGGTGATCACGGGGGACGAGACCGCGACCCAGTCCTTCGCCCGCCGGCTCTTCGAGGAGGGCGTGTTCTGCCCGGCGATCGTCTACCCGACCGTGGCCAAGGGGAAGGCGCGCGTCCGGACGATCGTCACCGCCGATCACACCGTGGACGACCTTGGCGAGGCGCTGGCCGCGTTCGAGCGCGTCGGGAAGGAGCTCGGGCTACTCGGGTGAGTCCGCCGCGACCTTGGCCTGGAGCCCGCGGAGCAGCAGATCGAGCCCGAACTCGAACTGCTCGTCGGGATCGCAGTCCGCCCAATAACGGCTCACCGCTGCGAGCGTCGGGAACGCGTCGGCGGGGATCTGGCCCGAGAAGTGGTCCTCGTGGCGCTCCTTGATCGAGCCCGCCTCCATCATCACGAAGCCTTGGATGTATCCGCCGAACGCGTGGAACGCCTGGACGGTGTCGCGATCGGACAGTCCCGCCTCGCGGAACATGCGGAGCGCGAACTCGGTCGGCCGGAGCGACTCGGGTGAGGAGGGCGCCGGCCCGTGCGTCTCGGCGAACAGCCGGATCAGGTCGGGGTGCGCCTGCAGCAGCCGACGCCATGAGCGCGCGCCCGCCTTCGCGCGCTCGGCCCATGCACCGTCGATCGCAGGGAAGTCGAAGCTCCCCATGATCCGCTCGCAGACCCCCTGGAGGAGGTCGTCCTTGTCCCGGACGTGGTTGTAGAGGGACATCGCCTCGACGCCGACCTCCCGCGCGACCCGTCGCATCGTGACGGCGTCGAGCCCCTCGGCGTCCATCACGGAGAGCGCGGCGTCGATCACCCTCGCGCGGGTGAGGCGTTCACGCTCCTTCGTGGTAGTCGTTGTTGGTTCCACGTGCATCTCCGACCGATGATTCTCTGAACGTTCACCGGTCTTTTGAGGGCGGACCGGTTGACACACTTACGGCGTACGCATATCCTCCGTACACCGTAAGCGTACACCGTACGTCAAGCAGATCTT
>Ga0066388_100002553_pt1 | contig 11210 bp, 9 predicted proteins | sample PanSoiMetaGPlot6_FD_64539 | JGI IMG/M metagenome (GOLD analysis project Ga0066388, IMG submission 64539) | Tropical forest soil microbial communities from Panama analyzed to predict greenhouse gas emissions - Panama Soil - Plot 6 (Hybrid Assembly) | ecosystem: Environmental > Terrestrial > Soil... | reverse complement strand
CTCGGCGAGCTCGGCGTCGACGTGCAGGCCCTGCTCGTGTCCGCCGGTGTGCTGGGGCTCGCCGTGGGGTTCGGCGCGCAGACGCTCATCCGGGATCTCATCACCGGCATCTTCCTCCTGTTCGAGGGGCTCATCGCGGTCGGCGATGTCGTCGAGGTCGACGGCCATCGCGGCACCGTCGAAGCCGTCGGTCTGCGCGTGACCAAGCTGCGCGAGGCGGACGGAAGCCTGCGCGTCATCCCGAACGGGCAGCTCGCCGCGTTCAGCAACCTCAGCCGGGGATGGGCGCGGGCGGTGGTCGACGTCACGCTGCCACGCGAGGTGCCCGTCGACGCCGCGCTCGCGCTCCTGCGTCGAGTCGGCGAGGAATGGGTGCGGGCGAGCGGGATAGCGCTGGAAGCTCCGCAGACGCAAGGTATCATCAAATTCAGCGGCACCGAGACCGTGGTGCGTCTCATGGTGAAGGTGCCCCCCGAGCGGCGGCTCGAGGCGGAGTACGAGCTGCGCCGCGCGATCAAGGACGCGTTCGACCGCGAGTCCTGGCCGTCCGTCGGCGCCGTGTAGGAGGAGAGACCGCGTGAAGGTGCGCAAGGGAGTGTTTCCCGCCGCCGGACTCGGCACGCGGTTCCTGCCTGCGACGAAGGCTCAACCCAAGGAGATGTTGCCGCTCGTCGACAAGCCGACGATCCAGTACGTGGTGGAAGAGGCGGTCGCCTCGGGGCTCAGCGAGCTGGTCGTCGTGACCGGACGCGGCAAGCGAGCAATCGAGGATCACTTCGATGCGGCGTTCGAGCTCGAGTACTACCTGAACGACCGCGGCAAGGTGGATGAGCTCGCCCAGATCAAGACCATTTCGGAGATGGCCTCCGTGTGTTACGTCCGGCAGAAGGAGCCGCTCGGCCTCGGCCACGCGATCCTCTGTGCGCGGTCACTCGTTGGTGACGAGCCGTTCGGCGTCTTCCTCGGCGACGACATCATCGGCGGCGCCACGGTGCCCTGCATGCGCCAGCTCCTCGACGTGTTCGAGCGCTACGACGGGCCCGTCATCGCGGTGGAGCGCGTGCCCCGGGAGCGGATCCACCAGTACGGGGTGATCGCGGCGAGACCGCTGCGCGGTGGCCAGGGCAGTAACGTCTACGAGATCACCGACCTCGTGGAGAAGCCGAAGGCCGAGGAGGCGCCCTCGGACCTCGCCATCATCGGCCGCTACGTGCTCACGCCGGACGTCTTCGAGCTGCTCGCCGTCACCGCGCCCGATCGCCGCGGCGAGATCCAGCTGACGGATGCGCTGCGCCGCCTGCGCGAGCGCCGGCCGATGTACGCCGTGGCCTTCGAGGGCAAGCGCTACGACACCGGCGACAAGCTCGGCTTCCTGAAGGCCACCGTGGAGTTCGCGCTGGCCCGGCCGGATCTTGCCGACGATTTCCGCGCTTATCTCAAGTCGCTGGCGCTGTAACCGCGCGGACGACGGCCAGCCCCGAGGTATGGGCGGTCGCGTTGACTTGGTCGTGGCCTTCTGCCAGAATTTGCGAACCCCGGCCCGCCCGGCGGGCCGTTCCCTGCCAGGCCCGTCAAGGGGTGTCAGAACTCGATGACGACCTCGAAACGTCCCTTCCACACCGCGTCGGACGCGGAGATCAAGAGCGGTGAGGTGTGCGACGTCTACTTCGCGCGCACCGTCGAGATCCTTCGCCACCGCAACGATCGCAAGCGCGTCAAGGCCGAGATCTACCTCAAGAGCCTTCCCGACGACTGGAAGTGGGGGATCCTCGCCGGCATCCAGGAGGCGGCGCTGCTCCTCGAGGGCGTGCCCGTCGACGTCCGTGCTATGGACGAGGGCACGGTCTTCGAGCCGTATCAGCCGGTCCTCGTGGTGGAAGGCACGTATGTCGAGTGGGCGCCCTACGAGACGGCGCTCCTCGGCCTGCTCTGTCAGGCCTCTGGCATCGCGACGAAGGCGGCGCGATGCAAGAAGGCGGCGGGCGACCGTCAGGTGATCTCGTTCGGCGCGCGTCGCATGCATCCGGCGATCGCGCCGATGATCGAGCGTAACGCCTTCATCGGCGGCTGCGACGGCGTGGCCGTCACGAAGTCCGCCGAGCTCATCGACGCCGATCCCATGGGCACGATCCCGCACTCGCTGGTTCTGATGATCGGCGACACGGTCGAGGCGCTCCGCGCCTTCCACGAGGTCGTCGACCCGAAGGTCCGCCGGGTCGCGCTCATCGACACGCTCCAGGACGAGAAGTTCGAGGCGATCCGCGTGGCCGAGGCGCTCGGCAAGGACCTCTACGCCGTCCGCCTCGACACGCCCTCGTCACGACGGGGCGACTTCTTCCGGATCCTGCAGGAGGTCCGGTGGGAGCTCGATCTGCGCGGCTTCCAGCACGTGCGCATCATCGCTTCGGGTGGCGTGGATGAGTACGAGATCCTCACCCTCAATCCCGTCGCCGACGCGTACGGCGTCGGCACGTCGATCGCCAGTGCGCCCGTTCTCAACTTCGCGCTCGACATCATGGAGATCGAGGGCCGGCCGATGGCCAAGCGCGGCAAGTGGTCCGGCGCCAAGGACGTGATGCGTTGCCGGGGTTGTCGCACGACGGTCGTCGTCCCCTCTGGCCAACACCCGCCGCCCTGCGGGTGTGGCGGCGGCTGGGAGCCGCTCCTCAAGCCGCTGCTCCGCGGGGGCCGTGTCGTGCGCGACTTGCCGCCCCCACGCACCATCCGCGACCACGTGCTCGAGCAGCTGACCCACGTGTCGCTCGACACGCTCCGTCGCCACGGTCTCCGTCAGGATTTCTAGCTGTGCGACGGTGACGATTCTCGACGAGATCGTCAGCCACAAACGGCAAGAGCTGGCGCGGCGCCGTCGCGAGGTGTCGCGTGCCGAGCTCGAGCGCCGCTGCGCGGCGTGGCCGGCGCCGCGGGACTTCGCGCGCGCGCTGAGGCCCCCGCCCGGCGGGGTACGACTTCTCGCCGAGGTGAAGAAGGCCTCGCCCTCGCGCGGGGTGCTGGCCGAGCGCTTCGACCCCCTGGCGCTCGCCGAGACCTACGCGGCGAACGGCGCCGCCGCGCTGTCCGTGCTGACCGACGAGAAGTACTTCCAGGGGAGTCTGGAGTTCCTGACCGCCATCCGCCGGCGAGTGTCCGTGCCCGTGCTCCGCAAGGACTTCACGCTCGACGAGTACCAGCTGTGGGAGGCGCGCGCCGCCGGCGCCGATGCCATCCTGCTGATCGTGTCGATTCTCGAGGCCGCCGAGCTCCGCGGGCTCCTGCAAGCGGCGACGGGGCTCGGCCTGCACGCGCTCGTGGAGGCGCACACCGCCTCCGAGCTCGACATCGCGGTGGCCGCGGGCGCGGCCATCATCGGCATCAACAACCGGAACCTCAAGACCTTCGAGACGCGCATCGAGACGAGTGTCGAGTTGTTGCCGCTGATCCCGGCCGGCCGGCTTGTCGTCAGCGAGAGCGGCTTCTTCACCGCCGACCAGGTCCGCACGGTCGTCGCCGCCGGCGCCCATGCCGTGCTCGTCGGCGAGGCGCTCGTGCGCGCGGACGACGTCGCGGCGAAAGTACGGGAGCTGTCGCTGTCGTGATTCGGGTCAAGATCTGTGGGATCACGAACGCCACCGACGCGCGTGACGCGGTCGAGGCCGGCGCCGACGCGCTGGGCTTCATCTTCGTCGAGAACACGCCGCGGTTCGTGACGCCCGAGCAGGTCGCGCCGATCGTCCGCGGGCTGCCGCCGTTCGTCACACCGGTCGGGGTGTTCTGGGATCATCCGGCCGGACACGTCAAGGCGGTCGCCGAGGCGTGCGGGCTGCGCGCGCTGCAGTTCCATGGCGACGAGTCACCCGAGGACCTCGCGGGCTACGCGGTGCCCGTCATCAAGACGATCAAGCGGCCGCCCGCCACGACGATCGACGGCTTGCAAGAGTTCCGGCTGTCCGTCGTGCCCCAGATGCTCGACGCGCAGCGCTACCGGACGATGGCGGCGGCTATCCTCCTGGACAGCGCAGCGCGCTGGAGCGAGGGCGAGGCCCGGCCGCCGATCGAATGGGTCTGGGCGCGGCGCCTCGACGTGAACCCGGCCAAGCTGATTCTGTCCGGCGGACTCGATCCAGACAACGTCGCGCGGGCGGTGTCGGTGGCGCGGCCGTATGCGGTGGATGTCAATTCGGGCGTCGAGGCCGAGCCGGGCCGCAAGGACCCCGACAAGGTGCGGCGCTTCGTCGCCGAGGCGCGACGCGCGTGAAGCGGCTGCCCGACGCTCAGGGTCACTTCGGTCGCTTCGGGGGGCGCTACGTGCCGGAGACGCTCATGGCGCCCCTCGTGGAGCTCGAGCGCGCGTGGACGTGCGCACGTCGCGACCGCGGATTCCAGTCGCGCCTTCGCGGGCTCCTGCGCGATTATGCGGGACGTCCAACGCCGCTCTTCTTCGCGGCGCGTCTGACTGAGCACGCAGGCGGCGCCCGGATCTATCTCAAGCGTGAGGACTTGTGTCACACCGGCGCCCACAAGATCAACAACGTGCTCGGTCAGGCGCTCCTCGCCCAGCGAATGGGCAAGTCGCGCGTCATCGCCGAGACGGGCGCCGGTCAGCACGGCGTGGCCACGGCGACGGCGGCCGCCCTGCTTGGCCTCGAGTGCGAGGTCTACATGGGCACCGAGGACGTCGAGCGCCAGGCGCTGAACGTCTTCCGAATGCGGCTGCTCGGCGCCCGCGTGCGTCCCGTCGAGACGGGCAGTCGGACGCTGAAGGACGCCATCAACGAGGCACTGCGCGACTGGGTCACGAACGTGCGCACCACGTATTACCTCCTCGGCTCCGCCCTCGGCCCGCATCCATATCCGATGATGGTGCGCGATCTACACGCGGTGATCGGCCAGGAGACGCGCCGGCAGGCCCGCGCGACCATCGGCCGGCTGCCCGACGCGCTCGTGGCCTGTGTGGGCGGCGGCTCGAACGCCATCGGTCTCTTTCATCCCTTCATCGGCGACACGAAGACGCGGATCATCGGCGTCGAGCCCGGCGGGCATGGGATCGCGACGGGTCAGCACGGGGCGAGCATGACGGCGGGACATGTCGGCGTCTTGCACGGGTGCATGAGCTACGTCCTGCAGTCCGACGAAGGGCAAATCGCCACCGCGCACTCGATCTCCGCCGGGCTCGATTACCCGGGCGTCGGTCCGGAGCACGCGTACTACCGTGACGCCGGCCGCTTCGAGTTCGTCTCGGTGACCGACGAGGAAGCGCTCGAGGGGTTCCAGATGCTGGCCCGCCTGGAAGGCATCATGCCGGCGCTGGAGTCCGCGCACGCCGTCGCCCACGCCGTGCGCCTGGCCAAGCAGCTGCCGCGGTCGAAGGTCATCGTCGTCGGCCTGTCCGGCCGCGGCGACAAGGACGTGCAGGTCGTGGCCAAGGCGCTCGAGACATGAGCCGGCTCGGCGCCACGTTCGATGCGCTGCGTGGCCGCGGTGAGCGGGCGCTCATGCCGTACTTCTGCGCCGGCGATCCTTCGCTGGAAACGACGGCGCGGCTCGTCATCGAGGCGGACCGGCGCGGGGCCGATGTCATCGAGCTCGGTGTGCCGTTCTCCGATCCCATCGCCGATGGCCCGGTGGTCCAGCGGGCCGGCCAGCGCGCGCTCGCCGCCGGCGTGTCGCTCCGGCGCATCCTCGACCTGATGCGGACGCTGCGCGCCGAGGTCACGGCCCCCATCGCCCTCATGACATATTTCAACCCGATTCTGGCCTTCGGCTTGCCCGCGTTCGCCGAGGTGGCCGGCAAGGTCGGCGTCGATGGCGTCATCGTCCCCGACCTGCCGCCCGAGGAGGCCGGGGCGCTCCGTGCCGAGACCGATCGCAGCGCGATCGACCTCGTCCACTTCGTCGCCCCGACCTCGACGAGCGAGCGCGTCCGGATGATCGCGCGCCAGAGCCGCGGCTTCATCTACCTCGTGTCCCTGACCGGGACCACCGGCGAGCGCGACGCGCTGCCCCCCGATCTGGACTCGCAGATCCGCGCGCTCCGACTCGTCACGACGAAGCCGGTGTGCGTGGGCTTCGGTATCGGTCGCCCCGAGCAGGCGGCTGCTGTCGGGCGTCTCGCCGACGGGGTGATCGTCGGCTCCGCCATCGTGCGATTGGTCGAGGAGCGCACCGGCTCACCGTCGATGGTCTCTGACGTCGGAGATTTCATCGCTTCCCTGAAGGCGCCCCTGCGTACGGCGAGGTAGCTCGTGGCCTGGTTCCGGAGGAAGGACGAGGCGGAGAGCGGACGCAAGAAGGTCGTCATCGCCGAAGGCCTCTGGATCAAGTGCGACTCCTGCAAGGAGATCGTCTACCGGGCCGAGGTCGAGCGCGCGGGCCGCGTGTGCCCGAAGTGCCGCTATGCGTTCCGCATCGGCGCTCGCGAGCGGATCGCCTCACTCACCGACGGCGGCTCCTTCGAGGAGCGTGACGCGGCGCTGGTCAGTGGCGACCCACTGGCCTTCCGCGACACGAAGCGCTACCGCGATCGCGTGCGCGCCGCGCGGGACAAGACGCGCCTGGCCGAGGCGGTCGTGTCCGGCATCGCGCGGATCGGCGGTTATCCCGTCGTCATCGCCGCCTTCGATTTCGGCTTTCTCGGCGGCAGCATGGGATCGGTCGTCGGCGAGAAGCTGACGCGCGCCATCGAGCTCGGCACCGACAAGCACCTGCCCGTGGTCATCGTCGCAGCCTCCGGCGGCGCCCGCATGCAGGAGGGCATCCTGTCGCTCATGCAGATGGCGAAGACTGCCGTCGCCCTCGAGCGTCTCGGCGCGGCGGGGCTGCCGTTCATCTCCCTGCTGACGGATCCGACGACGGGCGGAGTGACGGCAAGCTTCGCGATGCTCGGCGACGTCATCATGGCCGAGCCACGCGCGCTGATCGGCTTCGCCGGCCCGCGAGTGATCGCCGAGACCATCCGCCAGCCGCTGCCCGAGGGATTTCAGCGATCGGAGTTCCTCCTCGAGCACGGCCAGCTCGATCTCATCGTCGAGCGCCACGATCTGCGTCCCACGCTCCGCCGCCTCCTCGCGTTTTTCTCTGACGACGCCCCGTCCGGGGCATGACCTACGCCGAGGCGGTCGCGCGCCTGCTCGCCCTGCGGGGCGGCGAGCACGCGGGCATGCGTCCCGGTCTGGAGCGCATCGAGGGGCTACTCGCCGCGCTCGGGCATCCCGAAGCGCGGTATGCGCTCGTGCAGGTCGGGGGGACGAACGGCAAGGGCTCGATCGCCTGCCTGCTGGCGACGATCCTCAAGCACGCCGGCCGCCGGGTAGGGCTCTACACGTCACCTCACCTGTGCTCGTTCCGTGAGCGGATCCGCGTCGATGGCGAGGCGATCGCTCCCGACGCCGTCGTCGATGGCGTCGACGCGCTGGGGACGCTCATCGCCCGGTTCGATGCGACGATGTTCGAGGCGACAACGGCCCTGGCCCTCGATCACTTCGCCCGCGAGAACGTCGACATCGCCGTGCTCGAGGTCGGCCTCGGCGGTCGGCTCGACGCCACGACGGTCGGGCGACCGTTGGCGAGCGTGCTCGGCCGCATCGATCTCGATCACCAGGCCTACCTCGGTGATACGCTCGGCGAGATCGCGCGAGAGAAGGCGCCCATCATCCGCTCCGGGCTGGCGGTGTCGGCGGCACAGGCGCCCGAGGTGACGGACGTCATCGTCGGTCGCGCGCGCGAGACGGGCGTGCCGCTGCTGCTCGAAGGGCGCGATCTGCACGTCACCGTGCAGGCGGAGAGCCTTGCCGGGCAGCGAATCACCTGCGCGGGTCCAGGATGGCGGCTGGCGGACGTCGAGCTGTCGCTCCTCGGAGCGTTCCAGCCGGGTAACGCGCTCCTCGCCGTCGCGGTCGCGCGTGCGCTGGAAGTCGGCGAGCCGCCGATCCGCAGCGGCCTGGCGGCGGCGCGATGGCCGGGGCGATTCGACATCGTCCATCGCGACCCGTGGGTGGTGCTGGACGGCGCCCACAATCCCGCCGGCGCGCGCGCGCTCGCGCGCTCGCTGCGCGAGCTATTCGGCGATCAGTCGCTGACGCTCGTCATCGGCATCTCCGAGGACAAGGACGCACGCGAGATGCTCGCGGCGCTCGTGCCGCTCGTCCGACGGGTGATCCTGACCCGGGCCTCGAACCCGCGTGCCGCCGACCCGCGCGCGCTGGCCACTGCGCTGCCACCGACGGCAGCGTCGATCGACATCGCGGCGTCGGCGTCGGAAGCGCTAGGGATGGCGATGCGTGGCCCCACAACCCCCATCATTTGTATAGCGGGATCGCTCTTCCTCATCGGCGACGCGCTCATCGCGCTGCGTGGCGAAGGCGATAAACCTTGCTCCATCGAAAAAGGGGTTGATAGCATAGAGCGCCTTTTTTCATAGGGACTTTGCAGACAGAGGATGATGCGCCGCCGGCCGGTCGCCTGGGTTCTCGCCGCCTGCCTCGTCGGCGGCGGCGGACTCGCCCATCCCGTCGCTGCCCAGCCCCAGGGCTCGGTCACCGTCACCACCGCCGGTGGCGAGGTCTCGATCGTCGCCGACCGCATGGAGCAGCCGAGCCCGAATCTCGTCGTCGCGACGGGGAACGTCGAGCTGACCCGTGGGACCACCCGGCTGCTGGCCGATCGTATCGACGTCAACCGCGACACGGGTGACTCGGTGGCCGTCGGTCGGGTCATCTTCTACGATGGGGACGATCGCCTCACGGGTGCGCGGATCGAATACAACATCAAGACCGGCACCGGCGTGGTGTACGACGGCGAGGCGCGCTCGGCTCCGTACTACCGGATCGCCGGCGAGCGGATGGAGCGCCTGGACGAGAGCCACTATCTCCTGCGCCGCGGCATCTTCACAACGTGCGAGGACGACCCGCCCACGTGGGCTTTCGGGTTCCGCCAGGCCGACGCCGACCTCGAGGGCATCATCTACGGCACCAACGCCTCGGTGCTCGTCAAAGGGCTGCCGGTCCTGCCGTGGTTTCCGATCCTCGGCGCGGCCGTGCGCCGAGAACGCCAGACCGGCTTTCTCTTTCCGGCCTACGGCAACTCGACGCGCAAGGGGTACTTCGTCGAGGCGCCGTTCTTCTGGGCAATCGCCGACAACCAGGATCTGACCGTCACCTTCGACTACTACTCGGCACGTGGGGTTGGCCTGAACGCCGAGTATCGCTACGTGCTGTCGCCGACGGCCAACGGCAGCATTCGCGCGTTCGGGATCCACGAGACGGAGGTGCCCCTCAACCAGACGAACACTCCCGGGGCCGCGCTGTCCAGCTCCTCGAGCACGACCACCGCACTCCGAACGCCGGCCGACCGCGGCTGGTGGGGCCTGCAGCACACGTGGACCGTGCAGCCCGGGCTGAGCCTCAAGTGGGACGTCAATGGGGTCTCCGATGACCTGGTGTTGCGGGAGTACGCGGATTCGCTGGTGGACCGAAGCCGGCCGAGCGTGCAATCGAACGTCTTCGCGACGTGGACGCGGCCCTCCACCAACGTGGTCGGCAACCTCTTCTGGTATCAGGACCTGACGACATTGCGCTCAGTCGAACTGAACCAGCTGCCCGACGTGCGCTTCCTGCGGGCGCGCCTGCCGGTGCCGTTCCTGGCCGACATCCCCGTGCTGCGCGGCTTGACATACGACGTGAACTCCCGGTTCACGAACTTCGTCCGCGAAATCGGCTCCGCGGGCCAGCGCTACGACCTGTTCCCGAACCTGGCCCTGCCCATCCCGATGTACGGGATCACGCTGACGCCGTTCCTAGCGCCGCGGCTCACCGCCTTCAGCAAGACCGTCACCGGGCGGACAACCGGGCTCGACGGCATCACCATCGAGAGCACGAAGGATGATCCGATTCTCCGCCGGAGTATCGACGCGGGCGCGGTGCTGGAGTCGCGCCTGTCGCGTATCTATGGCCTCGGAGGCTTCCAGGGTGTGGACGCCCTTCTGCATTCCATCGAGCCACAGGTCATCTACACGTATCGCACCGGCGACAACCTCGCGATCACGAATCTTCCTCAATGGCTAAACGACAACACGCCGGAGGCGAGCGTCGTCGCGTTCTCGGTCATCAACCGGATCCGCGCCCGCACGTCCGCTCCCGAAGGCAGCGAGCCCTTCCGGTGGGAGCTCATGCGGTTCACGGTCGGCAGCGCGTACGATGCCAAGGCGCCGACACGCCCGCTCGCCCCGATCACCTCTGAGCTCATCCTCGATCCCGGTCGGTATGTGCGATTCCGCGCCGACACGAGCTACAGCGTGTACAGCGGACCGGGGCAGGGGCTCCAGACGGCGAATACGGACGTCTCGTTCTACACGCCGCAGTTCACAGCATCGGTGGGGACGCGCTACTCCAATCCCAACAACTTCCTGCAGGCCTCGGTACGCGCGGACATCACGCGATATTTCTCCGCCAACTTCTCCACCAACTACGACATCCGGAGCGGCACCTTCGTCGAGAACCGGTTCGGGGTTGACTTCCGATTCCAGTGCTGGGCCTTCGACTTCGCGTATGTCACCCGCGCCAAGGAGCAGGGCCTCAACTTCTCGGACAACGAGGTGCGCTTCGCGATCTATCTCCTCGGCGTCGGTGGGCCCTTCGGCCTCGGCCAGCGCCTGACCGGCTTCGGCCAGTGATCCCGCTCATCGATCTGACACGCCAGCACGCGACGCTGCGGCAGGATCTGCTGGCCGCGGTGAGCCGGGTCCTCGACTCGTCGCGGTTCATCCTGGGCGCCGAGGGCCAGGCGCTTGAGGCCGCGCTCGCCATCCGCGCAAGCGTTCGCCACGGGATCGGCGTCGGCTCCGGCACCGATGCCCTGCGGCTGGCGCTCGAAGCGCTCGGTGTCGCGGCCGGCGACGAGGTCATCACCCCGGCCTTCTCGTTCGTCGCGTCCGCCTCGACGATCGTCATGGCCGGCGCTGTCCCCGTGTTCGTCGACATCGATGCCGACACGTGCACAATCGATCCACGCGACGTCGAGCGCGCGATCACCCCGCGGACGCGTGGGATCGTGGCCGTGCACCTCTATGGCCATCCGGCCGCGATGACGCCGATCACCGCGCTGGCCCGTGCGCGGGGGCTCTTCGTCGTCGAGGACGCCGCCCAGGCGATCGGTGCCGAGGTCGACGGCCGCCCCGTGGGCGCGTGGGGCGACGTCACATGCCTGTCGTTCTATCC
>Ga0066388_100002552_pt1 | contig 11210 bp, 10 predicted proteins | sample PanSoiMetaGPlot6_FD_64539 | JGI IMG/M metagenome (GOLD analysis project Ga0066388, IMG submission 64539) | Tropical forest soil microbial communities from Panama analyzed to predict greenhouse gas emissions - Panama Soil - Plot 6 (Hybrid Assembly) | ecosystem: Environmental > Terrestrial >... | reverse complement strand
CGTGTCACGACGCCCAGGCTGCCGCCTCCGCCGCCCTTGATCCCCCAGAAGAGATCCGGATTGGTGCACGCATTGGCGATGCGGGCAACCCCGTCGGCCGTGACGATCTCCGCCTCGAGCAGCCCCCCGGCTGCGAGGCCGTATCGCTTCGAGAAGCTACCGAACCCTCCGCTCTGGATCAGCCCCGCGACCCCGACCGTGGCGCACCCGCCGCCCTGGACGTAGCGACCGCCCCGCGTCGTCACTTCATCGTAGGTGTGCATCCAGATCGCGCCGGCCCCGACGGAGACGGCGGGCTGGGGCGCGCCTCGACCGGCGCAGCCCGAGGGCACGAAGGCGTCGTGCATGGTAATCGCGCTCATCCGGCGCGTCCAGACGAGGAGGGAGTCCGGGGCATTGGAGGTGCCCTGGTAGCTGTGCCCACCCCCTTTCACCACCAGCCGCAGCCTGTGCTCCCGCGCGAAGTTGACGGCGGCGACCACGTCCTCGGTCCGCCGGGCTGCGACCGCGTAGACGCTCGGTTGCGACGTCCACGCGTCCGCCCAGCCGAGGGTCTGGGTCAGGGCAGCGTCGTCGCCGATGAAGTACGGATTGCGCAGGCGCTTGAAAAGGTCCGCGCAGGCTCCGCTCTGGGGCGCCTCCCGGCACCCGTCGAGCGGCGACTGCACCTTGATCAGCTGGCCGCCGATCTGGCGATTCAGGCGCTCCCAGACCGCAGCGTCAGGCCATTCCGGATCCGAAGGGCGCACGCGCCGCGACGAGGGACGCGCCGGCGGGGCGGCGGGAGCTGGCGACGTATCCGGCACAGTCGACGTGCACGATGATCCAAAAAGAGGCAGGAGTGCCGCGGCTCCGGCTCGTCGCAGCAGGGTTCGTCGGTCCATCGCTCGTCTGTGTGCAGTTTGGAAGTGTCGAGTCGAACGGGCGGATCATAGCACCGTCACCGGTTTCGACCACAACGTCGCGCCTACGCAGACACAGGATCAGCCGGGACCCCCTGGGTGCCGCGTACTTACTTGGGCGCCTCCCGGCAGTCCCTCACCACGATCCTCGACGCGTAGCCTCTCGCAACCCCTTCCCGCGAGGCGGTGTCGAAGAGAAAGCACACGGTGTCTCCCTTCTTGCCGGTGGACCCCTTCGCCGCTCTTCGCTCATCCGCATCTCGCTCGAAGACGACGAACTTGATCAATCTCACGGTGAACGCAACCTCCTGCCCGTGGGCATTCTGGTAACGTACGACATCGCCGACCGAGATGATCGACGGGAGGGTGCCGGGGTCCTCGTAGCTCTTCTCGAGGTCGCAGACCCGGCTCAGGAAGCGCTCCTGGCAGGTGTACGCAGCCCACCGCTCGGAAGTCTGGACCGCCTCGACCCACGATACGGCGGCGAGGGCGCCGGATGCCAGGCACAGGCTTCCGAACAGGACCGTTGGAACCGCGCCATAGCCGTCTTTGCCGAGATGCATTGCCAATTACCCAAGCATCACTGGGAATCTGTGCGTCCGGCGTGAGAGCGGTCGGACGCCTGGAGGCCGCTGGTCACGCGACGGCTCGTCGGGGTAGCGCGGGCTAGCCGAGGGGCGGAGCGTGGGGATCGTGCGGCGTGAGCGTGAGCGTTGCCTCCCCCGTCGCATCGGCATTGGGCGCGATCGTGCCGGATCCCAGGCACAGGCGCGCTTCGGCGACCGGCAGCGCCTGCACCGCGACGATGCTCGTGGTCAGGCACTCGATGACGTCCTCGAAATCTCCTCCATCGTAGATGCCACCCACCCAGTACGGGTCGATGAGACATGCCCAGGCCATGGGCAGGAGGACACGGATCAACGCGAGGAGGACGAACAGGAGCGAGCGCCTCATGACCGACACTGGCGCGACCGGCTGGGACCCTGTCAACGGGGCCGCACCCTCTCACGGTAGGCGGGCGCATGGTCCACCCCGTTGCGAGACCCGGTGAGCCCTTGCCCCGCCCGCTCGCAGACCTCGAGCCTGATCCAACGGCTGAGCATCCACCGCACGGCGAGGAGATCGTAGAAGGCGCGGAAGACTCGGTTCCAGACACCGTACTTGGACACGCCGAACTTGCGGGGCCGGTTCAGAACCTCGCACTCGGTAACCTTCCAGCCTTGCGCCTTGAACAGCGTGGGCAGAAACCGATGCATTCCCTGGAAGAGTTGGAGGCCCTCGAGGCACTCCCGCCGGAACACCCGGTAGGTGCAGCCCGAATCGTGGATGTTCTCCCTCGAGAGGGCGTTCCGCACCCCGTTCGCGATGCGGGACGAGACGAGGCGGATGAGGTTGTCGCCGGCGCTGCGGAGCTTGCGCCACCCGCAGACCACGTCCCATTCCCCGATAAGGGCGATCATAGCGGGCAGGTCGCGGGGATCGTTCTGGAGATCGGCGTCCATGACGCAGATGAGGTCCCCGGTGGCCTCCTTCATCCCGGCCCAGCCGGCCGCCGTCTCGCCCATGTTCCGGGCGAGCGCGACGAGGCGGAAGCGCGCATCCTCCCGGGCGATCTCGCGCGCGACCTCGCGCGTCCTGTCCCTGGACCCGTCGTCGACGAGCACCACCTCGTAGTCGAGCTTGCCGTCGAGTGCGCCCCGGATCGCGTCGCGGAGCGGGCGCAGGTTGTCTTCCTCGTTGTATGCGGGCACGACGATCGAGACCCTGGGCATGGTCAGCGCACGGCCTCGCGGACGGCGGCGCACACGCGGGTCGTGTCCTCCGGTGTGAGGCACGGATGCATGGGAAGCGAGAGGATCTGCCGGGTCCACGCTTCCGTCCGAGGCAGCGGCGCCTGCCTGCCCATCGCGAGGACGGCGGGTTGCATGTGGCACGGCACCGGGTAGTGCACGCCCGTCTGGATTCCCGCCGCCGCGAGCTTCTTAGCGACGTCGTCCCGGTCCCGCCCGGTCACGCGAATCACGAAGAGGTGATACACGGGGTCGCTCCCCGCACGCTCACAGGGGAGCTCGATCCCGCGCACGTCCGCGAGGCCCTCCCGGTAGCGGGCCGCGGCCTCGCGGCGGAGCGCATTGTTCTGATCGAGGTTCGCGAGGGAGACCCTCCCTAGAGCGGCCTGGATCTCGTTGAATCGAAGATTGAAGCCGACGAGCTCGTGCGTGTGCTTGTCCTTGCGGCCGTGGTCGCGAAGCTGCCGCACCTTCCTGGCGCTCTCGCCGTCATTCGTGAGGAGGGCGCCGCCGTCGCCGAACACCGTCAGGTTCTTGGACGGGTAGAAGCTCAGGCAGGCGGCGCGCGTGAGCCCGCCGACGCGCCGGCCCCGCCACACGGCCCCGTGAGCCTGGGCGCAGTCCTCCAGAACCCACAGGCTCTTCTTGTGGGCAATGTCGTTGATGGCATCTATGTCGGCGGGCTGACCGTAGAGGTGGACGGGCACGATGCCCTTGGTCCTGGGGCCGATCAGCGCCTCGACGTGGGCCGGATCGATCCCGTACCGTTCGTCGATGTCGGCATAGACGGGCGTGGCACCTGCGTTGTAGATCGCTTCCGCCGTCGGGAAGGCCGTGAGAGAGGGAACGATCACCTCGTCTCCCGGCCGGAGGCCCCACGCCATGAGGAGCATCTGGGTCGTGGCGGTCCACGACGTACACGCCACCGCGTGCTCGACCCCGAAGTACGCGGCGAGCTCCATCTCGAACTGCCTGCACTCGTCACCGAGGATGTACCAGCCGGAGTCGAGGGCTCGGGCGGCGGCCTTCCGGTGCTCGTCCGTGACGTGGGCTCTCGAGAGCTGGATGACGGCCGTGTCGGTGTCGATTCTCATGGGCTAGCTCCGTTCGGTCCGACGCGTGGAACGGGGATGGATTTCCCCTCGCGCGCAGACTGGAGGGCCGCTTCCACGGCGGCCGTGGCCTGGGCGCCCGCCCACCCGTCAGCCTCGGGGCGGCGCCTCTCGCGCACGTTGGCGAGGAAATCCTCGATCTCGAGGCGGAGGGGCTCGCCTGCCTCGACGGGTGGCCTCTCGGGAGCGACCTGCTCGGCCATCCAGAGCCCGTCGGCACCCTTCCGGTGGGCCTGGCGGAAGACCTGGATCGGCTCGGCCGCGTCGTAGTCGCAGATCATCGAGCCCTCGTCCCCGACGACGAGCATGCGCCGCGCCCGCTCGGGGGTGTGGTAGCCGGCCTCGATGTGGACGATGCCAGGCGCGTGGTCGAACGTGAGGAAGGCGACGTCGTCGTGGCCGCTGGCCAGCCAGTCTCGCGTGGTTGCCTGCGCCGAGCGCGCCGGAGCGCCAAGGATCGTGTTCGCGAGGTCGATGAAGTGGACCGCGTCGTTGAGCGCGCAGCCGCCGTCCGTGCGGGGCCGCTTGAAGCCCGTGAACTTCGCCTGGATCGCGAGCGGCGTGCCGATCGCTCCCTGGCCAAGGAGCCGGCAAAGGATCCGGGTCGCCGGGTGGTAGCGAAAGATGAATCCCGTCTGGAGAACGCACGAGGCCCGGTCTGCGAGCTCGCAGAGCGCCACCGCGTCGGCGAGCGCGGGCGCGAGGGGCTTCTCGCACAGGACTGGAACTTTCGCTTCGAGGCACGTCTCGGCGAGCCGACGGTGGAGGTGTGCCGGAACGACGATCGAGGCCGCCATCGCCTCGGGCAGGAGATCCGTCACGTCCGTGGCCGCCCGCGCACCGGGCGCGATCTCCAGAGCCTTCTCGAGGGCTCTTTCATCGACGTCCACGATCCCCAGCGGAACCTCGAGCTCGGTGAGGACTCGCAGGTGGTTCGCGCCGAAACGGCCGAGGCCGACCAGGAGGACGCGCTTCATGAAAGCCTCTTCACGGGTCGCAGACCTCCCCGCTCCCGCAGGCGCCAAGGAGGATGAAGTGGCGCCGCCCGACCTGCCCCTCGTCGAGGGTGCGCCACGCCGGGTTCGCCTGCCGCTTGAGGCGATACCAGTCCCCCGCGCGCATGAGAAGGCGCACGCGGGGCGCCGCGGCCAGCAGCGCCATCGCCTCGCCTTCGTCTTCGAGCTCGCGCACGGGCCGGCGCAGATAGAAGTCCCACGAGAGACTGGCATCCGGGTACGCAAGCAGCGGATCCGCGGCCTCGAGCCTCGTCGCGACGCGTCTGGCCGCGCCCGGGAAATCGTGGGCCCGCGCGAAGCGGGGCGGATACCCGACCGCCGTCACCGCCAGCACCACCCCGAGGCCGGCAGCCACGCAGCCTGCCGCGACGGCTCCGCTCTGCTGCCGATGCAGGCTCAGCAGGGCCAGGGCGGCGCCGGCGACGAGGGCGCTCGACAAGACCCAGCGCTCTGCCGTCCCGGCGGGAAGAAAGACGGCGGCCGAGCCCGAGGCAAATCCTCGGATGACGTAGATCGCCACTCCGATCGTTCCGCCGAGGAAGACGGTGGCCGTCCGCGCCAACAGAAGGTGCGCCCGCTCGGCCCCGTTCACCCAGAAGTCCGCCACCAGCAGCGCGCAGATCGGCCACAGCGGCAGGAAGTACCGCGCCCGTTGCTCCCCCGACACCAGCAGCACCGCCGCCAGCGTTCCCGCCCACACCAGGAGTCGCGTCCGCCCCTCCTGCCGGTCCCGCGCCCACCACCACGCCGCCGGCAGCAGGAAAAACCCCCACGGCAGGAACCGGCCGAAGTGGCCGAGCAGGGCCCCAAGCCGCGAGGCGACCGAAGACGCGAAGTACCACAGCACGTACTCCTTCATGACGACGGAGCGGCCGTAGCTTCGCTCGCCTTGCAGGACATAGAGCAGGATCCACGGCAGCGCCGTCAGCACGATCAGCCCCAGCCCCAGCGGCAGCCGCAGCCGCCGGATGCCGCGCCACCCGTCGGCGACCACTGTCGCCACCAGCGCCGCCAGCACCACCATCAGCGCCGCCGGCCCCTTGCTCGCCAGCCCCCCTGCCGTGCACAGGTAGAACGCCACCAGCGGCTTCATCGCATACCGCATCCGCCCCGCTGCCAGGTAGAAGTACAGCCCCCAACTCAGCCACGCCGTCAGCATCATGTCCGTCAGCACCTGGTGCGCCATGAAGAAGTAGAACGGGCTCGTGGCCAGGATCACCACAGCCGCCAGCCCCGCCCCCGGCCCCCACAGCAGCCGCCCGATGGCGAACACCGCCCCCAGGCCCACCACCGCCGACACCACCGAGGCGATGGGCGCCGTGGCATCCGTCACCGTCCCGAACGGCAGGGCGAACAGCGCCACCGTCCAGAAATAAAGCGGCGGCTTGTTGAGGTACACCTCGTCCCGCACCCGCGGCAGGATCCACTGTCCGTGCTCCACCGCTGCCCGCGCCAGCAGGCTGTAGCGCGCCTCGTCCTGGTTGTCGAAAGGCCGCCGCCCCAGCGGCAGCGCGAAGATCACCGCGCTTGCCACCAGCACCGCCACCAGCAGCAGCGTGATGTCGCGCGGGATGATGCGGCGCCCGCGAAGCTGTTCCACCAACCGGCCACGCGAGACGAGGGAACCGGCGCTCCCTCCCGCGTGTTCCTCGAATGCCCCGATGGAAGCTCGGCGACGCGCGCCGCCGTCGTCCGATCTGAGTCCGTTCAGCGTGTCCATGGCTCCACTGCGCACCTTTCCCTCGTCCCCGAGCGGTTGTCGGTAGAGGGCTCCTGCTCGCAGAAATCGCCCGGAATGAATCGAAGGACGATCGCCACGTCGGCACAGGCCACGCACGACTCCCGACGAAAGTCCGTCGTGTCGGAGATGGTGCGGGTCTGGTGACAGGAGCCCTGGGGCCCGTCGGATCTCTCCGGGCGTCAGCGCAGCCCGGGACAGATCACGCGACAGGCTTCACTCGGCCGCACGAAACACGTGCGCCGCTGCACGCAGCCGGGTGAACGGGACTTCGCTTACGAGGTCGGGGGAGCGCGGGGGCTTGAGGCTCGGAGCGAAACGGAGGCAGCGAAGGCGTCGAATGTCGGAGGCTTCAGGCCGTCCCACGCCGCGGCGAGGAGATACTCGCACGTGATCGAGGTGTGCACCAACGCCGTCGACGAGGTGAGGTAGCCGACGACGTCGTCGAAGTCGTCGTCGTCCCACATTCCCCGAACCCACGTGGGATCCGGAGGATCCGCGTACGCCAGAGGCGTCAGTAGCAGCACCAACGCCCCGAGCAGGAGGGCGAGCGCGCTCGGGAAAAAAACTCGCGGCCTCATCGGCCTCTTGATACGCCTTGGGCGATCCCGTGTCAACTTCTCTTGGGCCTTGTGCTCCGGCCTTGTGCTCCGGGAGGATGGCGTGCGGGCCGGATGGAGCGTATAGGAGGAAGCATGCGGCGGACCCCGCGCATCCTCGTGATTGCCGGTGTGGCGAGCGGGGTGGGCAAGACCACGGTGACGCTCGGCTTGCTGGAAGCCTTCCGCCGGCGGGGCCTGATCGTCCAGGGCTTCAAGGTCGGGCCCGACTTCATCGACCCCGGCTTCCACGAGATCGTCACCGGCCGGGGCTCCTACAATCTCGATGGCTGGATGTGCGGGCGCGATCACGTGCTCGCCACCGTCGCGCGCCGCGCCGCCGACGCCGATCTGGCTCTCGTCGAAGGCATGATGGGCTGCTTCGATGGCGTCGACGCGACCAGCGACCAGGGGTCGACGGCCGAGATGGCCAAATGGCTGGATGCCCCCGTCGTCCTCGTGATCGACGCGCAGGCCCAGGCGCGCAGCGCAGCGGCCGTCGCGCTCGGGTTCGAGCAGTTCGACCAGCACATGAAGATCGCGGCGGTGATCGTCAACAGGGTCGGTGGCGACGCCCATGCGCGCAGCATCCGCGACGCCGTGGCGGCGCGATGTCGCGTGCGCGTGATTGGCGCTCTCACTCATGACGAACAGATCACCCTGGCCGAACGCCACCTGGGTCTGGTCACCGCAGCAGAGGACGGTCTCACCGAGGAGAAGCGGGCCCGCCTCGCCGAGGCCATCGAGCGAGGCGTGGACCTGGACGGCCTGCTCGAACTGGCTGCCCCCCTGCCGCGGTCGACGACGGGTCCCGATCCGGCCACTCGTCCGAGGCCGCCAGTCCGTATCGGCGTCGCCCACGACGCCGCCTTCTGCTTCTACTACCGGGACAACCTCGAGCTGCTGATGGCAGCGGGGGCCGAGCTCATCTACTGGAGCCCGCTCTCGGATGGCCACCTGCCGCCGGTCGACGGCCTCTATCTGGGCGGCGGCTACCCCGAGCTGTATGGACCGGAGCTCGCAGCGAACCAGGCCATGCGCGATTCCGTTCGCGCATTCACGAAGACCGGGCGGCCGGTGTATGCGGAATGCGGGGGTCTCATGTACCTGGCGGAGGCGCTCGAAGACTTCGAGGGCGCGGGCCACCCCATGGTGGGCCTGCTTCCGGCGACGGTGCGGATGCGCCCACGCCGCCTGAGCCTCTCCTACACGGAGGTCACCCTGCGGGAGGCGACGCCGCTCGGCCCGCCCGGGACCACGGCCCGCGGGCACGAGTTTCACGTGTCGACGCTCGACCCCGTACCCGCATCGGTGCTTCGCGCCTACGGACTGTGCCGGCGCGGGGGAGCCGACGGTGACGAAGGCTACCTGATCGGCAATGCGCTCCTGAGCTATGTCCACCTGCACTTCGGCTCGAACCCGGAACTGGCCGTCAACTTCGTCCGAGCGTGCGGCAAGGGGCGGACATAGCGTCTAGGACGACGCCGGCTGAGCCGGCGGAGAGGCCGCCGCGACGGGCCTCCAGGTCACGCCCACAGAGGCGCCGAGGCGAGAGACAGCCAGGAGCGCGGACAGCGTGACGACATTGACGATCAGGATGCGGCCGACGATCGCCGGCACGAGGCTGCCTGTTCCTCCGAGGCCGATCGCGACCACGCAGATCACCCCTTCATACACGGCGAAGGCGCCTCCGAGGGCCGCCACGGGCCGGATCACTGGCGACGAGCGAAGAGCCGCGGCGATCCATTGCGCCACGAGCAGGCTCACGACCGCCGCGCCGCCGATCGCCAGCCCCCACATGAAGCTGTTCGCGGTCCGGGGATATCCGAGGAGGAGATAGCCGATAGCCTGGTTGGCCAACCACAAGGCGACCACGACGCGGAGCGCGTCTCTCTCCGAGAGGGCGACGGCGGCGAAGACGGCGAACGCCGCAAACGGCGCGGCGCACGCGTACCAGAACGTCAAGCCGCTGCTGGCGATGACGAGCAAGGCCAGACAAGACTGCGGAACCCAGCCTGCTTCATGGAGTCGTGGTGCCGCCATCGTGTGTCCTCCAATTCCGAAAGGTCGTGGCTGATCGGTGTCCGCCGGCCGGAACGCGATCTTCATCGCGAATCAGGCATCTTGCTCGCGCTGAGGAACGGCACGAAGGAAGAAGGGTCCACAGATCTGCCTGGCGATTCATGGTGCCGAAGGGGGGACTCGAACCCCCACGGGTTGCCCCACACGCCCCTCAAACGTGCGCGTCTGCCAATTCCGCCACTTCGGCCCAGCGAGGGCAAAGTATGCCGCGCCCTCGCGCGGCTTGTCAATCAGCGGCCGAGCCGGAGCACGCGTCCGACCGCGGATTGACGTAGCCGCGGGTCGAGCGCGTCGCGTATCCCCTCGCCCAGGAGATTGTAGGAGAGCACGGTGATCAGGATCGCCATGCCAGGATAGAGGGTGAGCCACCACGCGTACGTGATGAGGTCCTTGCCGTCGTTCAGGATATTGCCCCAGGTCGCGTATGGCGGCTGCACGCCCAGGCCAAGGAAGGACAGCCCCGACTCCGTGAGGATCGCCGCGGGGATGCCGAGAGTCATCGCGACGAGCACGGGCGCCAGGGCGTTGGGCAGGATGTGCTTGAAGATGACGCGCATGGCGCCGGCGCCGATCGACTCCGACCAGATCACGAACTCGCGCTCTCGGAGGGCCAGGAACTCGGCGCGCACGAGACGCGTCACGCCCATCCAGCCGGTCATGCCGATCACCGCCATGATCGTCCAGATGGAAGGCTTGAGGAAGGCCAGCACGGCCAGGAGCAGGAAGAATCGCGGGAAGACCAGCATGAGGTCCACCAGGCGCATGATGGCGCCATCCACGAGACCGCCGTGATACCCGGCGGCCGCGCCCAGCAGCACGCCGATCATGGTGGCGATGCCGACCGACACGAAGCCCACGGCGAGGGAGATGCGTGAGCCGTAGAGCAGGCGCGAGAAGACGTCGCGGCCGATCTGGTCGGTTCCGAGCCAGTGCTTGGCGGACGGCGCCTCGAGGATCCGCTTCATGTCGGGCCTGTTCGGATCCCAGGGGGCCAGAAAGGGCGCCATCACCGCGATGACCACGAGGACCCCGACCACGCCCGCTCCGACGCACGCGAGCTGATTGCGCCGGAAGGTCCGCCAGAATTGAGCCAGCTCCCCTCGTCGCCCGTTTCCCTCCGGCGCCATCCTAGCGCCGCCGCCTGCCCCGCCGACCTGCGAAGCGGATGCGCGGATCCACCAGCCCATAGGCGAGATCGGCGAACAGGTTGGCCAGGAGCGTCAGGGTCGCCACGATGACGAGATTACCCATGATCACGGGGTAGTCCCGCGAGAACACGGACTGGACCATGAGCTGGCCCATGCCGGGGATCGCGAAGATGCTCTCGATGATGACGCTGCCCCCGATGAGGCCGGGAAGCGAGAGCCCGAGGATGGTAACCACGGGAAGGAGGGCATTCCGCAAGGCGTGCTTGCCGATCACGACGGGCTCGGGCAACCCCTTGGCCCTCGCGGTCTGCACATAGTCCTGCCGCACGACCTCCAGCATGCTCTGCCGCATGTAGCGGGAAAGCCCCGCTAGCCCGCCGAAGGCGGCCACGCTCACGGGCAGCACGAGATGCGAGAGGAAGTCCAGCTGCTGGCGCCAGAAGCTCATGTACTCGTAGTTCAGGGAGCGGAGCCCGGAGATGGGCAGCCAGTCGAGCTGCACGCCGAAGAGGATCATGAGGAGGAGCGCGAGCCAGAAGTCCGGGGTGGCGAAGCCGACGAAGACGAAGACCGTGGTGACCTTGTCGAAAAGGGAGTACTGCCGCGTCGCCGAGGCCACGCCGACGGGAATGGCCAGCGCAACGATGATGATCATCTGGATCAGGTTGAGGAACAGCGTGATCGGGAGGCGCTCCCCGATCTTGGTCAGAACGGGCCGCGCGTCCGGCTGGAAGGAGCGTCCGAAATCGAGGTGGGCGAGGCGGACGAGCCAGCGCCAGTACTGCACGTGGATGGGCTGGTCGAGCCCGTACTCCTTGTTCAG
>Ga0066388_100002551_pt1 | contig 11210 bp, 8 predicted proteins | sample PanSoiMetaGPlot6_FD_64539 | JGI IMG/M metagenome (GOLD analysis project Ga0066388, IMG submission 64539) | Tropical forest soil microbial communities from Panama analyzed to predict greenhouse gas emissions - Panama Soil - Plot 6 (Hybrid Assembly) | ecosystem: Environmental > Terrestrial > Soil... | reverse complement strand
TCTGTGTCGCCACGAATTCGTTGCCTGGCACGAGCTTGTCCTTCGACTACCGGATCGCCGGCTTCCAGATGGCTCGGATTCGATGAGAGCCTGATCTCGACCTCTCCGCCCGATGCAAGTTTTCGCACCGAATGATAGCCCAGGTGGTATTTGACGTCGCCATCGCCGGCAACCAGTTCGGGAATGTAATTCTCAGTAAACTCCGTAAAGATGACCTTGAGCGATTTCCGTAAAAAATTTGCAAGGACATTGAGTCGGCCGCGATGCGCCATGCCCATGCAAATTTCTTCGACGCCGCCTTCCGGACATTTATGCAGAATGGTGTCTAGAATCACCATTAGTGATTCCGAGCCTTGAAGCGAAAAGCGCTTTTGCCCCACGTAGCGTGTATGCAGAAAAATTTCGAAAGATTCGGCTTCAAGCAGTGCACGTAACAGTGCCAGCTGCACCGCAGCGGGCGTCGAATGCTTGTGCGGTCGTGTCTCCAATCGCCTGCGAATCCATTCGCGCACTCGCGGATCCTGGATGTGCATGAACTCCGAGCCGATTGAATCGGCATAAATTCTTTCAAGACCGGAGACCATCTCGCGCAATGTCATGGACCGATTGTCGAGAAAGAATTTTGACGAAACGCGAAGATCGAGATCTGCGTCGCTGAAGCCGAACTCCCGAAGACTCAGCAACGGATTTCGCGGCCGCGTCTCTTCCAGCGGATCGACCCGCGCGATGGTATGACCAAGCGAGCAATACGCGTAAACGAGACCATCGACGCGCGTCTGTAACGCCGCTTCGCGGGCCTCAGCAACCGCAGTGCCATCACGCTGCGGCAAATTTCCAAGCTCGAACCCCTCAAAGAAGGCCGACCATCCCGGGTCGACCGACTCCGGGTTCCGCTGCCAACGGCGATAATTTTCTTCGATTAGCTCCAGATTTGCGCGAGCACCAATTGAAGTGCGCATAGCTACTTTAATTTCGGACGATTACGCGGAGCGGCAAGTTGACAGTGGACAGGCACCCTCGTTACTTGCGCGCGTGGTTCCAACAGAGATCGTAAAACGGTGGTAAGCCATCTAAGCATGAAACTAAGTCCATGCCAAAAGCTATTTCTTGCATTGCTGGTTATGGCGCAAGCAGAAGCTTGTTTTGGCCAGGCCGATCCGGCCTCGGAACCAGCCGTCCTGGCGGTGGCGAAGGTCTTGCCCGCCGTGGTGAATATTAACACCGAGCGCATAGTGAGGCGTACGGTGCGAGATCCGGTTGACGATTTTTACGCGCAATTCTTCGGTCGTAACCGCGTTCGGCCGCGCGAAGTTCGCCAGACCCTACAAAGTCTCGGCTCCGGCTTCATTATCGACCCGGCAGGCTACATCGTTACGAATCAGCACGTGGTTGAGCGCGCTGCAGATTTGAAAATTCACGTGACAACAAACGATGGCAAAACGTACCGCGCTCACTACATCGCCGGCGATGACAAGACCGACCTGGCATTCATTAAGATCGATGCCGGAACAGAGTTTGCCTTTATTAGTCTTGATAACATTTCGCCAAACTTGCTGGGGCAGACTGTGATCGTAGTAGGTAACGCAGTCGGATATGGGAGCTCGATTAGTCGGGGCGTACTTAGCGCCGTCAAACGCGACATTACTGTGGACGAAACCGAGTACAAGGGTTTGGTACAAACGGACGCGGCCATTAACCCAGGCAACAGTGGCGGGCCGGTGATCGATCTCTCGGGCCGGCTGGTCGGCATCAGCTCCGCAAAGATGGCGTTCACGCCGCAAGGTGTCCCTACTCAGGGAATGGGTTTCGCAATTCCAGCCGACGTGGTGCGCGATAGCGTGAACCAGTTCAAGAAAGTCGCGCAGAAACAAGCCAAACCAAGAAATCAACCTGCGGCGGCACCCGACACCTCCGTATCGAATGCGGAAAAGTTATTTGGACTGCAGCTGCAGGATTTGACTGAAGAACTGAGCGATGCGCTCGGTTACCTCCGGGGACGCGGCGTTTTGATCACCGCAATCGAACCGGATAGCCCGGCAGATGATGCAGGTCTCAAGCGCGGGCTGGTGATTTATCGCGCGGGGAACTCTGAAACGAACTCCGTCCAACAAATCGAGGACGTCCTTCGAGATTTGCAGAGCGGTGCAAAACTTAACTTCACGGTTGGTGCAATCCGCCCCAGAGGACAAAACCAGCAGCTTGCCACTTTAAGCATGACGGCGCGCTAAAAAAGTTGGCAACGCAATCAGGGTTCGGTTGTCTCATGGAAATGTTGTTCAATGATTAAGGTAGAAAATCTCACAAAACGTTACGCCGGTCAGCCTGCTATTCGGGATTTGAATTTCGAGGTTAACCGAGGGGAGATCATGGGATTTCTAGGGCCCAATGGTGCAGGCAAGACTACAACGATGCGCATTTTGGCCAGCTTCATGCCGCCCACCTCGGGGCGCGCAACAATCGCTGGATTCGATGTTTTTGAACAATCCCTGCAAGCACGAGCCCATCTCGGATACATGCCGGAAAGCGTGCCACTCTACAGCGACATGCGGGTAACAGAGTACCTTCGTTACCGCGCGGCTCTGAAAGGAGTCCAACATCGTCGCGTCACGGAGCGTGTTGGTGACGTAAAGGAACTTTGTGGTCTCAAGAGCGTTGAGAACAAGCTGATTGGGGCCCTTTCAAAGGGATACCGGCAAAGGGTCGGATTGGCGGACGCGCTTCTCGCTGAGCCGGACCTGCTGATTCTGGATGAGCCAACGATCGGTCTCGATCCAAATCAAATCCGACAGGTGCGCGAGTTGATCAAGAACCTGGGCGAGCAGCATACCATCTTGCTTTCGACACACATTTTACCGGAAGTGGAGATGACATGTAGCAGGGTGATCATCATTCACAAGGGACGGATCGAGGCATGCGATACTCCGGAAAATTTACTCGGAAAAATCAGACAAGCTGGCGGGGTCGTCCTTGAAGCAAAGGTCGGAAAGGATAACGGCGCGGACGAGCTAAAGAAAATCTCAGGTGTGAGGGAGGTAATCACAGATGGGGAGGATGATTGGAAGAGATTTTCCCTGAGGGTGGAATCGGGCATCGACGTACGGGAAGAGGTTTTCCGCCTCGCCACCGAACGTCATTGGTCAGTGCGCGAGCTCACTCAGCGCCGGGCAACACTTGAGGACGTGTTCGTGGAAATCACACAGTCAGACGCAGTGTAAACCATGTCTGGTGAAACGATGCTGGGTTCAACGCCCAAGATTTGATCTATGAGGAAATTTTATGCTCTCCTGTTGCGCGAAGTACGCGGCTATTTCCATTCCCCGATCGCCTACATCGTGCTCATTTTTTTCCTGATAGTTAGCGGGATCGATTTTTATTTCCAGGTCTCTTTCATGAACCAGCGCCAGGTGCAATACACGGTGCAGGAGGCATTCTTTAACTCAGTCTTTTTCTGGTTTGCCTTCGTTCTGATTTTTCCACTTATCACGATGCGTCTGTTTGCCGAAGAATTTAAGCTCGGCACGATTGAGCCACTGACAACTGTTCCAGTGCGCGACTGGCAGGTGGTGCTTGCGAAATTTTTTGGCGCACTGGTTTTCTACATTGTGCTGTGGATTCCGACCCTGCTTTACTTCGCCATCTTTCTCAAAGTGACGAATGAGCCAGCTGCGCATTCTGGCGGGGCATACTTCGGGTCTTATTTGATGCTCTTACTGCTGGGAATGTTTTATCTCTCGATTGGTTGTCTAACATCCGTGCTGACCCGGAACCAGATCATTGCGGCGATCATTTCCTTTTGCGCAATTACGCTGCTGTTTTTCCTCGGCCTGATTCAGTTCATTCTGTTGGATGTCAGCTCCGAGACGCGCGATTTGCTGGGCTACTTCTCCGCAATCGAGCACATGGGAACATTTTCGCGTGGCGTGATCGACACACGACCAATCGTCCTCTACGTGAGCATGACCATCGTGATGCTGACGCTCACCCACCAGGCGTTCCAATCCCGCAAATGGAGACTTTGAGCGATGCCTAACGAAACAAACCAGCGCCCAAAACGTTTCGGGAAAAAAATTCGCCGGGTTCGGATCGGTTTCAACGTTCTCGCGCAAATCGTGCTTGTCTTGTTTCTGGCTGCGATGGTGAACTCGATCGCCTTTAAGCACTACGCCCGCTGGGATTTCTCCCGTGACCAAAAATATGCCCTCTCAGATAAAACGAAGCGTTTCCTGGACACACTTAAGAGCAAGATGCGCATCACAATTTTCTTCCCGCCGGGCACACCGATTAGCGCAGACGTTCAAAACCTGCTCACGGAATATCAGTATGCCGGCAAAGGAAAGGTCGACATCGAACATATTGATCCCGAGCGTAATCTTTCCCGGGCAAAGGAGCTGTTCGACAAATACAAAGTCGTTACCGACGAACCCCTCTTAATAGTCGATTACGAAGGACGCAACAAGACCGTGAAAGCGTCCGAGATGGCTGATATCGATCAAAGCGGGATGGCGCTCGGCGAAGGCCCTCGCGTAGCGGCATTCAAAGGCGAACAAGCTATCACTGGCGCAATGATCGATCTTGTAGAGGGAAAAAAGAAGACTCTTGGCTACGTCCTCGGTCACAAGGAACCACCACTCACAGAAGGTAGCGCGATCTCTGTGCTTAAGACATTCATCGAAAACGAAAACATCCAATTTAAAGAACTGAACCTTCTCGATCTCGACGCGATTCCAGAGGAGACAAAAACGGTCATGATTATAGGGCCGCAATACGATTTTTCAGACCGCGAAATGAAAGTACTGCGCAACTTCTGGGATAAACAGGGCCGGATTTTGCTTCTTCTCGACCCAGCGGCCAAGACGCCGAAGCTAGCCGCGTTTGTCTACGACCTCGGCGTCAAGGCAAATGACGACAGACTGATGGTCTTTTTGCGGACTGGAATTCAGGAGCTGGCGCTAACAAGAGATGTACAAGCACGGTTCCTCAGTGACAGCCCGATCACAAGACGACTGGCTGATGTGCGGGCGCTCTTTTTGGGCGGCACTTCTTCGCTCACGCTTGAGCCTGAGCGCGTCCGTGCTGCCAACATTCGGCTCGAGCCGTTGATCCAGGCCGAGAAAGGTTATTTTGCCGAGACCGATTATAATACGGACGATCAAGCAAAACTGCAGGCTGATGCCAAACGGGACAGTAATACGTCACTAACAATAGGTGCGTCTATTGAGAAAGGTGGCAGCGCAGATGAACGGGTGCAGGTGAATTCGTCGCGTCTGGTAGTCGTTAGCAATTCGACCTTCGTTCAAGACAATGCAATTACACAGGATCAGCAGGGACTCGATTTCATTTCTGGCAGTGTGAACTGGCTACTGAGCCGCGAACAGCTGATCGGCATCGCGCCAAAAGTTTCGAAACCTCTGACTTTCAGTCTGGATGGAGAGGCGTTGGCTCGTTTGCGTTGGATTGTCCTGGTTCTCTTGCCATTGATCCCCGCGGTGATCGGGACGGTGGTTTGGTGGCAACGCCGGGTTTAGTCCCAGGCTCTCATGTTGAGCGAAGCGAAACATCTCCGACTATTGTGTGACTGCGCCGTACGGGAGCATGTCCCGGAATTCTTCAATCGGCTCAGAACGAGAAGAGGCGCATTATGAATTGGAGAACAACTCTAGTCCTTGCTCTCGTTGTGCTTGGTGTATTCGCATATCTCAGATTCTTTGAGATGAAACAGCCGAGCACGGCGGAAGCGAGGAAGCAGGCGCAAAACGTGGTGAACTTCGATCGCAACAAGATCGATGGCCTGATCATTCAGAACGGCGATGAAAAGATAGAGATACGGCGCCGCGACAACAAATGGCGGCTTGAAACGCCATTCAAGGACCAAGCGGATGGCGCCGTGGTCGAGAATTTGTTGTCGGATTTGGAGACCTGGCAGAAAGAGGGAACGATCCCAGCGAAAGATATCGACGCCGACAAAAGCAAACTGATCGAATACGGTCTGAACCGGCCAAAACTCAAGCTAAAGTTGCTTGGCACCGACAGGCCACCTGAAATCCTGTTTGGAAAAGACGCTGCCCTGGAAGGCAGGATGTATGTCCGCTTCGAAAATTCCAAGGAAACCTTTCTCGCCAGGCAATCAGTCAAGAAGGACATCGACAAAAAGGCGGAGGAATTCCGCGACAAAAAATTAACCGACCTAACAACTGCGCAGGTGCGCCGCATTGCTTTAAAGACGCCTGTCGGCGAAATGGAGTTAGAGAAGAAGGGCGATCATTGGGATATCGTGAAACCGCTCCGGGCGCGGGCGGACGACGAGAAAGTCGGTGATCTGATCGCGCAAGTCACTACGGCGCGCATTCAACAATTTGTGGCCGACGATCATGGCGACCTGCGACCTTACGGGCTGGCGGACCCACGCGGGTCGATCACGCTATTTAGCCAGGAAGAAAAAAAGGATCAAAAGGTTGAAATCGCTGATTCAATTAAGGTGTTTGGCCAGGAAGACAAAGGTCAGATGTTACAAATCGGCAGTGTGCCTGAGAAGGAAAAGGACCAGGTATACGTTCGCTTTGCTCCTCGTGGGGCTGTTTACACATTGCCCAAAAAGATTGAAGAGATCCTGAGCACCAAGCCAGCCGATTTACGCGACTATCATTTGGTTCGAATCGACACAAACGTTCTGGACCGGATTACAATCGATATTCCAGGTAAGGGTAAGACTGTTCTTGCGCGAAAAGACGGTAATTGGACAATCGCCAGCCGAAATAATGCGCCCGCAGATTCCGGCGTCGTCCGCCGCCTGATTGACACGTTGCAAAACCAGCGGGTAACAAAGTTTGTGGAAGACGTCGCTTCGAATCTGCCAAAATACGGTCTGGACAAACCGCGTCTGCAATTGACGTTCAGCTCGTTCGCGTCCGAGAACACTGCCGAGACCAAAGCGGGTGAGCAGCCGTTTGCTACACTCGCGTTTGGAAAGGAGGACGGAGAGGATGTTTATGCGCGGCTTACGGATGAACCGTTTGTCGTCGCGGTTGGTCGCGGATTGCTCGACCAAATCTCAACTGATCCCTTGCAATGGCAGGGTTCTTCGATCTTCAATTTTAAACCTGACGAAATTCATCGTCTCAGCATAACAACGGACAAAGAACTCTCACTGGAACGCGGCGAGAATAACCAGTGGCATTGGCTGAAAGGCAGCGGCGAGATCGATAAAACAAATGTGCAGTCGTTACTTAACACGTTGTCGAGCCTGCATGCAGTGCGTTGGCTTGGAGCAACGAAGCCTCAAGATGACTTGGAAAAACCGCGGCTCATTCTTGCCTTCACAACTTCTCCTGACAATAAGGCCTCGCATAAGTTGATCATCGGCGGTTCGGCCAGTGACGGAACATGGTGCGCTCACGTAGACGGACGCGAAGGTACGTTTGTGATTAGCAATTCGGATTTGAACACTTTGAAATTACCTCTGGTGGCTCAACCATCGCCAGCGCCAAGTTTGACGCCCAGCGTTACGCCCTGACCTTGTAAACAGCTTTCGCTGTCAGAGACCAATACTTTGTGCGGTGTAAATCGTCGCGATACCGTAACTCAATGGCTGTAATGTTGCCTGCCGAAAGCCGCTCGCTTCGATCAAATCGATCATTGCACATCCACTGGGGAATTCTTCGATGGAATCTCCGAGATAGTCGTAGGCGCTCTTTCTTCCAGTCAAAAAGGAGCCCAGAACTGGCAGACAGCGATGCAAATAAGAACGGTAGATAGTACGCACAATCGATCTTGTCGGGAGCGAGAACTCAAGCACTAACAAGTGGCCGTCTCGTCTAAGCACCCGCGAAATCTCAGCAAGCGCGCCGCTCCAATTTTCCATGTTACGCAAACCGAAGGCGATAGTAACGCAATCAAAGGAGGCGGCTGGGAATGGCAGCTTCATGGCATCGGCAAGGATTGTTTGGCGCACCCCTTTTCTTTGTGCCAGCTCCAACATTTCAGGCAGGAAATCCACGCCTGTGACTTCCGCATCTGGCAGTTTCTTCTGCAACGCCAGCGCCAAATCTCCGGTGCCAGTAGCAAGATCGACAATTTTGCGCGGCCTCCAGCTGGCAACCGTATTGGCAGCGCGCTTTCGCCAATAAAAATCGATCCCGCAGCTGAGCGCATGATTGGCCAGATCGTACCGTCTAGCAATGGCGCCAAACATTTCTCGAACTCGTGTAACCTCTGTGGTGGTCCCGGATTTTGTCATTCGAAGGTCAATAAAACGTCAGCTCACGAGCTTACGATAACTCTTTTCTTGTTTACCACATGGATATAACTAATCGGTGGAAGGCTCATGTCAGAAATGTTAGGCATAAAGTTTGTTATAAAAAAGGATTGCGAAGGCCGCAAACTCCGGCTATGTCACAGGCATGGATATATCTGTTAAAGCTTTAGAAGAAGCGGTTTCATTACGCCGACAAATTGATAATCTGCAAAGACGTCTTTCCTTAATCCTGGGAGGTGCACCTGCCAGACCCGCGGCAGTCCCTACAGAGGCAGGGCGTTACTTTTCGCCTTCGACCCGAGCTAAGCTTTCAGCCGCTGCTAGGGCCCGTTGGGCGAGGTTAAAAGGCGGGACGAAAGCAGCTCCTGCCAAGAAAAAAGGCGCGCTGACAGCCGCTGGCCGCAGAAAGCTCTCCGAGCTCATGAAGGCTCGCTGGGCAGCAAGAAGAACGGCGGGAGGAACAAAAGCAGCACCTTCAGCAAAGAAAGGTGGGCTCACACCTGCCGGCCGAAGAAGGCTCTCGCAGTTGATGAAGGCCCGCTGGGCAGCGCGACGGAAAGGTGCGCGCAAGTAAACGAATCGAGACAATCGAAATCGGTGTCTTGCCGATCGTTTTCGCTTCAGCTTCCAAGGAGCATTGGTAAGGGCAGTGAACACTGCTCGCGAGAGGACTCGAACCTCCACGGGTTTCCCCATACGGTCCTGAGCCGTACGCGTCTGCCAATTCCGCCACGCGAGCAAAACCAGTGGCCCTAATAATGCGCGAGTGCTGGCTCCCGGCAAGGTCAAACCGGATCCAATACAAAGGAAGGAAATTCGGAAGTCACCCCGCAGTTTTCTTGCGCGCGCGAACTTCCAGTTGGTGCGCTTTGCGTACCTGTCCAAGCGAGCGCAGGAGATCGGCATAATTGGACACGACAATCTCGTAATCTTTTAAGGGTTTATCCTTCACCTGCTCCCATAGCTTAAGGGAAGCCTGATAAAGCTCTGCCGCTTTGGCGTAATCCCCGCGCGAATGATAGACCACCGCCAGATTGCATTTTGACTGCGCAATATCGGGAAGTGGAGGCGGATCTAAATTCTCGCGAATGGCTAGCGCTCGCAGATGTATTTTCTCTGCCTCAGTAAAACGACGCTCATTAGTGTAGAACACGGCAAGGTTATTCAGTACCGACGCGACATCGGCGTGGTCCGGACCGAGTTGTTTCTCGTAAATCTGCAACGCGCGAAGGTAACATGGTTCAGCTGCCTTTTGGCGTCCCGATTTGCGCAAAATCAGGGCCACATTGTTTAACATGGTGCCAAGATCCGAATAATGAATATCTTCTACTTCGGTACCGGCGGCGATTGCTTTCTGATAGAAATTAATGGCTTCTTCAGACTGCCCCAAGCTATCGCATAGAAATGCTAGCCGCCGAGCGGAGCGGTAGGTGGCGCCCGGTTCTGGGGGACTTACCTTCTCCAGAATTGCGTGGGCCTTAAGCAAATATCCTTTGGCCGCCGCCCGATCGCCCTTTTGATCGAGAAGCTGTCCTAGCTTCTCAAAGCTGGTCGCCAGCGGAAGATCGGTCCCACGGAAGGCGCGCTTGGCAATTTCAAGCGCCGTTTCGGCAACGCGAATCGCCTGGGGTAACCGGTTTGTAGCTCGCAGCGTATCCAGTTTGTCGTTGAGGATGGTCCAAAGCTTTTCTTCACCTTTCATTACTCATCACCAACCCTCGCTTATTTGGGTAACTAATCGGCCGGCGAGGTCCTCAGTCGCAAGAGGCAAAGCCTGACGCTCATCAGTAGTCACGTCGCTGCTTACAAAGAAGGTGGTCGTTCCGATCGCATCGCTAGGCGGCACCAGTGGTTTCCCGTCCCGTCCGGTCAGCGAGTACCTTACGACTAGTGCAAGGCTAAATTCAGTCGTGGCCAGTACGTTGCCACGCACGGATCGCGCCGGTGCTCGCGTGATACGGGATATCTCACCTGACAGAATAGCGTCCGCTTTATCCTCATTAGTGATCTGGAATGTCCCATCTTGTTGTAACTGCTTGATGACCGTATCGGTCACCAATACTTCGATGCGAGGAACGAGGGTCCTATTCTTGAAAGTCGGTACTGTGATTGCGTGAACATCGCGCAGATAATATGGCTTTACTGGACCGATTTGATAGCCGAGGCAGCCACCCAAGGCGAAGCAGAAAAGGGTGGCAAATAAGGCTTTCAAGGCGCCGGTGAAGCGGAGGCTCCGGGAGAGGCCGATGGGTCGGAGGTCGGCAACGTACCGGAGCTTGTGCTTGTGCCCGGCGGAGCAAGTAAGGGATCAGGCGCGGTGGTCGTATCCGGAGCAAGGGAAGCTGGTGGCGGCAGCGAACTATCGCTTTCCGACGCCGGCAATGGCGCTTCGTTATTAGCCGGCCCAGGTTTCCCCGATCCGGCGGTTTCCGCAGTTTGCGCGCCGTGCGTATCATTCTTTTTCTTGCTGGCCTGTTGCACCGGAAGCGCCGGTTGAAGCGCCGCATCTCCAAATTTCGCACGCAGTTGATCGATCCGTTTCTTCGCCTCGTTACTTTCCTGAGAACCTGGCTGCTGGCGAATCACTTCGTTGTAGTAGATAACCGCGGCGCGATAATATTTTTGCTTGTCGTAAAATTTCGCAACCTTGTATGAGTTTGCTGTTTGCTTGTGCTCGAGAATGTCGAGATTAGCGCGCGCCTGTGTGGCTTTCTCACTCTTAGGATAATGGAAGAGGAAATCTTGAAACGCGGTTTTGGCGTTCGCTGCTGCGGCCGCGTCCTTTGTACCCAATTGCGCCGCGGTAAACCAAATGTAGCCGATTTGGTATTGCGCATCCACGGCGACAGGTTCGTTCGGAAACTTGTCCACTACGGCCTGGTACGCTTGAATCGCCGCATCATTAGCGCCTTGTTTCTCGCGCGCAAGGCCAATATCAAACTGCGCCCGCGCGGTGTAT
>Ga0066388_100002550_pt1 | contig 11211 bp, 10 predicted proteins | sample PanSoiMetaGPlot6_FD_64539 | JGI IMG/M metagenome (GOLD analysis project Ga0066388, IMG submission 64539) | Tropical forest soil microbial communities from Panama analyzed to predict greenhouse gas emissions - Panama Soil - Plot 6 (Hybrid Assembly) | ecosystem: Environmental > Terrestrial >... | reverse complement strand
GTCGCCGCTACGATTGGTGTCAGCGAAGTAGCGCCGCGCAGCGGCGCTCATGGGCAGCGGTCGTTTGAGCCGCGCTGCGCGCGGCTACGGCGCCGCGGAGCGGCGCCCTCCAGGTGGGACGCCGCGGAGTGGTCTATACGTTGGTGACTGGGGCGAAGGCGACGACGCTGTAGGCGACGGTCACGGTCGTGCCCGGGTTGCGGTAGCCGTGCTTCTGATCGCCGCGAAAGACCACGACGTCGCCGGGTGACAGCGTCCACGCCGAGCCGCCGGTCGAGAGCTCGATCTGGCCGCGCTCGCACGTGAGATATTCCCGCGTGCCGGGGGTGTGCGGGATACCCGCCATGGAGGCGCCAGGCGGCAGCTCCATGCGGTCGATCTCCAAGCCGGCGATGCTCTCCGGCAGCAACCTGCGTACCGTCACCGCGCCGCGCTTGCGGCTGGGCAGCGCGCTGGACTTGTACAGCCGGCCGGCGCGCCGCGGCGGTTCGATCAACTCCTCGAGCCGCACCTGCAACGCCTGCGCGACGCGCACGAGCACGCCCAGGGTCGGGTTGGCGGCGCCCGATTCCAGGTTCGCCCAGGTCGCGCGCGGAATGCCGGCCACGGAGGCGATCTGCTGTTGGGAGAGCCCGCGCGCTTCGCGCAGCTCTTGAATGTTGCGCCCGAGATTGGCGGCGGCATCGTCGCGCATCGCCAACACAGTGGCCATCCGCCAATGAAATGGCAAGTCTGATGATAACCTGTCGAGGCGAGGTCATCATCGCGGGCAAGGAGGAACCGATGATGACGATGCAAAATACAGCCGCGTTGGTCACCGGCGGGAGTGCCGGACTCGGGCGCGCGCTCGGCGAGGCGTTGGCGGCGCGCGGCGCCAGGGTCGTGCTGGTCGCGCGCCATGCGCCAGGCCTCGACGAGGCGGTGCGTGCGATCCGCAGCCGCGGCGGTGAAGCGCACGCGATTGTCGCGGACGTGGCGGACAAGCACGCGACCTATGCGATCGCCGGGCAGGCGGCGGCGCTGGTCGGCCCGCTCGACGTCTTGATCAACAACGCCAGCACACTGGGCCCGGTGCCACTGCGGTTGCTGCTTGATACCGATTGCGAGGACGTCGAGCGCGCGCTGGCCGTCAACGTGGTCGGGCCGTTCCGGCTCACTAAAGCAGTGGCCGGGTCGATGGTGCTGCGCGGCAGCGGCGTGATCGTCAACATCACGTCCGATGCCGCCGGTGAACCGTACGAACGATGGGGCGCGTACGGCGCCTCCAAAGCGGCGCTCGAGCAGCTCGGCCGCATCTGGGCGGCGGAGCTGGGACAGACCGGGGTGCGGCTGTTCACCGTCGACCCCGGCGAGATGGATACGCGCATGCATGCCGACGCGATCCCGGATGCCGACCGCGCGGCGCTCGCCGATCCGGCGCGCGTCGCCGAACGGATCGTGGCGCTCATCGGCGACCCGCGCAGCGCGCCGAACGGCGCCCGCGTCATCGTACGTGCCGACGAGGACGTGGCTGCATGACTCCGGCGTGCACCTACCCCGAGCGGCGCGACGGCGTGCGCCTGCTGGTGGTCGATCCGGCCGCGGCGGCTGTGGACAGCGCGCGCGTCTCGGATCTGCCGGACCTCTTGACGCCCGGCGACCTGCTCGTCGTGAACGACGCGGCCACGTTGCCCGCCTCACTGCACGGTCACGACGCACAGGGCAATGCCGTCGAGGCTCGACTCCTGGCGCGCATCGGCGACAACGTCTTTCGCGTCGTCCTGTTCGGCGCCGGCGATTGGCGCCAGCGCACCGAGGATCGTCCACCACCGCCGGAGCTCGCGGTGGGCGACGGCCTGCGCTTCGGGACGCTGGCGGCGCACGTCGTAGCGGTCGCGCCGGTATCCGCGCGCGTGGTCGATCTGGCCTTCGATGCCGACGGCGCCGCGTTGTGGGCTGCGCTCTATCGCGAAGCGCGCCCGATTCAGTACTCCTATCTGGCGCACGAGCTGCCGCTGTGGGCGGTGCAGACGGTCTACGCCGCGCGGCCGTGGGCCTTTGAAATGCCGTCGGCCGGGCGTCCGCTGTCGTGGGAGATCCTGCTCGCGCTACGCCGGCGCGGTGTTGGGTGGGCATCGGTCACACATGCCGCCGGGCTCAGCGCCACGGGTGACACAGCGCTGGACGCGGCGCTGCCCATGGCAGAGCGCTTCGAGATTCCACAAGCCACCGTCGACGCGGTCGCCGCGGCGCACAATCGCGGCGGACGCGTGATCGCCGCGGGCACGACGGTCGTCCGCGCGCTGGAAGGCGCACTGGAACTTTGGGGGGAGCTCCATGCCGGCACCGGTGAGACGACGCTGCGCCTCGGCCCCGGATATCGGCCGCGCGTCGTCGATGGGGTGCTGACGGGTGTACACGCGCCGGGCGAGAGTCATTTTGCGTTGCTCGGTGCATTCGCCGCACCGCCGTTGCTCGACGCAGCCGTCGCCCGGGCGGAGCGCGATGGCTACCGCACGCACGAGCTCGGAGACGTGATGCTGATCGTCCCGGGCGCGCTGCGAGCGGCCTGGCCCGCCAATTCGCGAATGAACGTAGCGAGCAGGATCCTGGTGGACCGCGCTCCGCGCGGCCGTAGCGCCGCGGAGCGGCGCTCAAACAGTTCAGCTGCGGTGTTGCATGCTTGAGCCGCGCTTCGCGCGGATACGGCGCCGCGGAGCGGCGCCCTCCAATACGGCGAGATTGGTGTGCCTCGAATGGGCGAGCAAAGCCGCTGCTGCGTGCGCCGCGGGCCGCGCGCGACCGTCAACGCCCGGATGGGCGCAGGCTCTCGAGGCGTTGCCTGCGCTCAGTCCCTGAGCTCGCACGTCTGCCTGGTCACAACGCCAAGACCTGCGCTACGCTGGCACCAGCTCATTCACCCGGGGGTCCGTCATGAGCGCAAGTGGTCGACGTCGTGTGCTGGTCGTCGCCGTGCTCGCTGCGATCGCGGTGCATTCGCGATCCGCATTCGCGGTCGGTTGTGTGGGAGCGTGCAGCCGACCGGACAACGTTCAGGTCTCGGATCTGATCATCGGCGTCGACATCGCCCTGGGCTTCAGCCCGGTGTCGCAGTGTCCGGGGTTTGACGCCGACGGCGACGGGACCGTGGGCATCGTCGAGCTCCTGCAAGGTGTGCAGAACGCGATCGGCGGCTGCTTCAACCCGCACTACAACCCCGACAAGTGCTCGAAGGCGCCGCCGCTGTCACCAGTGCTGGTCGGCGACTCCGCCGTTCTCTCCACGGACACCGCCACCCGAGCGACGACCGATCCGGAGCCGTCGTGCGGCTGCGCGGCGAGCCCACACACGGCGTGGACCATCTTCACCCCGGAGGGAAGCGGCACCGCGACGATCACGGTCCGGGACAACGCCGCCGCGACGGTGCTGACCGCCTTCAGCGGCACGTGCAGCGAGCCGGCGGAGCTGGCCTGCAGCGGCGATGCAGATGGATCGACGCCGCCCGCGACTCTGTCCGTCAGTGCCGGCATGACCTACCTGGTCGAAGTGAGCACGCCGTGCGACGGCGCGGGCGGTTCGCTGCGCGTGGCGGTCGATGTCTGCGGGGACGGCGTCGTCAGCCGCGGCGAACAGTGCGACGACGGCAACACCGTCGACGGCGATGGGTGCAGCGCCAGCTGCGTCTACGAGGAACTCTTCGGATACGACTTCGATGCCGGCTGTGCAGCGGCCGACGCCAGCGACATCAACCTGTTTCTCGTCGCGCCGATCGCTCAGCGGTTCGTTCCATTTCGCGGGTTGCTGGGCGGCGTGGATGTCTTGCTCAACAACATCTCCCAGCCACAGGAGGACACCATCGTGCTCAACCTTCGCGCGGACGACCTTGGTTCGCCGATCATCGCGTCGGCATCGGCGCTCGTCACGCGACCGGGGACGGCGTGGCAGCATTTCCGCTTCGATCCGGCTGTGTCAGTGACCATCGGTGCCGTCTACGTGCTCGAGCTCGTCGCCAGCAACGAGAGCATCAACGTGCACCGGCGCAGCGCGACCGACGACTGCCCCTTTGCCTATCCCAACGGCGGCGCGATCTACGGCGGCAATCCGGTGGCCGAAGACCTGATCTTCCGCACCTACGCCGCCCGTTCGCCGTGATCAGGGCGGCGGGATTCGGGCCGGCCGGCGACTCGGCGGCCGAGGTCGCGCCGTCGGCTAGCGTCGCTCGGCCTGATTGCCGAGATAGACAAAGCGAAACTGGCTCCAGCGCTCGCTGTCGAGCGCTTCGGCGATGGCCTGATTGATCGGACGGCGCAGCGGGTCGTTGGGCGGCATGGCGATCGCATAGTATTCGGGCCGCAGCGTGCCGGGGAGGATTCGCATCGGCAGGTCAGGCCGTTGCTTGAGCGCCCAGCCGAGCAGCGCGCGATCGTGTACCAGCGCATCGGCGCGGCGGTCGACCAGGGCCTGAATCGCCTGCTCGAGGTCGGGAAACCCTTGGCAGTGCTCGTGGCGCTCTGCAAGCAGTTGGGCGCCGGCGGAGTCGGTGATGCAGGCGACGCGCCCGCGGTCGAGATCCTCGGCACCTTCGATGCGCGTGCCGACCCGTTCGACCGTGAGCAGTGTCGTGACCGTGCCGGTGAAGATCGAGATCAGCACGATGCTGATGAACATCCACACCGCAGCCAGTACGCGTCCGCTCAGCGTCCGCGGCGCCTTGTCGCCGTACCCGACCGTCGTCATGGTCACGATCGAGAGCCAGATTCCGCTGCCCCAGCCATGCACGCGGCGGCCGGAAAAGTCCGGATTGCGGTTCCGCTCGATCACCCAGAAGAGCGTCCCGACGACGGCCAGAACGACGAGCAGCCCGGCCGCGAGCTTGAGGAAGGCGGCGGAGAACAGTGCGTCGCTCAGAATCGCGCCGACGCCACGTGGCACGTAGGGCACGGCGATAGCGACTCCGGTGACGTCGAACGGGGCGGAGAAATCCATCCGTCGGAGGCGTTCGGTGGTAACGGAGACCGGACCGATGCCGAACCGCGCTCGCCCACTGCTGATGGCGTCCGCCAACGCGGGGCGATCCATGCCCTGGAAGCGAGTGTCGAGGTGCAGGTCGTCGGCGACGATGTTCCACATCTCCACCGCGAGGCCCTGCCAGGTGCCGTCCGGCGTCTGGTACGAGAACGGCGGCGAATCCTCGAGCACGGCAACCGTGACCTGGTTGTGCACGTCGCTCTGACTCCACCCGGCGCGCGGCCAGAGCACGACGACCATCACCACGCCGAGGCACAGTGTGCGTGCGACCCGGTGCCGCGAGTACCGGCGTGCGCAGCAGCGGAAGCGCGGGTCCACGGGGGTGGGAGGATAACCGGTTCGCCCCGCGGGGCAAGCCTCGATGTGGCCGCATCCGGGATAAGCTATTGATTCTGCACAAGCGAGTCCCGGTCAGCACAGCTAATGCGTCCCTGATCGCTTTTCATGCCGTGAAGCATTGCTCGTAACGGTTTCGCCCGTCACAAAAGAGATGACGCGGCGCGGCATACACGCCCGAGCCGCGATCGGAGAACCGCAGACATGAAAGCTTCCCTCCTCGCCCTCGCCGTCCTGGCTGCCGTCGCCGCCGGGTGCAGCCATGCTGAGCAGACCCGTCAGGCGCAGGAATACGAGCGCTTCCTCAAGGGCGCGCTCGGCACCGTCGCCACCGACGCTCCAGCGCAGGCCCGCGTGCACGCCGACTCCGAACACGCTGTCGACTGATCCGTACCGCGATCGCGTTGGCCGCGGTTGAACAAATTACAGCCGCTTCACCCGCGATCCAGATTTTTCCGCGTCGTACGTCCTGAGCGACAGTAGCGCCAGCGACGTCGCCGTCGTGGTGTGTTCCTTGCTGCCGAGTGGGCGTTGCCGTGCGAGAGCGCTCGGCACGCACCGAGGAGGTCAGCAATGAAATGCATTTCTCGACAGGCAGGGTTCATCGTCGCGGGTTTGGCGCTGGTCGTTGCCCCAGCAGTCGCGTGGGCAGCGCCGCCGATCGGCGAACCGGCGGCGGCGGGCGCGATCGATGACACTGGTCGCAGCCTGAACATCCAACAGCAGAACGGAATCGACTACGTCAGCGGTGGAGTCGGCGAAGAACAGGATGCCATGCAGGCGATGAAGGGTCGGTTCAACCTCGAGGTGACCATGGCGACGCCGAGCGGCAAGTACCTCGGTGACACCGCGCTGAGCATCGATGATCAACACGGGAAGAAGATCCTCGACGTCCGCACCAACGGCCCGCTGTTCATGGCCAAGCTGCCTCCGGGGCAATACGTCATTCACGCCATCACGGAGGGGAAGGAGGCGACGCGGACGGTGTCGGTTCCCAGCGCGGGCATGCAGCAGCTGACGCTGAGCATCCCCGAGGCCGGTGCACCGTCGCGCGCCGGCGATATGCCGGAGGGCGACATCCCGCGTGAAAACATGCCGCGCCGTGAAGTGCCCGCTGAGGAGCCCCCGCGCGGTCAAATGCCAGCGGACTAGCGGGCACGAAGAAGTTGACAGTCGACGGTTCGAAGAAGTCGACAGTCGACAGTTAAGAGTTGAGAGCGATCTCGACTACTGTCGACTCTCGACTGTCAACTGTCGACTCCCGTGGCGGTGCCGGGCTATACGCGCTGTCGTCGCGACACGGCGACGTCTGCGATGAAGGTCTCGCTCTTTTATCTGCCGTCCATCGGCAGCCGGCCGGAGATGGAGCGCGGCATGGCGGGGGTGCGGCGCGATCTTTACCAGCGCATGCTGGCCGAGCTGGCCGAGCAGGCGCGCCTCGCCGACGACATCGGCTACGATTCGATCAGCTTCACCGAGCACCACTTCCACGTCGAAGGGTTCGAGATCTCGAACAACCCCGTACTGCTCGACCTCTTCGTCGGCTTGCAGACGAAGCGCATTCGCGTCGGGCAGCTCGGCATCGTGCTGCCGGCCGACAATCCGCTACGCGTCGCCGAAGACATCGCGATGCTCGACCACATGACCGGCGGGCGCGCCAACGCGGGATTTGCGCGCGGCTACCAGCGCCGCTGGGTCGACGTCATGGCGCAGCAGATGCACGGCATTCACGGCGCCCAGCCGCACCAGCACGACGCCATCGACGCGGCGAACCGCGCGGCCTTCGAGGAATGCTTTCAGATCATCAAGCGGGCGTGGACCGAGGACATGCTGGCCTACGACGGCCGTTACTGGCGGGTGCCCGCCGGCGCGACGCCGTGGAAGATGGACTACACCGACCGCTTCGGCGCCGGCGTCGCCGACGGCGTCGTGCGCGCGGTCGGCGTGGTGCCGAAGCCGCTGCAGATTCCGCACCCGCCGCTCTTCCAGCCCTTCGCGTCCTCCGAGCGCAGCATTCGCTGGTGCGCCGAGCAGGGAGTCACCGCCATCCTGCCGCCGTTGCATCCGCAGCTCGAGCGGCATCTCTTCGAAGTCTATGCGGAGGTCTCCGGCCACCCCTTCGGCGATGGCATCGGCGTGCTGCGCGATGTGGTGGTCGCGGACACCGACGATGAAGCGATGGCGCTGTGGGGCGACAGCGGTGCATACTGCGGCGCGGCGTGGTTCGAGCCGTTCGGTTTCGCGCAGGGCATGGTCGATCCGGCCACCGGTGCGCGCGCCGACCTGTTCGCCGACGGCCTGGCGCTGGTCGGATCGGTCGACACCGTGACGCGCCAGCTCGAGCGCCTCCTTGCCCGCCTGCCGGCGCGCTGGCTTTTCGCCTGGACCTACAACGGTCTCATTCCGCACGCCAAGCTCATGCGCTCGATCGAACGCTTCGCTACTGAGGTGCTGCCCCGTGTGACAGCGGACTGAACGCGGATCTGAACAACGGATTTGAACAACGGATTTAACGGATTCAACGGATTTGATCTGAACAACGGATTTAACGGATTCAACGGATTTGGTTGATGAAACCTAGGTGCCGTTGTCCGCCCTTCAGGCTTCACAATCCGTTAAATCCGTTGAATCCGTTGTAAAGCGGCTGCCGCGTCCGTGCGCGCTACGAACGCGGCGACTGCGTGGCGTGCTCCGCGTCGGTCAGCGTCCACACCATCGTGTCGCGCGGTTCACCGGTCGGGGTGCGGGCGTCGGCCACTCGGGTGTCGGTGTGTCGATAGCCGAGGCGGCGGGGCACCGCTGCGCTGCGCAGGTTGCGCGGGTCGCAGCGGATCTCGACGCGCGCGACGGTCGAGAACTCGAACGCCACGCCAGTGAGCGCCGCGGCTGCGTCGGTCGCATAGCCTCGTCTGGTCGCGTCGCTGCGAATCCAGTAGCCGATCTCGAGCACATCGGGGCCGAGGCGCGGATGGATGCCGGCGCCACCGAGGACGCGCGTCTCGGCGAGGTCGAAGAGACCGTAGGCCCACTCGCGCCCGTGGTGAAAATCGTCCTGAAATCCGCCCAGCCGCGCTGCCAGGGCTGTCAGCGACGACGGCTCGTGCATGGCCCAGGTCATCCAGGCGCGCAGCTCGGTGAGGCTCGAGTCGATCGCCTCCTTCAGCGGCGCCGCGTCGCGCGGCTCCCAACAGCGCAGGAGCAGGCGCGGTGTGACGATGCGTTCGGGCAGCGGGGCCCGCAAGCGAGCGAAGGCGCTCATGGCGGGCGCTGGCCGGCTGCGCGCTCACGCGCTGCGGGCGCGGCGCACGATCGGCGCCTCCTCGCGCGCCACGGCCGCGACGATCGGCAGCTCGATGGTGAACCGGCTGCCGAGCGCCAGCTCGCTGGTGGCGCTGATGCGGCCGCCGTGCAGCTCGACGATCTTCTTGGCGAATGCGAGCCCGAGGCCAGTGCCGCTCGGCTTGCCGGTGATGAACAGATCGAAGAGGTGCGGAAGTTGGGTGGGGTGGATGCCTTCGCCGGTGTCCGCGACGGTGAGGCGCAGCTGCCGGCCGCCGTCGATACGCTCGGCCCCGACGGCCAGCCGGCCGCCGCGCGGCATCGCCTCGATCGCGTTCGACAGCAAGGCGAGCAGCACCTGTTCGATCTGCGCATAGTCGAGGTGGACCTGCGGCAGCCCAGGGTCGATCTCGGTCAACACCGTGATGCCCTGCGCGGTGATCTGATTGCGCAGCGACGCCAAGGCGTCGCGCACGATCTGGCCGACCTCGCACGGCGCCGGCCGCGGCTCGAACGGTCTGGCGAAATCGAGCAGCGCCTTGATGCGCCCCTCCAGCTTGTCGACCTCGGTGATGATGTCGGCGATGTTCTCGTGCAACGGATGATCGGTCGGCAGATCGAGCTCGGCATACTGCGCGGCCGCCTTGATGCCCGCCAAGGGGTTCCGGATGCCGTGCGCCACCAGGGCCGACAGCTCGCCGATGGCGGCGAAGCGCTCGGCCTCGATCAGACGCGACTGCGCGTCGCGCAGCTCCTGATTGACGCGCTTCAGCGTGTGATACGAACGCGCGTTCTGCACCGCCACCGCGCCCTGGTTGGCGAGCGTGCGCAGCAGGGCGAGATCCTCGATCGAGAAGAAGCGCCCCGAGCGCTTGGCGCCGAGCGCGATCAATCCCACCACGCGGCGCTCGAAGGTCATCGGCACCAGCAGGCGGGTGCCCAGCCGCAACAATTGATCGGCGGGCGGCTCGTCGCGCCCGACCAGCGCTTCTTCGCTGAGGATGTGCTGCGGCTTGCGCGCGATGCGGCGCAGCAACGCGCTGCCGACCTCGAGCTCGCGCGGCAGCGCAGTCGCGGCTTGGCCGGCGACCGCCTGCAGGCGGTAGCTACCGCCCTCGACGCGCAGCCACACCGCGCCGAGGTCGACGTGCTGGGTTTCGGTGATCGTGGTCAGCACGCGCTCGACCACCGTGTCGAGGTCCAGCAGCGTCGCCAACGCCTGGCTCGCCTCGTCGATGATCTTGCGATAGTCGTACTCGTCGCGCGCAAACAGGTAGTCGAGCGCGGCCTGCACCTGGCTGCGCAGCGGATTCAGCACCGCCACCAGCGCGAGCAGAAAGAAGAGCTGCGCGACCCGACTGCTGCGCCCCGCGAACCACACCTCGAGCAGGCCGACGCCGCCGAGATACATTGCCGCGATGAGCCCGGTGAGGATCGCCCAGGCGACCGCGCGGCGAATGATCGCGTCGACCTCGAAGAGATCGTCCTTGACGATTGCCCAGCCGATCGCGACCGGGAAGATCGCCAGCGGGATGGCGAGCAGATTGAACGGGATGCTGACGCCGATCAGCATCGAGATGACGTAGCCCGCTACCGGTGACAGGAAGGCGAGCACGCCGCCGAGCGCCGCGATCTTGGTGCGCTGGCGCGCCGCGGCGGATGGGGGAAAGAGCAGGCCGTGGACCAGGAACGCGATGAACACCGCGCCGCCGACCACCGTGGCGGCCGCGTGCACGTCGTTGAGAGCGACAAAGGTCGCAAATGACCGATCGATGGCCAGCGTATCGGCTGCCCCGAAGCCGGCTGCACACAGATACAGCGTCGGCAGCAGCCAGCGGCGCTGGCGCAGGATGCGGCGTTGCACCGGGAAGCTGAGTGCCAGATGCACGAGCGCCACCGGCGCCATCGCACGCAACATCAGGTAGAGCGGCTCGAACCATGCCGGGCCGACCATGTCGGCCGAGGTGACCAGATAGAGGCCCCAAATCGCGCTCGCCACCAGCATGGCGCGTGCACCGTGCCGGTCGGGCCGAATCAGGTAGACCGCGAAGCCGAGCAGAGTCAGCAGGCTGCCGATGATCAGGTAGCTGCCCAGGCTCCACAGGTAGTCGACCACGCCCAGCCGCATCGTCGGCACGGTGAGCTCCACCAGCTCGCCGGTGTCGGGCGACTCGAACGTATAGATCAGCTCTTCCTCGGCCCCTTCGTGGCGCGCGGCCATGTACACGTCGGCGGCGGTCTGGACCGTCTCGTAATCCACCGATGTGAGCCGCGACTCGTACGGCACGCCGGCCGCGTAGCCGGTCCAATCAGGTCCGCCGACGGCCGGGACGAAGAGGTTCGACCAGACGAAGAAGCCGGGGAAGGGCCGGTTGATCCACAACAGCGAGTTGAACGTGCAGGTGAGCGCTATGGCGAGTGCGACGGCCGCAGCCGCGACGAACTTCCAGCCCAGACTGGGCCATAGCTGCTTACGGGTCATGGCGTTTCGCCCTGCATCTCACCACATTAGGCGGATGATACGGTTTCGGGAGTTCGAAGGCGTGGCTCCGGCAGTCGTCTCTGAAATTTGTGCAAGCTGCGATTCTC
>Ga0066388_100002549_pt1 | contig 11215 bp, 13 predicted proteins | sample PanSoiMetaGPlot6_FD_64539 | JGI IMG/M metagenome (GOLD analysis project Ga0066388, IMG submission 64539) | Tropical forest soil microbial communities from Panama analyzed to predict greenhouse gas emissions - Panama Soil - Plot 6 (Hybrid Assembly) | ecosystem: Environmental > Terrestrial >... | reverse complement strand
CGTTTCGCTGTATGTTCTTTGTTGATCCAGCTTGTCCTCATAAAACTTTTTTCCTCACGTCACGCAATTCGATGATCGCGCGAATCGTCTTGTATAAAGTATCAAGGGCGATCGTGTCAAGATCTTTCTCTCAAAAATTTTCGTGACACAGTGCCGCGTTCCTTTGGAGTGCGTTCCCGGCAGCAGCGTTGCCCGCAGCAAATTTAAAACACCAGCTTGAACCTTCTCACGATGCGAATCGTAAAGGGTTGTGGATGCCCACAGCCTGTTAAGTGGTTCTCCCCTGTAGTTTGATCTTCGATGTCGAAGTACCTTTGGCTTGACTACGGTTGCCCCCAGGACCTTCTCTGCCGCGACTGACTAATTCGAACCGTTCGGCACGGCGACGATGATTACCCAACTAAGACTGGAATTGTTGAAACTGATTCGTTCCAGGGCCTTCGGCCTTTCGTTCCTGGCACTCACAGCTTTTGTAGCATTGATGCTCTGGGGCTTTTACTCGTATGTGCAGCACAAAGCAGGTGAAGGAGCTACGGCCCAGTTCAAATACACGTACGAGTCAAAGAGTTATTTCAATGGAATGACCTTCGCGCTTTATTCGTTAATTTTCTCGTTCAGTTTGCTGATTCCGATCTTCGTCAGTACCGTTGCCGGTGCCCAAATCGCCGGCGAACGGAATGCCGGGACACTGCGGATGATCTGCGTCAGACCAGTCTCGCGCGTATCACTCTTCCTTTCGAAATTTATCGTCACAGGTTTCTACGTGTATCTGCTGATGGCTTTCTTTATCGTACTGAATTTGCTGGTGGGACTGTTCTTTGTCGGTTGGGGTGATCTGCAAATCTATCCGGGGGCGCTTAATTTGGTGGACGAACCTGGCAAGCTGCTTCGCGACGAAGCGCTTTGGCGCTTCGCTTATGCCAGTGTGACAGGAACATGGTCTCTGCTGGTTATCGCCGCGATCGCCATGTTTTTTTCCGTGCTTTGCGAAAACCCATCGATCGCAACAGTCGCAACTCTGTCTCTTTACCTGGCGTTCCACATCGTCGGGCGGGTCGAGTTTTTCGAGCACTTGCGACCTTACTTGTTTACGACCGACATGGATTTCTGGCGCGACGTATTTAAACCGGAAATTCCGGTCCAGAGTTTCCTCCATTACGGCAGCATCTGTGGTGCTTACGTTTTCGGAACTCTGCTCGCCGCCATCGCCATCTTCGATCGAAAGGACATAACGCGCTGAAGATATGGTCGACGATTGTTCTGGCTGTTCTCTGCCTGTTGATGATTGGCGGCGCAATCCGGTTCGCGCCTTCACAGCAGCGTTCGTTGCTGGCTTCACCGGCTGGCGATGGCCCTCGCCTGAAACTGATGACCTGGAATATCGGTTACGCCGAATTGGAAGACGACAGCCGAGCGCACACGCAGGATTTGAAGATAGTGGCCGAGACCTTGTTGCACAACGATCCTGACGCGGTCGCTTTGCAGGAATTGACCGGTCCCGAACAGCTCAGGATCTTGCTGGGCCATTTGCATGGAAAGTATCGGGGAGCTGTGGCTCCGATGGGCAGTTCCGATCGGGTCGAAGCCGTGCTCGTTAAGGATCGCGATGCGCGTTTCGAAAACGTCCCGGCCGGGGAGAAATACTGCGTGGCGGCGGCGTTTCATCTGCGGCCACAGTCACCTGAGGTCGTCTTTACCAGCGCTCATGCAGATGCATTCAGTGCAGCCCGCCGGCGATCCTACACCGGCGAAGTGGTCGACTGGGCACGCGGCCGCGAACACAATTCTTTGGTGTTCATCGGCGGTGATTTCAACTTCGAACTCGACGCGAAGGCTCAGTCACACTTTTATTCCGATAATCTGAAACACGACAGCGAGGCATACAGTTACCTCTTAAAGTACTTTCGTGATTTGGGCCGCGACGCAGGATATACCGCAGTTAACGACCGCCGGATCGATTACGTTTTCGGTCCAGCCGAAAAGTTAACCGTGCGGCGAGCCGAAATTCTGCGCGGCGCGGGAGCTGAGCGGATGGACCATTGGCCGCTGATAGTCGAGGTCAGTCTTTGACTACACTTTGGTTGAGTCACGATTCATGAATCAGATTGTTTTAGAAACACGCCAGCTGACAAAGACGTTCCGCCGCCACACCGTTGTCGACGGGCTGTCGCTGGTTGTTGAGAGCGGCGATATTTTTGGTTTTCTCGGGCAGAACGGCGCGGGAAAATCCACTACGATTCGGATGTTGTTGGGCCTGGTGCGTCCCACATCGGGAAGAGTAATCGTGCTCGGACAAGATATGTCCCGCCATTCCATGCGAGCGCTGAAAAGAATTGGCGCGATCGTCGAAGCGCCGGCCTTTTATGAAAATTTTTCCGGCCGGCAAAACCTGCGGATGTTTTCTGCGATGTCAGGCGGCGCCGAACGAGGGCGAATTGACTCAGTGCTGGAACTGGTTAACTTGCGGGAACGGGCAAATGATCCGGTGCGAGTTTACTCTCACGGAATGCGACAACGTCTGGGGATCGCGCAGGCGCTGCTGCCTAACCCGGAACTAATCATTCTCGATGAACCCACCGATGGCCTTGATCCTCAGGGACTGTTTGAGATGCGCAGGTTGATTTGCCGTTTGCGAGATGAACTCGGTCTCACGATCGTGCTCTCGAGTCATTTGCTCCACGAGGTCGAGCAAGTGTGCAATCGCGTGGCGATAATCGATTCAGGGCGCTTGCTGTATCAGGGATCGGTGGCGGATTTAGTAAAGCGGGACAATGTTACCAGGTTGAAAGTTGATCGAGTGGCTGAGGCGTATGAGTTACTTTCTAAGAACCAGTTATCTGTAAGCCGCAACGGCGATTCGTCACTTTACCTCAAGATGGACTGCGAAAAGGTTGCTGGGGTGAATTCATTACTGGTGAAGCATGGTTTCAACGTGACGGAGCTTTCACCGCAACTCGAATCACTCGAAGATGTATTTCTGCGTCTCACCGGTGAACCGCGAGACGAGCACGGCGACTCTGAAACGAAAGTCAGTTAGGGGAAACCGGATTAGGCTGCAAGACATATGAAGCGCCGTAGGTCTTCCACGTGGTCGGGTTGAAATTTCTGGACCGGCCGCACTTCACGCATACGCGGTAAGTTCTGCCTCCGTAACTGAACGGGCGGCTCAGATCATGCTGCCAACATCCAAACAGCCTCTGCAAGACCCGCTGAGCAGCTTCGTTCATCGCGCGAATCCGCTCGGCGTCATCCTTCATTCTTTGCTGCTTTAACATCGCGTAACTTTGCATCTCAACCTCCGCTTTCTTGACTCACAAATAGGATTGATTCACAGGATCCTTGCGACTGCTTGAACCAAAAACGCGACCATTACTAACAAGACAATGGTTAGAAAACCGCTTGCTGTGCGTACCATGATCGGTCTCCTCAGTTCGGCAGCTTTTGGCCGCGCGATGGAACAAATGTGATCAGCGGCCTCGCAGCCGGTCCCTTGTCATTGCCAGCTTGCTTCACCAAGTCTGCTTGCGGCTCAAAGGTGACTTTCTGGAACGTCACGAAACTGCCGGAAAACTGCTCCTGTTTGAACATCGCGGGTGACAGAGCCGGTTGATTGGCTGGAGTGCTTCTCTCATCAGCTTTATCGGACACGATGAGCTTCTTTAAGCCGAGATCGCGATTCATCGCGACGGTGGGTTGAATCGTCGTTGCCGCAACGCTCGTCGCAGCGCCAGCCTCATCATGCTGAGTCTGGGCGAAACACGGAATCGCGGCAAAGACCATTGCGGTCGCGGCGATTGAGAATCTCGAAAGTGTTTTGTGGCTGCTCATGTTCCCGCTCCTTTTGAATTGACTGTTTGTTGACAGGAAGGAGAGTAACAGGGGGGCGGGAACTTGAAAATTGTACGTTGGTTCGAACGGATTGTACTTTGGTGCAGGTCAAAGAAAACGGCTCCGTAGGAGCCAAATGTTTATAGTTACACCGACGGCCACCTGATCCAGCTCCGTAGGAGCGCAATGTTCGACTTACATGGCGCTCCTACGGAGCTCGCAAACCTTTCTAACGACGTACTCTATAAACATTTCATCCCTACGAGATTATTCTTTTGGCGAATTTTGCCAGGAAACGAAATCTGTCTTGGGCCAAGCGCGGGCGGGAAGGAACCTTAGATTTAGAAATCGGTTTAGTCACACACGATTTAAACGATTCAGGCAAGCATCAGAGTTTTCACCGACCGGACAGCGGCCAACAGCGATTCAATACTAAACGGCTTGTCGAAGAACGCGACCGCGCCCTGGTTCAGGGCACGTTGGCGCAATTTTTCTGTAGCCTCGCCGGAAATGAGGATAACCGGCACGCTCTGGCCGTTATTCTTTAGCTTTTGTTGGAGCTCCAGACCGCCAATTCCAGGCAAATCAACGTCGATAATCAGGCAGGCGGAATCATCGATGCGCCCGGAGTCCAGCAGTTCCTCAGCGGAACCGAACGCGGCGACCTCAAAGCCCTTTGCCGTGACAGTCCGTGCGAGCATTCGCAGCATTGAGGGATCATCGTCTACGACACAAATCAAGGGGCTTGTTGACACTGTGAACTCCTAAATCGTCCGCCAGTTTCTTTATCCGGATGCGAGTGTAACAGCTTGAGGTGGTCAGAAAAATTGTACGAGGGTTCAGTGATATTGCACCAAAGTACAATATCGGAAGGTTCGAAATGGCCCAAATGTGGAGATTCTCGATGCTGGGAGCGCGGAGGTCCTCGTCCGCTAATTCATCTCATCGCTCATTAACTGTGAGCAGACTCGATGTTGGTTCGCGCTTCGCGCTCAATGTGGACGAGGACGTCCGCGCTCCCAGCATCGACTTGTCTTCTATCATCGCGGCGCGACTACACCCAGACGATCGGCCATGCGCACCAGATCGGCAACTGAGTCAGCCTGCATCTTTTGCACGACCTGGGCCCGATGCGCTTTGATCGTCCGCTCGCTGGTGCCGAGTTGATTGGCGATCTGCTTGTTGAGCGAGCCAGTCGTCACCAGGGCAAAGACCTCTCGTTCGCGAGCGGTAAGCGACTCGTAACGTTTGCGGAGTTCGGCGACTTCGTTGAACTGTTTGAGCGCCTCACGATCCAGGTTGATGCCCTCTTTCACGGCGTCAATCAGATCCTGGTTACGCAAAGGCTTGGAAAGAAAGCCAACGGCGCCGCCCTTCATCGCTTCGACCGTCATCGGAATATCACCATGTCCAGTGATGAACACAATGGGAAGACGGCGACGTCCTCTGGCCAGTTCGCGTTGAAGGTCCAGACCACTCAAACCCGGCATATTCACATCCAGCACCAGACACGCCGGTCCATCCGGCATTGGAGCGGCCAGGAACTCCTCGGCCGACGAGAACACAATCGTTTTCAACGGAACCGTTCCCAGCAGTCGCGCCAGAAACGTGCGAAAGGACGCATCGTCATCGACGATTATTATTACGGGAGATATGTCCGCCATTATTCTTTGCCGCCCAGGGCGGGCAGCGTGAATTTGAAAGTCGCGCCGGGTCCTTTGTTCGGTTCGGCCCAAAGTTTGCCGCCATGGGCCTCGATGATTGAACGGCTGATCGCCAATCCCATTCCCATGCCGCCGGACTTCGTTGTGTGGAATGCTTTGAAAATCTGCTCGAATTTGTCTGGTTCGATCCCGACCCCACAGTCGGATACAGTGGCCGCCACGCCGTCGTTGAACCGATCGGTCTTAACAATTAACTCGGGAGTTCTGCCGTCGATTCCATTCATTGCCTCAATGCCATTCATTACCAGGTTAAGTAACACCTGCTGTAACTGAATGCGATCACCGGCGACGACGGGCAGGCCGGCGCCAAGTTCAGGCCGCAGGGTCACCCGCTTTCTTTGAGCTTCATGGTTAACCAGATCCAGGACTTCACGAGCTAAATCGCTCAGGTCGAGCGGTTGCTTCTCAGGCTCGTGTTTCTTTACCAGTGAGCGAATGCGAGTGATGACTTCGCTGGCCCGGTGGCCATCGCTGGCAATGTCTTCCAGCGCCTCGCGCAACTGCATCAGATTCGGTTGCGACTCATCCAGCCAATGCAGACAGATTTCTGCGTTGCCGACGATAGCGCCCAACGGTTGATTCACCTCGTGAGCAATCGAGGCAGCGAGCTCTCCCATGGTGGTAACGCGTGCGACGTGAGCCAACTCTGCCTGCGTACGTTGTAATTGTTCTTCCGCTCGCTTTCGCTCAATTGCGAGATCGAGTTGCGCGGCCACAGCGGTAATGACTTTAACCAGCCTTTCATCTTTCTGTTCGGGCTTGCGCATGAAGAACTCGATGACTGCGATCACTTCATCGCCGGACAGAATGGGAAGTGCCAGCGCGGCCTTCAGTCCGACCTCCTGGGCCAGCACGATACGCGGGAAGTTCGAATCAACTGTGACATCTCTCACCCAGGATGCCTGTTTGCTAAGCCAAACCCTTCCCGGCAAACCAACTCCTGGCGGAAACCTCGAGTTCTCCGAACCGCGCCGAAATTCTTCCAAACCGCCAGTGGTAGCGAACCAGGCCGGGCTGCATTCAAGACCAGTTTGATCGGGTCGCGGAATCCACGCTTGTCCCAGAACCCAGCCGGTGGATTCGCACACGCGACGCAGGACCACGGCAAGCGCGGTGTCCAGATCTCTGGCGGCTGCAACCTCCATCGTGATCGCTTGCAACAAGCTCACTTCTTCCTCGGCCCGCCGGCGTTCGGTAATGTCGTTCGAAACCGAGAGCAGACAATGCTGGCCGCCGATCTCAACTGCCAGGGATGAAAGCTCGACTATCCGTTTGGCCCCGTTTCGAGTCGAGATTGTGGCTTCGATGTTTCGGACAATGCCGCGGTCTTTCACCTGTTGGATCAGCTCGGTGAGAGTCAGAGGGAGTTCCCAAAGCAATGCCAGGGACTCGCGGCCGATCAATTCCGGACGTGCGTAACCGCTCAATTCAACCAGACTTTCGTTGACTTCGAGCAGGCGGCCTTCGTTGAGTGTCGCCAGTGACATCGGATGAGGGTTGGCGCTGAAGACTTTTGCAAATCGTTCCTCGCTTGCCCGCAATTCATTTTCGGCGCGCTGATGTTCGATCGCGATACTCGCGATACGCGTGGCGACTTCGGTGAGTCTTGCCTCTGTGCCCGTGGGACTTTGGGGTTCCCGGTAATACATGGCAAACGAGCCGAGCACTTTACCGGCGCCGGAAAATATCGGCGTGGACCAGCAGGCCCGCATGCCGGACATCAAGGCGAATTCGCGATAATCCTCCCAGAGTGGATCCTCGAGGATGTCCGTGACGATCACCTGCTTCTTCAAGTACATCGCGGTTCCGCATGAGCCGTTTTTCGGTCCAATCGGAGCTCCGTTGATCGCCCGAACGTAAGGTTCGGGCAAACCCGGCGCTGCGCCATGTCGAATATGCTTTCCGTCTTCGCTCAATTGCAGAACGGAACAGGTCATGTCTTTTGATTGCGCTTCAATCAGTGTCACCAGGCTGGCAAGCACATCCTCGAGCGAGGCGCCGCGTGCGATCATTTCCAAAACCCGGCCTTGCCCAGCGCGGAAAGCGTCCTCCTTTTTGCTGTCGCTCACATCACGGCAAACGATCACGCCACCCGATACTTCTCCGTTAGCATCTCGTAATGGCCGGCCGCTTACTTTAATCCAGACACCCTCCGGCGCTTTCTGATGTCGCACGAACATCTCCAGATCATTCACGGCCTCTCCTCGGATCGCACGAGCGATAGGTAATTGCTCCGCTGGAAAAGGCGTCTGCTGATCAGGAAGGTAGAGACCATATGCACGGGACCAGCCCTCGAGTTTTGTCTCAGTAGCTCCAGTGCCGAACATCCGCTCAGCGGCGGGGTTGAAGATCACAAATCGGTACTGCTTATCGGCCACGATGACCGCGTCGCCCATGTGATTAAGGATTGATTCGAGGATTTCAGTTTGGTTGAGCGCGCCTTCCGACCACACTTCATCCGGGCGATCGTGAGATGCGGCGCTTGTTCCCTGCTGATTCATGCGAGCCGTCTGAGAAAACTAAGCGATGCGACGGAGTCCATGCGCATCGACCTTCGTGGCAAGGGGGTTGCGCCAGACACTATCACAAACGTAGCGTTTGAGTCTCGCTATTTTGGGGAGGCAACCGATGCGGTTGTAGCAGCTTTCGCAGGAGTTATTTCGCTAATGACCTCAATTGACCCACCCGAAGTGTGTATGCGTTATGCGGAGGAGCAGCCCGCAGGGCTGCAAGATAGTCGCCGCTGGTCGGCAGACTCACCGGAACGCGGTGCATTTAATTATTCCGCACCCTGAAAAGGGTGCGAGACTAACTCAACGGTTTCTGGCACCATTCCAGGGTGCCGACGCGGATCTTGATGGATACCGGAGGTCTCCTCCCGATACATCGGGATTCGACCTCCGGCTACTTTCTTTCAACCCTTCGGGTTGAGCTGACTATACGAAGATTCTCCGTGGGTGAACCAAGTATGTTAATGCCGTGATTTCACGGTAGGCCGAGCAGGGGCGGTAATTTTTGGGGCGTATAACTATGTTGACACGTAGCGAGAAGTTGGAACTGCCAAAAAGAAGTAATTTGAAACGAGATTTTAAGAGCGCGCGTTGAGAGCCTCACTAACTACACGCAATCAACTGAAGAAACCGTTATCGTGGTTCCTCGCTGCCGGCATCGGGCTTGGTCTGACTCTTGGCATCGACGTCGACCGGCAGAGCCTCAATTCTCTGAGCATCGATCACTAAACGTCCCGCAACCATCTTCGCGCGTCCTGAGACTGTAACGCGTCGTACGTTGCTGCGCACCAGCGCGTTTCTTTCAGCTCTCTTTAGCTGCATCAAATTCACCTGAATCGTCGTTCGGCTCTGAGAATCAAATAACTCCATGCTCTTAGCATCGGCATTTATGGCAATTACTTTGGCGCTAACTTCGACGACCCGGCCCAGAGTGTCCGGGTGGCTGTTCAGGTAAGCAATGTCGATTCGATTATCACGGCCGAGAGCGGTCGCCAGACCGGCAAACGCCGTTACGATGAGAAATGAAACGGACAAGGCAAATATGCGGTTCATAAGTGCTCCTTTGTCTAACAACGCCAGAGTACCAGCCTAACCGGAAGCGCAAAATTGTACGTTGGTTCGTTCACCTTGTACTTTGGTGAAAGTAAGCTCAGTGAGTGAGGTGGCAGCGTTCTTCTTTCACTAGTCAAACGGATCGTAAGTTAATTATATCGATTGCCAGGCAAGAGCCGTCTTAAGACGGCTTACCCGAAGGGTTATTAGACCAGCCGTTTTACGGCTGGGCAGGGCATGAGCAGTTTCATACGAGCCCGTTTCAACGGGCTTATGGTTATCTGCTTTAGCCCGCACAGCCGATGTTACGGGCGCTAAAGCGCCCTGCGGCGATTTTTAATTTGCGGTTTGCCCAGTCCTAAAAGGACTGGTCTAACAACCCTTCGTGAAAGCCGCGTGAACACGGTTAACTACTTGCGGGAGCCGTTACCATTTCCCTTCGTTCCAGGCTTGCCGGGCCTGCGTACGATTTCAACTGAGCAATGGGCCCGTGCGGCCACAGCGCCAGCAACGCTTCCGAGCAGAAATCTCTCAAGCCGATTCGTCCCGCCGGTGGCGCCGAGAAAAATGGAGTCGGCCCGCCATTCTTCAGCAAATCGAACCAGGATCTGTTTGGGATCGCCGGTCTTCACTACTGCTTCAGCGCGCAATCCGTGCTTTCGCAACTCTTTCGCTGCGGTTTCGGCCAGTCCCCTGGAATGCTGACTTTCTTCCAGGTTGCTCTCTTCGACGGACTTTATGAGGGCTGGAATGAATTCCCCCACGACCGTAGGTTCGAGTGGTTGATCGACAATCACAACGCGAACTTCGCTCTTGTCAGGCCAGCGGCGCGCGGCCACCTCTTTGAGCGCCGCGTTCGCATTTTTCGATCCATCAAGCCCGACGATAAGCCGCACGGGAAAGTCAGGCTCATCGATTTTTCCGCGGGCAATGCGGACCGAGCATCGAGCCTCGTTGAGCAGCCACTGTGAAACGCTGCCGAGGAAGAACCGGCCCAGAGCATTTCGGCCATGCGAGCCGACAACGATCAAATCGGCGTTCCATTCCTTCGCTTTCGTAAAGACTTCCCAATTGGGAGAACCCCACACGGCCTCATGCTTCACGGTCCATTCGGGAAAATTTGCCTGGAAGCGAGCAGCGGCTTTGCTCGCGAGTTCGCTGGCCCGCTCGACGACACGTGAGTTCGCCATGTATTCGCGCTCGAGCGACAGTGGTCCTTTCGCGGTCACCGCCATCTCAACAATCTCATACGAAGAAGGAGGAGGCGGCGGCATCCAGACCTCCGCAACAGTGATCACCAAAGCTTCACCTTTGGCGGGCAAACCGGCATGCGTCAAATCGTCCAGCGCTGCATCAGCGCACCGCGAACCATCATAGGCAATTAGTACTTTCATCATCGTTGCACCTCCGTACGTGGCCGGAGAGATCAGCGCAACTCTTATACCGATTAACCGTCGCGGCAAACTCTGCGGTTCCCCGTTCCACGACTAAATCCCGTGAGCAAAAGTACGCAACCAAAGCCCAAAACTCCGCATGAATATTTTGTTCGCGCTGACAATACAGGCGTCTACAGCGATCTGAAATTGGCACGTATCGTGCCCCTTCGTCAGTCGAGGAGATCAAAGTGAAACATATGAAGGCAACGGTCTTTCATGGCAAGAACCAGATTCGAGTTGATGAAGTTGAACGGCCACGCGCGGGCGTTGGCGAGGCAGTGATCCGCGTCACACTCACAACAATCTGCGGAACTGACCTGCATATTCTGCGCGGGGAATATCCGGTCCGAGAAGGATTGATCACCGGGCATGAACCAGTTGGCGTGATCGAGGAACTTGGTCAGGGCGTTAGCGGATATCAGATTGGTGACCGCGTACTTGTAGGCGCAATTACGCCCTGTGGTCAGTGCGCCGCATGTCTGACTGGTCATCTTTCGCAATGCGGTCACAGTAAGAGTTACGAAGCCCTCGGAGGTTGGCGCTTTGGCAATACGATCAACGGCGCGCAAGCTGAATACTTGCTCGTGCCCAATGCACAGGCGAACCTGGCAAAGATTCCGGATGCACTTACGGACGAGCAGGTCGTGCTGCTGGCCGACATCGC
>Ga0066388_100002548_pt1 | contig 11215 bp, 6 predicted proteins | sample PanSoiMetaGPlot6_FD_64539 | JGI IMG/M metagenome (GOLD analysis project Ga0066388, IMG submission 64539) | Tropical forest soil microbial communities from Panama analyzed to predict greenhouse gas emissions - Panama Soil - Plot 6 (Hybrid Assembly) | ecosystem: Environmental > Terrestrial > Soil... | reverse complement strand
CCCGCGCGCGCGCCGCCGTGATCACGTCGGGCACCGCCGCGTCGTTGCCCGGCGCCATGATGTGCACGCCCGCAATGCCGGGGATCTCGGCGATCTCCTCGATGTACTCGACGCAGATGCGCCGGCCCTCGGCGGCCGGATCCGCCGCCTTCTCCATGCGCTCGATCATCGCGTCCGGAATGATGGTGCCAAACAGGTGATTGCGCATCCAGTGCGCGGACTTCGCCGAGCGCAGCGGGTTGATGCCGATCAGCATCGCCAGGCCGGGTACCACGCCAGCCTCGGCCAGCCGCGCCATATAGCGGCGCAGCACGCCCGCATCCATGCAGAACTGGGTCTGCGCAAAGCGCGCGCCGACCGCAATCTTGCCCTTGAGCCCAGTCGGCTGCCAGTCGGGCTTGGGATCGATCGGCATGTCAGCGGCGCCGATCAGGAACGGAACCGCGCCCGCGACCTTGGTGCCGGTCGGCAGCTGGCCATCGGACCCGATCATGTGCGCGGTCTGCGACAGGGTTTTGGAATCAAGATCGAACACCGCCGTGGCGTCGGGCTGGTCGCCGGCCGAAGGCTTGTCGCCGGTCAGGATCAGAAGATTGCGGATGCCGAGCGCAGCCGCGCCCATGAGATCGCCCTGCAGGCCGATGCGGTTGCGGTCCCGGCAGGTCAACTGCAGGATCGGCTCGATGCCGGCATTGCGCAGGATCGCGGCCGCCGCCAGCGCCCCCATATGGGCGCGCGCCCCTGCCCCGTCGGTGACGTTGACCGCATCGGCCAGGCCCTTGAGCGGCGCAGCCTTCGCCAAAAGATCGCCTGGATCGCACGAGATCGGCGGCACCACCTCCGCGGTCATCACGAAGCGCCCGGAACTCAGGCGCGCTTGCAGGCTCGTGTCGGTGGTCTCGGCCATTGTGGGATGCACTTTCGCTGGTGGGTCGCGGTGGGGAATTGCCGTCCATGTCCTATATGGAGACGGCACGGCGCACAACGAAGGGACATGCAGCGCTGGCGTGCGGTCACGCCTAGTGCCCGGAACCCGAAGTTCGCGCCCACGGTGCCGCGGGTCCGCGTGCGAACTTCGAGTTCAAAGGGGCACGAGAGCCATAGATTTGCTAGTGTCCTTTCGATTCCGAAGTTCGCGTCGAGCGCGCTGCAACGTATGGCGAACTTCGGAATCGGGACACGAGCCCGGGACCGGCCTTCCTGGACACTGCCGGACCGCATCGTTAAAAACCCGACCTGGAGCGGGTTCGCGTCGTCCAGAAGCGCTCCGCGGCGCAATCATCGCGCCAAAACCCCTAACAATGCGGCGAGACGCGTCGCGAGCGGTAGCTAGTTAATGAGCGGCGTCAACGAGATCAGGTCGGCCTTCCTGAAGTTCTTCGAGCAGCGCGGTCACACCGTGGTGCCGTCCTCGCCGCTCGTGCCGCGCAACGACCCGACCCTGATGTTCACCAATGCCGGCATGGTGCAGTTCAAGAACGTGTTCACCGGGCTGGAGCGGCGGCCCTACACGCGCGCGGTCAGCGCGCAGAAGTGCGTGCGCGCCGGCGGCAAGCACAACGACCTCGACAACGTCGGCTACACGGCGCGCCACCACACCTTCTTCGAAATGCTCGGCAACTTCTCGTTCGGCGATTATTTCAAGGAGCACGCGATCGAACTCGCCTGGAACCTGATCACCAAGGAGTTCGAGCTGCCCATCGAGCGCCTGCTGGTCACCGTCTACATCGACGACGACGACGCGTTCAACCTGTGGAAGAAGATCGCCGGGTTGCCTGAGCGCAAGATCCTGCGCATCGCAGGCAGCGACAATTTCTGGGCCATGGGCGAGATCGGCCCGTGCGGGCCGTGTTCGGAGATCTTCTACGACCACGGCGAGCATATCCCGGGCGGACCGCCCGGCTCGCCCGAGGCCGACGGCGATCGCTTCATCGAGATCTGGAACCTGGTGTTCATGCAGTTTGAGCAGATTGCGCAGGGCAATCGCGTCGACCTGCCTCGGCCCTCGATCGACACCGGCATGGGGCTCGAGCGCATCGCCGCCGTGCTGCAGGGAACCCACGACAACTACGCGATCGATCTGTTCGGCGCACTGATCCAGGCCGTGGCCGATGTAACCGGGGTCGATCCGGTCGGCCCGCAGAAGGTCTCGCACCGGGTGATCGCCGATCACCTGCGCGCGAGCGCGTTCCTGATCGCCGACGGCGTGCTTCCGGGCAACGAAGGCCGCGGCTACGTGCTCCGCCGCATCATGCGCCGCGCCATGCGCCACGCCGAGCTCCTGGGCGCCAAGGAACCGCTGATGTTCAAGCTCGTGCCGGTGCTGGTGCGCGAGATGGGACAGCCTTATCCGGAGCTCGTGCGCGCCGAGCCGCTGATCACCGAAACCCTCAAGCTCGAGGAGCGCCGCTTTCGCAAGACGCTCGAGCGTGGGCTTACGATCCTCGACGAGGAGACCAAGGACCTTGGCCGCGGCGCGCGGCTGGCCGGCGAGGTCGCGTTCACGCTCTACGACACCTACGGCTTTCCGCTCGACCTCACCCAGGACGCGCTCAGGCCCCGCGGCATCGACGTCGACGTTGCGGCCTTCAGCGCCGCGATGGAGCGGCAGAAAGACCAGGCGCGAGCCTCCTGGGCGGGATCCGGTGAGGCCAAGACGGAATCCTACTGGTTTCCGCTGCGGGAAAAATACGGCGCCACCGATTTTCTTGGATATGACACCGAGGTCAGTGAAGGCGTGGTGGCGACGATCATCCGCGACGGCGCGGAGGTTGCGGAACTCCGCGCTGGCGAAAGCGGCGAAGTGATCCTCAATCAAACTCCGTTTTATGCCGAGTCCGGCGGACAGGTCGGCGACACCGGTTCGATCCGGCGGGCGTCCGATGGAGCTCTCCTCGCGCACGTTCTCGCCACCCACAAACAGGCCGGCGACTTGTTTGTGCACGACGTCAAGGTTGAAAATCACGGATTGAAGGTCGGCGATTCCATCCGGCTGGATGTCGATCATGACCGCCGGGACGATATCCGCCGGAATCATTCGGCGACGCACCTTTTGCACGAAGCGTTGCGCCAGGTGCTCGGCGATCACGTGGCGCAGAAAGGTTCACTTGTTGCACCCGACCGGCTGCGCTTCGATTTTTCGCATCCCAAACCCATGGACGAGAACGAGATTGCGCGCGTCGAAGACCTGGCGAACGCCCAGGTGCTGCGCAACTCCGAGGTCACCACGCACATCATGGCAACCGACGAGGCGATGGAGTCGGGAGCCCGGGCGTTGTTCGGCGAGAAGTACGGCGACGAAGTCCGCGTGGTCGCCATGGGTGAGCCCGATCTGCCCGGCGCCAACGCGCTCGGATGGTCGGTCGAGCTCTGCGGCGGCACCCACGTGCGTCGCACCGGCGACATCGGGCTCGTCACCGTCGTCTCCGAGAGCGGGGTCGCCTCCGGCGTGCGTCGCATCGAGGCGCTGACCGGGCAAGGCGCACGCAAACATGCGAACGCAATCATCGGCATTGCCAACGAGGCCGCGCAGGCGTTGCACGGGACCGTTGCCGACGTGCCGGGACGGGTGACGGCGCTGCTCGAGGAGCGCAGGCGGCTGGAGCGCGAACTCGCCGAGACCAAGAAGAAGCTCGCCATGGGCGGCGGCGCCGCCGGCACGGAGTCCAACATTGTCGATCTCAACGGCACGAAATTCCTGCGCCTGATGGTCAACGGCCTCGCCAACACGGAGCTCAAGTCGCTCGCGGACGAGGGCAAGGCCAAGCTCGGATCGGGCGTGGTCGCGGTCGCCAACACGGCGCCCGACGGCAAGGGCGGGCTCGTTGTCGGCGTCACCACCGATCTCACCGACCGGTTCAACGCAGTCGAGCTCGTGCGCAAGGGCGCCGAGGCGCTCGGCGGCAAGGGCGGCGGCGGGCGGCCCGACATGGCGCAGGCCGGCGGCCCCGATGGCAGCAAGGCCGAAGCCGCGCTCGAGGCGATCGCGGCCGCGATCGGGGGATAGTTGCTCCAAGTGTGACGCTCGTCCGGGGTACGCAACCTCTGCCCGGGGACCACGGTGCTGCAAAACGCCTACGGCCTAGACGACGTTCTGGTGTTTCTCGCCGCCGCCGGCGTCGTGGTGCCGTTCCTGCACCGGGCGCGGCTCGGATCCATTCTCGGATTCCTGATCGTCGGCGTGATCATCGGCCCGTTCGGACTGGGCCGGCTGCAACACGATGTCCCCTGGATCATCTGGGTCACGATCGAGAACCCCGAGCAGGTCGCGCCGTTTGCGGATTGGGGCGTGGTGTTTCTGCTGTTCCTGATCGGGCTCGAAGTATCGGTCGGCCGGCTGTGGGACCTGCGCCGCTACGTGTTCGGCGTCGGCGGGGCGCAGATCGTGCTCAGCGCCGTGGCGATTGCGGCGATCACCCACTTCGCCGGCGTGCGGCTTGCGGGCGCCGTCATTCTGGGACTGTGCCTCGCCCAATCCTCAACCGCGATCGTGATGCAGAACCTCGTCGAGCAGGGCCGCGTCGCGACCCCGCTCGGCCATGTGGCGCTCGCGGTCCTGCTGTTTCAGGATTTGATGGTCATCCCGACCTTGTTCGTGACCGGGATGGACCACCACGCGCCGTTCAATTGGGCCGCGCTCGGCCTCTCGCTCGCGCAAGGCGCCGTTGCCATCGCCGGCATCCTGCTGGTGGGACATTTCGTGCTGCGGCCGTTGCTGCATGGCGTGGTCAAGACCGGCAGCCGCGACCTGATCATGGCGATTACGCTCCTGCTCGTGATCGGTGCCGCCGGCGCGACCACGCTCGCCGGATTGTCGAGCGCGTTCGGCGCATTCCTGGCCGGATTGCTGCTCAGCGAGAGCGAATACAAGCATCAGATCGAAATCGATCTCGAGCCGTTCAAGGGACTGCTGCTCGGGCTGTTCTTCATGACGGTCGGCATGATGCTCGACCCGGTGGTGCTTTTCGCACAGGGGTTCGTCATCCTCGCCGGCCTCGTCATCCTGTTCGTCGTCAAGGCGATCGCGCTCTATCTGTCGAGCCGGATCTTCGGAGTTGCGCGCCCGGTCGCGGCGGAACTCTCGCTGCTGCTGTTTCAGGCCGGCGAATTCGCCCTCGTCACGGTCGGGCTCGCACGCGCGGTCGGCGTTCTGACCGAGGCCGTTGCCCATGCGGCGCTCGGCATGATCGTGCTGTCGATGATTGCGACCCCGCTGGTCGGGATCATGGCGCGCCGGCTCGGCGCCTACCTCGATCACGAGGGCCAGATCGGACACGCGGCGAGCCCGGCCAAGGACTATGTCGACCACGTGATCATCAGCGGCTACGGACGCGTCGGCCAGCTGATTGCGCGCATGCTCGAGAGCGAGCACGTGCCCTACATCGCGTTCGACACCAACAGCGAAACCGTGCGCGCGCACCAACATGCGCCCGGCCGCGTGTTCTTCGGCGACGCCGGCCGCGCCGAGATGCTGGAACGGGCCGGCGCCCGGCGCGCGCGCGCTTTCCTGATCACCGTCAACTCCGTCGGCGCCGCCGAACGCGTGACGCGCACCATCCTGAAGATGCGGCCGGATGCGCTGGTGCTCGCGCGCGCTCGCGACGCCGAGCATGCCAAGCGCCTGACCGGGCTCGGCGTGAGCGCCGCGATCCCGGAGACGGTCGAGGCCAGCCTGATGCTCGGCAGCCGCGTGCTCAGCGCGGTCGGCCTGCCCGAAGAGGCGATCATCCGCAGGGTCGAGCTCGTGCGCGAGAGCGAGGCCAGCAAGGTCGGCAAGGCGTAGGATGGGCTGAACGTCATTACGCACGAGTGGCCGTCCTTCGAGACGCGCGCTCTTGCAGAGCGCGCTCCTCAGGACGAGGATCGAGTTTGTGGGCCGCGTCCGCGCCGTGCAACACACGCCGCCCTCATCCTGAGGAGCGTCGCGCAGCGACACGTCTCGAAGGATGGCCACACGCGATGGGCTTCGCTCCGCGCAAGTCACCCACAATCCGCGCTACGCCATCGCCTTGGTGAGGTTGTCGGACACCTGGTCGAGGAACGCGGTGGTGGAGAGCCACTTCTGATCCGCGCTCACCAGGATCGCCAGGTCCTTGGTCATGAAGCCTTGCTCGACGGTGCCGACGGTAACCTTCTCGAGCGTTGCGGCGAACCGCGCGAGCGCCGCGTTATTGTCGAGCTTGGCGCGATGCGCGAGCCCGCGCGTCCACGCAAAGATCGAGGCGACCGAGTTGGTCGAGGTCTGCTCGCCGCGCTGATGCTGGCGGTAGTGGCGCGTCACCGTGCCGTGCGCGGCTTCCGCTTCCACCACCTTGCCGTCCGGCGTCATCAGCACCGAGGTCATGAGACCAAGCGAACCATAGCCTTGCGCGACCGTATCGGACTGCACGTCGCCGTCGTAGTTCTTGCAGGCCCACACGTAGCCGCCCGACCACTTGAGCGCCGCCGCTACCATGTCGTCGATCAGGCGATGCTCGTAGGTGATCTTCTTCTCGGCGAACTTGTCCTTGAACTCCTTGTCGAAGATATCCTGGAAGATGTCCTTGAACCGGCCGTCGTAGACCTTCACGATTGTGTTCTTGGTCGAGAGATAGAGCGGATAGCCGCGGTTGAGCGCGTAGTTCATCGACGCGCGCGCGAAGTCGGTGATCGACTGGTCGAGGTTGTACATCGACATGGCAACGCCGGCGCCAGGGAACGAAAACACCTCGCGCTCGATTTTTTTGCCGTCATCCCCCACGAACGTCAGCATCAGCTTGCCCTTGCCGGGCACCTTGAAATCGGTCGCGCGGTATTGGTCGCCGTAGGCGTGACGGCCGATGATGATCGGCTTGGTCCATCCCGGCACCAGCCGCGGCACGTTCTTACAGATGATCGGCTCGCGGAAGATCACGCCGCCCAGAATGTTGCGGATGGTGCCGTTGGGCGAGCGGTACATCTCCTTGAGGCCGAACTCCTTCACGCGCGCTTCGTCCGGCGTGATCGTCGCGCATTTCACCCCGACCCCGACCCGCTTGATCGCATTGGCGGCGTCCACCGTGATCTGGTCGTTGGTCTCGTCGCGCTTCTGAATGCCGAGGTCGTAGTAGAGCAGCTCGAGGTCGAGATAGGGATGGATCAGCTTGTCCTTGATGTATTGCCAGATGATCCGGGTCATCTCGTCGCCATCGAGTTCAACCACCGGATTGGCGACTTTGATCTTAGCCATGGAAGGACCTTTCGGAGCGCGTATGGGTGAAAAAGACGGGAGACCGGATGCCGGCGGCGTCGCTATAGCACCGGCGAGCGCGCTGAGAAAGCCGATTGGCGGTTGCCGTGGGTGCCCAAAATGAGGGCGCTGTCGTTCGGAAGCCGCGAACCCTATGACGCGAACCGCGCCTCCACCGGCGCACGGATTTCCTCGAGCCGGTCGTACTGATGCAGGATCGCCGGCAGGTGGCCGTCGCGGGTGCGAATGCGCCCGTCGGCGCCCACGAGGTAGCGGGTGGCCGGCTCGATCCCCATGGTGGCGACGAGCACGTTGTTCTCGACGATCACCGCCGGCACCTCGCGGGTGACATGGGCGATCAAGTTATGAAACGCCGTGTCGGCGCCGATCTTGCGCCGGATCGGCAGCGGCACGGCGCGCAGCCGCGCGGTCATGCGCTCGAGATAGGCCACAATCGCCTGCGTGCCGCCGAGCAGCACGCCGCAGCAGCTGATGCGATGCGGCGCGATTGCCTCGACCTCGGCCGGCGCCAGGAACAGCTGCATGTAAAGGATGTTGGTCGGTTCGTTGCCGATGGTCTTTGCGGCACCCTCCAGAAAGAAATGACAGTCCTTGCTCATCATGGCGTTGAACGGATGGGCCTGGAAGGCGACGTCGCGCACGTCGCTGATCAGCACCTCGTCGTAGCGCTCGCCGAACTGCTTGAGGTAGCGGGCGAACAGTTCGAACCGGTAGGCATGGATCGGGCCGTGCAAACGGCGCACGAACCATACGCGCCTCGGCTCGACGCCCTGGGTGCGCAGATAGGCCGCAAGCTTGAAGTCGGTCGGACCGATCAGCATGACGACCGGTCCGGTAAAGCCCGCGAGCCGCAGCGACTCGACGAAGATACGCGCCTCTTCGACGCTCATCCCGACGGCGGCACCAAGGACCAGACGGCGCTCGTCCGATTGCGGCCGATCAACCGGCAAGCGCACCCCCACGATGGCGTGACCGCGCATGCGACATCAACGCCCCGCGCGCGCCTGAGGTTTCGCGCTCAACGTGCGGTTGACGCTGGTTTTTCCCCAAAAGGTGGCCCCGGAAGCGGCACATCATCGATGGTTCACCTATAACACGCGCGCGTATAGAACACGCGCGCCTTGGCGGTCGCCGCTGTGGCGCGGCGCCGCAGATCGGCGGGATCGGCGTTCGTCGAGAGCCATGACGGGGAATTAGGGGTCCGATAAAAGGGCGCTATGCCAGGGGCCGGAACCGACAAGACCAAGAATTGGGTGGAGATGGCCGGGCCGGTCGTGATCCTGGTTGAACCACAGCTCGGCGAGAACATCGGCGCGGCCGCACGGGTGATGGCGAACTTCGGGCTGTCGCGTCTGCGTCTGGTTGCGCCCCGCCAGGCTTGGCCCAATCCGAAAGCCAGCATGATGGCGGCCGGCGCCGACCGGGTGCTCGACGCGGCCGAACTGTTCGACAGCGTCGCAGCCGCGCTCGCAGACTGCGCCTTCGTACTCGCGACCACCGCCCGCGCGCACGATCAGGCCAAGCCCGTGATCGGACCGGAGGCCGCCGCGCGCGAGCTAGCGCCGCGCGTTGCCGCCGGCGAGACCGTCGCCGTCATGTTTGGCCGCGAGCGGATCGGACTTCTCAACGAGGAGGTCGCGCTGGCCGACCGCATCGTCACCTTCCCGATCAATCCAGCATTTGCGTCGCTCAACCTGGCGCAGGCGGTCGCCGTCATGGGCTATGAGTGGTTCAAGCTCGCCGCCAACGGCACGCTGCCGTTTGTGATGCCGCGCAAATCCGGCTCGGCGCCCAAGGAACAGCTCGATGCGTTTTTCGCTGGCGTCGAGCAGGAGCTCGAGCGGGTCGAGTTCTTTCGACCCGCGGAAAAGCGCGAGACGATGCTGATCAACTTGCGCAACATTTTCACCCGCATGCAGCCGACCCAGCAGGACATCCAGACTTTGCACGGCGTCATCACCGCGATCGCGCAGGGCCGCAAAGGTCCGGCGCGCGGCGGCGTCCTCACCGGCGAGGAGGCTGGACGGCTGCGCGCGCTGATTGCCGAGCACGGCGCCGGCCGCGTTCCCTCCGAGCGCGGGCCGGTGCGCGGGCTTGCACGGCTGTTGCGGCGCAATCCGACCGAGGCCGAGCGCACCCTGTGGGAGGCGATGACGCGCGACCGGCGCTTTGCCGGGCTTTCATTCAAGCGGCAGGTGCCGGTCGGATCCCACATTGCCGATCTGGTATCGTTTCCGCTGCGCGCCGTGATCGATATCCTGCCGGCGGAGGAAAGCAGCGAAGCTCGGGACGCGCGGCGTGCAAGGCACGCCTGGCTCACCGAGCGCGACTACCGGGTGGTCGAGGTTAAGGCCTGCGACATCGATGCCGACCCGGCCGCGGTGCTCAATCGATTGGCCGACATCTTCGCGCCTGGACCGGCGGCGCCATGACGGGATGACCTTGATGCTGCGCGACCTGCTGTACGAGGAGAATTCCTTCGGCGTGTTCCTGCTGGTCACCGTCGTGCTCGGCGGCGGCGCCGCCTGGCTCGCCGGGCGGGCGGTGGCGCGCGCCTGGAGCCGCGGCTGGCTGGTGGTGTTCTACGCAATGCTGATCGGCGCCGCGGTGCGGTTCATCCATTTCTCGTTGTTCGATGCGACGTTCCTGTCGCCGCATTATTATGCGGTAGACACCGCAATCGCGCTTGCCTTCGGATTTGCCGGTTTCCGGGTCACGCGCCGGCGCCAGATGGCGCGGCAATACGGTTTCATGCGCCGGACCGGAACCGGATCCCAGGCGTGAATATTGCAGGATCGCAACGTGACATTGGCGCCGATTGGCGCTTGAATCGCATTATTGTAGCGCGGCACGCGCAGCCAGAAGGGACAAGCTCATGAAACGGACGAAGGCGACTGGAATCGCGCTTTGCCTCGCGTTGGGTGCCGGCTTGGCGCTCGCGGGCCAGGCGTCGGCCGAGGTCAAGTTCGGAATCGGCGGACCGCTGACCGGCGGCAGTGCGGCCTTCGGGGCGCAGCTCAAGAACGGCACCGAGCAGGCGATCGCCGACGTCAACGCGGCTGGCGGCATCCTCGGGCAGAAGCTCACGAGCGAGCTCGGCGATGATCGCGCCGACCCGAAGGAAGGCGTCTCGGTCGCCAACAAGTTTGCCGGTGACGGCGTGAGGTTCGTGGTCGGGCACTTCAATTCCGGCGTCACCATTCCGGCGTCGGACGTCTACCAGGAGAACGGGATCCTGGAGATCACGCCCGCCTCTACCAATCCCAAGGTCACCGACCGCGGCCTGTGGAACATCTTCCGCACCTGCGGGCGCGACGATCAGCAGGGCTCGGTCGCCGGCGACTACATTCTCAAGAACTTCAAGGGCAAGAAGATCGCCTTCATCCACGACAAGACGACCTACGGCCAGGGGCTCGCCGATGCGACCCGCGCAACCATCAACAAAGGCGGGATCAAGGAGGTGCTCTACGAGGGCATCAACAAGGACGACAAGGACTTTTCCGCCGTCGTCTCCAAGGTTAAGGCGTCGGGTGCCGACCTGATCTACTGGGGCGGCCTGCACGATACCGGCGGTCTCATTCTGCGGCAGATGCGCGATCAGGGCATCAAGGCGCCGTTCATGGGCGGTGACGGCATCGCGGACGATGAATTCGCCTCGATTGCCGGCCCCGGCGCGGAGGGAACGCTGATGACCTACGGCCCCGACCCGCGCAGGCGGCCGGAAGCGAAAGACATCGTCGCAAAATTCCGTGCCAAGAACTTCGAGCCGCAGGCCTATACGCTCTACAGCTACGCGGCCGTACAGGTGATCAAGCAGGCGGCCGAAGCCGCGAAATCACTCGACCCCAAGAAGGTTGCCGACCAGATGCACTCGGGGATGAAGTTCTCGACCGTGATCGGCGACCTCGCGTTCGACAAGAAGGGCGACGTGACGCGGCTCGACTATGTGGTCTACGTCTGGAAGAAGAACCCGGACGGCAAGATCAC
>Ga0066388_100002547_pt1 | contig 11217 bp, 6 predicted proteins | sample PanSoiMetaGPlot6_FD_64539 | JGI IMG/M metagenome (GOLD analysis project Ga0066388, IMG submission 64539) | Tropical forest soil microbial communities from Panama analyzed to predict greenhouse gas emissions - Panama Soil - Plot 6 (Hybrid Assembly) | ecosystem: Environmental > Terrestrial > Soil... | reverse complement strand
CCTCCGCGTTCTACGGACCGTTCCGGGACGCCGTCGGATCGTCGAAAACGCTTACCGGCGATAAACGCACGTATCAGATGGATCCGGGTAATTCGGACGAAGCGCTGCGCGAGGTTGCACTCGACATCGAGGAAGGCGCCGACATGATCATGGTCAAGCCTGGCTTGCCTTATCTCGATGTGGTCCAGCGCGTGAAGGAGACATTCGGAATGCCCACCTTCGCCTATCAGGTATCGGGCGAATACGCGATGATCATGGCGGCGGCACAAAACAACTGGCTTGATGGCGAGCGTGCCGTCATCGAAAGCCTGACCGCCTTTAAGCGCGCCGGCTGCGACGGCGTGCTCACATATTTCGCCGCGCGTGTTGCGGAAAAACTTAAAGCAGGTTGAGCGAATAAGGGCGCGTTTCCCACCTCGTCACCGCTCGGTGACATATGAATTCAACAGGTTGAAATTTCCATGGGTGAGTTCGCCATTGGCCAGGGCGTGTCGCGTTTTGAGGATCCGCGGCTGATCCGCGGCGGTGGCCGCTACCTGGATGACATCAAGCTCCCCGGCCTGGCGCACGGCGTTGTGCTGCGTTCGCCGCACGCTCACGCCAGAATAAAATCAATAGACGCCAATGCTGCAAAAACAGCACCCGGCGTGCTTGCGGTGCTGACGGCCGCCGACGTGAAAGCGGCGGGTTACGGCGACCTGCCGGTACCTGGCGGGCTCAAGCGCCGCGATGGCTCGCCGATGTACAAGCCGCGCTATCCGATTCTCGCCGAGGACCGCGTGCGCTGGGTCGGTGACTATGTTGCCTTTGTCGTCGCTGAAACGGTGGCGCAGGCACTCGATGCTGCTGAAAAGATCACCGTCGACTATGAGGAACTGCCTTCGGTAACCTCCACCGCTGAGGCGCCGAAGCCGGATGCGCCGCGCGTCTGGGAGGATTGTCCGGACAACATCTGCTTTGTCGAACTGATCGGTGACAAGGCGGCGGTCGATGCGGCTTTTGCGCGGGCGGGCCGCGTGGTCAAACATCGGTTTATTGTCAGTCGCGTGACCGCGGCCACCATGGAGCCGCGCGGCGCGGTCGGCGACTACAACGCCGCCGATGGCCGCTACACGATCTACACGGCAATGCAGCGACCGCATCCGACCCGCACCGAGCTTGCGAAAGTGCTCAAGGTGCCCGAAAGCAGGATACACATCATCACCGGCGATACCGGCGGCAGCTTCGGCATGAAGTCGCCGATATTCAACGAAACACCGCTGGTGCTGCTTGCATCCAAGCTCACGGGCCGGCCGGTAAAATGGATCAGCACGCGCACCGAGGCGTTCCTGAGCGACGCCCAGGCGCGCGACAACGTTACCGAAGCCGAGCTTGCCCTCGACAACGACGGGGTCTTTCTCGCGCTGCGCGTCAAGACCTTCGCCGCCATTGGCGCCTATCTGCAGCACGCGATGCCAGCCTTTATGCTCAATGCCGGCACGCTCGCCGGCGTCTATCGCACGCCGGCGATCCACGTCGATATCACCGCGGTATTTTCCAACACCAATCCGATGCGGCCTTACCGTGGCAATGGCCGGCCGGAAGCGGCATATGTGATCGAGCGTATGGTCGACCTCGCTGCCGCTGAAATGGGCATCGATCCGGCCGAGTTACGACGGCGCAATTACGTGCCGCCCGCCGCGATGCCGTTCAAGACCGGCTTGACCTTCACCTATGACAGCGGCGAGTTCGAAAAGAACATGGACCTCGCGATCGAACTTGCCGACCGCAAGGGCCTGAAGGCGCGCAAGGCGGAGGCCCACAAGCGCGGCAAACTGCTCGGCTTTGGCCTCTCTAACACGATCGAGCGCGCCGGCGCGCCCAGCACTGAGGGCGCCGAAGTCCGCTTCGACCGCTCCGGTACATTGCTGCTGTTCTCCGGTTCGAACTCGCAGGGTCAGGGCCACGAGACGGTCTTCAAGCAACTGGTCTGCGACCGGCTTGGCCTCGACCCCAACGAAGCGCAATACATACAGGGCGACACCGACGAGGTTTTCTACGGCGAAGGTACCGGCGGTTCGCGCTCGGCGACGCTTGCGGGGTCGGCCTTCCACATGGCGACAGAAAAAGTGGTGGCCAAGGCGCGTGCCATCGCTGCGCATATACTCAAGATCGACACCGGCGATCTCAAATTCGACGAGGGAGTATTCTCCACCAGCAAGACCAACCGTACGCTTTCGGTGAAGGAAATTGCTGTCGCTTCGTTCGAGCCCGCGAACCTGCCAAACGGGATCGAGCCTGGACTGTTCGCGACCGCTGTCTATCGGGCGCCGGTCAATAATTATCCGAACGGCTGCCACATCTGCGAGCTGGAAATTGATCGCGAAACCGGCAAGGTCGACATCACCCGCTACAGCGTGGTGGACGATTTCGGCACCGTGCTCAATCCAATGCTGTTGCACGGCCAGGTCCATGGCGGCATCGCTCAAGGTGCGGGCCAGGCGCTGATGGAAGACATCCAGTTTGACGCGGCTGGCCAGTTGGTGACCGCCTCGTTCATGGACTACGCCATGCCGCGCGCGCACGATCTCTGCACTATGGAGGTCGAAAGCAATCCGGTACCGACCAAGACCAATCCTTTGGGCGTCAAGGGCGCGGGCGAAGCCGGATGCGTGGGCGCGCTGCCCGCGATCACCAACGCGCTGGTCGACGCTCTCTCCGAGTTCGGGATCAAACATATCGAGATGCCGGCCACGCCCGAGCGCATCTGGCGGGCGATGCGCGGCTGACGCAGTGAGGTTTCAATCGACCGCTGATCCGATGTTTACAAGACCGATAGACGCTGAATGAATCGAACGCCAGGTTGCTTTTCGGCCGGCTAGACCTCACTCCCCATCGCCGCACCCGGTTCTATCCGGACCGGCTGGTAGCCATCGGCCACGAAGGCCGCGATGATTTCCTCAGCATGAGCAGCATCGCGCGTTTCTATGGTGACGTCGAGCTTGGCGCCTTTGGCCGGCACGTCGAGAAACAGTCGACGGTGGTCAACTTCGAGAATATTGGCGCCGAGCGCGCCAAGACGCGTCGCAATCGTTCCGAGCACGCCGGGTTGATCAGGAATGGTAAGGCGAAAGGAAATAATGCGGTTGTCACGCTCTAGTTCACGCACCATGATGGAGGCGAGAACGCGCGGATCGATGTTGCCGCCAGTAAGCACAAGCCCGACTTTCTTGCCCCTGAATCTTTCAGGCTTCGCCAACAGGGCCGCAAGTCCGGCGGCGCCAGCGCCTTCCGCCATGGTTTTTTGCAGGGTCAGGTAGGCATTGACGGCGCGCTCAAGGTGAGCCTCGTCGACGAGAATGATCTCTGCAGCCAGTTCGCGGATTACAGGCAGAGCGATCTTGCCAACGTTCTTGACGGCGATGCCCTCGGCCAGCGTCGGGCCGCCGATCGGGCGATTTTTGCCGTTTACGGCATTCCAGACCGAGGGATACAGCGCGGCTTCAGCGCCAATGATCTTGACTGCAGGACTTCTTGCACACGCCGCAATCGCATTGCCCGCGATCAGCCCGCCGCCGCCGATGGGGATGACGAGCAAATCCAGCCCGGGCACTTCTTCCAGCATTTCCAGCGCGATCGTGCCCTGCCCCGCGATGATGCGTACATCATCATAAGGGTGCACCAGCACGAGCCCGCGCTCGCTCAGGATTCCTTCGCAGTGCGCCTGTGCTTCCGCCACAGTCTCACCATGCAGCACGACGAACGCGCCATGCGACCGCGTCGCGGCCACTTTGACGAAGGGCGTAGTCACCGGCATAACGATCGTTGCCGGAATGCCCAGGCGTTCGGCATGGTAGGCGACGGCTTGAGCGTGGTTGCCGGCAGACATTGTGATGACGCCCCGCCCGCGCTCGGCCTCGCTTAACGACGCAAGCTTCACCAGCGCGCCGCGGTCCTTGAACGAATTGGTGACCTGAAGATTCTCATATTTGATATAGACATCGGCGCCGGTGAGCGCGGAGAGCTTTGGGGCCGGCAGCATGGGCGTGCGTAGCACAGCGCCGGCGATCACCCGCCGGGCAGCTTCAATATCCGCAATCGTGACGTTCAAGCGCTCGTCTCCTGGCAAGAACCGCACCATGCCGCAAGCTTGCCCAGGCTTCCAGCCATTCGATCGGGATGATGAGCCCCTTGCATCCGCCCGATTTTTTCTCCATCTCGTGAGCGGCGGGCGCGCCGCGCCAATGCGCAAGGCTCCGTAGCATGTCGATCGATATCAAACCCCACGCCTATGATCCGGCGACCCAGCCGGAGCTGTTCGATGGCGTGCTTGCGCGCCGGGTGGTCGCATTTGTTATCGATTTCTTCATTCTTGCGATTCCCGTGGTGCTGGCCGCGATGTTCATTTTCGTGTTCGGGATCGTCACCCTGGGGCTTGGCTTCGCGCTTTACTGGCTTCTGCCGCCGGCGACCGTTATCTGGGCGCTGCTGTATTTCGGTGCGACGCTTGGCGGTCCGAACTCTGCCACCATCGGGATGCGGCTGATGGACCTGGAAATGCGCACTTGGTACGGCGCCCCGGCTTATTTTGTCCTTGGCGCTGTACATGCCATCGCTTTCTGGTTCACAGTGTCCTTCTTCACGCCATTTGTCCTGTTGGTCGCTTTTTTCAACGAGCGGCGACGCCTTCTGCACGACATCCTGCTGGGAACCGTAGTTATCAACAATGCTGGCCGCGCCTCGACGCTGCGGACCCATTAGTGCGCACAGGCTAATAAAGGGCTTTGACGGGAAACGTCCGGCGCGCGATGCTAGTGTCAATCGAGAAACCATCGACACGACGGCCTGATCAGTGACCCAGCATTCGCGCGATACACCGCAATTCTATTTGACGGCGCCATCGCCTTGCCCCTACCTCGAGGGCCAGGAGGAGCGCAAGGTTTTTACGCATCTGGTCGGTGAACGCGCGGGCGAACTCAATGACCTCCTCACCCACGGCGGTTTTCGCCGCAGCCAGTCGATCGCCTATCGGCCGGCCTGCGAAACCTGTCGCGCGTGCATATCGGTGCGGGTCGCTGCAGCGGATTTTGCGCCATCGCGCAACATGCGCCGCATTGCCGAACGCAACGCCGACATTGTCGGTGACATGCGCACGCCGGCGCCAACTTCCGAGCAGTATTCAGTGTTTCGCGCCTATCTCGACGCCCGTCATCGCGACGGCGGCATGGCCGATATGACCGTCCTCGACTACGCCATGATGATTGAAGACAGCCATGTCGACACGCGTCTGATCGAGTACCGCCTGCGCGGACCCGATACCGGCATCAACGGACGCGGCTCGGGACAAATGCTGGCTGTTGCTCTTACGGACGTCCTCAGCGACGGCCTGTCGATGGTCTATTCATTTTTCGATCCCGACGAGGGCGACCGCTCGCTTGGCACGTTCATGATCCTCGATCATATCGATCGCGCCAGCCGTATGGGTCTGCCGTATGTCTATCTCGGCTATTGGGTGCCGGGCTCGCGCAAGATGGATTACAAAGGCCGTTTCATGCCGCAGGAGCGCCTGATGCCGTCAGGCTGGAGCCGGGTGGAAAAATAGACGCCGTTAGCTGTTTCCCACCGCAAAGTCGACCAGCAATTTGATGTTCAAAGCAATGATCACCACAGCCGTGATGGCGGCGAGCGCGGTCACCCACCGTGGCGCGACCAGAGCGCCCATTTTGCGCTGATCGGCAGTAAACATAACAAGCGGAACAATCGCGAATGGCAGTTGCAGGCTCAGGACAACCTGAGAAAAAATGAGCAGCTGCGCCGTTCCCTTCGCCCCGAACCAGATTGTCACGATCGCCGCCGGCACGATGGCGATTGATCGCGTAATCAGCCGGCGCGCCCAGCCCGGTAAGCGGATGTCAATGAACCCTTCCATGACGATCTGACCGGAAAGCGTGGCGGTCACTGTTGAATTCATTCCGCAGCACAAAAGGGCTACGCCGAACAGTGTCGGCGCGATTGCCGAGCCCAGCAGCGGCGCGATAAATGCGTGCGCCTGATCGAGTTCGGCGACATCGATTTTTCCGGCTTTGTGAAATGTGGCCGCTGCGAGGATCAGGATCGAAGCATTGATCAGCAGTGCGAACATCAGGGCGATAGTCGAGTCGAGTGTCGCCAGTTTGATGGCCTCGCGCCGGTCCTCAATGCCTTCTCCGAAACGGCGCGTCTGCACAACGCCCGAATGCAGATAGAGATTGTGCGGCATTACCGTTGCGCCAAGGATGCCGAGCGCGAGATAGAGCATCTCCGGATTCGTGACGATTTCAGTGGTCGGCGCGAACCCGCGGATCACCGAACGCCACTGCGGATCGGCCATGGCAATTTGCACGGCAAAACAAGCGGCGATCACGCCGAGCAACGTGACAACAAATGCCTCGACGTAGCGGAAGCCGAGATTTTGCATCCACAGAACGAGAAATACGTCGAGCGCAGTCAGCACAACGCCGATTTCAAGCGGAATGTGAAACAGCAGATTGAGGCCAATCGCGGTGCCGATCACCTCGGCGAGGTCGGTCGCGCAGATCGCTACTTCCGCCAGCACCCAAAGTGGCCATGACACCGTACGCGGAAATGCATCGCGGCATGCCTGCGCGAGATCGCGACCCGCACCAATGCCGAGTCTCGCGCAAAGCGCCTGAAGCAAAATCGCCATCAGGTTTGAAAGCAGCGCGACCGTCAGCAGCGTGTAGCCAAACCTAGAGCCGCCCGCGAGCGACGTCGCCCAATTGCCTGGGTCCATGTACCCGACTGCAACGAGATAGCCGGGGCCGAGAAATGCTATGAGTCTTTTGCCAAGTGAGCCGGACGGACGGGTGGCGATGGACCCGAATACCTCAGCCAACGGCGGACGGCCGCGCTTCCGCCTCCAGCCGGCCGCTCGGGTTTTTGCACGTTCGTTCGCGGTCGCGTCCATCCGGGAGGCGTAAAGCATCAGATTCTTTCTAACTATACTTACTTGCGAATAATTTGCAATTGCATTTGCAATTGGAACTTTTGGAATTCCGTTGAGTTATCTGGCGCTTGCAACTCACGGCCGTTGAGCCTCGTTTCTCGAAAATATGTCCTTTGATCGCGCTGGCGCTGTGAAATGAAACACACGTCGCGCTGCCCCGGAGCGATGCAGCTGCGATGAACGCAACGAAGAAAATGATCGCCTGCGGGATTTGGCTGCTTGCCATTCCCGCGCTGACGACCGTGCCGGCCTGGGCTGCTGAAGATGGCACCAAAGCGCCGTCCGACGCTATTTTTATCGGCGAGATTGTTGTTCTCATGCTGGTTGGCCGACTGCTTGGTGAGGCTATGCTGCGCCTGCGCCAGCCTGCCGTGATGGGACAACTGATTGCCGGGTTGCTGCTCGGCCCCTCGTTCTTCGGCTTGCTGTTTCCCGACGTCCAGCACGCACTGTTTCCGAAGAATCCCGAACAAAAGGCGATGATCGATGCGATCTCGCAATTCGGTATCTTGCTGTTGCTGCTGCTTACCGGAATGGAAACTGACCTCAAGCTGGTGCGCCAGACCGGACGCGCATCCGTTTTTGCCTCCCTCATGGGCATTATCATCCCGTTCATTTGTGGTGTCGGGCTCGGCGAAATGCTGCCCGACAGCCTTTTGCCCGATCCAGGAAAACGCTTGATCACTTCCCTGTTTCTCGGAACCGCCTTGTCGATTGCATCGGTGAAGATCGTCGCGATGGTCGTTCGCGAAATGAACTTCATGCGCCGCGTTGTCGGTCAGGTCATCCTCGCGTCCGCGATTATTGACGACAGCGTCGGCTGGATCATCGTGTCCATCATTTTCAGCCTGGCTTTGCATGGATCAATCGAACCGGCCTCCCTGGCGCGGAGCGTCATCGGCACAGCGGCATTCATGGTTGCAAGCCTGACGATCGGCCGCCGGTTGGTATCTTTCGCCATCCGCTGGGTAAACGATTATTTCGTCAGCGAATTCGCTGTGATCACTGCCATCCTCATCATCATGGGTCTCATGGCGCTGATCACCTATTTGATCGGTGTACACACAGTGCTCGGCGCTTTCGTTGCCGGCCTGCTGATCGGTGAATCGCCGATCCTCACGCGCCATATCGACGAACAGCTGCGCGGACTGATTACAGCTTTTTTTGCTCCGGTTTTTTTTGGCATCGCCGGCCTGACCGCTGATCTGACGATTCTGGCTGATCCAAAAATTGCGTTGCTGACCGCCGGCCTCGTGATGGTCGCGAGTGTCGGAAAATTCGCCGGGGCATTCGCTGGAGCTGAACTCGGAGGCCTGACGCGACGTGAAGGTTTCGCACTTGCATGCGGAATGAACGCCCGCGGTTCGACTGAGGTGATTATCGCCACGGTCGGTTTGTCGATGGGTGCCCTCAATCAAGATCTTTTCACCATGATTGTCGCGATGGCTGTCGTAACGACTACCGCCATGCCGCCTACGTTGCGATGGGCGCTCGGCCGTATCCCGATGCGCAAGGAGGAAAAGCAGCGGCTCGAGCGCGAACAGCTCGAAGAAAGAGGTTTCGTGCCGAACCTCGAGCGTCTCCTGGTCGCCGCCGACGACAGCGCGAACGGAAACTTTGCCTCGCGAGTCGCAGGTATGCTGGCCGGTAGTGGCGGCATGCCGACGACCGTTTTGCATATCCCCGATCCCCGCAAGATCGAAAATACGATGCCCAATGACGAGGATAAGCCTGGTATAGCTCAGCCCAGGAACGGAGATAAAAAGTCTGAGGACAAGAAAGATAACGGCAAAAAAAGCGACAAGAACGGAAAGAAGGTCGAAAAAGAGGAAAAGAAGGCCGAACAAGTCGGCGAGGCCGTCCAGCAAGCCGCAGCTCAAATCAAGAGCAAGCAGAAAAAAGAAGAAAAATCCGACTCGCCAGTGGAGATAACGACGATCGTCCATGAACAGCCAAGCCCTGCTCTGATCGCTGAAGAAGCGGAAAAAGGCTACGGCATTTTCATTATCGGGCTCGAGGAGACCTCGAAGCAGGGCCGCGAATTTGGCAAAGGGGTCACCAATCTGGCTAAGGGATTCGATGGTCCATTAGTCATTTCAGCCGTGCGGAACGACTTGCTCGAAAAGCCTGACAGCAAGTTGAGTATCCTCGTTCCGGTCAACGGCACTGAACCTTCGCGGCGCGCCGCGGAAGTTGCGATCACGCTCGCGCGAGCAACGAAGGCGCCAATTACCGTGCTTTATGTCGCAGTGCGCACCGCCACGCGACGCGGCGAGCGACGTGGAATTCGTAGTCGCCGTCACGAAGAAGCGATCTTGAAAGATATCGTTTCGATTGCCGATGGTTACAATATGAGCATCCGCACGACAGTCGTGGCCGAGCGGGCCGCCGACGCCGCGATCCTCGGCGAGCTCGAACGCCGCAAACACAATCTCGTAGTCATGGGTGTTGGTCGCCGGCCCGGCGAAAAACTCTTCTTCGGTGACACGGCCGCGGCGCTTCTGGAAAAATCGGAACGCTCGCTGTTGTTCATCGCGAGCTGACGTGTCAGTCGACCTCGCTGCCTTTGCCGTTTCCGCCGCTCGGCAGGCTGCGGAACTTGTTGTTCTTCGGGAATCCCTTCGGCGCAATCCGGCCGGCATCGGAACGATTGCCGCGCCAGTCCTTGAGCTCGCTCATCGATACCGTGAAGCTCCGGCCAGCGGCATCATTCCAGGAGAGGCCATCGTCGGCCTTGAACGTGGTGACGTCTGAAAGCCCTTTCTCCCGGTAACGTTGCAGTCGCACGCCGCGCCCGCGGCCCATCTCCGGCACCTGGTTGAGCGCGAAAATCACCATCTTGCGGTTCTCGCCGATTGCTGCCGCGAGTTCGCCGTCAACGGTTGCCATGGCGCGTGCCTTGTCGGGCGTTTTGAGGTTGAGCACCTGCTTGCCCTTGCGGGTGGTGCCGAGGCATTCATCCTCAGCCACCACGAAGCCATTGCCGCCGTGGCTTGCCACCAGGAATTTGCGGCCGCCATTGTAGGCAAGTGCCGCGACCACATCGGCATCTTCAAGATCGATGAACAGGCGTACCGGTTCGCCGTGCCCCCGCCCGCCCGGAAGCTTCGAGGCTTCGACGGTGTAGAAACGACCATTGCTGCCGAAGATCAGCACCTTGGCGGTGGTTTCGGTCGGGAATGCGAATTTCAGCGCATCGTCGGTCTTGAAGGTCACGCCGGAAAGATCGCTAACGTGACCTCGTAAGGCGCGGATCCATCCTTTGTCCGAGACCACGACGGTGATCGGCTCGCGCACCACCATCGCCTCCTCGATCGCCGCTTCGTCGTGTGCGGGCGCGATGCCGAACGTTGTGCGCCGCTTGCCGATTGCGGTTTTCGCCCCGAACTTTTCCTTGAGCTCCTTGATCTGCCCGCTGATCGTCTTCCATTGCTGTGCGGGCGAGCCGATCAGCGACTTGAGCTTGGTGCGCTCCTCACGCAGGGCCTTGTCCTCGGCCTTGATCTCCATTTCCTCGAGCCTGCGCAAATTGCGCAGCCGCATGTTGAGGATCGCGTCGGCCTGCACGTCGCTGAGCTTGAAGGTCTTCATCAGAACAGGCTTAGGCTCGTCCTCCTTGCGGATGATCTTGATGACCTTATCGAGGTTGAGGTAGGCGACCAGGTAGCCACCGAGCACTTCCAGACGATGTTCGATCTCAGCGAGACGATGTCTGGAGCGGCGCAGCAGAACTTCACGGCGATGGTCGAGCCATTCGCGCAAGGCTTCCGCGAGGCCAAGAACCTGCGGGACGCGGCCTTTCACCAGCACGTTCATATTGAGAGGAATACGGCTTTCAAGCTCGGTCAGCTTGAACAGCGATTCCATCATCAACTCGGGGTCGACCGATCGCGAGCGCGGCTCGATAACCAGCCGGACGTCCTGGGCCGATTCATCGCGCACGTCGGCGACCAGCGGTAATTTTTTCTCGTTGATCAGTTCGGCAAGCTTTTCGACCAGTCGTGACTTCTGCACCAGCCAGGGGATTTCACTGACAACGATTACATAGGTGCCGCGGCCGGTATCTTCCTGCTTCCACCTGGCGCGCACACGGAACGAGCCGCGGCCGGTATTGTAGGCTTCAGCAATCGTCTCCGGCGTATCGACGATGACGCCGCCGGTCGGCAGGTCCGGCCCCTTGACGAACTTGAGCAGCGTCTTGCTGCGCGCCTTTGGATTGTCGATCAGGAACA
>Ga0066388_100002546_pt1 | contig 11218 bp, 13 predicted proteins | sample PanSoiMetaGPlot6_FD_64539 | JGI IMG/M metagenome (GOLD analysis project Ga0066388, IMG submission 64539) | Tropical forest soil microbial communities from Panama analyzed to predict greenhouse gas emissions - Panama Soil - Plot 6 (Hybrid Assembly) | ecosystem: Environmental > Terrestrial >... | reverse complement strand
GCTGACTCGCTAGAGCGATTAAAAAAGTCCGTTGGCGGAAGCTGCTTTTGGTCGCCAACAACCACAATCTGCTTCACGCGGAGCATGCCGCCGAGTGCGTCCTCAGGCTTCATCTGGGATGCCTCGTCGATGATGAGGAGATCGAATTGGAGAGCACCCACACCCACAAACTTTGCCAGCGAGAGCGGCGACATCATGAAGCACGGCTTCAGCGCCTGGATCGATCGACCTGCTCGCCCGAGGAGGGACCTCACGGGCGTGAATCGCCTCTGCTTCGAGAACTCATTTCGAAGTACGGCCATCTCGGTCCAGGTCTTCCTCGGACCGTAGTTCGAGCCTGGCAGGGGCTGCTTCTGCAGAAGTTTCACCTTCACGTGGGTACGGTCGTTTTCGATCTTTCTACGGTCGCGCTCCGCAAACTGCCGGCGACGCGCATCTAATGTCGCTCCCGCATGCTTGGCGAGCCCCGGGGACGAGCAACTGCGCGATGCGCAGCGGTCTGCCAGAACCGCTTCCATTAGGCCGGGTAACCGGTCTGCGTCGAGCTTCATGACATCTGCGCGATCTAGGATCGGGCCGAGACCAGCTTCAACCAGAGTCGTTCTATATCGGCGGATAGCCAGGAAGTCGGACAATTCGTCAGCATGCTGAATGAGCACCTCTACTCTTTTTTCCAGTGCCTTTGGAGCAAGGGCGTCAATACCGGTGATTCCGAATTCGGTCGCCATCTGCGTTATGAGGTTAGCATATCGACCTCGAAGTTCTGCCGCACGTTTAGCAGTCGCACGCAGATAAACGTGCTCTTCGGCATTCGCTGATATGAGTTTCACATATAGCTCGCGCGGAGGATCGGATCGGTTGACGGCGCGGACCCAATTGATGGCGGCGGTCGCTTGAGCTACATCTGCTGATGTCCGTCCCAGGTAGCGTGCGGCTTCCTTGACAGGAGACGCCTCAATCCGTCGCTGCAGGGAATCTCTGTTCGCCGTGAGCTGGGCGATTTCTGCGATATCTCGGATCGGCAAGGCGATGTCCGCCAGGGCGCGTGCCGGATCGACGGCAAGCAGTTTCTGTGTAACACCAATTTCTTCGCGACAATCCGCGATGATTTGCTCGATGGGGCGGTCGTCTAACCGGTTGCGTATTTCCTGTGGGGCGCTGCAAAGCTCGGCGGCCGTCGTTACGTAGGATGCCTCGGGTAGTATACCGTATGACTTTGGTGGCAAATTAACCAGGCGTTCCGCGACCTCTGCTCCATGTGGAAGCGTCCCGATACGAGTGAGGAACAGTTCGCGCAGCTTGATGCCGGCGCCAATTTCGTCAAATGGAGTCGATAATCCCTCCCATGATGCTCCGAGAAGGCCTGCAGCTGCATCATCCACTTCAAAAGCACGGACAGCGCGCACGTGCGTCGCAAGCCAAACTAGATCATCTACCACATCAGGGGATAATCGGAGCCCAAATTGTGCTGCGAGCTCACGGGCCGCTTTGGCCGAGCCTGTCAGGGCAGCAAACGCTTTACCCATCCCGGATTTCCGGAGGGTGGCCGCGGCAACCTCAATATCGTCTGGATCGGGCCACGGTTTTCTGCCGTACACTGCGAGATAGCGGCGCCACTCTGTTTCCTTCGTAGCGATTATCGACCAACGTTCCTTGAGGGCCCAGAAATCAGAGGGCTTGACGTCCCGGTGTGCGTTCACCCAGGCTCGATGCTCTGGCATCACTTTGGCACCGGCCTGAACCGATACGGCGAGGGGATAAAGCGCACCGGCAGGCAGGTAGTGATCAAGCTCAAAAATTCGAAGTATCGGAAGAAAGCGCTCAATCAGGTCGATGATTGTCTTGTTGCGTTGGATGGATGCGCTTGCAATTTCGTAGACCTCGGCAGGGGTCTTCTCCGCCCCCTCCAAGGGAAGTCCAGCACGCATCAGCGCAGGCGCAATAGCAAGTTTAGCCGGGTTTACATGTGATAGATCGGCTCGCTCCGCGAGGTCGCGCATTAGGGTATGCAACTCGGCCATCCACCTAAGTGCCTTATCCAACTCGTCGAGGTCGAGCGCGGCAACTTGTGGCACAAGCTCAGGCGCAGCGAGTTCCGGGAGCGCTTGGTCCACCTCCACTAATCGCGTTAAGTCCTTGACAGTGGAGACTCCAAAGCCAGCTGTATTCTCCAGAAATGCAGCGACTTCCGCGCTCAAATCCTGAACATCTTTGAGCGTCTCGATGAGGCGCGAGGCTTGGTAGCCGGCGATGTCACCCGGGCTAGTTTTTGCCCAGGGCGAATCAGCAGGATGCCCATAGGATTTGGTGAAACTCACACTAGCATCCGCGAAAATTGCCAGATTGCTCTCAACGATTGCGCGCTGACGCGGATCTGTGAGGAGCTCGTTGCTCAATGTTGCGGACTTGAATGCGTCGATAATGTCTGCGTTAACACTCCGTCCGCGCAAAGCTTTCCAGATCAGGTGAAACGGCGTCATGCCATCGGGCTGTTCGGCATGAAGGGCATTAAGATAAGCTTTAATCTCCTTCCGGCTCTCGTACCAGGCAATATCGGAAGGTTGGTTTGCCGTCCTCACGCCGGTCGACCTGATCTCGGATCGCTGCTTCAAGCTTTCGATGACCAGCTTTGGGGAGGACTTGTCTGAGTGAAGTTCAAGGCAGAAATCACCGAGGCCTGCACGGGTGAGCCGACGTTTCACTACTTCGAGCGCTGCCAGTTTTTCGGCAAGAAAGAGCACCGTCTTGTCGGCAGCGATTGCATTCGCAATGATGTTCGTGATCGTCTGGGACTTGCCGGTGCCCGGTGCTCCCTGGATCACAAGGTTCTTTCCCTGCATCACGTCGATGAGCGCGCTATGCTGGGATGCATCGGCATCCTGGATCAGTAGAGGCGCAATATTCTCAATTTCTGGCTCATCGATCGAGTAGTCATCTCGGATGGAGGGCAAAAATCCGCTGTCTCCTGTACTCTCCACACCGCGCAAGATCGATGACACGAGAACTTGCTCGGCCGGATGCACAGTCCAGTTCTCTGGGTTCAGATCCGCGTACATGGCAAATCGCCCAAAGGCGAAATGTCCAAGGACTAGCCAGCGATGGACTTGCCAGCGTGCTAGACCTTGGATTGCTGCACACACGCGCTCCAGGTAACCCTCAACCGAGGCGGCCTTTTCATCATCACCAGTTTCGAAATCAGGCAGCTCGCGGTTGAAATTTGTTTGGAGAAGTTTCTGTAGGCTAAGGTTAATTTCAGCAGCTGCCTCACGAGCTGAGAGGTAGAAGACTTTGCGGCCCCGGACCTTATCGTCTTCGAGATTAACGGGGAGCAGGAGTAGTGGCGCGAACGCCTTGGTGTCGGAGTCGTCAGACTCGTACCATTCAAGGAAGCCGAACGCGAGGTAGAGCGTCGAAAGTCCCATCTCCTGCTCGGCGAGACGCGCATCAGCGGATATCTTCTCCGCGACCCTTTCAAGTTCATCCGGGAACTTAAGCGTCTGTAGTGCTTCGTCGGTGTGGGATGGTTTCGAAGTCTTGGTCTGAAGCTCCGGATTCGGATCTATGCCAAAAGATCGGGCGTGCTCCGTTCGATTGATCTCAACCTTTTTTGGCCTGGGCGGCAGATCGAGCTGAGCCCGAATTTTATCACGTAGCTCACGTTCCAATCTACTGAGTGCAATCTCATCATCGCGCCCTTGGTTCCCGGAGACTTCGAGCTTCATGAGGTACTCGATGTCTGAAACCTTGGCCTGCTCTAAAGCGGCGATGAAATCCTCGGTCCTCTCCTCGGGGGGTATATCGTCCGGCTCGTCGAGTGGAAGAATGCGAAGGGACACTTCCTCGTCGACGAGCTTGTTATAGACCTGCTCTAGCACCTCATCGATGATCTGAAGGTGGCGCTTAGAGCGGGCACCCAGACTGTAATTCAACATCCGGTTCTTCTTCGACAAATCGAGAAGTTTAAGCCGGAGCTTCTCGTACAGATTCGAGAGTCGCTTCGCTTCAGTTGAGTCGAGCATGGAGAAAGCTTTTGTCCCCCTTAGCCGGCCTTAGGATGACAGCGAGATCACCACGATCTCCCAACCCTTGGCATGAGGGGCCGTCCGAGACAATGTTTTATCAAAACTATATTTTATCATATGATGACACATTCTTCTCTCCCACACCTTAGGGCCCCGTACCCCTTAGTCGCTTTGACCCCCTCCTGAGATTTGTTCATTCACGCCAGAGATTTGTTCGTTGAGGCCAATCCCTTGAGGCCAATCCCTTGAGGCCAATCCCTTGAGGCCAAGCAAGGCCACGACGGCTCGACCAAGAGGAGGTGGTAGGAAGGTCCCACCAAAATATCGTAGCCCATTAGGCGAGACCTGGGCTGATCGCGGAGAGAGGTTTAGATAAGGGGCAATTTTCCCGGTTGCTGCGCACGCGCCGCCAGCGGCCACGCTGCCGCCGCGCCGCCGGGCAGCGTGATGAAGTCGCGCCGTCATTCGGTCAGCCTCGTCAATGCGGATCCTATTGCTCCAGTCATTTTGCGACGACGTGAGCCACGGGCGACCGGGCCGCCCAGCGCAGTTTCAGGACGCCAGTAACCGCTAAGCCGATGATGATGAGAGCGCAGACGAACATACACATCGCGATCAATCGGCGTGTGCGGGAGAGGCCGGTTCGCTCATTCTGGCAGAGCAGCCTAGCAGGAGGAGTTCAGGTGCGCTACTGCACCTCGAATTTTACGCCGCCGAACCGCTCCATCAGATCGAAGACCTCGCCGTCGACCTCGACCGCATAGACCGCGGCGCCGCGTTTCTGCCGCGCGCGCCAGGCCTGGGTGTCGGCGACGCGCCGGTGTCGCTGGGCGGCCGTCTTGGCCATGTCATGCCGCCCGCGCCGGATCTAACTGGCCAAAGATTCGGCTCTCCAGGATTTTGAACCTGGTCCCTGAAACCAGCGCACCGTAGAGATTGTGCTCGCCCTGGAGCTCACTGATCTTATGTTCGTGTTCCTCGCCCCAATCGCTCGACGTGTTGTCCCATGCGTCGAACGCCTTGGCCGCCGCTCGGTAGCGGCGCTCGTAGGAGGTCAGGAAGCGTTCCAGCGTTGCCTTTGATGCGTCGACCGCGATCACGTCGAGGCAGCAATTGTCGTCCGAGCCGTCCTCGGCGGTAGCTTCGAGAGGGTAGATCTGCAGCAGAACAAACATGGTTGATTGACCTATGCGCGATCGAGAACGACAGGCGTGGACCGAGTATGTGCGCCGGCGGGAAGAGCGCAAGGACAAAACGCCGAGGAAGCCGCGCGCCGGAAAACGGCCGCGGCCGTCGCAGGCCGAGCTCGATGCCGTGCTTGACGACCTGACCTCAGCGAGGGGAAGTTTCGAGCCGTTGAAGTGAGCCGCCCTTGCAGTGCGTTGCATTTCAGGGTAGGACATAAACGGCCCCTATCCTTTACAGGACGGGCGCGACAGCGTGGCCGCAGACCCTAACTGTCGCTGAGGATAACGGTCCGCACGTGCGCAATGCGCCGTGCGGGCCTTTTTTTATTGCTCTGCTGAGAGAAACGGTAACCGCGTAGATGCGTACGATCGAAAAAGCCGACATCGCCAGCCTGGAACCGTTGCTGTGCAGCGTGCAGGCTGGCACCGCCATCATCGGCCGCAGCGAGCGCTTCATCGTCGACGCGCTCGCCAAGGGCAAAATCAAGGGGGTCAAAAGCGACCGCAGAACTTTGTTGGTTGTGCAAAGCCTCAAAGACTACGTCGACGACTTGATCAAAAACCATCCAGCCAAGGGCACCATCAATCCGTCGCCACGTCGCCGTACACCCCGATCCTAAAGAGGCCGAAGGGCGCCGCTGCTGACGGCGCCCCTGGCTTAACCTCAACCATGTGCTTGCAGGCACGGCATGGCCAAGGTTTCAACTAAGTTACCGCACAAGCGCCCGCGCTGTCTCGGGTCCCGCTGTGCCCCGCTTGTGCCTCGGTTGTGCCCCGCCCAATCGTTGATTTCGTTCAGGTGTGCCCCGCTGTGCCCGTTTTCGGGGAGGCGTCCATGATCTGGCCGCCCGACGCGCTTTGGCCGCGCCTAGCTGCCTTGTGGCGCACCTATGGTTCGCCTAGCGCCAGTGCCAAGGAGCGCGCCAAGGCCCTTGAGCACCTGAAGCAGCTGCAGGCGGACTTTGATCTGAGCGATGTTCAGATAGCCTACATCGCCGAGTACAGCGCCCTCGATCCTAGCTCGCGCATCATCAAGCGCGAGCGAGCAGAAAACGCGTTTGAAGTCGTGCTCGGCGTCCTTGACGAGGCCGGGGTCGTCTTGCCGTTCGAGTATGCCGTCGTTGTTACGGCGTGGGTTTTACACACCTATGTCTTTAGCCTGTTCATCCACACACCACGGTTGCTGATCTATTCCCGCGAGCCTGGGTGCGGGAAGACGGTTCTTCTGGTCTGTATCGAGGCACTGGCGAACAACCCATTGCGCATCAGCGCTACGACGCCGGCCGTGATTTATCATCGGCTGGAGACGCATCCTCGGACGACCTTTTTGCTCGATGAGGTTGAGCATTCAACGTTGTGGAAGCGCAATGATCAGCTAGTCTCGATCGTTGATGAGGGCCACCGGCAGGGCGGGGGCGTTCCTCGCGTCATCAATCATGAGCTCGTTCTCTATCCGGCTTTCGCGCCGCTTGCCTTAGCCACCGTCATCGGTCCCGGCTGTAAGGAAAAATTTCCGCTGCAGATCGCGAGCCGGTCGATCGCTCTCCAATTGGTGAAGAGCTTCGAAGGACGAGACGACATTTTCCCGGATGATCCGCGGTTCGCTTCCGCCCGCACCGTCATCTCCAGGTGGGCCGAGACATTTCAGCGTCCGAAGACAATCAGCTTGCCGAAAGAACTGCGCGGTCGCTGCGGCGATAACTGGCGCGTGCTGACCGCAATCGGCGACGCGCTCGGCTATGGCGCGACGCTTCGTGCCGCCGCGATTGCGGTTGAGGGGGCAAGCTTCGACCCGGAAATCAGGCTCTACGAAGATACTTACATCGTGTTCGAGCAGCTGCAGGTCGATCGTCTTTGGACAGGCGAACTCGTGCAAGCGCTAAGTGAAATGGAGCACGGGCTTTGGGCCTCACTGACAAACGACGCTCTGTACGCTTGGTTTTATCGAAAGGGGATTGATTACAGAACGGTTTGGAAAATCGGCGCTGACGGGAAACGCCGATCCAACAAGGGTTTTCATCGTTGGCAATTCGAGCCGGTATGGCGCGATCTGCTCGGGCACGCGGAGGCACAGTCCAGCAAAATCATACGTTTGCCGAGGCACAAACGGGACACAGGAGAGGCACACGATGGGTAATCTGCCGATATCGCATTCTCAACAGGTCATCGAGTTTCTCGCCAAGAAAACAGCGCGCGGGCGGATCGCGTTCATCATCGATGCGACCGGCAGTCGTGAGCGTGGTTGGGACCTCGCTGCTCAATTGCAGGGGGAAATGCTTAGCGAGGCGGCCAAGCTTGGCGGCCTGGTAATGCAAGTCACTTATTTTCGCGGCGTCGATGAAGTCAGAAGCTCAAACTGGACCGATGACGCCCGTGAGCTCCAGCATTTCATGGGGCGCGTCCGTTGTGACCACGGGCATACGAAATATGCTCGCGCGCTTGCTCATGTGCGTGGGGAGCATCGGCAGCAGGCTATCAGTGCGGTCGTTCTCATTGGCGACATGCTGGAGGAAGCGCCGCAGACGCTCTACGACAGCGTCGCCGGCCTCGGCGTGCCATGCTTCTGCTTTCAGGAAGGCAGCGACCCCCAATTGCGCGAGGGCTTCAAGGAATTATGGGAAGCCTTCCGGGAAGTGGCGCGTCTGACCAAGGGCGCTTACTGCGCCTTTGACGCCGGTTCCATTGCTCAGCTGCGCGAGCTTCTGCGTGCCGTCGCCGCGTTTGCCGTTGGTGGCCTGACGGCGCTGAGCGATTTACGAAGTGAAGCTGCGCGCAAGCTGCTCGGGCAGATGAAAAAGTGAGGAGCGCAATGGATAACAACGAAATAACCGAGGCACTGAGAGAGAGTAAACAGCTTGCCCGCGAGTGCGTCGATAAAGGCCTGCTGCGAGAAGCAATCGCAGCGATGTTCAATCTCTTGGTACTAGTTGGGATGAGCATGGACGATTGCGAGCAGCAGACAGATCGCGTCTTCGACCGCATAGGCAACGACCCTGAAAAGGTGCGCCGGTACGTCGAAAGCTGGGAAATTGAGGGCTACCACTGATGACACGCCTTGCCGCGGAACAACTCAAATGAGCGATCGCGATCTTCTGGCAATCGGCTTCAGCCAGGGCAACGATGGTGTGCTCGTCGCGCCGGAGAACAGCCGCGTGCGGCTCGAACCGGCAGGCGCCGCTTTCTACCGCCTGTATGTCAGTATCGGTAACGGTAACGCGGTGACAGCGGTATTGAGCAAATCCGCAATCAAGCTCACGCGAGAGAAGCCATGAGCGACGACGATCTCGCTGACCGACAATTCGAGGCGCATATCCGCTGCCTTTATGTCCTGCGTGAACTCAATTTGGTTGACGCGCCGAGCACCAGTCTTGTCGTTGCAGCGCTTACTGCAACCATGTTGTTGCGCGTCCCGCCCGAACATCGCCGACAGGTCAGGCGGCAACTTGATCGTCAGGTCGCACACTTTCTAAGCGGACCTATCGCCGGTGTTATCCCTGATCATGATGCGTGAGGACGAAGCCGTGAGCGACATTCCGCTCGACAAAAACGGGTGCCCCGATCTGCAGGCGCTCGTCGAGCGTGCGGGACGACGTTACGCGGCGTCCATCGGTGAGACGTACATCGAAGATCCGTTCCGGCGGATGAACGAAGCGCCCCATCAAGGGGGTTACCCGCACATCACCGACGAAGAGTGGGCCGAATACGATCGCGCAATGACCATGTGGCAAGCAACGGGAAGGTCGTCGCGATGATCTTACCAGCGCAGGAAATTCGCCGTAGGTGCGCGTCGGGCGCACCCATGATCTGGCCGTTCGTGGAGCGCGACGTGGTCCGCGGCATGTCGTTCGGGCTGTCGGCCGCGTCGTACGATGTTCGCATCGCGGAGAGCGTGACTATCCATCCGGGCGAGTTCGTTCTCGCGTCAACGGTGGAGCGGTTCTGCATACCGAATGACGTTCTCATTGTCGCGCACGACAAATCATCGTGGGCGCGGCGCGGGCTGGCGGTGCAGAACACGATCTTTGATCCGGGCTGGCGCGGCTACGCCACGCTCGAGCTCACCAATCACGGTAGGTCGTCGTTGAGCATCTTGGCCGGTGATCCTATCGCGCAGGTCGTGTGTCAGCTGCTGACGGAGCCGACGGCGCAGCCGTACGCGGGAAAATACCAGGACCAGGAAGCCGGTCCGCAGCGCGCGCGTGATGACGGTCCGCGATGACTGACCGATTAATACCTCCCATGCGCACGTACCATGAACCTTCTGTTGGCCTGCGCTCCGACTGGCGCACGCCGCCGGAATATTTCGAGAAGCTCGGGCTCGTCTTCGATGTGGACGTTGCTTCTCCCGGTCTTGATAAGTGTTGGGTGCCGGCGAAACGGTGCTTCACCATCGAAGATGACGGCCTACGCCAGCCGTGGCCGCCCGGATCGCTGATTTTCATGAACCCACCTTTCGGCGGTCGCAACGCCCACGTTCCCTGGTTGGTTAAGTTTCTCGACCACGCCAACGGCGTCGCCATTGTTCGCGCTTACACGTCGAGCGGCTGGTTTCATCAACACGTAGTACCGCGGGCCGAGCTCCTATGCTTCCCGCGCGGCAAGACGCAATTCATCCGCCCGGACGGATCCATTGGTAAGGAGCCGGGCCACGGCGCCGTGCTCATTGGCATGGGCGAGGTAGCGACCACCGCGCTTCTCCGTTCGGGTCTTGGGTTCTGCGCGCGGATCCATCGTGAGGCGGACGCCGCCAAGATCGAGGCAATGGTCTCCGTGCTCGAAGACAAGCTGCCCGAGCTCGTGACGATTGCTTTCACCCGGTGCAAGGCTGAATTGCACCTGATCGTGCCGGGGCTCACGGATGATGAGTGGGAAAGGCTCGTGCGCGAAGAAAACCAACGACGTGTGAGGGCGAAGCCGTGAGCGACGAAGACAAAATGCGCGTCGTGAAATGCCTGGACCATGGCTTCGTGAGGTTGGTGGATTGGATGGGCTCCGATGTCAGTATCGTGCGCGCTGCCCGCGTTAGCTACGATGCGGCATGGCGCGCTGGTGAAGACACCAAAAGCGACACTCGGCTGATCAACTACTTGTGGCGCAACGCTCACACCAGCCCGTTCGAAGCGGTCACCTTCACCTTCGAAGTCAAGGCACCGATCTTCGTGTTTCGGCAGTGGCATCGCCATCGCACCCAGTCCTATAACGAACTGAGCGGACGCTACCGCGAGCTAGCGGAAGAATTCTACCTGCCGGAGCCGGAGAAGGTCGGCCTCCTGTCGGAGAACAACAAGCAGGCGCGCGACTTGGACAGCGATCCGGGTGGTCGGCTTCGCGCTCTACGGGGCGTCCAAATCGCTGAAATAGATGGTCATTGCCAGCGCGCGTTCGCCTTCTACCACGAACTGCTGCGGGTCGGCTGGCCGCGGGAACTCGCGCGCATGGTGCTGCCGCTCAACACCTACTCGCATATGTTCAGTACCATAAATCTGCTGAACCTGTTCCGGTTCTTGACGCTGCGGTTGCATCCGCACGCCCAGTACGAAATCGCGATCTACGCCAAGGCGATGCTGGACCTGATCCGGCCGGTGGTGCCGGTGGCGGCGGCGGCATGGGACAAATATCGCCCGGAAGCGCGCACGGGCAGCCGTACATGAGGGTGTCGCTTGCAGATGTCCCTTGGCTGTCTCTTGGGAGGTTTCCAAGAGACGTGTCAATGCGAGAAGCGCCCCACCCTATCGCTCTTGCGCACGGCGTTGGATGCGCAGTTCTATCGATCGCAGGCCGATAACTATAACGATCAGCGGAACAATCTGGATCACGCCCAGCGCTGCGACCGCGCCGTAGCTGCCGCCTTCTTCCCACATGGTCAGACTGATGGTTCCGAGCACATGAGTGCCGGGACCGACGAGGAAGATCGACGCGCCGAGCTCGCGCACCGCCAACACGAAAACGTAAATCCAGCCTGCCAGCAGCACCGGCGCCAGAAGCGGCAGCATGATGCGCAAGAAGATC
>Ga0066388_100002545_pt1 | contig 11219 bp, 11 predicted proteins | sample PanSoiMetaGPlot6_FD_64539 | JGI IMG/M metagenome (GOLD analysis project Ga0066388, IMG submission 64539) | Tropical forest soil microbial communities from Panama analyzed to predict greenhouse gas emissions - Panama Soil - Plot 6 (Hybrid Assembly) | ecosystem: Environmental > Terrestrial >... | reverse complement strand
TTGCGACCTGGACCCCAGGAGGCGAGCGCTCCCAGGCAGATCAGCACCAGGCAGATGAATACGAGGCTGAGACCGGGGATATTCCGGCCAACTATCGCCGCCGTTGCCGGGCCCAGGTACGAATCCGCCAGGTTGACGGCGAAGCGCACGGCCAGGATGGTGACGGCCACGGGCAGCGCAAAGAGCATGCCCTTGACGAACAGGTGGCGGACGTTGAATCGGCTCGCCTCTTGAGAGGACTGCATTACAGGTCTTCTTTCGTGGTCGGTGGAAGTCGATCCCTTCGCAGGGGGCCGGCGGGCTCATTCCGACGTTCGAGCCCGCAGGCGCTATTTCAGGTTTTCTTTCTGCGCCAGTAGGCCAGCGCTGTGCCTATTACGCTGCAGGCGGCGCCAATCATCGCGCTCACAAGGGCACTGCCGCCGCCGACGTTTGTCGACAGCCTGCTCCCGATGAACGCGCCCATGCCAACAGCGGAGATCCACATCACTGTGCGGAACCCGCTGCTGGCGATGTAGCCCATGTCGCCACCGATGGTGTAGCCGAACAGAAGGCAGATGGCAACAATGATGCTGATTGAGAGCATGATGTGGCCTCGGATTACCTGTTGGTCAGTGCGTGCCTGTAGGAAAGACCAGGCGCTTACTTGCCGTACAGAGGGCTGCGCCGAATCGGCTCGCCGTCGAGGTTCTCCTTGCCCTCTAGCACGTCTTCGGCGTGCTTGATCAGGTCGGCGGCGCTGGCAGCCAGCCTGCGCGCCAGGGCGCTGCGGGCGGTCATCGTGTCCTCGGCGGTCATGCCGGCCCCGCGCATGTCGGCGCAGTCGGCCGAGAGCTCGGTGAAGTCCTGGTCGGAGATCGGCTCGGCGAGCGTCTCCTTGCGCCTGCCGACTGCCTCGGCGGCGCGCTCGAGGATGGCGAGAGCGTTGATGCAGATCTCGACCGCGTACAGCATGGTCGACCCGTCGCAATCGGTGGGCCAGTCCCTGTAGCTTTCGGCGTTGGTGATGATCCGCTCGCCGCGCTGCATATGCTGCGCGAGCTGGTCGCGGATCTGTTCGAAACTTTCGCGGGTTGGAGTCATGGCGTTTTCCTTAGCTTCTTGAGGGCGTTGGACTAAGAAAGCGCGAGAAAGCAGGGGCTTGTAGTTGCCACCAGGCGCAGGGGGCGGGCCTGACCCGACACCCCCGCGCCTTGCTTGTGTGTCAGGGCGCCTCGTCGGACGGCCTGGGGAACAGCGCCATCAGCGAGCTCTTCAGGCGCTTGCCCACCGGCAGGTTCGACAGGATCTTGCGCCAGTCGACGGCCGGGTTGGGCTTGCCCCAGATGTCCACCGGCGGTTCACCGAAGAACCGCTGGTAGTCCTCCAGGGTGCGCTCGTAGATGGCGGCGAACTTCTCCTGGTCTTCGTCGCTGCCGTTGCCGGGATGGTGGTGGATCGGCTCCTTGAAGATCCGAACGCAGAGCAGCTCCCAGTAGGAATACGAGTAGATCAGGTGCAGGTGCCAGGCCTCGTCGACGATCGTCGAGGGCGTCACCATGTGACCGGCAGCCTTGAGGAGGAACAGGAACTTCCGGTACTCCTCGATGACGCGCAGGGCGAACTCGTGCGTCCACTTCTGACGCTTGGCCAGGCGCAGCGAGAAGGGGTAGGGCGCTCCGGGGTCGTCGAATACGAAGCCCTGGAGCTGTCGCCAGACCTCCTGGTGCTCGGCGGAAATGGCGGGCGTGACCGTTGCTTCTTGTGAAGACATATGGCTGTACCTCCGTTTGCAGGATGACGTAACCAGTGTCTCTAGCAGCCGCCACCGCCGCCGCAGCCGCCGCCGCAGCCGCCGCCGCCACCACCGCCACCACAGCTACTGCCGCTGCTGCTGCCGCCGCCACCACCGCCACCACAGCTACTGCCGCTGCTGCTGCCGCCGCAACTGGCGATGAACCAGCCGCCGCCGCTGCTGCCGCCTCCACTGCCGGAAGCCCGCGCCAGCAGGACGATGATGAGCACAACGATGATGATGCCGATCACGATCCACACCCACACCGGCCAGCCGAACAGCCAGGGCGTCGACACGCCCGAGCCGGTGCTCGGGGCGCCGCCCTGCTTTGCTTGCGCGACCTCGTTGTTGATGTTGTCGATGATCGCCAGCAGCCCGGTTTGCGGGTCGGTGCGCATGTACTGCTTCGCCGGTGGCATCACCGGACCACTGCTGCTGCTGAAGTGGCTGCGATCGAGACCGAGCCCGTGCAAATAGCTGCCCGAGCGCACGGCGATCGAGCCGGCGTTGCCGTCCTTCTCGCGGATGTACAGCAGGATGAGGATGCGGTCCTCGCTGAAGCCGCTCTGGTACCGCCAGCGGTCCCAGAGCCTGCCGTGCAGCATGTTGGGCGCCCAGTCATTGCGGCCGCCGCTGGCGAGCTCGTCGCCCTGCTCGGAGACGACGACGTAGACGTTCAGCCCGTTGACGGCGCCCTTATCGTCGACGAGACGAGCGAAGTCGCTGCCGAGGTGGACGCGGTCCTGTATCTTCTGGTCGACGTAGACGTGGGTGTTCGGATTGAAGTCCGGCAGCCAGGTGTCGGCCGCCTGCGCCGGACTGGCGCCGAAGAGGCTGGTGAAAACGAGGGCGAGAACGATCAAGGCACATCGCATAGATTTTTCCTCCGGCACGCCAAGCCACATCATGCCCGGAACCCCTGTTCTCGAGCATGTGTGGCTGAGCGCGCACGATTTGGCCGCGGTGCGGCAACACGGTTGGCGCTCTAGCGAGCGCTAGACAACTTGCCGAATCGAGATCCCTCGCGACCGACCGCTCGGGATGACGCCTGGTAGCAGCCACTGCGGCTGCTACCAGGCTGGACGTGACTAGCCGAGCAGGCCGCGAGCGAAGAGCGCCTCGCGCAGGCCCCTGGCGTCGCCGATCTTCACGATCGAAACCAGGCTGCGGTCGATCGACTCGAGCACGCCCTTGCAGGTGGCGACGGCAGCGTCGGCCGCAGCCGCGTTCTTCTTGCGCAGCTCGGCGGCGGTGTCGGAGAAGTCGCCGCTGTTGAACGCCTTCACGAAGGCGTCGGCCTCACGCAGCGAGCCTTCGACGACGATGACCGGGATGCTGCGCTTGAGCGCCTGGTAGATCTCGTCGCGGGTGACGTCGCCGCCGTTCATGGCCACGATCGCCACCTTGAAGCCGACGTTCTGCCAGCCCTCCATCAGCGTCAGGTAGACCTCGAGGTCGCCGTCCCAGTTGAGCACCTCGCCCGGGTTCTTCTGGACGACCAGGTTGCCGTGCTGGCGATGGTCCATCTTGCCGCCGTAGTTGTCGACGATCACCGAGCCGTTGCCCGGGTCGAGCGACATGTCGGCGGTGCGGGGCGTGGTCGAGATGGCGATGCAGGGGTATGCCTCGGCCAGGTAGCCGGGGACGTTGGTGATCATCAGCCCCTTGAGGTCGCCCTTCTCGTCGAAGTTGGCAGTGCCGCCGCTGAAGACGGTTCCGTTGAACTCGTGCGTGGTGGCGCCGCTCTCGTCGACGAGGCGGAAGGCGTCCACGAAGTAGTCCTTGAGAGCGGCCTGCAGCTCGGGACTGATGCCCTTGCAGCCGCCGGCCAGGCGAACGACGCGCCGGCTGACACCATCCGTGGTGACGAGGTTGGTGAAGGCCAAGGGCACCTGCTGTCCTTCGGAGACGACGAAGAACCAGGCGCCGCGCTTACGGGGGAGTTTGGTCGTGTGTGACATGTGATATCTCTGTTGTTGCCCGTTACCGGGCGAAGTTGGGCATGGCGAGAGCACGCCCGCCCGACCCTGATGGTTGGGCGGAGGGTTGTAGACCGCTGCCGGCTAGCCGGCAGCGCAGCGAGGAAGTTGCAGCCCGGACTCGCCAGGCAGCTTGATTGCTCCGAGTTCGCGAAGCTTTTCGCGGATCTGCTCGACATCGTTTGCGACCACGTGCACGGTCGGGTGTTCCTTGAGGAATTCCGTGTCGGCCGCGTACTTGTCCGCGATGCGGCCGCTGCCGTTGATGATCAGCACCTTCCAGCCGTCCGGGTCCTGCTTGCCGAGCGCCGCCCAGGTCTTGAGCTCCATCTCGGTCACTCCGCCGCCGTTGTAGACGAGCAGCAAGTTCTGCCAGTTGAGCTTGCGCAGCTCACCGCAGATGCGAGCACACTCCTTGAACTCGTCTTCGTACGATGCCTTGGCATCGGACGTCGGCTGCAGAAGAACGGTTGAGTGCTGGCCGGGGTGGATGACGGTGAACCAGCCTTTGCCCGGGTCCTCAGAGAGAACCACGCCGTACTGCGTGTACTTGAGCGTGCCGATCTTGGCGATCACGCCCAGAAACACAGCTTGCTGGCAACGGTCTTGGATCTTTGGAAACACCTCGGTGATGCCGGGTACGATGATCGTCGGGTCGAAGCTATTGAGCATGCGGGTTCCGCCGAAGAGGCCGAACCCTGTGAAACGGGGCAGGATGCGCCCGTCCTCGCAGTGCCCGCTGAGGGCGTCTTCGAGGTTTTTCAGTCCAACAGCATCGTGGGCTTCCATCAGCCCGCAACCGCCGGTGATGCGCAGGACGAAGTGGCGCACGTCTCTCGCGAAGTTCATCGCGAATAGAGACGACTGCTCCTTCCCCGTCTGAATAAACAGAGAGGGAGCGTTTTCGATGACGGACTTCTTGATCATGCTCCCCTCCTTTCATCAGTTGGGGCTGAGGGTTTTAATTGCGGGCACGGCGCGCGACCGTGCCCGGCGAACTAGTAACGTTGGGTCCGTGATTGGCACCGGGCGAAGCCCGGCGCCAGTCTGTTTACTTGTCGCCGAAGAGCCTGGTCACGTCTTCGCGCTTGCAGCGCTTGTAACGTGGCCTGGACGCGCGGGGCATTGCTGCCTGTTCGTCCGGCTGATCCGGTCTGGCCGCCGGTGCCTCTGTGCTGGGCGGGACGAGCCCCATCACCGGCAGTTTGACGACCCTGCCCAGGCACTGGCTGCACACGGGGCTTGAGCTGCCGAACGGTATCACCGCTTGCCGGCAGCGCATGCACGTATGCGTGGTGGGTGTCTTACTGGCGACCGTCCGCCAGCGCGACCAGAAGAACCGAATGGCCGCCACTGCGATGCCCACGCCAACGCAGCCTGCGGCGACACTGCCGAAGTGCATGTACTCTCGAATTGCTCGTATTGCAGAGCGACAATCCCCTGGGCTTGAGCCCCGAGTACTGGTTGAGCGTTGTGCGGGGGCGGGTCTTCACCCGCCACCCGCAGGAGAAGCCCGCCGGCAGCCGATCCCAGTCAAGCGGCCGCACGAGAAGATGTCCCATGCGAGCGCCTGATCGACATCACTGGTTGCCGGCGGATTCGATCGATGCTCGGGATAGCCGCGTGGCTAACGGTTACTTCTTGCCGCCGGTCTTGCTGTCCCAGAGCTGCCGCGCCGACTCCCAGGTGTCGTTCCAGCTCGTCTTGAAGCTGGTCCAGGTCGGGCGGAACGAGTCGCGCACGCTCCGGTAGACCTCCATGAATTCGCTCCACAGCCCGGTGAACTTCTCCCACGACCAGTCGTGAGCGCCGACCAAGACCGGACGCAACCAGGTCTGCACCTGGATGACGTTCAGGATGGCGCGCAGCACCACGTAGGCGATCGGGAATGCCAGGCTGAAGGTGAGCGCCGCCGCCACCAGACCGACCAGAGTGGCGACCCACCAGGCGTGACCGGCGAACGTGAGCACGCCGACGAAGACGCCGACGGCCAGACCGCCGAGGATGCCGACCAGCTCGTTGCCTGCCTTGCTGAGCAGCTTGCCGACCAGCAGGTAGGACAACACCAGCGAAAACGCGATGGTGCCGATCGTCAGCCAGGTGGCGAAGCCGAGCGCTCCGGAGAGCGCGTGCATGCCGAAGAACACGCCCACGAGAGTGCCCAGGTTGACGAGCTGCAGGAAGACCGCCTTGTAGGGCGTCTCGTCGTCGTAGGTGTTGCTGAACGCGTGGCCCAGCTCGGTGCCGATCCGCTTGAACCCGTTGAAGAACGCGTCGTGCAGCCCGACCAGCGGCTTGGTCAGCCAGCTGGCCAGCAGCGGCTTGGCCAGCAGGCGGACGATCATGTAGCCGACCGGGAAGAGCAGGAAGTAGGTGAGCGCACCGGCGACGGCGGCGGAAGCGATCGCGCCCACGGTGCCGAACCAGAGCCCGGCGGACTTGTACGCCAGGAAGGCCCAGACCACGGAATGAGCGCTGGCGATGCCGCCCACGAACCCGTTGCCCACCTCACGCAGGAGCTTGCCGAGCAATAGGTAGGACAGGAGCGCGACGACGCCGGCTACCGCCAGCGGGATGTAGCCCGGCAGCGCGAAGTAGGCGGAGACCGCCAAGCTCACCTTGGTGAGCTGGTAGGCGCCGGCGAAGTTGACCACCTGCGCGAAGAACTGCCGGTAGTCGCTCCTCTTCTCCTCGCTGCCATACACCTTCTCGAGCAGCCCCTCGAGCGCGTCGGCCACCCAGCCGAAGCCGTGGGTCATGATGATGTGCACGAGCGGGAAGATGTACGCAACACAGATGGCGAACTCGAAGACGTACGCCGCCCAGTTGAGGCCGCCCGCGAAGCGAGCCAGACCGAACGCCTCCGACCAGGTACCCACGAGCGACTGCGTGTAGGTCGACAGCAGGTGCGTCACGCCGACGCCGCTCACGACTGCCAGCGTCGCCAGTCGTCCCTTGGCCAGGATCGTCCAGGAGATGGCACCGGCGATCAAACCGGCGATGCCGCCGGCGATCAGACCGGCCACGTACCCGAACCAGCCCCACTCGAGCTTGTCGTGCACGCCCAGCAGGGTGGTCCAGCCCAGGTAGGCGGAGCCGAGCACGATGCTCGTGTAGCCGAGGAACATGATCAGTTTCGTGAACCAGGACGTGCTGCGCCCGCTGCTGAACCAGCTCGAGCTGCGGTAGCCCTCGGTCTTGTTGACCGTGTCCCAGAGCCCCTCGCTCAGCTTGAACGCCTGCTTGAAGATGCCGAGGAACAGGAGCGGCCAGACGTAGAAGAAGGTGAGCGCCGAGGCGAGGACGCCGCCGGGCAGCCACTTGAAGACGCTGGTGTCGACGACCCAGCCCAGGTAGTAGCCGGAGCCGATGCCGGCGAGCAGGGCGAGGACGATGCCGAGCGCCGTCGGGAAGAAGTTGTGGTAGGCGCCGTACGTCTTCTTGCTGAGCGACTTGGCGGACTCGTAGACGATCATGGTCGGCACGGCGAACACGACCATCAGAGCCTTGAGGAACGGGTTGACGTGCTTCTTGGCGGGCGCTTCGCCCGTGCTGGGGGTTTCCGGACCCGAAGTGGTAGACATGATTGTGCCTTTCTAGGCCGGGCGGAATGCCCGGCAACAATTTCTACGGGAACGCGGGCAGCACCACGCGTGGTGGCTGCCCGCGGCTCTTGCTCGCGGGGCGAGCGGTACTAGCAACGGATACAACAGTGCCGGATATTGTCGGGGCGGGGGTATCCCAGCCCGGGCCGCATCCGGCTGTCACTGCCGAGAGAATCAGCCGGGGGGCGGCTAGTCGCGGTGCTCCCAGTCGCACGCCGTAGCCGTCTCGCAGCTCGTGTGCTCGGACTCGATGGTCGGGTGCGCGATTCCGAAGTCCGCTTTCAGCATGGCGCGCACCTTCGCCACCAGCTCGTGGTCTCGCTCATGTGTCACGTCCGGACGCACGACGATGTGGCACGTGAGCGCGGACATGCCGTCCCCGTGCAGCCAGACGTGGATGTGATGCACGTCGGTTACCTCCGGGAAACGCTCCATGATTGCCGCCTTGATCTGCACCGGATCGGCGCCTTCAGGCGCTCCCTCCATCAGGATGTGCACCGCGTCCCTGATCGTCGGCAGGAGCGACTTGCCGAGCATGGCGCAGATGACCAGGCTGAGCACCAGGTCGATCCAGTAGGCGCCTGTGAGGTAGATCAGCGCTCCCGACACGACGACGAGCGCCGACGAGGCGGCGTCCATCAGGTTGTGCAGGTAAGCGCCGCGCACGTGCAACCGGCTCTGGCTCTGACGGAGCAGCAAGACGACACCAAGGTTGGCGACGATGCCCACCAACCCGGTGATGGTGACGATTCCGGCCTGAACCTTAACTGGCTCATGGAACCGCTCGATTGCATGGTAGCCGATCACGACCATCACGACGATCAGAACAAAACCATTGACGAGCGCAGCCAGGACGGGAGCACGGTGGTAGCCGTAGGTGCGCAACCGATCGGGCGGGCGCTGGGCCAACCGGCCGGCCAGCCACGCCACCAGCAGGGTGACGCTGTCGATTGCGTTGTGGATGGAATCGGTGACCAGAGCCAGGCTGCCTGACAGTATTCCGGCCGCCAGCTCCAGCACCACGAAGGCGCAGTTGAGCAGGACGGCGTACTTCAGGCGGCGGTTGGTGGCGAGGTCACTTGAGGTGGATTGGTGTGACGAACACATTCAGAGCTCCTGGTAAAGGTGCCCTGGGTCGTGACCGACGCCAGGCCATCACCGGAGTTCCTGACTTCAGGACGCCGGTGTTTGAACAACGAGTGCAGGGGCGGGTTTATCCCCGCCGGTCTACCGGAAGAGGCGAGCTTGGGGCCCGCCTCCTCCGGTTTGGTCGTGCCACCGTGCGGCTACCTGCCGTTGTACGCCTGGTCGAGGCGCTTGCGGAGGGCAGCCTTCACGTCCGCGCTGAAGCTGGATGCCTCGAGCGCGGTCAGGTTGACCGCGTAGAAGTCCGAGAGACCCCAGCCGAAGGCGGCCTGGAGCTTGCGGTACTCCTCCGTCAGGTCGACGCGGGTGAAGAGGGTGCCGTCGGTGTTGACAGTCACCTTCTTGCCTGCGCGGTGCAACCGGTCGATCGGGTGCGCCTCGATGGACGCCACCTGACCGGTGACCACGTTGGAAGTCGGGCAGACCTCCAGAACCCTGTCGCCCTGCCGATCGCCGCGGATGCCGTGACCGATGCGCCGGAGGTTGTGACGCTCCAGCATCTCGATGTCCTGGTCCGTGGGATCTTCGGTTTCCCAGAGGTGGATGGTCAGGGCCAGACCGGCAGCGCGAGCGCGCTCGGCCTCGGGCGCCCACCAGGGGAGAACGCCGGGGAAGGCGTGCTCGTCGGCGGCCAGGTCGAAGACACCGACGTGCTCCTTGTACCGGATCGCCAGGTCCACCAGCTCGCGCACGGGGTTGACCGGGAAGGTCCCTTCGTGGCGGAGCGAGCAGACTATGAGCTTCACCGGCATGGGGGCGTCGGCGATGCCCGCGACGACCGCGTCCATCACCTGGTCGAGTGTGAGCCCGCCCATGGTGTGGAGCTGAGGCGCGAAGCGCAGCTCGAACCCGACGACGCCATCGGCGGCGGCGTCCTCGATGCGCTCGCGAGTGATCTGCTCGATGTTGAGCATGGTCTGCATGAGCGGCAGGACGTGGTCGACGATCGCCTGCACGTAGTTGGCCAGCGAAGCGCTCGCGAACTTCACGAGGTAGCGCTGGTACGTGCGGGCGGCCCGAGCCTCGAGCTCTTCGATCAGGCAGGCGTTCTTCTTGCTGCGCCGGCCGTTCCGGATTTCCTGAGCGGCGGTCCAGTTGCGGATGACGCTCTTGGGGAAGCCGAGCTTGGCCTTGTCGAAACCGAATTCGGCCCACATGCGCAGCATGCTGCGGGAGCGTGGTGAGCAGTCGAGGTGCTCGTGGATGAGAATCTTCGGAAGCTCGCGCATCCGCTGTTGTCCGATACGAGACTTGGTAAACATGCTATCTCCTTTCGTTTGCCCAAAGTGGCAAGATTGGAAACTACCCGGAACGCCACCATGGCGCGCCAGGGTTCGCTAGCAACGCGGACCGACCTTCTCTTCCACTTGCGCCCTGCAAGTGTTTGTGCGTTGAAGTTAAGGTGGGACCGAGGGTTTTAAGGCTTGGTCTGGGGGTTTCCTTCGCAGTTGCAGAAGTGAAATTGAGGCCAGAGTGTAAATAAGACCACTTGACAAAAACAATCGATTATTACAGCGCTAGGAGAGAAACGTCGGGCCCGACGCTCTCATCTAGCTGAAAGCTGTGACCAGTAAGCACTTTGAGGATTTGGCTGCATACCCCGAAAAACAGGCGGTGCCGCCCGGTAGCGCGGCATTGGCGCGAGTTGTCGCAGGTTTTGGCTCGTTCGTGTTTTCGCTAATGAGCCGGCGAATGTAAACTAGCGCGGCTCTCGTAAAGCCAGTCAGGTTGTCATTTCTGACACGCAGCTCATGGAAGCGCGCCGAGGGCGGGCTCGGAGTGCTCGCTGCGACTTCATGCGTTCAAATGCACGTCTAAGGGGATGGTACCGAAGAGAGGCTCCCGGGCTGCGGGAGCCTGCCCTCGGTGCAGACTTCTTGGGCGCTACTCGCCTGAGCGAATGTGCGAAGGGTCGCTTGCCACGACAGTAACCAGGGAAAGCCCCGTGGCTGATTCTTTGCAAAGGCGCTAAGATTAGCGCAGATTCTCAGTGCATTCCTGGAGGACTCTGGCCTATGGCAATGGGCGGAAAAGCTGGTGAACAGTTCACCGATATCAACGTCACGCCGCTCACGGACGTGTTTCTCGTGCTTCTTGTGATTATGATCCTTGTAGCGCCTCTGGTTAACACCTCCGTGCTCAAGGTCGACCCGCCGGTGGCGAGCAGCTCAAAGCCAGCTGAGCCTGACAAAGAAGAGAAGCTCGACGTCGAAGTCACAAAGGACGGTGTGATCACCATCAACAAGACACCGATTAACCCTCCTGACACCCTGCACGTACAGCAGTTCATTCAGGGCGAACAACAAAAGACAGGAAAGCAAGACCTCCCACTCAACCTTACTTCTGATGCAGAAGCCCTTCAGAAGTACGTTGTCGCTGTAATGGATGCTGCAGCCGGTGCCGGTATCAAACGCATGCGCGTTCTTCCGCTGCGCAAGTAACCGCTGGGTAAGTAACTGCTGGGTAAGTAACTGCTGCGCAATGGTCATCCCCAGAGATCGGCCGTCACGGACCTCACAGGGGTGCCGCCACCCTGCGCCCCTTTTCCGAGTGCCCGGCCCCCACGGACCTCACAGGGGCGCCGCCACCCTGCGTCCCTTTTCTGAGTGATCGGCCCCCACGGACCTCACAGGGGCGCCGCCACCCTGCGCCCCTTTTCTGAGTGCCCGGCCCCCACGGACCTCACAGGGGCGCTGCCACCCCGCGCCCCTTTTC
>Ga0066388_100002544_pt1 | contig 11220 bp, 10 predicted proteins | sample PanSoiMetaGPlot6_FD_64539 | JGI IMG/M metagenome (GOLD analysis project Ga0066388, IMG submission 64539) | Tropical forest soil microbial communities from Panama analyzed to predict greenhouse gas emissions - Panama Soil - Plot 6 (Hybrid Assembly) | ecosystem: Environmental > Terrestrial >... | reverse complement strand
CGCGGCGTCGCCAGCGGCTTCTGGTTCAATGCGGGCGGCGAATCGAGTGCGCAGGTCTATATCAACGAGGACGGCACCGTGGTGGTGGTGACCGGCCACCCCGATATCGGCGGCTCGCGCGCCTCGACGATGAACATCGTCGCGGAGATGCTGGGTGTCGACTACCGCAACGTCCAGGTCATGATCGGCGACACGAGCTCCATCGGCTTCAGCGCGCTCACCGGAGGCAGCCGCGTCACGTTCGCCTCCGCCATGGTGGTGACGAAGGCCACCGAACAGGTGGTCCAGATCCTGCGCGAGCGCGCGGCCAAGATCTGGAAGATCGATGCCGAGGCGGTCGTCTGGGAGAACGGCGAGGCCCGCCCTGCCGGCTCGAACGCCGGCGAGTTCGCGCCGCTCACCCTGCCCGAGCTGGCGGCAAAGGCAACCGCCACCGGCGGCCCGATCAACGCGCGCTCCTCGCTCAACACGGAAGGGGCGGCGGGCGGGTTCGCCACGCATATCTGCGACGTGGAGATCGATCCGGAGACAGGCAAGGTGCAGATCCTGCGCTACACGGCGGTTCAGGATGCCGGCCGCGCCATCCATCCGAGCTACGTGGAGGGGCAGATCCAGGGCGGTGTCGTGCAGGGCATCGGCTGGGCGCTCAACGAGGAGTGCATCTTCGCCGCCGACGGCAAGCTCGATAATGCGAGCTTCCTCGACTATCGCATGCCCGTCGCCTCCGATCTGCCGATGATCGAGCCGGTTGTCCTCGAGATCCCTAACCCCAAGCATCCGCAGGGCGTGCGCGGGGTGGCCGAGGTGCCGATCGTGCCGGCGCCGGCGGCCGTCGCCAACGCCGTGCGCAACGCCATCGGCCTGCGCCTCACCGATCTGCCGATGTCCCCGCCAAAGGTGCTGGCCGCCTTGACAGCGGCAGCATCGGCGAAGCCCTGAGCAGGGTCGCGCTGCCGCACCAGGGAATGCACTCCACCCACTGGCGCCATGGCTATGAACGACGGACGGTCACAATGTGCCATGGTCCATGCTGCCGGCCAGAGCGGCTGCCCCGCTCTGTCGTCATCCCGGCGCCACGAGTGCCCGAAGGGCACGAGCGGGACTAGGCCGGGACCCATGCAGCTCACGACAAGCGCTCGCTCATCATGTGCGCCGCACGATGTGCGCGGGGCCGGCGAGACCGATCGCTGGGTGCTTGCCGCGGCAGGGAGGCGGCGGCGCGCGTGCACCCTCATGTCCGCTCAAAGAGCAAGTCGTGGCTTGCATGGGTCCCGGCCTAGTCCCGCTTGCTCGCTTCGCTCCCAAGCGGCGCCGGGATGACGAAAATGGAAGGGACAGCGCCAGGCCGCGCTCGCCGTAGCTCCGCGTCAACCTCGCCGTTTGAACGCGGAATGTCGGCAGCAGGCAGCGGACACGAACACGCCGGGACCAGACGGGAGGTGGAGCGATGAACGACAGGTTCCTGAAGACCGGCATCTTTCTCGCTCCGTTTCATCCGCTGCATGAGAATCCGCTGCTGGCGCTCGATCGCGACATGGAGCTGCTGGAGCATCTCGACCGCCTGAATTATCACGAGGCCTGGGTCGGCGAGCATCACTCGGCTGGCTTCGAGATTATTGCCTGTCCCGAGATGTTCATCGCGGCCGCTGCGGAGCGCACCCGCCACATCCGCCTTGGCACGGGCGTGGTCTCGCTGCCCTATCACAACCCCTTCACGGTCGCCGGGCGCCTGATGCAGCTCGACTACATGACGCGTGGCCGCGCCATGTTCGGCGTCGGGCCGGGCTCGCTCGTCTATGATGCGGCCAAGATGGGGCTGAAGGCCGAGGACCAGCGGCGCAAGCTCGACGAGTCCCTCGACGTCATCGTGGAGCTGATGCAGGGCGGCGTTGTGACACGGCGGACCGACTGGTTCGACCTGCGCGAGGCGCGCCTGCAGCTGAAGAGCTACTCGCAGCCGATGATGGAGATGGCGGTTGCCTCGTCCCGCTCTCCGGTGGGAGCGCTGGCAGCGGGCCGGCACGGCATCGGCATGCTGTCGATCGGCGGCACCTCGGACGACTCTCTCAAGGCGCACGCCGGCAACTGGGGAGTCTACGAGGAGAGCGCCAGGGCCAACGGCAAGACGCCCGACCGCAGGAAGTGGCGCATTGTCACCTTTGCCCATGTGGCGGAGACGAGAGAGCAGGCGTATCGGGACGTGACGTTCGGGCTCGATGATTTCAGGCGCTATTTCACCGAGGTGGCGACCTTCCCGATCATCCCGCCCGACCTGACGGGAGACCCTGCGGAGTGGCTGGTGTCGTCGGGGCTGGCCTGCATCGGCACGCCCGACGACTGCATCGGTCATTTCGAGCGCCTGTGGAAGGGCTCGAACGGCGGCTTCGGCGGCGTCCTGCTGCTGGCGCACAACTGGGCGGACTGGCCGAGCACAAAGCGCAGCTACGAGCTGATGGCCCGCTACGTCCACCCCCATTTCCAATGCAACTCCAACGAGCTCCGGACCTGGAGCTACAACGACGCCAAGGCGAAGTACCAGACGGCCGGCGCCCAGTCGCGAGCCGCGGTCCAGGCGGCAATCGACAAGCATCGGGAGCGCAAAGGCTGACGCGGCAACCTGTTCGACACCAAGCCCCGCACAAGGAGAACATCCCGATGCCGATCATCGATTCCCAGGTCCACGCCTATGAGGCGAACACCCCGAAGCGACCGTGGCACAGCGTGCCGAACTGGCCCGCTCATGTCACCGGTGACGAGATGGTGGCGGCCATGGACAAGGTCGGCGTCGCCGGCGCGATCTTCATCTCCGCCTTTTCCATGTATCGCTATGACGCCAGCTATGCCGTGGAGGTGCAGCGGGCCCATCCCGGCCGGTTCGCCCTGGTCAAGCCGGTCGACCCGGACGATCCGGCGGTGGACGATGTCGTCGCCGACTGGAAGAAGACGCCGGGCGCGGTGGGCATCCGCATCATGATGACCACGGAGGCAAAGCGCGCACACGACGACCCGGGCCTCGACCGCATCGCACGCGCGGCAGTAAAGTACGACTTCCCGGTCAATATGCTGTGCTGGGGCAACCTGGACGCGGCCACCGCGCTGATCGCCCGCCATCCGGATACGCGGTTCATCATCGACCATCTGGGCATCCTGCAGCCGCGCACGCCGCCCGCTCCGCCGCAACCCTGGGCCGACCTGCCGAAGGTGCTGAGCCTCGCCAAGCGCAAGAACGCCGTCATCAAGGTGAGCGGCGCCTGCACGCTGTCCCGCGAGCCCTATCCCTTCCCCGACATCTGGGACCCGCTCGCCCGCGTGTTCGATGCCTGGGGTCTCGACCGCTGCCTGTGGGGCACGGACTGGACCCGCGCGTTTGCGGTCGTCAACTACGAGCAGGCCGTCGTGCCGTTCGTTCAAACCGACCGCCTGAGCGACAGGGAGCGGGCGATGCTGATGGGTGGCGCGTGCGCCAAGGCCTATGGGTGGTCGCCGAAGAAGCGTTAGGCATTCACCGCGGCGCCCGGGGAATGCGGGCGCTCTCGGGCCGCACGGTCACGCGAAACCAGGTGAGGCTGCAGCCGATGCTCTACATGGTCGAGATGGAGTTCCGCAATCCCGCCCGCGAGGCCGACTGGCACGCCTGGTATTTCGATCACGTCGCCAGGCTGATCCGCACCGTCCCGGGTTTCCGCGCCAGCCAGCGCTTCCGGGCCATCACGGCGACGCCCTCGCCGTGGCTGGCGATGCACGACGTGGTCTCCGGCGAGGTGTTCGAGAGCAGCGAGTACCGCGCCAACGGCGGTCGGGCCTCCACCGGGGAATGGCAGCACGAGCACACCAACTGGTACCGCAACCTGTTCGCCGGCATCGACTACACCCCGGAGGTGCCGCTCGATGCGCACCTTCTGGTGTGCGACGCCGGCGCCAGCCTGCCCCCGTCCCACGCTCCCGGCGTGACCTGGCTTGAGAGCGCCGGCCTCGACCGGTCGGCGGAGCGCCGCGGCATCGCCGTCGTCCCCGCTGGCCGCCTCACCGCCACCCTGTTCGGGCTCGCCGGCGTGCGCATCTTCAGGCCGATCTCGCCGCGCATCGCCGCGTGACGGAGCCCGGCGACGCGAGGCCTGCGCCGCCGGCGTGAGCCGGCGGCAGTCTGCGCCGGGGCCTCAGCGCCCGAACAGCTTCTGCGTGAGCTCGCGCTCGCGCTCGACGCGCGCGGCCATTTCGCGCGCATTCTGATAGGAGGCGAGGACGCCGGCGTTGAGCATCTTCTCGTTCACGGCTTTGTCAGCCACCGCCTCCTTAAGCGCCAAGTCCCAGGCCGACACGATCTCCGCCGGCAACCGCGGCGGGCCGGAGATGCCGATCCAGAACGAGACCTCGGTGTCGGGAAAGCCCGCCTCGCTGGTGGTCGGCACATCGAGCTTGGGCCAGCGGTCGGCCGCGGCGACGGCCAGGATGCGCAACTTGCCCGCGCTCAAAGGGGCGGCGATGGCGCTCCAGGTGCCGGCGCCCAGCCGGACATGGCCGCCGGCTGTCAGCGTCACCGCCTCGGCGCCGCCCTTGGAGGCTACGGCTCGCGTTTTGGCGATGTCGACGCCGACCACCGCGGCGAACCGGCGGAACACCATGTCTTGTGCGCCGACGCCGCCAAGCGAGGTCCAGGTGAAGCTTTCCGTCCCGGTCCGCATCGCCTCGCTCGCCTCCTTCAAGGTCTTGATGGGCGAGTCGGCCGGAACAATGAACATCATGGGCGTATGGCCCATGATGCCCATGAAGGTGCGGTCCGACACCTTGAACGGCAGGTTCTTGACGACCGTATCCAGCATGGCGCTGGAGGCGATGTTGTCGACCAGGAGCGTCGTGCCGTCGGGCTTCGCCGCCATCACCTCGGTGACGGCGGGCACGGTGTTGCCGCCCGGCTTGTTGACCACCTTGACCGGAACCCCCCAGCGCGCCTCCAGGACCTGGGCGATGACGCGCGCGGCGGCATCGGTGGACGCGCCGGCGACGAAGGGCACGATCAGCTCCACCGGCCGGGTCGGGTACTTGTTCTGGGCATCAGCGCCTGCGGCGCCGAACGCCGTCAGCATTGCCCCCACCAGCGCGGCAGCTACTACCCGAAGCATGGTCTCCTCCACCTTGGCAACGACGGTCGCTCAGCTTTCCTTGGCACTGTCGCGGATCAGGCCCGAGACCGCGCGGGAGCGCCTTCTGATCAGCAGCGTGAGCCCCAAGACCAGCACGGCACCGACGATGAGGGCAAGCGGAATGGGGCGCGTCACAAAGATGGCCGGCGTGCCCTCGAGCGCGATCGACTGGCGGAGCGACTGCTCGAGCATGGGCCCGAGCAGAAAGCCCAGCACCAGCGGAGCGAGCGGCATCTGCAGCCGGCGCAGGAAACTGCCGATGATGCCGAAGGCGATCGCCACCCATGCGTCGAACATCGTATTGCGCGGCGCGTACGCGCCGACGACGCACACCGCCAGCACGATCGGCGCCAGCACATAGTAAGGCACCCGGCTGATGCGCGCCCACAGCCCCACCAGCGGCAGATTGAGCACCAGCAGGGCGGTGTTGGCGATCAGCATCGAGCCGATCACGGTCCACACCAGCAGCGCCTGCTGCTGGAACAGCATGGGACCCGGCGTCAGGCCGTTGATCATCAGCGTGCCGAGCAGGATCGCCAGCGCCGGCGTGGTCGGGATGCCGAGCGACAGCAGGGGGATGAACCCGGCCATGGCCGTGGCGTTGTTGGCAGCCTCCGGAGCCGCCACCCCTTCGATCATGCCGCTCCCGAACCTGTCGGGCGTGCGCGAGATCTGTCGCTCCACGTCGTAGGAAAGATAGGCGGTGAGCGCCGGCAGCATGCCGGGCAGCAGCCCCAGCACGAAGCCGATGACCGTGCCCCTCGCCGAGGCTGCCATCCCGCGCGCCATCTCGGCACCACGCGGGATCATCGACAGCACCGAGCCCAGGCTGCCGCCGTAGATCTGCTCGATCTTGCTCTCCAGGCTTGCCAGCACCTCGGCGATGCCGAAGAGACCGATCAGAACCGGCACGATGTCGAGGCCGCGCATGAGCTCGAAGGTGCCGAAATTGAGCCGTTGCGTGCCGGTGAGGGGATCGGTGCCGATGGAGGCCAGCCACATGCCGAGCACGCCGAGCATCAGGCCGGCAAAGATCGATTGCCCGGCAAAGCTCACCAGTGCCGTCATCGAGAACAGCACCAGGCCGAAATACTCAGGCGGCCCGAAATGCAGCGCGAGGTCGGCGATCCTGGGGCCGACGATGGCAATGGCAACCGTGCCGAGCATCCCGGCGAGATACGAGCCGATGGCGGCAATCGCCAAAGCCTGCCCCGCGCGGCCCTGCTTTGTCATGGCGAAGCCGTCCTGGGCGGTGACCACGGACGCCACCTCGCCGGGAATGTTCATCAGGATGGCGGTGGTGGAGCCGCCGTACATGGCCCCGTAGTAGATGCCGGCCATGATGATGATGGCGCCGGTCGGCGGCAGGTAGATCGAGACCGGCAGCAGGATCGCCATGGCCGAGGCAGGGCCGAGCCCCGGCAGGATGCCGACCAGCGTGCCGAGCAGGCAGCCGATCAGCGCAAAGCCGATGTTGGCCGGCGTCAATGCGTTGGCAAGGCCGGAGAGAAGGCCTGCGTCCATGAGCGGTTCCCCCGTGGCGGCCCTGGTGCCCCCAGGTGTGTACCCACGCGGGGCATCATATGCGCGTGCGATCCAACCGCGAAGGGCGTCGACACCCTTGCGCGGACACCTTAGGCTGACCGGCCCCGGCAGATGCTCAAGGGTGGAGGGGACGAGAATGCTGCAGCGCGCATACGGCATCCCGTTCATGCTGATCGGCGCCGCATCCATCGTCGACAGCTGGCGCATCTCTCTCGAGGCGCGCGAGGGTGCCAACTTCGATGCCATCGGTCCCGATCGCTACCTGCTGGCGCTGGGCGTGGTGATGCTGGCGGCCGGGCTATGGCGGCTGCTCGTTCGCCCCGAGCTGCCCGCGGAGCCTGACGGCGCTGCCGGCGCGCGGCAGACGGCCGGCACGCTGTGGACCCCGGTGCTGGTCGTTGCCATGCTCGCAGCATTCGCCGGCGCGACGCCTGCCGTCGGGTTCTCACCCGCCTGTTTCCTGTTCCTGGCCGCGCAGTTCTGGCTCTTGGGCGCGCGGCCGTGGTGGAAGGTCGCCGGTGGGGCAGCGGTTGCTGCGCTCGCATTCCATGCAGCCTTCGTCTGGCTCGCCGATATGCCGTTGCCCAGCGGCTACCTCTGGGGATGACAGGGTTCGCCGGCCCCTGCCTCGGCACGCGGATCGCAGCCGTACCGGTCGCGGCCAGCCTAGCGACCCGCCAGGATTGGCTGAGTGGCGCCAGGCACCGATGCATCTTTGAGGGCTTGAGGCGATGAGTGGGAAGGCCGTGCTCAGCTCGGCCATAAGGCTGCGAGCTTCTCAAGCCATGCACTGAAGGAATGCGACAAGGCTCGTGTCGCAAGCAACATGGGTCCGCATCGCTCAGCAGCCGAAATCGCAGCGCCCCCGATTCTTTCCCGCAAAAAGCGGCGAGCGATTCCCGCGAACGGTCGCTACGCCTCGGCTCGGCCAGGTCCGCAAACTGTGAACCGACCGCGGGTGCGTCGATTGCGGCTTTCAGGGTTTCTGCCGATTGTCCCGTACGGTGTTGGCCATAGCTTCGGGTCGGGATGCAGCGCGCGAAGGCCTGCATAGCCTCAGGTCGGGAGGTCTGCCACCGGCGACTCCGTTCTCTCAGTGTGCTCCGCATGTAGGGCGACTCCCACGCTCGCTCCATCCGATGAGATCGGCAGTCAGGTGCACTTGAGCTGATCGCCCCGACGCCAACCGACCGAACACGGAACCAACTGGCGCTTGGCGCCAACCAGAGGAGGGCACCATGGACAAGATGATCGTCGCAGTGTTCGACACGGAAGCGAAGGCCTACGAAGGCTTGCGCGCCCTGGGAGAGCTGCATCGAGAAGGCAGTTTGACGGTCTACTCTGACGCGGTGGTCGCGAAAGATACGAACGGAACGGTGGCGCTGCGACAGTCCGGCAGCGTTGGCCCCGTGGGCACCCTGCTGGGCGGTGCGACGGGTACCTTGATTGGGCTCCTCGGTGGACCCCCTGGTGCCGCGGCTGGAATGCTCGTCGGGAGCGTCGGTGGATCGGCATTCGACATCGCGAACCTCGGCATCGGCGCCGATTTCGTCGACGAGGTCTCGAAGCGTCTGACACCCGGCCGGGCTGCCGTCGTTGCCGAGATCGAGGAGGAATGGATCACCCCGCTCGACGATCGCATGGATCAGATCGGCGGCAGCGTCTACCGCCGATCGCGGCGTGATGTGATCGATTACCAGGATGAGCGCGATGCCGCTGCGCTTCGGCAGGAACTTGATCAGATGCAGAAGGAGGTGGCTCAAGCCAAAGGCGAAGCAAAGGAGAAGATCAAGGCCAAGATTGCCAGCACGCAGGCCGCGCTCAAGTCTGCGGAAGGTCGCGCGAAGGCTCGCATCGATGCCGTGAACAAAACCATCGATTCGAAGATGCAAGCTCTGAAGGACCAGGCCTCCAAGTCGACAGGTGAGGCCAAGGCACGCCTGGAACAGCAGATCGCGGAAATCAAGGCCGATCATGAGTCGCGCGCAGCGAAACTTCATCAAGCGTGGCAGTTGACCAAAGAGGCGCTGAGCATCGCTCCGCGGCAGTGAGGCAGGAGCCAAAATATCGGCTCCAACGGCTAGGAGGTGGAAATGGCCGAACGCTTGTCCCAAGCGGCAATCGATGCAGGCGTCACGGACACGCGAGAGCAAGTCGAGGACGCCCTCGCCAGAGCGCAGTCGCAAATCGCCGAGCACTGGGTCTGGTATCTCTTCCTGGGCATTGTGCTGCTGCTGGGGGGCGGTGCGGCCATCGCCTTCCCGCACTTATCCACGATCGCCGCCAAGATCGCCCTGGGCTGGATCTTCCTCATCTCGGGTGTGGTCACGGTCCTTCACGCCTTCTCAGCCGGTGAATGGCGCGGCTTCTTCTTGAACCTGCTGATCGGGATACTCTATGCGGCCGCCGGCGCGTACCTCGCCTTCCTTCCGCTCACAGGCATCCTCACGCTCACGGTTTTGGTGGCCGCGTTGTTCATTGCGGATGGCGTGCTGGAACTGATCATGGCTTTCCGCATCAGGCCGCACCGAGGCTGGGGCTGGGTGCTCGTCAGCGGTCTGGTAGCCATAGCGGCGGGCGCCCTGATCGTCCTGCAGCTCCCCAGCTCGGCGACATGGGTGCTCGGCGTGCTTGTGGGCATCAAGATGATCTTTACCGGCTGGAGCTTCATTGCGCTCGCCCTGGGCGGGCACCGCTCTGACGCACCAACTCCTCGTCTCCGTGTGGTGTAGGTTGGCTACTCAGCAACACGCCGGATCGACTCGTGGCCAGGATTGGGCGGTACTCGGCCGATCTGTCAGTTGGAGCGTACTGCTCGGTATTCCGCTCGTTTCGATGGGGGTTGCCGTCGCCGCACTATCGGGACGCCTCGTCCTCGATCCGATGTGGACTGTCCTGTCTCTGATTCTGGCGGTCGTCTTCCTGCGCGGCGCAGAGCGCGTTCGTTGGGATCTGGCCGGGGATCGCGGCAGCTTGCACACAGACCGTCATCGCAACCAGCTCCGGTAGCCTCTCAAAGGAAGGTGCGGCGATGCTAGCCAATCCGTCCCACGATCCCCTCGCCAGCGGCACGCCGCTGCGCCAGCGCGGCGTGTGCATGGTGATCAGTGCGGTGCTCATCGCCGCACTGGCACTTGCCGTGCTGCTTCAGCTGAGCGCTCTTGCCAGCCTGCCCCCCGACATAGCAAGCGTGTTCCTCGCGGCGCTCACGCTCTCCAGTCTGCTCTCTGTCGTGCCCCTAGCCGTGCTTTGGTTCCTCGACCGGCGGGAGCGAGAAGGTGCTTGGCTGTTCGCGGCGGCGTTTCTCTGGGGCGGGTGCATCGCCACCGCCCTGGCCTTGCCGTTCAACACCGCGTTCTTCCAGTTCATCGACACCTGGGTCGCGCGGCATCCTGTGGCCACGGAAGTGCTGGGGCCGGACGCGGCGACGCTGCTGGCCGCGCCGATTTCCGCTCCGATTGTCGAGGAGGTCGCCAAGGCGCTCGGAGTACTGTTGATCTTCCGGTTGTTGCGCGCCGAGTTCGACAATATGCGCGATGGCTTCGTTTACGGCGCGGTGGTCGGTGTCGGGTTCAACTGGTCGGAGGCGGCGCTGTACGTGGCCCAGGGCTACGTCCAATCCGGGGTGCCGCCGTTCGGCCAGGAGCTCGGCGGCCGATATGCGCTCCTCGGTCTCGGTGGGCATGCCATGTTCACCGGCATGTTCGGGGCATGTCTCGGCCTCGCCCTTCAAACAAGGCGAAGGTGGGTGCGGATCCTCGCGCCGATCGGCGGGATCCTCCTCGCGATCGCGGCGCACATGTTGAACAACTCCCTGCCGTTGCTCGCGGCGCTCGCGGGAGCGGCTGCGGGGGAGCCTCCGGGAGCGCAAGAGCCGGTTCAGGATATTGGGTTCCTGGGCTCCTTCCTGAGCGGCACTCTGACCCAGCTCGTGGTCTTCCTGCCGTTCCTGCTGATCGTCGGCTTTGCACTGTGGCGCAGCGGCGTATGGGAACGGCGCGTCATCAGTGAGGAGCTGGCGGGCGAGGTCGGGCACGCCGTGAGCCCGGGCGAGTACCAGGACATCGTGCGCGACCGCATCTTGCGCACGCGCCGCATCAACGGCATGGGGCGTCGCGCATCTTCGGCGCTCGTGAACGCGCAGCACGAGCTGGCCTTCCGCAAACGGCGCGTGAGGGATGACGGCAAGGACCCGCAGCGCGATCGCCTTGTCAACCACTGGCGCGACGAGATCCAGCGGCTCCGGCAACCCCCTGCGTAGCGAGCCCGGCCGAAAATTCACACTTGCCTGCACAACAGCCTCCATGGGCAGCGATGGCCGCGTCTTGAGACCTCGCCGTGTTATGAGCAGGCGCCTCAAAGCACCGCTTTCTGCGTCCGGCTCACCGGATGGCCGTGGCGAGCCCGCAGAAGCCCGTGGAGGCGCCTCCGCCGTCTCCGGGGCAGTCTGGTGCCTGGAAGCGAGGGGCCTGTCTGCGGTGCCTCTGCGGGCTTCTCCCGAGTTGCCGGATACAACGCGGCGGCGAGCGTCACG
>Ga0066388_100002543_pt1 | contig 11222 bp, 9 predicted proteins | sample PanSoiMetaGPlot6_FD_64539 | JGI IMG/M metagenome (GOLD analysis project Ga0066388, IMG submission 64539) | Tropical forest soil microbial communities from Panama analyzed to predict greenhouse gas emissions - Panama Soil - Plot 6 (Hybrid Assembly) | ecosystem: Environmental > Terrestrial > Soil... | reverse complement strand
TGCTCGAGAAACTCTCGATGAAAGAAGAAACTTATGGCTGGAATTTGGAGATGCAGATGAAAGCCGCGCGCACCGGCCTTCGAATTCTCGAAGTGCCGGTGAACCATCGTTGCCGCACGGGCGGCATTTCAAAGGTTTCCGGAACGTTGCGCGGAACGTTCGTCGCCGGCGCGCGCATCATCGAGACGTTCTTGCGCATCGCGCTCACCAGAGAATAGCCCAGCGTTTTAACGCTGGGATTGAAATTCGTATCTATGATAAGCCCCGAAAGGGACGAAAGACCCTTTTTTCGCCCTTCCAGGGCTCCGCTCTGGAATTAAATCTTTGCCCAGCACTAAAGTGCTGGGTTATTACCAAGCGAGCTGATGAGCAGATCGAAAGCATTGTTCGCTGGCTTGCTCGCCGGGCTTCTTGCCGGAATCGCAATGACGGTTGCGATGTTGTTGCTCGCGTCGTTTGGAATCGCGACTCCGCTCGCAATCATCGGCGACCGGCTTTCGGTTTTCATTAAACCCGGACCGTTCCTGGCGCTGATGGGCCGCGTCGGCGGTTACAATCATCTCAAGCAACTCGGCGTCGGTTCAACGATGGCGGGTCAGCTATTGGTCAGCGTGATTGGCGGTGCAGTGTTCGGGTTGCTCATGCAGCGCAATTCGCAGCGGCGCGCCACCGCGTGGACGATGTCGATCTTTGTCGCGTTGCCGGTCATCGCGCTGGCCATTGTTCTCTGGCCGGTGCTCGGCACAAGTTATCTCGGGTTCCCGATTGCGTCGGCGCGAATGATCACGCTGATCGGATTCGCCCTCAGCGTTTTGGTTTTCGAGCGTGTCCTGGTCGGCAGTTTTCATTTTCTCACGCAATCGAAGAGTGAAACTGAGAGCGCGGAATTTTCGCCACCAATCGGACGTCGCGCTCTGATCTTCAGCGGCCTCGGCGTTCTCATTGCCGGCGGTGGCGTAGCCTTACTCCGAAAACTTTATTATGCGGCGACGTTTAGTTATGACGGCACGCAATACAAAGGCCGCATCGTCCAGCCGATCACGCCGAACGATTTGTTTTATTGCGTGACCAAGAACGTGATCGATCCGCGGGTGAATAAAGATCTTTGGCATTTGGAAGTCGATGGCTTGGTGCAGACAGCGAGAAGCTACCGGTTCGAGGATTTGAAGGCGTTCTCTGAAATCGACCAGGAGACGACGCTGATGTGCATTAGCAATGGACTCGACGCAGGGCTCATGAGCAACGCGGTTTGGAAAGGAATCGTGCTGCGCGATTTGATTGAAGCCGCGGGTCCGATGGCGACTGGGAAACGCGTCAAACTCTACGGCGTCGACAATTACACCGACACCATTCCAATCGAGAAAGCGTTCGAGCCGACGACGATGCTCGCCTGGACGATGAACGGCGAGGATTTGCCGGATCGGCATGGTTATCCGTTGCGCGCCATCGTCCCGGGTTATTTCGGCGAGAAACATGTGAAATGGCTCACCCGTATCGAGCTGACTGGCGCGGACGCGAAAGGTTTTTACGAAGCGCAGGGCTGGGGCCCGGACTTCATCACGCCGACCAGATCGCGAATCGACGTTCCCGATTACGATTCACGATTCTCGTTAGGCCAACTCGCGGGAGCGCCGATTCAAGTCAAAGGCATCGCGTTTGGTGGAGATCGCGGAATTTCGCGCGTTGAAGTCAGCGACGATGATGGCGAAACCTGGGACGACGCGAAGATCGATTATCCAGGAACAAAATTAACCTGGGCGCTCTGGAGCTACAATTGGAGACCGGACGGCGCCGATGATTACACGCTCGTCGTCCGCGCCACCGATGGCGAAGGCGAATTCCAGGAATTTGAAGAAGACCGCGGTTGGTTCTCCGGCGTCACCGGTTTTCACAAAATTGTCGTTCATGTAACGGGTTAAATCAGCGCTGGCAATTCGGGCACCAGGCGGTGGTGCGGCCGGCGACTGTGGCGTGCCGGAGCGGCGTACGATGAATCGGGCAAATGCCGTCGCGTTTCCATTTTTGGTGAATCAACCAGTTTCGCGGCGGGTCGGAGAAATCTTTGCCAAGTGTTTCGAGCGAGCGACGGACGACGAATTTCGTCGCGCGGAAAAGTTGATGTCGATCTTGTGTGACTAACCGCCGAATTCGTTTCGACGGCAAAACTTTGGCGCGCCAAAGAATTTCGTCGGCCATCCAGTTCCCGATTCCGGGAAAACCATTCTGCATCAGGAGCGCGGCTTTGATCGGCGTTTTCCGATGTCGATCCAAGAATTGATCCATGAATTTCTGGTCAAACTCGGGCGAAACGATTTCCGGCGCCGGGCTTTTCCACCAATTGGGTTCGTCGCTGCCGTGATGGAAGCGAATGCGACCGAACTGTCGTGAATCGGTGAAGACAAGCGCGCGTTGACGTTGAAACAAAACAAGATGATCGTGTTTAGCCGGTCGATAGGGCGCGACGCGAATCTTGCCGGTCATGCCGAGATGAATGCCTAAGAAGTTGTCGCCCGAAAATTTGAAGAGCATTCGTTTTCCGCGCGCATGCGAACTGAGAAGTTTCTCGCCAATTAATCGTTGCTGAAGCTCGCGCACGTTCTCACCGCGAAAGACACGATTCCGCGCGTGCAGGCTAAGGTCGACAATCTCTTCACCGAGGCCGGCGTCCCATTGTTTGCGAAACCATTCGACCTCGGCGAGCTCCGGCATCGCGCAGACTAACCGCCACCGCAGCGCGGATCAAAGGTGGATCGGAAACGCCAGTGCGGCTCGCACCTCCGCGGACGATGTTAATTCTTGGCGGCCTGAGACCGCATAAATTTTGACAACGCGCAAGGGACTGCGCGTTCCACCCGCTTTGCTGGCTTGCGCGGCATGCTAAATTGATTTGTGGAAAAAGTAATCATCGTGGGCAGCGGCTGCGCCGGATTGACGGCGGCGATTTATGCCGCGCGCGCGAATTTGAATCCGCTGGTGTTTGAAGGCCGGCAGCCGGGCGGTCAGCTTTCGACAACGACGTTAGTGGAAAATTTTCCAGGATTTCCGGATGGAATCGACGGTCCGCAACTGATCCTCAACATGCACGCGCAGGCGGAGAAATTCGGCGCCCGGTTTTCCTATGCCGAAGTGACCGATTTCGAGCCAATGAACGATCATATTCGTGTCAAAGCCGACGACGAATGGATGGAGACACAAGCGCTGATCATCGCGAGTGGCGCGTCGGCGCGATATCTCGGGCTGGACGATGAAGAGAAACTGCTTGGGCACGGCCTAACCAGTTGCGCGACCTGCGACGGCGCATTTTACAAGAACGTGCCGGTCGCGGTGATCGGTGGCGGCGATTCCGCAGCGGAAGAATCGCTTTTTCTGACCCGGTTCGCATCGAAAGTTTATTTGATTCACCGGCGCGACCAGATGCGGGCGTCGAAAATCATGCAGGACCGCGTGTTCGCGAACAAAAAGATCGAGCCGATCTGGAACACGGTGGTAACGAAATACTTTCCGGATGACAAGGGCGAGATGAGAGCGGTGCGTTTGCGCAACGTGAAAACGAATGACGAGCGCGAACTACCGGTCGCGGCTGTTTTTGTGGCAATCGGTCACGATCCCAACACCCAAGCGTATCGCGGGAAACTTGAGGCCGATCCGGACGGTTACTTGATCGCGAAACGGCTTGTCGAAAGTAAACATCCCGGCGTTTTCATCGCCGGCGACGTGGCGGATCGGGTTTATCGGCAAGCGGTGACCGCGGCCGGTTCCGGTTGCGCCGCGGCGATCGAAGCGGAACGCTATCTCGGCGAACTGGAAAAGTAGAAGTCCAGAACTTCGTTGAAGATTTGCGATCTAACCCAGTTCTATTCGCCGCGCAGCGGCGGAGTGAAACGGTATCTCCACGAAAAGATCGAATACGTTCAGAATTGGACCGCGACGGACAAACACGTTCTCGTCGTGCCTGGTGCAAAGACCGGCGTCAAAGCGAATGGACGATCGCAGATTTACACGATTCGTTCACCGTTGATTTCTCGGACTGGACGGTATCGCGCGCTGGTGAATCTTCGAGCGGTTGGAAAAATTCTGAAGCAGGAGCATCCAGACCTGATCGAGTCGGGCGATCCGTATCAACTTGGGTGGCGAGCTGTGCGCGCCGGGCGGAACCTGAAAATTCCGGTTGTCGGTTTTTATCACTCGCATTTTCCGGAAGCGTATCTGCGGGCGAGCGCGAAGCTTCTTGGGAAAAGAGCCGCCGGCCGAGTAATGAAGCTTTCCCGCGGTTACGTGCGGCGACTCTACAACAAATTCGCGGCCACGCTCGTCGCGTCCGACCGGCTGGCCGACGTGCTTCGCGAATGGGGCGTGCGCAATGTCCACGTCGTGAAACTTGGAGTGAACACCGATATCTTTCATCCGGACGACAGCGGACGAGGATCGATCCGGGATTCGTTAGGCGTTGGGCCTGGCCGCAAATTACTGCTTTACGTAGGCCGACTGGCAAAGGAGAAGAACACGACCGCGCTGTTCAAAGCGTTTGAAATTTTGAATGAAGACGAGCCGGACGCCTTTCATTTGCTGGTGATCGGCGAGGGACCGCAACGACGCCAACTGCGCCGATTGCAGGAATCCGACCGAAATGTTTCATGGATCCAATACTGTGCCGAGCCGCGCGATCTGGCGCGCTATTACCGAGCGGCCGATCTTTTTGTTCATCCCGGCGTTCAGGAAACATTCGGACTGGCGGCCTTGGAAAGCCAGGCCTGCGGCACACCGGTCGTCGGCATTAGCGGCACCGTAATGGATGACCTCATCTTTCATGAACAGGACGATTGGGCGCGCGAACACAAACCTGAAGCTCTGGCCGCTGCGGTCGGTCGATTTGTGGCTAAAGACTTGTCGATCTTGGGCAAACGGGCGGCGGAGCAGGCCGCGATCTTACACGCTTGGCCAAAGGTTTTTGAACGCCTTTTTTGCATTTACCGCCAGGTGTGTACAGACTACTACGGCAATTCCCCAAAATGACCGAGGACAACGCGTTTACCATTCGAAGTTATCGGAGAACCGACCGGAACGCCGTGCGGCGATTATGCTGCCAGACCGGATTCTTGGGGACGCCGATCGATCCGGTTTACGAGGATCGGCAACTGTTCGCCGATTTTCTCACGACCTATTACACCGATTGGGAACCGGAATCCTCGTTCGTGGTTGAGATCGACGGGGAGATTCGCGGTTACCTGCTCGGTTCGCGTCGACCGTTCCGAAACCAGCTTTACTCCTTCTGGCAGAATGTTTCGCTGTTTCTCAAAGCGCTCACTCGCTATTTCCGATATCACGAAGCATCACGCCGCTTTATCCGGTGGACGCTGGTGCACGGTTGGCGGGAAGTTCCGGCCGCACCGCGCCGCGTCCCGCATTTTCATATCAACCTCCTGCCAGACGCGCGCAAAATGTCGACCACACGAGCGCTGATGAGTGCGTATCTGAGTTATCTCTATCGCTGTGGCGAGAAGCGCGTTTACGGGCAAATCGTCACCTTCGAAAGCCGCCGTGGTGAAAAAATGTTCGAACGTTACGGCTTCAAAGTTTTGAATCGTGCCGAGATCACGAAATACAAGGCGTTTTATCCGCAATCAGTTTACCTCAGTACCGTGATCAAAAATCTCGAAACGGCCGAGCCGCTGAGCGTGACGTCGCGCTCACGCTGATAGTTGTTTGACGGCGGCGCCTAGGTTAATGTGCCGCGCACTCTGCCGGCATAGCTCAGTTGGTAGAGCAGCTGACTTGTAATTGCCTAACGAGTTTTTGGGCAGCTTTTCACTGCATTGCATAGCGTGTTGTTCAGAGCTGACGCTAACGACTCCGATTTGCGTGGCGTTACGCAGAATTGCACCGTTTTACAGCCAAAAATCGTCAGACCGTAGAAGCGACCGTGAAAATTAGGCTCTCGCGCACGGGTGGGGAATGCGACGACGTCAGGGGCGCCCCTTCGTTGAGAAACTCCTAACAACTCGGGGGCGCCCCCAAACCCCTTGGTGATCCGATACCGCGTAGAACTGGACCTGCAACCTGATTTGTGTATCCGAAATTCTCCTAGAAGCCTTCCCACGCGTGCGTGGAATGGGTCGGGGCCTGGCCGTCTTCCGGAAGCAGTCTGAGATGGGATGCCCGCGGGAGTGACCTTCTGAGGTCCCGTTGGCCCGACATAATGCCGTCAATGCAATTTGCCTTATGCTGTTTTCTCTATGCCGCGTGAGAATCGCCTAACGAGAAAGAGATAAGCCACGGCAGGGCGTCGTAGCAAATCGCTCGCAACAAACCAGGTCGCCACGGTTAATCGTGCGATTCAGGAGCTCAACTACCGCTAATTCTTCCTTTCCTGTTTCCCATCAGCAGGACTACAAGGATGCCAATCGCCACTGGTAATATCACATTAAGATGCAGCATGCCGCTGAACGCTGCCTCGAACGATTCGTGGAATGCGTGGCGGACTTGTTCCGCTTGACTCCCGACCAAGCCGCTCTCGAGCTGGCCGATGCGTTCAGCTGCACCAGGTTGTTCCAAAAGCTTCTGTTGCGCGAATGATAACGGGGTTTCGGATAATCTGAAGACGAGTTGCTTGTGAAAGAGCGCGTCGTGGAGTGCACTGGCCGCAGCAACTCCTATCGCACCTCCGGCAAAACGGAACATGTAGATTATCCCCGTCGCTTGGCCGGATCGCTCCAAAGAAACGGCGGCCAGACCGGCGGTATTCAATAATGTAAAGCCTGGGCCGGCTCCGGCGGCCACAAGTAGAAATGGAAACACCAGCCCGCTGTAGCCATAAGATGCAGGCACAAACGAAAGGATCGCCAACCCCAACGCCATCGAAATACAGGTCACAATCAGCAGAGTCGTCAGTTGAAAAGACTTTGTTAGACGTCCTGACAGCACTCCGGATACGGCGAGAACAAGACTGAACGGAACCAGAGCGGTTCCCGCTGCCAACGCGTTGTAGCCGAATTCTTCCTGCAAGTAAACCGCGCTGATAAATAGGAAAAGAAAAAATACAAATCCAAGGAGACAGCTCGCCAGGCAGGAACAGAGAAAGGCTGGTAACTGAAGGAGCCTGCCATCCACAATGGCATTATCTGTGCGGCGCTCGAGAATCGAAAAGGCCGCAAACAAGGCCAGCGACAGAACGATCAGACCGAGCGCCACTCTCGGGTTGCTGTTGCTACCATGAGCCGCATCAAGGCCGACGAGCAAACTCGTTAGGGCCGCCGCCAGGATGCCTACGCCGGCGATATCAATTCGATGCGAAACGTTCTCGTCGCGTGACTCCTGAATTGCCCGCAGCGCCACGGCCATTATCACGGCAATAAGCGGCAGGTTCATCAGAAATACCAAACGCCAGCTTATCTCGGCTGTTAGAAAGCCACCCACCAGTGGCCCGATCGATTGACCAACGCCTGCCACGCCCACCAATGTCCCGAGAGCAACTGCTCGCTCTTCCCCGTCGTAAACTCCAGAGATGATCGCCATGCCCGCGGGAAGCATGAATGCTCCGCCAGCACCTTGGAGGACACGTCCGGCGACGAGGACCGAAAGTGTGGGCGCGATTCCACAGAGGAGCGAAGCCAGCGCAAACAAAATTGCGCCTGCCAGCAGGCAACGGCGTCGACCGAAGACGTCAGCGAGACGTCCTGCGGCCACGATCAGCGCAGCGAATGCCAGCATGTAACTGTTGAGTCCCCACTGAAGATCTTTCAAATCTGCGTGCAGATCTTTGCCCAGCGTAACCAACGCCACATTGACAGTCGTGATATCGGCGTTCAGGATCGCAAACACAGCGGCGATCACAACCAAGGCCAGGCGCGGGTTGGTTGGGCGCGGGGAAGAAGAAGTAGTCACAAGCGTCGCGCAATATTGCGATGCAAAGCTAAGGTGAGTCGACAATAGTGCCAACGACGTGTTTACCAAATCCCCATGCCGAAAAGGCAGACGCGACGAAGACAGAGATAAGCCGCCGCAGGTGCCGGGACAACTTCACTGAAGTGGCATCGCAAGGGGCGGTTGGCTTCATCGTTTGGTTAAACCGGTTGGGCACTCGCAGCACGGATAATCTCGGCCGGATGCCTGCTGTGCATCGATACCGTGAAGCCGCATGCGATGCAGTCGAACGTGATGTCGTGAAACGCGAGAATAAAATGAGGGCCTTCAATGTGACTGCCATGATCTGTCGCGACTCGCGAATCCACGATGAATCGTGAACTTCAAATGCACATAGATCCACGCCCTGCGAGTGCAGCGGATGACGCTCCACCGCATCAACGTGCGTGGGCCGAAATAGTGTGAGCTTCGGGCTCGGAAAATGCGACGAGCGCCAGGGCGTCGTCGATGCCGTAAGTGTAATATCCGATCTGGAGCAGACACTCGCTCGCGAATAACGCTGGCTCTCCGGCGGCTACGTTTGGCAAATCCGAAAATAGAAATATCAAAATCAAGACTTGACCTAATCCCCCACTCAAATCTGACATCATATTTACTGTTCAGGAAAATGGCAGAGCGACCCAAGGAGCTGATCTACGCGGGTGATGAAAAGCCGCCCGCGATTTCGCTGCTCGCGGTCGGTTTTCAACATGTCGCCGTGATTTGCCCATATTTGGTTATGGTGGCGTTGGTAGTTGGCGCAGCAAAACTACCCCATGAGGCGGCCCGCAATGCGATGGGTTTAGCGATGATTGCGGTGGGATTTCTAACCGTTCTCCAAAGCCTCCGCCTCAGATGGGTCGGTTCGGGGTACCTTTGCCCGCCCGTTGTTTCCGCGATTTATCTCCCGACGGCCATGTCGGCTGCGTCCGCCTTTGGGTTTCCGGTGGTTTGCGGCATGGTGATCTTTGCTGGCGCATGCGAGATCGCTGTGGGTGGCCTGGTCAACAGTCTACGTAAGTTTTTCCCGGCCGTGGTTTCCGGCGTGGTGATCATCTCTGTGGGAGTCGAATTGGGAAGGATCGGTCTCGGAGTCCTCTTCGATCAGAGTGTGACGCGCGATGCGCACGCTGGGAATATGTTTCTCACCGCCTTAGGTGTGCTCGCGACAATGACCGGCCTGGCAGTTTGGGCGAGGGGGCTTCTCAAGCTGCTGTGCGTGTTGATTGGAATCCTCCTCGGATATTTGGTGGCAGGTCTCTTAAACGTATTTCCCGCGGACTTTGGCGTTCAGTTGTCCGACAGTCCAATCTTTGCGGTACCGAATCCGAGCTTTATCTCTTATGGTTTTGAATCATCTTTCATGCTGCCCTTTGCCATCGCGGGTTTGGCCTCGGGGTTGCGCGTGGTTGGGGTGTTGACTACGTGCCAGCAGATGAATGATGCGTCCTGGCGACGGCCCGACATCAAGAGTATCTCGGCAGGGGTGATTGCTGACGGTATTGGGTGTGCGGTCGGCGGCGCGCTAGGGACGCCAGGAATGAGCGCTAGTCCAAGTCTTGTCGGGATCGAAAAAATCACGGGTGTCACGAGCCGCGTTATCGCGTGGTCGATCGCTAGCTGGTTACTTGTGCTTTCATGCTTTCCGAAGTTTGCCAGCCTGATCGTCAATATGCCGCGGCCGGTGATGGCGGCGGCGTTGTTTTTCAACGGAGCACTGATGTTTGTGGCCGGCATTCAAATTGTTGTCAGCCGACCCATTACAGTGCGCGCCTCACTGATAATCGGGCTTTCGCTGCTGTCCGCGCTGTCGGTGCTGTTCTTTCCGGATTTCTATAAATCTCTGCCGCCCTGGACGCATCAGTTCACGGCATCCGAAATAACCGTCGCAGTGATCGTTTCCGTAGCCCTCAATGCCCTGTTCTTGCTTGGAACTTGGCGCTACAGCCAGTTACGTATCGCGGGCGACGGAACGTCGCTGACACCGGCCTCGTTCAACGACTTTTTTGGCAAGCAGGCCGCCGAATGGAAAATTGCGGTGGCTGACGTTCAGCGCGTGCGTCAGGTCGTGGATCAGGCCATCGAGCATGTGGCGGGTAGCGCCCAAGGGCCTATGTACATTCGGATTGGGAGCGATACATTTGACATCACAGTCACGCTTACTTACACGGGCAATTTGCCGAATCTCCCAGATGCGCGGCCCAAACGGGATCTCGTGGAAGAGCAAAGCTTCGTAAGTGGCCTGACAGGCTATCTTTCCGGAGTGCATGCCGACCGGATCGAGCAGAGCGGAAAAGGCGATGCGTGTGAAATCAAGCTACTGTTCCGTCTATGAGAATAGCGCAACAGGTCGGTATTCATGGTGTGAAGTCGCCTAACCAAAGAGATAAGCCAACGCAGGGTGTTGTGACAAACGTTCTGGATGCAACGCAATGGGGCTGTTGGCTTGATCGACTGGTTAGGCGTTACGGGTGTCGCTCTTTGAGTACGCTGGTAACGAATTCGCCCTTTGCGTGGCAGTATTCGACCGAATCCGAAATGCCCTTTGCAAGAATGGCGCGCTTCCGCTCTTCATACCTCTGCCTTAATGAGGCATCGCGACCAAGCCTTTCTCGAAACCAGACTAGCTCGCCATACTCATCGGAATCTACTGCAATGACGTGGGCATGAACCTGAAATCGACGACCATTATGCTTAAGGCTTCCCACGCGCATCGGCCGATCCTCAGGAAATGGCTCCTGCCCGCTTTGCTTCTGAAATCCAAGGCGATCCAGCGTCGTCCTCGCACGGGCTAGATGCCCTTTCCGATACAGGACGGCCAAATCAATAATGCCCTTTCCGCCGCAACCGACAACGGACGTGCTGCCGACATGATCCACCTGCAACTGTGAGTCAGCGCTCTGGATGGCATCCTGAAGCAGGCGCGCAACCTCTACACCGTCCGGATCATAGTCGCGAAACTCAGCAGGCAATGAAGAATAGAGAAGAATATGCATAGCTGCACCGCCGCCTAACGAGACAGAGATAAGCCACGGGCCGGGGCGTGGCAAAATTGCAGCCGATCATTAAATGAGGGGCCGTGGGACGATCCCGCCAGCAACTTTGAGTGAGCGCAAGTGAATGCCGATGGCATCGAGAATGATCTGACCCGCCACCACTGCGACGATAAGAATAACCGCGGCATAGAGACAAGCACGCAGTGCGGTGCGACGCCGTTCCGCGCGGGTAAGCGACGCGGTCAACCCGGCAAAAATTGCCACGTTACCGATAGGATCAATCGTCGTCCAAATAGTGGCGAAATCTTTGCTAATCTTGATGAACAA
>Ga0066388_100002542_pt1 | contig 11222 bp, 6 predicted proteins | sample PanSoiMetaGPlot6_FD_64539 | JGI IMG/M metagenome (GOLD analysis project Ga0066388, IMG submission 64539) | Tropical forest soil microbial communities from Panama analyzed to predict greenhouse gas emissions - Panama Soil - Plot 6 (Hybrid Assembly) | ecosystem: Environmental > Terrestrial > Soil... | reverse complement strand
AGCTTACGCGTGATAACGAGCGCCATGGCGATAACAGGAATTCTGGCTGCCTGTCAGCTAGCTGAGACTACACCGGCACTTACGCTTCTCGGCCTGTTCGGCACGATCATCGGCAGCATCGTCAGCTACTGGAGGCGAGATTCAAACAATTTCTGGATCAAGTGGGCCCTGGCCGCCGGTATTGTCGTTGTGCTCGGCGCCTTCGTCGAGGACATCATTTACCGCGTGCAATCAAGCATTGCCGATGCCCGAGCCCCACTGACCAATATGCTGATTGCGCTCCAGGCGTTGCACTCGTTTGACCTGCCGCGCAGAAGAGATTTAAATGTTTCAGCCCTGGTAGGACTTGTTCTGCTGACTTCGGCAGCCACGCTCAGCCGCGACCTGACTTTCGGCGCTTATCTTTTCTCCTTCATCGCCTTCGGTTCATACATGCTTTACCTGGACTGTGTGTCTCGCACCGCAGATGGTGCACGCCCGCTGGGCGGCAACGCGGAAACCGTTGCTGGTGGGAAAGTTTCGTCCGGCAACTGGTTCGTTCCTGTCCTGGTAATCATGCTGCCGCTGGCCTCCTTTTTTCTGTTCTTGATCATGCCGAGAATGGATATTGGCTTGTTGCGCAACGTCCGGGTCTCCTTGAACCTGAGCATGCCGCTGCTACGGAACCTGGGAATCACCAATCCACACCTTTCCAGAGCTCGTCGTGGGGACGGCAGCCTGGAGGTCAACCCGATTGCTTACTTCGGGTTTGACGAAGAGCTCGACCTCAACTATCGCGGACAGCTTTCAGACATCGTCGTCATGCGCGTCACCAGCAGAAGTGGTCAGCTATGGAGAGCGATGGCGTTCGACACCTATGACGGGCACCGCTGGACAATGAGCCGGCCGACAGATACGTTCGACCGTTTGGCCACATACGGCTCCGCCATACCGCTGGCACCAGTGCCTTCGATGACGCTGCCGGGCAGAGTCCCATACGAAGAGCTCAATCAGGTGTTTCACCTGGAGACCGACCAGACCAACCTGATTCCGGCAGCGGCCGTTCCATTCCTCGTTTACTTCCCGACCAACAAAGTGCAGGTGGACTCGTATGGAGCTTTGAGAAGCCCTGTGATTATGGAACGTGACATGGTGTACACCGTCTTCTCCAATGTTCCCAAATACGATCTCCAAGCCCTGCGCGACACACCACCGGTAGTACCGTCAGCGCTCGATTACCTGCGAGCAAAACAAGTCAATTACTTGCAGCTTCCTGCCGGGCTGCCCGACAAAGTGCGCGCGCTCGGCGCAACAATGGCAGGTAGTCGGGGCAACTGGTTCGTCAAAGCCGAGCGCATCAACAACTTTCTCAAGCTCAACTACCGATATGACCTGAAGGTGCCGCCTACGCCTGACAGCGAGGACACGGTCAACGACTTTCTGGTCAGACGCAAGCGCGGCTATTGCGAACACTTTGCTACAGCATTTGTCATTCTCTGCCGCGCCCAGGGCATCCCAGCCAGACTAGTCACCGGCTTTACGCCCGGCGAATACAATCCGCTCACCGGGCTGTGGGAAATTCGCATGCGTGACGCGCATGCCTGGGCGGAAATCTATCTTCCCCGCTGGGGTTGGATAGCATTCGACCCGACACCCGATGGTGTGCCGCCTGCCTTCACCGGAACGACTGGTCACTCAGCCCTCTCCTACGTAACGGAGCATCTCGGCGGGCTGTTGAGCGAGTTGTCTCGCCAGCCGGCCGTCGTTGCTGCCTTGCAGAACCTGGGAAGACTGGCTGCGCCTTTAGGCCACGCTCTGGAGTGGGCCGCCTTTTTTGTCGCTGCTGCCTGGCAGCCCCTGATCGGCTTTATGGCAGTTCTCGCCGGAGCCGTCCTGTCGGTGCGCGTGCTGCCTGGCTTGCTTACCAGAGCGAGGGGCGCCGGGCGCGGAAAAGACCCGCACAGCCCAACTTCCACCGTGCGGCAGGAGGCCGCCCGCGAATTCGCCAATCTGCTGGCCGATTTGCAACGGCTCAGGATTATCAGGCACCGACAGGACACCGCCGGCGATCTGGCCAGGCGCGTGTCCGCCTCGGCAAGCGCCAGCGACTCCGAGCTGAGCGGGTTGCTCGCCGGTTTTCTTGACTTGTACGCTCAGGTGCGCTTCGGAAACTCCGCGGAAACGGCTGAGTTGAAAGCCCTGAGAGCCAGAATTCATGCAAGAATCTTGGCATGTGAGGCAGTAAAGAGTCCAACCTCACTGCCGATATTGGCAGAGAGTGATTAATAATAGTGGGAAGCAGGTAAATAACGGTTAGCGCCAATAGCGCCTACGATGTCAGTTAAATCCCCGGTTGCCAAGAGAGAGTGAGCATATGGTTCAGCAAGTAAGAGCGACACACCAGCAGGAGTTTGTGCCACCGTACCCAAACACTCTCCAGGAGACGGGCCTCAAAGAGGGACTCCTGGAAGAACTCATTCTCAAAGACATATACATGGTCAACTACGCGCTCGGGCGGGAAGTAGCGGCCCGGACCATGCTGCCCTTCAAAATCGTCGAAGAGATATTGGAGTCGCTCAAGCGTCAGCTCCTGATCGAAGTGAGAAGCGCCGGCGGGCTGGCCGACTACGAGTACGTGCCCACGGACAAAGGGCGCGACACGGCTCGCCGCTTCTTTGACAACACCTCCTACGTAGGTCCCTGCCCGATTCCCTGGGGGCACTACGTCGAGTCTCTCAAATATCAGACGATCCGACGCGAGACAGTGACGCCACGCGATCTGGAAGTGGCGTTCTCGGACATCATGATCAACCGCAAGACACTCAATGCGGTCGGTCCCGCCATAAACTCCGGCCGCGGGATGTTCTTGTTCGGCGAAGCCGGCAATGGCAAGACCTCGATTGCCGAGCGCATCGTGCGCAGCTTCAAGGGTCACATGTTCGTGCCATACGCCGTCGAGGTGGACGGGCAGATCATTCGCGTATTCGACACTCACAACCATGTTTCGGTATCGGCCGGCAACTACCCGAAAGATTACGACCACCGCTGGGTTCGCATTCAGCGGCCGTGCGTGGTCGTCGGCGGTGAGCTGACCATCGACATGCTCGAGCTGCAGTATGACTACACTTCCAGACTATACGAAGCTCCGTTGCAACTGAAGAGCAACTGCGGTCTGCTGTTGATCGACGACTTTGGGCGCCAGAGAATCGACCACAAGTCACTGCTCAACCGCTGGATCGTTCCCCTGGAAAAACGCGTAGATTATCTGACGCTCCACACCGGCAAGAAGCTGGAAGTGCCATTCGAGCAGCTGATCGTCTTCTCCACCAACCTGAACCCGACGGACCTCGTCGATGAAGCGTTCTTGAGACGTATTCCGTACAAGATCAACATCACCAACCCGACCGAAGACGAGTTCAAGTGGATATTCCTGCAGTACTGCCAGCGAGTAGGCGTGCCCTACAACGAAGAAGCCGTCAACTATCTGATTGAGACGCAATACCGAACGGGCCGGCGCCACATGCGTTGTTGCCATCCGCGCGACATCGTCGACCAGGTCGTCAACCTCTGTAACTTCCTGCAGACAGAGCCGCGACTCTCCAGAGAATATCTGGATCACGCATGCGCCGTGTACTTCGCCGCCATGGGCAAGTAGCAAGTTCCGCGCAGCTTCGGCGGACAACGGCTCGAACACTTCATGCCGGCCTCCGGTCGCCACCGGCGCCGGCTCAATCGCTTAAATGAGAATTAGGCTAGGCGGCGCCGGACTGGTGCTAGCATGAGTTGTCAGCTCGAACCATAGTTCTATCGAGCGGACTGGACGACAAATACGGATAGCGCAGGCACCGCGGTGCTAGACCAGACCTGTGATCCTTCTGGGCCGGAAGTTGCCGCCACCAATGGCGGCTCGCTGTTGGGCGCCGGCTCGCCCGTCGAGGAGCGTCGTAAGCTTGTGCGTCGCCGCTTGGCATGTGCAGCCATTGCCGCTTCCAGCCTGGTCTGGATCTATGCCCTCGGCAGGCACGCCGACGGCGCCGGAGCCATTTCCTGGAGCATTACCCTGGGGACGCTGGCGGGCTGTGCAGCCGTTGGCGCAGCCGGCAAGAAGTCAGCACCTTTTCTACTGGTCCGGGCCGGCGAGCGCAGACCGCTGACCTTTCTCGAAGCCTATGCTCTTACGTATCTTGGGCTCTCGCTGGTTCTCTGCGGTTGGATCGTCTACCACTTGCTGGCCGGGCCAGCGCCGCCGGTCGTCAAGACGCAGATCGTAGATATCGAGCTAACCAGCCTGGCCGATTTCGCGGATCACCATTGTCTCCTGCCATCCACCGAGGAAAAGCCTACGCTGCGCAAGAGAACGTCTCCCGGCCCCCAAACGGTCCAAGGAGAAATAACGACAAGATCGACATCTCGTATAGTGGTGCACGGACGCAACGAAAAACAGATTCGTGCCAAAGCGGACGGCTCGGAAACGGGCCAAACTTCTCCTGCCCAGCTGGTGCGCGGCGTTAAAACGACAGCCACCAGCCCGCCTCGCCAGGACCATTCCCCCACATTGGCAGCCGCTCAAAGCGGCGAACAGTTTCACGTCTATCAGCCACCGCACATGGTGGCACGACAGGCGCGCGAGTCCGGTCAGGGAGCACCGACCGACGAGTCCTTTATGGAGGAGGTGGCACCGCCGGAAATGGTTGAGCTGGTCGACAACGAAGGCGACAGCGGCGTGGACGTATGGCAAGCGGGAGGACGCTCAACCGGCGGCAAGGGAGCGCACTCCGAACTGACCCTGTACTTGAAGGAGCTCAACCGACGCATCAAACGCGCCTGGTCGCCGCCGCGAGGATTCACCAGACGCGCGGAGATTCTCTTTCGCATTCGCAAGGAAGGCAAGTTGGCGATGATCAAAATTATTCGCTCCTCCGGGGATGCCGACGCCGACACGGCAGCCATTCGTTCGATCACTTCCTGCTCACCATTTCGCGAGCTGCCAGACGACTGCACGCTCGGCTACCTGGACATCAAATATTCATTTAACTACACAGCCGACGAGCTCTCAGAAGTCTCCGACGGCCGGTCGCAGTAGTGGTGAGCGCCGGCGAGAGAAGCTGGCACTCAGAGGAAATGACGCGCTCTGCCGGCCAGTTTTTGTAACGCACCACCAGAATACGCCTACGGCGAATAAGGTCGGAGGCGCAAAGGAGTGTGATCGGTCGACGTAAGTACGACTGCGTGTCCGCCGAGAAAGGCAACTGATGTCCGACCGGGACCGGCAGGCTGCTCGTCCGGCCAGTCCGCCTTAGCGGATCGGCCCCGGCAGGCACTGTCCAATACCAGCCAATCCGCGTGGTTCTCCCTGGCAATTTTCCAGGCATGCCAATACATGCTTGCTGTTGCTTTCTTGCCGGCTGACGGCTCCCCCTTGCCAAGAATGACGAGTGCGGCAAGCTTCGCTGGAATCGTCTCCGGCGGCTGCCAGTCGGCAGCGGGCCAGCCGACCAGGACGCTGGCCGGCGGGGATACTGACTCGACAGTCGTCCAGGCCCCGGACACCCTGACCTTGAAATTCTCTTGATTGGCAGAGGAGATCTTGACCCCGTTGTACGACAAGAAGCGCGCTGCCGACTTACCCGAACAGTCACCGAGGCAGACAGAGTGGCGATTGGCATCAATTATTACAAGAGCGCCCGGAAAGGTGGCGACGGTAAGGGGGGGCAGCGGCGCTCTCCACAACAAGGCGGCAGCGGCCGCCAGCAATAGACACAGGGATGACCGCCGATAGCTCCTGTGACGCAGGCAGAGCAAGAAGATGAGAAATGCAGCAAAGTACCCGACAGAGGCAAGCAAAGGTGGAGGTCCGACCGTGAGTTTGGAGGACTCGACTCGGGAGATACAATCGACAACGAAGAGAATCCATCGCACCGGATACGATGCCAGCCAATCGAGAAAAGCTGTCATGGGCGAGGCCAACCCAGCGGTCGACTCGTTCAAGACAGACGCCGACGAAACAAAACCCAATGCTGTCGCCATTGGTACGGCCAGCACCACCAGAAGATTGGCCGGCAAGAACAAGAGACCGACCTGAAAGAAATAGGTGAGCTGCAGAGGCAGAATGCTGAGCTGAGCGACCAGCACCACGGCAACGGCCTCTACAAACCACTTGACGGCTGCTACGGGCTTAGCGGGCGTCATCCACGCCGATAGTGCTTGTGCACCGCATACGATACCAAATGTGGCCAGATAAGAGAGTTGCAGTCCGACATCGATTATCGAGCTGGGATCGAGCGAAAGCGTGATTAGGAGGGCGACCGCGAGAGAGGACGTCACGCCGGGCGAACGGAAAAGACACCGGCCGGCAAGCACCAGACTGCACATCAGAGCCGCTCTCATGACCGAGGGAGACGGTCCGGCCAGGCAGACGAACATAAGCATTGACAGGAAGCACAAGGCATTGGCTGCAAGCGGAATCCTGACAATGCACTGGCCAATCCACCACGTCATTGCCACGACGATGGTCAGGTTGAACCCGGAAGCTGCCAGCAGGTGAGAAAGTCCCGCGTCGCGGAATCGGTCTTTGAGCCCAGGGTCCAGGCTCACGGCCCGATCTCCGAGCACCATGGCTGAAAGAAGGTCTCCCTCGACTCCGCCTATATACCGGTGGTGCACGGAGATCACCCTGGACCTTGTGTCATCCAGGCATTGCCCGAACCAGCGGAGCAGATCGTGGACTCCGGCGGTGCTCTCCTGGCTGCGATGCCTCGGCGCCATTAGCACCTTAACGTCGGCAGCCGGTGCCGCCGCCAGGCTGTGCACACCGCAACGCCGGAAATAGGCACGAGAATCGAACTCCCAGGGATACCTCTTTTCCGAGGGAGCAATCAGGTGCGCCTTCACCTCAATGTGGTCGCCGGCAGCCACTGCCCGCGAGCCGCGAATGGTCAGCATCATCAGTCCGGAAACGCGCCTGTTTGCAGGAAACAGCGCCTCGTACGGCGCAACCAGTGCTCTGGTAATCGATGCCGACGGGCCGCCTGCGACCGAAACAACGCGGGCCTGGAATACGCAGGCCCGCGCCCGAGGCAATTTGCTGATGTCGTCGGAGCCGGCGTAGTCGATGCGCAATCTGGCGTAGCCCCAGAATGCCAGCGGCACCAGCGCAAGAAAAATGGCCAGCCGCCTTGCCCTGGCAATGGCCCCTAAACCAAATCCGGCAACCACCGGCAGGGTCAACCAGGCGCCAGTGGCCTCCACTTGAGCTATGAATGCTGCCGTTGCGCTCAACCAGGCAACAGCGGAGATAAAGCGAGGACCGGCAAGCAGGCGACGCCCGTCCAAGCGGGCGCCAGCGCCCCAAGTCGCATTGGCAATACCTGAAAGCATGCCCCCGTCCTCAGTGTGGCCCAGCCACCCTATTCAACGTTGGAGACAGCCAAAAAGTTCAATTAAGCGGTGCGTTATTTCCTGTAGAGTCTGTCGTCAACGTTCAGAGGATTGTTGGTCGAGTTGCTCCACTGAGCGCCTTCCGCCTGCGGAATTTGCTTGCCGAGGTCCTGAGCAATAGTGTCGAGCTGTGGATTGTCAGGATTGCTGGCATCGATTGCTTTGGCCTGGCGAAGCGCAGCCACAGCTTCTTGATAGAAGATGGCGGCGCTCGCTCCGTCTTTGCCGCTGCCGACGCCGTTGTAACCGACCTTCACACCTGCCCAGGCCAGATCGATCATCGCCAGGTCGCGGTATTGCTTGGCGATGTATCTCTGATCCGTGGTTCCAGGATTGGCGATCGTCGCCTTTATCTGTTGGCGAATCAGCTTGTCTGCATCTTTCTGGTTGAGCTTGAAGATCCACTCTTGCAATTCTTTCGTGGCTCCGGAGATGTCATGACTGCCGTAAATCTTGGTCAGGTCGCCGTCGATGCGCTGTCCGACCTTGTCGAGTTCGCCAACCTCAGAAGACTTGACCGCAGTACCGCGCGCGCTTTCGCCGTGGGCGACCATGTACTCCGTCTGTTGCTTGGCACGATCGATGCAGATCCTGGCTGACGCCAGATCTTTTAGAGCACGTCCGCCCAGATCCAGGTTGTAACCAGCCAAAATGTTGTCGTACTCAAAACTGTTGTTCTTGAACGACAGCGCCCTCAATACCGGATTGGAAGTGGGCTTGCCGTTGCCCTGCCCGACTGCGGTTCCTCTGTCCAGACGAACTTCACCGGTGGAGGTAAAGAGAATGGCCAGTCCGCGGTGACCGTTCAGCTTGTCGTCATGCTTGCGGGACAGCCAATCGGCCAGGTACCACTTGAGCGCCGGCTCGTTAGTGCGACCGAGGTCCTCGAACTGATCGATAGCGTGATTCATGGAGTCGGCGGATCTCTTCGTCTTGTCGTCCGTGAATGCCGACACGGCATCGTCTCGCTTGGATGCAGCCGATTCGTCGCTCAAAAGCAGGTTCGATAACTTGCTGACCAGCATGGCGCCGCCGACGAGGGCGAAACGCTTCCACATGTAGCTTCCCGGATCGCGCATCGGTATAAGCGATGCAGTAGCCACGAAAGCGGCCTCTACGCCGGTCGGGCGCAAGAAGCGGTTCCAGGCTGGACTGCCACTGACACCGAGTTGCTTATCGAGCCAATCTCCAACCGTCGCCTTGCCGAGGAAGTGAGTCCCTACCATAGCCAGTCCCTTGACGGGCCAACTCCAATTGGTGAGCATGACAGCCGGAATAGCAACCGAATCTATGACATCGCTGCCGGCGGTATGTTGCTTGCCGAGGATACTTCTGTCGAGACGATCGTTGACAAACTGGGAGGCGCCGACGACCATCATACCTTTGGCGAAGTTCTGGAAGAACCCCTTCCAGCCACCGGGCATGGACTTCAGCTCGCTTTCCAGGGAAGAGATCCGCCCGCGGATCATGCCACGCTGCTGGACCAACGCGGCTTCTTCGGCCGTGAGCACACCGGCAGGAGGCAGTTCGCCCGCTCCCTTCAAATAGTTGTACTTTTGCAGCAGCGCCTGCTCCTCGGCTGTGAGCACGGAAGCCTTGGCCTTTTCGGCAAGCGCTTCTGCTTGTGGCGCCAGTTTCTTTGTGATGCCCTCTAACTTGCCGGACGCTTCTCCATACTCGAGAAGCAGTCCCTTCAGTTGATCCACCGGCGTGCCGGCAAATGCCTTGTCGGCACCGAGCGCCTTCACTTCAGCTGCGGTGCGCTGGTGGTTGGTGACGGCAACCAGCTCTTCAGCCGTGAGCACGCCCTGTGGCAGAGTTGTGCCTTCGCCCTTCAGGAACTTCTGCGTGTTGATGATCGCCTGCTCGGCTTCGCTCAAAGCACCGGTGGCGCTCTTGGCTGTGAGCGCGTCGACTTCTGGCTGGAGACGCCCGACGATCTTCTGGACAGCGGCGCCAGAAGCAGCCTCGTTTTCCAGCGACTGCACATACTTCATGAAGTCTGCCGGGCTGATGGCGCCGAACGGCTGCATCTTCCCGGCCGCCTGTTGGAACCTCATTACTTCGTGCATATCCGCCGCTGACAGCACTTTCGCTGCATCGGCCGGCACAGCGCCTGTGCCACCATTTTTGAGGAAATTGTGCACGGTCAAAGTAGCCGACTCTTCAGCTGTAAGCGCAGCCTGGTTACCCTGGAGCATCTTCTGTGTGATGCGATTGACTTCCGGCTCCAGCCGCTTGGCCATCTCATCGAGCTTTGCCGTCAGGGTACTGTCTTGTTTGCGCAAATCCTTGATCGGGCCGTTGCCGGTCTTGACGCCAAATTGATCTTCCCACCACTGAGCGCCTTTCTGTCCCCAGCCAATCGGCTTTTCTGCTACCGATGCCACACCGTATTTGCCTTTGGCAATGGCACCCTCAACTGGTGCACCGTTGTCGCGAGTAGACTTGACCCAGGTCTGCATGCCATCCGTTTTGGCCAGGTAAGACTTAGCCAGATAGCTGGCGCCCTGCGAGAAAGGACCGCCCGGACCCCAGAGACCACCGCTGACGCCGCCTATGAGCTCGTTGCCCCAGAAGCTGGTGCGTGGCTGCAGTGACTGCTCGACGATTGGCGCAGTGCGATCCACTTCCTGGCGCAGTCCGCCGCCGCCATTGTTGCCTCCAGTGGCTGTGCCTCTGCGTGTTGTTCCATCTGGGTTTACCCCGCCCCGGTCCGGTACGTTGGGAACCGTGCCTCTGGGCGGCCAGGCCGGAACAACCTCCCCGTAGGGAGTTCTCGTGCCACCGCCGGTAGTGCCGGGGTTCTGTCCGTATGCAGGAGCTACATCCCCGTAGCCGGCGCGAGAGCTGCCACTGCCCGAGGGTTTTTGCCCCGGCCCGCTGCCGTCGTATTCGGGCGCAACCTGGTTGTAGCCGCCCCGCCAATCGGTATTGCCGCTGGGATTCTGGGAACGCTGGTCGGAAGGGTTGGCAGGATTGCCAAAGGCCGGCGCCACGCCACCGTAACCGCCACGCCAATCGGTGGGCGGCTGCCCGGTCCCCTGCGTTCGCTCATAAACTTCTTGACCCAATTTTGGCGCGATGTCGCCATATCCGAGGTCGACCTTGTCGCTGTCCGAGAAGCGCTCGCTGCTTCTGCCGTCACCCATTCCTACTTCCTCCGGTCCAAATTCATTAGCATCCTGGGACCTCCGCCGCTGCTGGTTGGGCCTCCGCCCGGCTCGGTTTTGCAATATTAGATAGGGCTCAGCCCCCGGTAAATCCGTGAAATCCCCCCTTGCGTGGGAATTCTCCCACTCCGCCGGCGAGATGCCTCTATCTAAAGGGAGGCGGCAGATGGAGACCTCTGAGGTCCGGCAGCAAGATTTAACCTTGCCATGGGAAAAACCGGATGGTAAAAACCTCAATCTTTCCGTATACATATTGACAACCCAAATTGGCGAGGGAGATTAACCACATGGATACGAACAAGACGACGGACACGATCAGCAGACCGAAGACGACGATTTCCGACAGACTGACCAAGGAAATCGAGCAGCGCAAGACCGCCGAAGTCGGACTGGCTGCTATTCTGGCCAAGTTGATGCCCTTTATGTCGGGCAGCAAGTAAGACGCTCAGCGCAACCTTATAAATAGCGCAATCGCCGGTAACGACTCGACTATCAGGCCGTTTGCGGGTTCAGGTAATAGCGACTGTGGGCGGCAGCGGGCTGACCGTTGTACTTGGCGCCCGGCTTCTCGTTGTAAGCAACCTGGCACTCGGCAGTGCGCGTGAACACCATTTGCGCAATCGGCATGCCGGC
>Ga0066388_100002541_pt1 | contig 11223 bp, 7 predicted proteins | sample PanSoiMetaGPlot6_FD_64539 | JGI IMG/M metagenome (GOLD analysis project Ga0066388, IMG submission 64539) | Tropical forest soil microbial communities from Panama analyzed to predict greenhouse gas emissions - Panama Soil - Plot 6 (Hybrid Assembly) | ecosystem: Environmental > Terrestrial > Soil... | reverse complement strand
CACCCAGGCCGAGCAGGCCACCCAGGCCGAGCAGGCCACCCAGGCCGAGCAGACCACCCAGGCCGAGCAGCCGCCCGCCAGCGCAGAGCAAGATACCGCGGGTACAGAGCAGGAAAGAGCCAAGGTCCAGGCGGAGCAAGAGGCCGCTGACGCCAGGCACCGCAGATTTGCGCGTGCCGCGCGGCGCCACATTGACCGCGAGTTCACCGACCACGCGCCGCACGCCCCGGACGGGCGCCGAGCGTGGCACACCGCGACCGCCCGCATCAAAGACGCAATGAAAGAGGAGGTCATCGACGCCTACCGCGGTGCCGGGCAGGGAAGTGTCGACTGGCTGATCACCTGGCGGGTCAAAGAGATCGCCCGCATGTACCTGGGGGGAACGCTTTTCCGCTACAGAGACGAGCTCCGCGCACCCGGCTGGGCAAGAGCGGCCCGGCCCGTAAGTTTTGCGGTACTGCTGCTCGGAGCGCTGGCCTTGCTGGTCGGAACGTTCAGCTCGCGTATCGGCATCGGGCTGATCGTGCTCAGCTTGGTGCCGCTCGCCGCCGTGATCGTCGCGGCGAGCCGCCTGGACGTCTATCTGGTGGTGCGGTACAGGCTGGATTCCGATAAGGCGGATGCCAAACAGCGCATTGAGGCCGAGCAAGCGGAGTTTGATAGATGGAAGCGTGAGCTCGAAGACAGGCCGAGCGACGCGGATATCGCCCGGTGGCTGGACTACGACAAGCTATATCTCAGGACGATAGCCATGAAGCGGCTTGGCGTGGCAGGCCGGCAACTCATTACCCACGCCACACTGACGGAGGCGGCGCCCGGATGCCGCGGCGCACGTATCATTCACGGCCCACCGCGATACTCGGCGTATGTAGTTACGATCTTCTTGCTCACCGAGACCGGGGTACGCCGTCTCGCCATCCGCTTGAATTTCGAGACCGGCATCGCATCCGATCACGTGCGCCAGAGCTTTCAGTACAACGCGATTGCGTGGGCGGGCCTCCGGGAAATCGGTGTCAGATTCGACAACAGCCCTGACCGGAAGGCCCTCGCGCCCACCGATGGCCAGCGTCTGAACTCTGGCGACTCGCTAGTTCCGGCGCAGCCCGATGACCGGCTGCGCACGGCGGAGGGGTCCCCGATTCTGCGGCAGGACTTCTTTTTGGCTCTCGTGACCGGCCAGAGCATAAGGATCTCGGTTGAGAGCTTTGACGAAGACTTCCGTGATATCTCACTAGAGGATTCGCGCGAGCTACTTGACCTCGCGCTCGACTCCTCCGGGATCAGCAGCGCCCTGAAGGTACTGGAAACAGTGGCCGCACAGGGGCAGGATTGGCTCTCCCGGGAGCGCAGATTGCGGAGCCGGCCGGTACCGGGCCTTCGTGCCATCCCACCGGCTGAGGGCAGCGGGCCCGGCAAGCCACCGGAAGACGACGCCGCCTGACCAGGAGACGCCACGGCGGATCGACCGCCACCGTAGGTGCCGGGCCGGCTGGTGCCGGCTAGGTGCGCCGCCGCGGTGACCAGGGCGTGATGGGGCGCTCGTGGCGCTCACCGTCCACGACGACGTCGACCCGCTCGTCGAAGAACGCGGTGAGGCCGCGGACCTGCGCCGCGTCATGCAGCGGCTGCTGGTAAGTCCAGGCGATGTCGGGGACGACCCGGCCGCCGACGGTGACCGACCAGTACGACGCCCGCCCCTTATAGGCGCAGTAGGTCTGGGTGTCGCTGGGGCTCAGTTCGGCGCGGAGGTCCTCCCGGGGCAGGTAGTAGCGGACCGGGAGCATGGTCTCGAACAGCAGCATTGGCCGGGACGATGCGGCGAGCACCTGCCCGTCCAGTTCCAGGCGGACGTGCCGCGAGCTGGCGAGCACATCGACGCGGTGGAAGGGATCACGCGGGTGGGCCACAGTGGGCTCGTCCTCCTCAAGCCACCCGTCGAAGGCCCCGAAATCCAGCACGACGTACCCGGCCAGGTCTGGGTCTGCGAGCCTGAACCCGGCACCGGGGCGGTCCTGGCCGAGGGCTTGCACGTCCACCGCCTGGCCCTCGGCGGTGTGCGCGGCGAAGGGGTCGGCCGGGGTGAGCACAGGACGGCTGGACAAAGCGGGCATCGGCACCCCGGCCTCGGGCGTGTCACCCGAAGCCGCCGCCGCGGCGGGGGCCAGTTCCCCGCGGATGTCACCCGCGGGGACGGCGTAAGAGGGGACGACACGGCGCGGCTCCCAGACCAGCACCGCCCGGGTGCTGTCGACGGCGGTGCCGCCACTCAGCACCGCGCGGATGCGCTTGCTGATGGGTTCGTAGCGCAACTCATCCAGGCCGCCCGCCAGCAAGGCACCCATCTGACTGCTCATCGCGTCATCCCCCCTCACCCCCAATGTCTGCATCTAGCATCATCCATGGTCCATCATGCTCCGGTGCTGTGAGGCAATCAGTCCCCCTGAACCCACGGACCACATGACCCGGCTCACCCCCGGCCGGGGCGGGCGAGGCGGTGGGTCGTGCCCGTGCGGGGCGGCCCGGGCCGTGGCAGCATGACGGCAAGTGGCACCGACGGCGCCGTGTCTGGCTACTGGCGAGCACCCCGGTGACCAGTAGCGCAGGGCCGGGGAGGGATTGTGGACATCACCCAGCTGATCCTTGACGACCACCACGAGCAGCGCCGGCTGTTCGCGATCTTGGAGCAGGTCGGGCGCACGGACACCGGAGCCCTGTCGGCGGTGTGGGCGCGGCTGGGCGTGTTCCTGGAGCTGCACGCGGCGGCGGAGGAGGCGATCTTCTATCCTGCGCTGCTGCAAGTAGGCCTGGCCGCAGGCCGGCGCGCCGGGGCAGAGGGAGAGACGCTGGACGCCATCCGCGACCACAATGACATCAGAGACGCGGTCGCCGAGGTCGCCCGCCACCGGGCCGGCAGCGACGGCTGGTTCTCCGCCGTTGCCGCGGCGAACCTGGCCAACAGCGATCACATGGCTGAGGAAGAACGCGAGGGCCTGACCGACTTCCGCCGCCTCGCCGGGCTGCAACAGCGCCATGACCTGGCCATCGCTTTCGCCGCCTTCCAGGCGCAGAACTTCGCCGGCGTCCCGGCCATCGACCGTGATCCGGAAAGCTACGTCCGGCAGGCGGAGCAAGGTCTGCGGCCGCGTGCCACCGGATCGCTTAACATCGGCAGCCTCAAAGGGCAATGACCCTAAGCGTCGCTGGCTTCGCATCCCGGCCGCTGGCCGGGCTTTACCCCTAACCCATTGGCAGGCCGCCACCGCCCGCCGGCACCTCCCCGAACCCTAGTGCGCCAGGGTGCCCACGGGCACCCTGGCGCAGGCCAGGGCCGTCAGTCGCCGCTCAGTGGCAGAGCCCCGGTGGGAGTGATGTGGCGCAGTGGTTGCCGGTGAACGTGACGTTCGTTCCGGTGCCGTCCCAGATGAGGTCGGCGGGGTGATCGCGGTAGGCGGTGTTGTGGGCGATCGTGTCGAAGTTGGGGTCGCTGCCGCCGGTCAGTTGCTGGGCGCTGGCGACCACGATGCCACCCGAGTTGATCTGCGTGCCGGTGTTGCCCGCCACGCTGTTGCCGGCCACCAGGGTCCGGGTCGCGCCGAGCAGCAGGATGCCGCCGCCTTGCAGGGCCGGAGCCTCGTCGCCGGCCGGGCAGAACTTGTTGTTCCGGTTGACGCTGTTGTGCTCGATGGTGGTGTTGCCCGCGCCGCCCGGCTGCCCGTCGTCGAGGACCAGGATCCCCTGGCAGTTGCCCCGGAGGTGGTTGCCCTCGACGGTTATGTGGCGGGCGTGCCGGATGAAGATCCCGAACAGGTTGCCCGACGCCCGGCTGTCCCGGACGACAGAGTGCGCCAGGGGGGAGTCCCCGACGTAGAAGCCAGCCTCGTCGTTGCCGATCGCGGTGTCGTTGGCGAACACCGAGTCCGTGGACTCGAACCGCGAGATGCCGTACTCGCCGTCGTTGAGAGCGGTGACCCTGGTCACCCGCAGGTCATCGGTCCCGTAGCCGAACACGCCGCTAGCCGGCATACCGGTGATGAGCAGCGCGGTCACCGTGTCGTGGGTGACCGGGGTGATCACCTCGCCGGTCTTGGGATTGAGCCGCTTGGCCAGAATACATACGCCCGTGGGGCCGAAGATGGTGTTGCACAACGTCTTGGGGACCGTCTTCGGCGGCTCCAGGACCGTGCCGCCGGGGAAGTCTCCCGAGCCCCGCAGGGTGATCCCGTCGGTACGGATCTGGACGGTCTGGTGGTACACGCCCGGCTTGATCAGCACCGTGTCGCCGGGCTTGGCCTGGTTAACCGCCGCTTGAATGGACTGCCCCGGCCCGACCACGATCGTCGCCGAGGCCGACGCCGAGGCCGAGGCCGCGGAGGCCACGGTGAGTGCGGCCCCCAGCCCGGTTGCGAGTGCTGCCGTGATGAATCTGCGCATGCTGCCTCCCCCCGTCGAGAAGATGCCCCGTGAGCAGGAAGAGCGGGTTCCCCCACCCAGGCACCTCTACCTGCCGTTGGTCAGACCGTATCGGGCCCCGAAGTAATAGCGCAATAAAGACAGCCCCCCAGAAAGGCAATGCTCCGTTACCCCCGGCCCTTGCGGCCGGGTCCGGCACGGCGGGCAGAGTACCCGGCGCCCTCGAGTTCGTTGCCCTGGCCGGGCTCGCCACCGGATCGATCCTCACGCCACCCGCTCCTGCACGTGTTCGGCGTCCGCGGCACCTTCTCGCTGCTGGGCGGCGGCCTGGCGGGCCTCGCCCTGAGGACAAACGGGTCCTCCGGCGGCACCGGGTGCTTTGACCGCTGATCAGCAGGCTTGTGAACCCGCCCCCTTGCCACCCGCCCGGTTGTGCTCCTAGCGTTGAGTCGCAGGAATGGCCTGATCACCAAGCGAACACGCACGGGCACGGTCCACCACGGCAAAGCGTGTTTGCCTAATGCGTCACCACCCGACAATCGGTTGACTCGGACGGGGGTTGCCCGACATGCGCAAGGCAGTCTTTACCACCACACGAGCACTTTTCGCGGCGGGTGCTGCGGGCATGCTCGGGGTAGCAATGCTCGCGGCGCCCACGGCGGCGTGGGCGTCCTCAGGCGGCTGCACCCAGTCAAGCCCCTGCACGCTGGCGTTCACGACGGACGGGCAGCCGGCCGGCACGACTGTCAACACGGCGATCAGCTCGAGCTTCAACTCCCCCGGCGCTGGGCCGGTCAAGGTTCAGGTCCTGGATGCGTCGGGGCAGCTCGTCACGAACTCGAAGGCCGCCATCACCGTCGCCATCACGTCCACGGCGAACCCCGGTGGCGGGACGCTGTCGGGAACGACGACGGTCAGTGCGGTCGGCGGCGTCGCCTCGTTCTCCAACCTGTCGATCAACCAGCCCGGCCTCGGGTACCGCCTGACCGCGACGAGCCGCGGAATGAACCCGGCGACATCGGGCCACTTCGATATCTGGAGTTCGATCCAGCCATGCTCGACCCCACCGTGCTCGGCGACGGCATCGTCGGCGACGACGTCGGGAACGGTAACGGCGACCTCCGCTGCTGGCAGGCCCCAGTTCGTCGCGGCCGGGATCGGCGGCGCCAGCAGCTACAGCTGCGCAGGGACCTACCAGCCGGTGTCGGATACATTCAGCTTCGACGTCGTCAGCGGCTCTGGCGGCATGGGGCAGGACGGTCAGTTCACCGTCACGCTCCAGATCGACAAGACGCTGGTGCTGGCCCCCGGGGGTCATCCTGGCGCTTCGACCTGGCAGATCTGCTACGCCTCCACCTCGTTCTTCCCTGGCTCCGCCGGACCTACGCCGATCGGCGATGTCAACTACTTCACCGGCCTGCTGCCCGACTGCTCGAACACCACCCCGGTGGCGCCGTGCGTGCAGGCGCGTAACAAGGACAACGCCGGCGACGTCATCGTCACGTTCCTCGCGTCCGGAGATCCACTCGGCCGGGGGTGATTCGCGCTGATGCTGCGCTGCCCCAACTGCGGTGAGGAAAATCCGGCAAGGTTCCGCCACTGCGGCTATTGCGGCGCGCAGCTCTCCCGGCCGGCCGGCACAGAAGCCGCAGAAGAGGTGCGCAAGACCGTCACCGTGGTCTTCTGCGACCTGAAAGACTCAACCAGCCTGGGCGAGAAGCTCGACAGCGAGTCGCTGCGGGAGGTTCTCGATGTCTACTTCTCGGCCATGAGGCAGGTGCTCGAGCGGCACGGCGGCACGGTGGAAAAGTACATCGGCGACGCCATCATGGCCGTGTTCGGCCTGCCGAGGCTGCACGAGGACGACGCCCTGCGCGCAGTCAGAGCCGCATTCGAAATGCGGACGGTCCTCCAGGAGCTGAATGTCAGGCTTCAGGCCAGCTGGGGGGTGCGTCTCCAGAACCGGACGGGCGTCAGCACCGGCGAGGTCGTCGCAGCGGACTCAGCGACGGGGCAGCGTCTGGCCACCGGAGACACCATTAACGTGGCCGCCCGGCTCGAGCAAGCGGCGCCTGACGGTGAGGTTCTCATCGGAGACACGACTTTCCGCCTGGTGAAAGGCGCCGTCACGGCCGAGCCGATGGAACCGCTCGAACTCAAGGGCAAGTCCACGCGGGTCCGTGCTCACCGGCTGACCGGCGTGAGCGGGGACGAGGCCATCACGCGACGGGCGGACCTTCCGTTCGTCGGCCGGAGGGCAGAGCTCGGGCACTTGGTCGATGCGTTCGGCCGCGCGCTGGAAGACTCGCATTGCGAGGTCGTGACCGTGCTTGGCCAGGCCGGTATGGGCAAGTCCCGGCTGATTGAGGAGTTCGTCCGCCACGTGGGCGGGCACGCGCAGGTGCTGCGGGGCAGGTGCTTGCCCTATGGGGACGGCATCACCTTCTGGCCCATCGCGGAAGCTCTCCGCCAGGCAGCCGGGATCGTCTTCGAAGATCGGGAAGAAGAGGCGCGGGCCAAGCTCCGGTCGCTGGCTGGTGAAGGTCGCGAGGATGCCGCGCTGCGGATCTGGTCCCTCATCGGTTCCGGTTCCGGCGGTTACAGTAAAGATGAATTGCTGTGGAGCGTGCGGTACGTCCTTGACACCATCGCCCGCCGCCGGCCGCTCGTCGTGATCTTCGACGACATCCACTGGGCCGAGCCGATCTTCCTCGACCTCATCGAGCACGTCGCCGACACCTCATACGGCGTTCCCCTGCTCATCGTCTGTGCCGCCCGTCATGAACTGCTCGATGAATACCCTGGCTTCCTCGCTGGCCGTCGCGCCGCGCACAGGATCGAGTTGCACGAACTCTCGCGCTCTGACACGGCGCGGGTGCTCGGGAACCTCATCGGCGACGTCCAGTTGCCCCTAGGCCTGGAGAACAGGATCCTCTCCGTTGCCGACGGCAACCCGCTCTTCGCCGAGCAGATGACCTCCATGCTGATCGACTCCGGGGTGGTCGGCGGCCAGGACGGCAGCTGGGCGTTCACGGACGGTTATGACGATGTGACGGTCCCGCCGAACATCTCGTCCCTCCTCGCCTCAAGGCTCGACCGCTTGCCTTCGCTCGAGCGGGGACTCGTCGAGCGGGCAGCGGTGATCGGCCTGGAGTTCCCGAGCCCCGCCGTCGCGGCTCTCGCAGCGGACGGTGACTTGGAGTCCAGCCTCGGGCCGCTGCTGTCGGCACTGAGCGGCAAGCGCCTCGTGAAGCCCATCGACGTGAGGCCTGACGGCACGGACTACCAGTTCAGCCACATTCTGGTACGGGATGCCGCCTACGACCGCCTGCTTAAGCGGGCGCGGGCTCGCCTGCACGAGCGCTACGCCGACTGGCTCCTCAAGGTTTCCGGGACCCGGGCGGCGGAGTTCGAGGAGATCATCGGGTACCACCTCGAGCAATCGTTCCGGTACCGGGCCGAGCTCGGACCCGTCGACGCGCATACCCGCGCTCTGGGCGAGCGTGCCGCGCGGCACCTCGGCGCCGCCGGCTCGAAGGCGGCCGATCGCGGCGACATGCCCGGTGCCGCGAACTTGCTCGAGCGAGCTGCTGGCCTTCTCGACGAGGGGCACCAGGACCGGCCGCTGCTGCTGCTCCAGGCCGGAGAGGCGCTCACCGGCGCCGGAGAGCTGGCCGCCGCCGGCGCGGCGCTCGAAGCGGCGCGCTACAGCGCGGCGCTGCTCGGGAACGACGCGATCGGAAGATCGGCCGAACTCGCCGCACTGCACCTGCGCTATACCACGGACTCCACGAGCGCGCACGACAGCATCGTGGCCCGCGTGCGGGAACTACTGCCCGTGCTGGAAGAGGCCGACGACCACCCCGGCCTGGCCCGGGCGTGGCGGCTGCTGACCTATGCGCACATGACGGCAACCCAGTGGGGCGTCGCCGCCGAGGCGGCCGAGCAGGCCATTCGCCATACGGAACAGGCAGGCGATGAGGGGATGGCGAGGCGGTTCGTCGGCATGCTGGCGAGCTCGGTGCTGTACGGGCCGACTCCTGCCGATGAAGCGATCACCTACTGCAAGGAGGTGCTTTCGCGCGCGGCCGAGGACCGTAAATCCGTGGCGATCACCGAGGCGGCGCTGGCCAATCTGGAGGCGATGCGCGGCAACTTCGAGCTGGCCCGGGTCCGCTATCGGCGCAGCCGGGCGCTGCTCGAGGAGTTCGGATGGCTGGTTGAGGCGGCCTTGACCTCCCTAGCCTCCGCTCCCGTCGAGGTGCTCGCAGGCGATCTCGAGGCGGCCGAACGCGAGCTCCGCAAGGACTACCAAACGTTGGAACGGATGGGGGAGCACAACTACATCTCGACGACCGCGGGGATGCTGGCAGATGTCCTGTACCGCCAGGGTCGCTACCAGGATGCCGCTGAGTTCGCCGCCGTCTGCCAGCGTCTGGCTTCCCCGGACGACGTGGCCTCGCAGTTCTTCTGGCGCTGCGTGCAGGCGAAACTGCTCGCCCGTGACCGCCAGTACGAGCAGTCCGCCTCGATCATTGCCGAGGCGATCGAACTGACCGGCGGTTCGGACTGGCTGGACGGGCAGGGCGACGGATTCATGGATCTCGCCGAGATATGCCGCCTTCGCGGTCGTATCAGCGACGCCCTTGCGGCGCTTGCGCAGGCGTCGGTGCGATTTACCAGGAAGGGTAACGTCGTCTCCGCGCGCCGGGCGGACAAGCTCGCCGACGACCTGCGGGCGGCCCGGGCCCGCCCCGCCCGGGATCCGCCCCAGTCGGCCGTTCCGGACTGTGCCGGGTGACCCGGCGTCATGGCAGGTCCAGCACCATCCCGTCGAACGCGGCGATGACGGGAAGGCCAGCCCCGCCGTACTCGGATACCATCCGGTCGATCTCCTCGTCGGTGCGCCACGGGTCGTGGTGGAAGAGCACCAGCCTGCCGACGCCGCACCGTCCGGCCAGACCGACCGCGTACTCCACCGCGGAGTGGCCGAGGAAACCCAGCCGGGGCATCTCCAGCGCGGTGTGCTGGGCATCGTGGATAAGCAGGTCAGCGCCCGAAGCCAGGATGACAGCCGCCTCGTGGTAGACGCCGATGCCTTCCGGGCCGGGTCCCAGCGCCAGCGGGCTGTGGTCGGGGAGGTACGCGACGGCCGACGTGGCGTCGCTGACCCGGTACCCGAAGGTCCGTCCGCCCTTGTGCGGTATCTCCAACGCGAGCAGCGAAAATCCCTCGAGCTCATGGTGTCCCGGCTCGATCGCGCGGAACGTCCAGCCAATTCCGAGTTCCTTGGGCCGGATCGGGAAGTGCGGCGGTGCGATGGCCCTGGCCAGAACGTCTTCAGGGTCGGCGCCTTGCCCCGGCAGGTAGACGTCCACCCGGTGGCCTTCCTGCGTGCCGCCACGGAAGAACGGCATGCCATGGGTATGGTCCCAGTGCAGGTGACTGAGCAGCACAGAACCCCGGAACGGTGCGCCGCGCAGCGCGAGCGATAGCTGCTGCAGACCGGTTCCGGCATCGAGCACCAGGGTCGGCGGCTCGTCGCCGTGCGCCAGCCCGACACAGGAGGTATGACCTCCGTAGTGCGCCTGGCCTGCCCCGCTCACCGGCGTGGAGCCGCGCGTGCCGCAGAAGTAGGCACGCATGACGCCCGCAGGGCATGACCCGGCGGTCTGCGGCAAGCCTGCCCGGTCAGCCGGCCCGGAGCCAGGTTGAGATGACTTCATCCGCGGTCTCTGCGCTCACCGTTGCTAGGGTCTCTGCGCTCACAGTTGCTAGCCACGGCGATCAAGACTTCTCATGGGCGAGGAATCGGGACGGCCGGGGCTGATGGTGGTGACGGTGGCTGTCCGGCATCCGTAGCAGCAAGGGGAGGTCTCCGGATGATTCGTCGCTTCACCTCAGGCAGCCAGGAGCCAGTCTCGTCCACGGCGTGGCTCCCGTCAATAAAGGGCATCGCGCGTAGCTGGTCCGGAGTTTGTGCCGAGTTGCAACTTTGGGTTCCGCACCGTCCCAGGCAGCGTGGCACGCGTGGTCGCCCGGTCAGTCGGCCTGGAGCCGGGCTGAGACGACTTCATCCGCGCCCTCCGCGCTCGCCGCGTTGCCCGTCACAGCGGCCAGGAACTCCTCGCGGGTCAGGGTTCTGGCCTGCAGGCGGCTCGTGGCGATGACGGTGGCTGTCCTGGGTACCTGTCGCAGCAGGGCGATCTCGCCGAATGACTCACCTGCTCCCATCTGGCGCAATTCCTTGCCGTCCTTGCAGGCGCGGGCCCGGCCGTCCGCGATCATGTAGAAGCGCTCTCCGGGTTGCCCATCCTGAATGATCACGTCTCCGGGCTCGTAGGTCGCCGAGTGTAGTTCGCTGGCCAGGTGCTCAACTATCGCGAAGGGCAGCGGGCCGAAGAAAGACACCTGGCGCAGCAGCGCGAGGTCAGGTCCGGGCTCCGAGATCCTGTGGTCGATGGTCGTCAGGCTGGGCACGGACAAGGCGACGATCGCTACGAGCAGCAGGCCAGTCGTGATCAGCGCACCGCGGGCTCCCCAGGCGTCGATCAGCAGGGGTGCGACGATTGAGCCGAGCCCCATGGACAGCAGCAGCACAGCCCGGCGCATCCCCAGTGCGCGTCCTATCAGCCGGGATGGGATCACCTGCTGTAGCGCGCTGTAGACGCCCGCGTCATCGAAGACGTTGGCTACACCGATAAGCCCGAACATCAGGTACGGCCAGTACCGCGCGTGGGCAAAGGCGAGCAGGATCATCGGCACTCCCCAGCCAGCGACCCCGGCTGCGAAGCAGCGCGCTACCCTCTGGCC
>Ga0066388_100002540_pt1 | contig 11224 bp, 10 predicted proteins | sample PanSoiMetaGPlot6_FD_64539 | JGI IMG/M metagenome (GOLD analysis project Ga0066388, IMG submission 64539) | Tropical forest soil microbial communities from Panama analyzed to predict greenhouse gas emissions - Panama Soil - Plot 6 (Hybrid Assembly) | ecosystem: Environmental > Terrestrial >... | reverse complement strand
CCCGACATCATGGCGCTGGCCAAGGCGCTCGGTGGCGGCTTTCCGGTTGGCGCCTGTTTGGTCACCGCGGCCGCGGGCAAAGGCATGACCGTGGGGACCCACGGATCGACCTTCGGAGGCAATCCGCTGGCGATGGCGGCCGGCAATGCTGTGCTCGACGTGATGCTTGCCGACGGCTTTCTCGACCGCGTGCGCCGCAATAGTCTCCTGCTCAAGCAGAAACTCGCGGAAATCAAGGACCGCTTTCCGTCGGTGGTCGCGGAGGTGCGCGGCGAGGGACTGCTGGTCGGGTTGCGCACCATGGTCCCAAACGGGGATCTCGTCGACGCGTTGCGCAGCGAGAAGATGCTCACGGTGGCGGCCGGCGACAATGTGGTGAGGCTCCTGCCGCCGCTGATCGTGAGCGAGGCCGAGATCGCCGAGGCTGGGCGGCGCCTGGAGCGAGCCTGCGACCGGCTTGCGCAAGGACACGACCCAGCGCGCAAAAAGGGAGCGGACGGATGAGCGCCATCCGCCACTTCCTCGATCTCGGCGACATCCGTCCGCAGGACCTGCGCGGCATGATCGAAGCGAGCCGCGCCATGAAGGAGCAGCTCAAGCGCGACCGCCGGCCCGGCGACAAGCCGCTCAGCGGCAAGACGCTCGCCATGATCTTCGATCGGCCGTCGACCCGCACGCGGGTATCGTTCGACGTCGGCATGCGTCAGCTCGGCGGTGAATCGATCACGCTCACCGGCCAGGAGATGCAGCTTGGCCGCGGCGAGACCATTGCCGACACTGCCCGTGTCCTGTCACGTTACGTTGACGGCATCATGATCCGTACCCTCGATCACGAGACACTCCTGGAACTGGCCCGGCACGCGACCGTGCCGGTCATCAACGGCCTCACACGCCGCTCGCATCCCTGCCAAGTCCTCGCCGACGTCATGACTTTCGAGGAACATCGCGGATCGATCCGCGGCAAAACCATCGCCTGGTCCGGCGACGCCAATAACGTGTTGGCGTCGTGGGCCCAGGCCGCCGACCGCTTTGAGTTCCGCCTGCGCATTGCTACGCCCCCCGAGCTCAAGCCGAAGAAATGGCTCACCGACTGGATCCGGGGTTCCGGCGCCGAGATCCGGATCGGCACCGACCCGGAGGAGGCCGTGAAGGGGGTCGACTGCGTGGTCACCGACACCTGGGTGTCGATGGGCGACCGTGACGGCGACCGTCGCCACAACCTGCTCAAGCGCTACCAGGTCAACGCCCGGCTGATGGCGCGAGCGAAGCCCGACGCCTTGTTCATGCATTGCCTGCCTGCCCATCGCGGCGAGGAGGTGACCGACGAGGTGATCGACGGGCCGCAGTCGGTCGTATTAGACGAGGCGGAAAACCGCCTGCATGCCCAGAAGGGCATCCTCGCCTGGTGCCTCGCCGACGCGCGCTAGTCCCCAGGCGACCGTGGACTCGCATTGGGCCCAGCGAAGGGACATATAGAGTCGATGTCAGGACCCGTCATTCCCGTGCGCGCCCCGGCCGGAACCTCCGCCGACGACACCATTCTGCCCTTTGCGGTCGAGGCCCTTGACCTGCGCGGCCGCGTGGTGCGCCTCGGGCCGGCTGTCGACACGATCCTGGGAAACCACGCCTATCCCGGCCCGGTGGCAAAGCTCCTGGGCGAGGCCATCGTTTTGACCGTAATGCTCGGATCCGTGCTCAAGTTCGAAGGCCGTTTCATCCTGCAGACCCAGACCGACGGACCGGTGCGGATGCTGGTCGTCGATTTCCGCACCCCCGGGAACGTTCGCGCTTGCGCCCGTTTCGACAAGGAGCGCGTCGCCGCGGCGATGGCGGCAGGCCGGGACGGCGCCGGCGACCTGCTCGGCCGCGGCCATCTCGCCATGACGATCGACCAAGGTCCGGACACCAGCCGCTATCAGGGCCTGGTCGCGCTCGAGGGCAAGGATCTCGAGCATGCTGCGCACGAGTATTTCTTGCGCTCGGAGCAGATTCCGACGCGCGTGCGGATCGCAGTCGGCGAAGAAGTCAGCGCCGCGTCGAACGGGTCACGTCACCGCTGGCGCGCCGGCGGCATCGTGCTGCAGTTCCTGCCCAAGGACCCCAACCGCGCACATCAGGCGGACCTCGATCCCGGGGATGCCCCGGAGGGGACCGCGCCGCACGTAGTTCCGGAGGATGACGCCTGGCGCGAAGGCCGCTCATTGGTGGCTACCGTCCAGGACGATGAACTGATCGACCCGACGGTCTCCGCCGAAAGCCTGCTCTACCGGCTGTTCCATCAGCGCGGCGTGCGGGTTTATCGAAGCCGGCTGCTCGCTGCCGTTTGCTCGTGTTCGCGGACCGGGGTTGCCGCCATGTTGCGCAACTTCTCGCAGGACGACCGCGACCACATGGTCGAGAACGGAGTGATCACGGTCACTTGCGAGTTCTGCAGCGCGACTTATGCGTTCGAGCCTGACGAGGCGGCCGGGACGGGATGATCAATTGATCGTCCGCCCCTGCTGCGGGAGGTCGAGTGAGAAAGCCGGGATGTCGATGTCGAATGGCTCCCCGGCGTCGGTGACCATCCCATAGCTGCCCACCATGAAACCGGACGATGTCGGCAGCGGAACTCCGCTCGTGTACTCGTAGTTCTGCCCGGGCCGGATCACCGGCTGCTCGCCAACCACGCCGGCTCCGCGGACCTCCTGCAGGCGGCCGTTGGCGTCCGTGATACGCCAGTGCCGGGTCTTAAGCTGGACCGTCTCAAGGCCGAGATTGGTGAGTGTGATCGTGTACGCCCAGAAGAAATAGCCGTTCTCCGGCGACGAACGGTCGGGCATGAACGTGGGGGATGCCTTGACCTCGATCTGGCGGGTGACGGCGCGATATGCTGGTTTTGTCATCGTCGGGCCTTCGGCCGCAATATGGGCAAATCTGCCGCGTATTCGGCCCGTAGTGAACAGCCTCTTTCGGCCGCTTGCAATCGTCGCATTGCAATCGTCGCGACCACGTGAATTCTGTAGGTGCCGGGGAAGCAGTATGATCAGGTCGGCCGGCTGACGAAAGATAAAGATTACGCCGATGCATTCTCCCGTGGTCATGGCGACGACCGGACGCGACCTGCGACTCGACCTGTTTCGCGGGATTGCGCTCTGGTTGATCTTCCTCGACCACATTCCTTCCAACGTGGTGAGCTGGATCACCATCCGGAACTACGGTTTCAGCGATGCGACCGAGATCTTCATTTTCATCTCGGGCTACACCGCCGCCTTCGTCTACGGTAGGGCAATGAGCGAGCGCGGATTTGTCGTCTCGGGCGCTCGCATCCTGCGTCGCGCCTGGCAGATCTATGTCGCGCACATTTTCCTGTTCGCCATCTACATGGCCGAGATTTCCTACGTGGCGACGAGCTTCGAGAACCCGCTCTACGCCGAGGAAATGAACATCCTGGATTTCCTGAAGAACCCGGACCAGACGATCGTTCAGGCGCTGCTGCTCAAGTTCAAGCCAGCCAATATGGACGTGCTGCCGCTGTATATCGTCCTACTGTTGTGGTTTCCACCCATCCTCTGGCTGCTGCAGCGCGTTCCGACGCTGGCGCTTGCCGTATCGGTGGCGGTCTACGTGGTGGCATGGCAGTTCAATGTGAACCTGCCGAGCTATCCGTCCGGGGTCTGGTACTTCAATCCGTTTGCCTGGCAACTGCTGTTCGTGTTCGGTGCGTGGTGCGCGCTTGGTGGAGCAACACGGTTGGGACCGGTCTTGCGTTCACGCGTGACCTTGGGGATCGCGCTTGCCTACATCGCATGTGCGTTTGTCATCGCGCTGACCTGGTACGTCCCTGGACTGACCCGCTATGTGCACCTGCCGGCCTGGCTGGAGAACGTGATCTACCCGATCGACAAGACCAATCTCGACGTCTTGCGTTTCGCCCATTTCATTGCGCTGGCGGTGGTGACCGTGCGGTTCGTGCCGCGCGACTGGCCGCTGCTCACCTCCGGCCGCCTCTACCCGGCGATCGTATGCGGCCAGCATTCGCTCGAGATCTTCTGTCTTGGCGTGTTTTTGGCCTTTGCCGCACATTTCGCTATGGTCGAGATCTCCGGCGAGGTGTGGATGCAGTTCCTGGTCAGCGTGTTAGGCATTATGATAATGGTTGCGACAGCGACCCTGATTGCATGGTACAAGTCGCTTGAAGGCCGAAGTGCCACAGCGCGTCCAAAACAATCGGACGCCGACCTCGCAGGAGGCGAGGCATGAGGACACTCATGGCGGCAACCGTTGCCGCTTTTGCATTGACGGGCAGCGCGTTGGCCGCGGAGCGGCCCCGCTGCGCGGTGCCGGACTACTTGCTGCTTAGCGAATATCGGCTCGATCGCGTTTTCGCGGCGGTATCGAAACAGCCGCAGGGCAGCTTGCGCATCGCGGTCCTGGGCACCGGTTCCTCAGCGCTCGCCGGGCCGGAGGGGCCGAGTTCGGCATATCCCGCGCGATTGGAGGCCTCGCTCAATCAGCGGTTGTCGGGGGTCCCGGTCAGGGTCATCACCCTGCTCAGGACCCGCCTGACGGCCGAGGACCTGTCCAAGGACATGGGCAAATTGCTGGTCGACGAGCGGCCCGATTTGGTGATATGGCAGACTGGTACCATCGATGCCATCCGCCGCATCGAGCCGGACAACTTCAAGGCCGCGCTGGAGGAGGGCGTAGAGCGGCTGCATAAGGGCGGAGCAGACGTTATCTTGATGAACATGCAGTACAGCCCGCGGACCGAGTCTATGATCCAGGTCGGTCCTTATGCCGATGTAATGCGAGCGGTCGCTCAACACTATGAGGTACCGCTGTTCGACCGGCTCGGGATCATGCGGCACTGGTCGGACGTGGGCGCCTTCGATCTCTATGCCGCCGGCAAGGACAATGTGTTGGCGGCCCGTGTGCACGATTGTATCGGTAGGGCGATTGCGACCCTTGTTATCGACTCCGGTCGCTTGCAGGCGTTTCAACTGAGGGCGGGGCAATAACCGCCGCAAAACATCTACAGGGATTTACGCAGAGCAGGGCGGCACTTATCTCATGCTTTATGACGACTTCTCGCGCCGCGCAGCGATCGTGGCGGCGGCTTTCCTTCTCATTGCGGCTCCCGTGTTCGCGCAGGAGTCTTTGCCGGTGACGGCGAATGCTAGTGACATGCCCTCCGTGGTCGCGCCGAAGTGCGTCGTGCCGGCAGACCTCGCCCGTTTCGACCTGCCGCTCAGCCGGCTGGCGTTCCGCGTCTCGGGCGGACTGCCGATCAAGATTGTCGCAATTGGCTCGTCCTCGACGTTCGGGGCGGGCGCAAGTTCGCCGGCCGCGTCCTATCCGAGCCGCCTCGAGGTCGAATTGCAGCGGCATTTCCCAGGTCATGCTTTGACTGTCATCAATCGAGGCGTCAACGGCGAGGAAGCTCCCGACATGCTCGCCCGCTTCGAGACCGGAGTCATCGCGGAAAACCCGCAGCTTGTGATCTGGCAGGTCGGAACCAATTCGCTGTTGCGTGATCATCCGCTCGACCCGCGCGGGCTGGTCCTGCATGACGGGCTCGCGCGCCTGAAGGGGATCCGCGCCGACGTCGTCCTGATGGATCCGCAATACGCCCCGCGTGTGCTCGCCAAGGCCGACCGCGATGCGGTGGTCGCGACGATCGCGGAGGTCGCCAAGGAGGAGAAGGTCGGTCTGCTTCGGCGCTTCGAGCTGATGCGGCGCTGGCACGAAACCGATGGCCTCCCCTTCGAGGCCTTTGTGTCGCCGGACGGCCTGCATATGAACGATTGGGGCTATGCCTGTCTCGCCAAGACGTTGGGCGCGGCGGTTGCCGAAGCGGTGACCCGCCCGACCGAGACGGCCTCCGTTCCCCCGCGCACCACCCGCTGACCCGTGCAGTACGCGCAACCGCCCAAGTGACGCAGCGAGAGGCCCGGTGCTCGCGCCGCAGCGTCAACACGAATCTTATCGAGAGCCGAACCGCATCCAACCCCCTCTCCTCCGGAGAGAGGGGAGCAGGAGTGCGCGAAACCAGACGCCGCTATTCGTCCGCGCGGTCTTGTTCTTCGAGCACCTGCAACTCGTGCATCGCGACGTCTGCGGGTAGCGCCAGCTGGAGCAGCGCCCGGCGCCCAACCTTGGCGACATACTGCTCGCCACGATTGGCCATGAGCACCATGCCCAGGCGCTTCTCCGGAATCACGCCGAGATAAGACGACGTGTTGTTGAGGGCACCATTCTTGTCGACGATTCGCGCCGAAAGATCGCGGACCTCCCAGGCCAGCGCCTGCAGGTGATACGGCGGGTTGGCGGCAATCGGCCGCTGTGCGAGCGCAACCGCCTCCGGCAGGCCCGGCAGGTCGGCCCGTTCGCCGAGTTGGACCGCGAGAAACGCCGCCATATCGCGGGCCGACGAGAACATCTGACCGGTGCCGGGCCAGTGGTAGAAGCCCTGCACGTTGCCGGGCTTGCCAACCGCCTGGCCGAGATCGTCGTAGTTTTGGACCGCGCGGCGCAGCAGTGGAGCCGGCAGCTGCGCCATCGAATTGTGGTGCAGCGGCAGGATGGTGGAGGAGAGACCGAGCGGACGCAGCAGCCGCTCATCGAGCAGCGCCGCATAGGGCGTGTTGAACCTTCGCTCCAGTGCGATGTGCAGCAGCATGTAGCCCGCGTGCGAATAGGCGAACGTGGCGGGCTCATGGTCTGCCGGCAGTTTCCACTTATTGAGGTAACTGATGAACGCGGGCAGCGTGTAGTTGGCCTTGGGCCATGGCGGACGGTCCTGCGGCAGGGTTAGGCCAGAGGTGTAGCTGACGAGCTGACCGAGGGTGACTTTGCGAATGTCGCCGCCGCGCTGGAGCTCGACCACATATTTCGCCACCGGATCGTCGAGTGAAACCTCGCCCTGCTTCACCGCCATCGCCAACAGCGTCACGTCGAAGGTCTTGCCAAGCGAGGCGAGATTGAAGAGCGAGTCCGATGTTATCGGCCGCCCGGAACGGTCGATCGTCCCGAAATTGTAGAATAGCGTGCGGCCGTCCACCCGGATCGCGACGGCGGCGCCGCCCGGCCCCTGTTCGGGCAGCACTCCGTCGATTTCATCGGCAACGGCGTCTTCCACCTGCCGGTCGGTGAGCGCCCATGCGCCATTCGCATTGCAGATCATCAGCGCCGCGATCAGCGCTCCGTGCAAGATTCGCATTGTTCTTCCATTTTGTTATTCCGGCGTTCCGGTTCAGGTCCGCGCCGCCCAGCGTGCCGATCTGTTTGCTAATGCGCCGAAAAATAGGAAGTTCCTGCGCGTTTGCCAGGGCAACCGCGTGCAAAATTTCCGCTTTCCTGCTGATATTTGCGGCAGGGAATTGTCGCCAGACTCGTCGCTGCTTCTGTGGCGGCTTTCCCGTACCTACGCGGCAGCGGCCAGCGCCGTGACGAGATCCTCGACGATGTCGTCGGGATGTTCGAGCCCACACGAGAGTCGCACCAGTCCGTCGGTGATGCCGAGCTCGGCGCGCGCCGCCGGCGTGAGCCGCTGGTGCGTGGTCGTCGCCGGATGCGTGATCAGGCTTTTGGCGTCGCCGAGATTGTTACTGATCTTCACGAGCCTGAGCGCATCCTGGAACCGGAACGCCGCGGCTTTCTCGCCCTTGACCTCGAAGGCGACCAGAGTCGAACCCGCGCGCATTTGCCGCCGTGCGATCTCGGCCTGCGGATGGTCGGGGCGGCCCGGATAGATCAGCCGGCTGATTCTGGGATGTTCGGCGAGCGCCACCGCGACGGTCGCGGCAGTATCGGTCTGTCGTTGCACCCGCACCGCCAGCGTCTCCAGCCCCTTCAGCAATACCCATGCATTGAACGGCGAAATCGACGGACCGGTCTGGCGGATGAGCTGATGAACATTGTCCTGGATGAACTTCTCCGACGCCAGGATGACGCCGCCGAGGCAGCGGCCTTGGCCGTCGATATGCTTGGTCGCCGAGTACACGACGCAGTCGGCGCCGAGCTCGAGCGGGCGCTGATAGAGCGGCGTGGAGAATACATTGTCGACGACGAGCGTCGCGCCGGCGTCGTGCGCGATCTTGGCGATCGCCTTGATGTCGAGGACCTCCAGCACCGGATTGGTCGGGCTTTCGAGGAAGAACGTCTTGGTGTTCGGCCGCACCGCCTTCTTCCATTGGTCGAGGTCGGTTCCGTCGACCAGCGTCGAGGTGATCCCGTAGCGCGGGCAGTGGTCCTCGACGACGTAGCGGCACGAGCCGAACACCGCCTTCGAAGACACGATATGGTCGCCGGCGCGCAGCTGCCCCATGAGCGCGGTGGTGACCGCCGCCATCCCGGTCGCGGTCGCGCGCGCGGCTTCAGCGCTCTCGAGCGCCGCCATGCGCTGCTCGAACATTGTCACGGTCGGGTTCGAGAAGCGCGAGTATTGATAGCCCGGCTCCTCGTTCTTGAAGCGCTTCTCGGCCTGCAAGGCAGTCTCGTAGACGTAACCCTGGGTCAGGAACAGTGCCTCTGAGGTCTCGCCGAACGACGAGCGCAAGGTGCCGGAATGCACGAGACGGGTTTCGGGACGGTAACGCCTGGCGGGGGACGCAGACATGAGGGCCTCCTTTGCCCAACATAAAACCCGGCCGGAAAAGTCTTCCGCCGGGTCCACGCGTCCCCGGCCTTTTAGCAACTTGTTTAACGTGGCTGCAAGCCGGCCGGCTCAAATGACCACGGGATAAGGGCGGTCTTACGCGGGGGAAACCTTCCCGTCAAGTCGGCTATCGGGTAGTAGTGGTGCGCCGAGCGAGGAATGCAGACGGCGCGCGGCCTTCGCCCAATGAAAAAGCCAGCGTTGATCGTCATCGACATGGTGAATGATTTTCTTCAATCGTGGGCGGCCGCCTCGAAACAACAGCTTGTCCAGTCGACGAACGTGCTCATCAGCATCATGCGGGAGCAAAATCGGCCCGTCATCTGGGTTCGTCAGGAATTCCAGGCCGATCTGCGGGACGCATTTCCTGAAATGCGGGCAAGGGGCATTCGCATCACGATACAGGGGACGCCAGGGTGCGAGATTGTTTCAGGCTTGGCGGTCGCGCCTACCGATGCGGTCGTCGTGAAGAAGCGCTACAGCGCCTTCTTTGGCACCACCCTTGATCAGGTCCTCGCCGAGCTCAAGCCCGATGGTATTGTCGTGGCAGGCATCAATACGCATGCCTGTATCCGCATGAGCGCGATCGACGCCTATCAGCGAGATTGGCAGGTCATCCTGGCTTCGGATTGCATTGACTCGTTCGACCGGGAACATCACGAAATCTCGCTGCGATATATGAAGGGGAAGATAGCATCAGTCATGCGCAACGAAGAGATTCGCGCGATGCTTGCTTCACCGCGGTGACGGCCGCTCGATGCAGCTGATGGAGGGCGCGACAGTGCCGCACGGCTCTGCGGTGCATCAACGAGGCATTCTGCCCGACCAGATGATCGGCGCGCTCGTCAAGGGCGGCGTCATCATTCCGGCCTATGCGCTCGATACCGACCAAATCCAGCCGGCGAGCCTCGACCTGCGGCTCGGCGAGGTCGCCTATCGGGTGCGCGCGAGCTTTCTGCCCGGACCGCGCAGCACCGTCGCCGAGCGCATCGACGACCTCAAGCTGCATGAGTTTTCGCTCGCCGAGGGTGCGGTGCTGGAGACCGGCTGCGTCTACATCGTACCGCTCATCGAAAGCCTCGCCTTGCCGGACGACGTGGCCGCCTCCGCCAACCCGAAGAGCTCGACCGGTCGGCTCGACGTGTTCACCCGCGTGATCGCCGACAAGACTCGCGGCTTCGACCGCATCAAGGCCGGGTATCATGGGCCGCTCTATGCCGAGATCAGCCCCAAGACCTTTCCGGTGCTGGTTCGCGAGGGCTCGCGCCTCTCGCAGATCCGCTTCCGCCACGGCAACGCGCTGCTCGACGCTGAAGCACTGCGGGCGCTGCATGCGCGCGAACGGCTGGTCGACGATGACGATGTCGACGTAAGCGAGGGCGTCGCGATAAGCGTGGACCTGTTGGGGCCCTATGCGTCATCGCCCGCCGACGGCAACGACAGCGTCATCGGCTACCGCGCCAAGCGCCACACCGGCGTGATCGATGTCGAGCGGCGCGCAGGCTACGACGTCGCCGAGTTCTGGGAACCGATCAAGGCGCGCCGTGACGAGACCCTGATCCTCGATCCCGACGAGTTCTACATCCTCGCCTCCAAGGAAGCGGTGCAGGTACCGCCCGACTACGCCGCCGAGATGGTGCCCTTCGACCCGCTGGTCGGCGAGTTCCGCGTGCACTATGCCGGTTTCTTCGATCCGGGCTTCGGCTATGCGGGCGCCGGCGGGCGCGGCGCTCGCGCGGTGCTCGAAGTGCGATCGCGCGAGGTGCCGTTCATCCTTGAGCATGGCCAGATCGTCGGGCGTCTCGTCTACGAAGGGATGTTGGAACGGCCGAAGTCGCTCTACGGCGCCAGCATTGGCTCCAACTACCAGGCGCAGAGCCTGAAGCTGTCGAAGCATTTCAAGACGTAGGGCGCACCCTTGTTGCCGTCACCGCGCAAGCGGGACCCATAGCCATCGGCTGTTCCGCTATCCTGACAACGTCGCATCGCTTGGTTACGACGTATGGGTCCCGCTTGCGCGGGACGACGCGGAGAGGTCCATGTCCCCCATCATCGACATTCACACCCATTGCTCGCCGCGCCAGCGCGACGATCCGTTCGGCGTCGCGGCGATCATGCGTGGCATCCCCATTGGCAAGAACACACTGCTCAACTATCGCGACCTGCCGGCTATCGGCCATTGGGAGATGACCGATTTCGGCTTCCAGCAGGAGACCTGCGCCAAGGCCGGCATCACCGGCCGGCTGATGTCGACGCCGTTCACCGCCGAGATCGTCACCGCCGAGTCGAAGAAGCCCGCGCTCGACGTGGTGCGACATGGCAACGATCAGGTCGCGGCGCTCATCGGCGGCGGGCCATCGATGCCGCACCTCTGGGGGCTCGGCACCATCAACCCGCTCGACAAGTCGCAGATCGCCGAAGGCGAGCGCTGCCTTGGTCCGCTCGGCTTCAAGGGGCTGCTGATCAACTCGAGCTGGCACGGCCGCTTCATTGACGGCGAGGACGCTTACCCGTTCTTTGAATGGGCCGAGGACCGCCAGGTGCCGCTGTTCATCCACCCGGTGCGGGTGCCGATCGGCCACGACC
>Ga0066388_100002539_pt1 | contig 11224 bp, 16 predicted proteins | sample PanSoiMetaGPlot6_FD_64539 | JGI IMG/M metagenome (GOLD analysis project Ga0066388, IMG submission 64539) | Tropical forest soil microbial communities from Panama analyzed to predict greenhouse gas emissions - Panama Soil - Plot 6 (Hybrid Assembly) | ecosystem: Environmental > Terrestrial >... | reverse complement strand
TAGGCAACTCCATAGTCCGATTCCGAGTCTCGTTGGGAGCACTCAGGTGTCATCTCGATGAATCTAGCGAGCATTGAGCGGCAAACCAAGCACCAGAAATGGCGCGTGAAGCTTGATAGATGATTGCGGCAGATCGACCGCCGCCGTCGCCGGGTGGCCAACCCGCTGCACTCGGATATGCACCGTCTTTACCGCCAGCCGTCGTGTACGGATCTGCCGATCACGCGCCACTCGGATCTTTCGTCACTAATCCGGTCGCCGATCCGAAGCTGCATCGGGAGAACTTTGATGGGGGGATCGGGTGCTGGAGCGGATGGTAGGTCGAGTTGCTTCGGGGGCTCCTTCGCTTCCCGTTTAGTCATCCAGCTTAATCTCGGATTCCCCACTCCCCGTTCTGGCCGCGATTCGCTAATATGGTCGCCGCGACGCCCTTAACCCGTGCCCGTGCGCTGGGGAGACTAGCATGAGATGGACCAGAGCGTTCCTGATCGTGCTGACGCTTTTAAGTCTCGGGTGTGCCCGAGGTGACTGGACTACCGAGACCTTGACGCTGGTGGATGTGACCGGTACGTGGGATGGACCGTTCCGTTTTGGTGGTGGTGGTAGTGCGGGTGCCGAACGGACGGTACGGTGGGTACTCCAACAGAAAGGCGCGAAAGTGAGGGGTGAGGTCCAGGGGCCAGACGGAGCGCCGTTGGGGTCCGTTGAAGGACTGATCAACGGCGAGGCGTTCAACTGGCAGGTGACCGCGACAAAGCTAATTTGGGCGAATGCGCCACCCCGCTCGTACTACCGTGGTGCGGTGATGGTTAATAGCGACGAGATGAGCGGTCGTGGTGACGGATTTCTTTGTCCATGCACTTTGCTTGTGCGTCGGGTGACTACCGAAGCCGTCAGAGAGAAGCCGCAGATGTAGTGATCCAGATACGCCTCAGTTCAGCGCCGCAAGTCGGAGCAGCTCACTTCTCCAACATCCGCTTCATCGCCTCCCACGCCGCCCGCTGCATCGCGTGCCACGGCGTGCGCTCCCACGCCGTGCCCGTCGCGCTCGTCGGAGAGTGCTCCATCCCGGTCGTGTAGAACGTGGCGCGCCAGCCGCGCTCGTCGTAGCGCGTGAGTTGAAGGTCGAAGCCCTGGTGCGCCATGCCGACAGCAATCCGTCCGATGCCAGCCCTGCGGGCTGACCAGATCATCGAGTAAGCGCGTGCTCGACCAGGGCTGCTCGCAAGAGTTGGCCGCGCCGCATCTCGAGCTTGTTCCCCAACCCGAAGCCGACCGAGGTCGTGGCCCACTCACCCACCCCGTCCATCGTCAACACGACGGCGTCCTCGAACGGCGAGGCGAAAAAGGCGCTGGCGGCGTGACTCTGATGGTGCTCGGCAAACAGCAGCCGCCCGCTCCAGTCGTAGCCGGGCGCATAGCGCTTGAACTCGCGCTTGAGCAGCGCCTTCTGGAAGAGCTTCTCGCGCAGCCACACCGGGATGGCCATCGAGAACGACTGCAGGCCGCGCGGTGCGAAGGCGAGATAGGTCTCGAGCAGGCGCTCGAACTTGAGGAACGGCTTGTCGTAGAAGACGACGTTGTCGAGCTGATATAGCGTGACGTTGGCCTGGCGCAGACAGTACTCGATCGCGTGCACTGGGAATCGCGAGTCGTGCTTCTTGCGAGTGAACCGCTCTTCCTGAGCCGCCGCCGCGATACGACCGTCCTCGACCAGCGCGGCCGCGCTGTCGTGATAGAAGGCCGAGATGCCAAGGATCCGCGTGGGCATCTCAAAAGAGCGTATAGATGAACGGCGCCACCGCGCTCCCCTGCGAGAGGATGACGAGGGTACCGAAGACGACCATCATGATGATGATCGGGAGCAGCCAGTACTTGCGCCGCACCCGCATGAAGCTCCAGAGCTCGGCGATGAAATCCATCATGGGCGCCTCTCAAAATTGCCGCGGCATGGTGGCCGGTTCAGGACCGGAAGGGCGACGCTCGATCCAGTAGGTCGGCGCGTCCGGATCGAGCCGCAAGCGCAGCGGATCCTTGCCCGTCGCCCGCATGATCAGTGCGATCGGCGTCACGATCGTGAAGAAGAGCAAGATCATCGCGATGGGGTTGACGATGGCGTGGAGCAGCAGCCCGAACTTCGTCCACAGCCAGTTCAGCGGTGCGAGCACCTTCGGGACGAGCAGCCCCGCCGTGAAAAACACCGCCGCTACGGCGAGGCTCCACCAGCGGGGCGCCGCGCCAGAGAGGCAAGAGCGCAACGATCGCGAACACGGTCGTGAAGACGAAGCCGAACCCTCGCTCGGATGCGGCGCGGACCTCTTCCTCGCGCGCGAAGGTCTCGTGCATCTGAGCCGAGTCCCGACGCCTCATTAACTTCCCCTTCAATCGGTTCCGACACACATGTTACTACCCCTTGACGATGGCGGCGCTGCCGTCGGAGTCAGAACGCGAAGAGCAGCCTCGAAGGCCGGGACAACGCCGCCGACAAAACGCCGCATGCAGAGAGAGTCGAGCGGATCATCAGCCAGTGCGCCGAAGGTGAAAAAGAGGCATACGACTCTGCGGCAAAACTTACGCCGTCATGATCGTGTCGTAGCGAAAGCCCCACCGGTCGGGTGACCGATGGGGCTTCCGGCAGGGCCGAGCTTAGAACTTTTACCGACGCCGCCTGGTCAAGCGCCCGGCAAAGCCGAGGCCGACCAGACCAGTCCCGAGGAGGAGCAGCGTCGAAGGCTCCGGCACGGTAGGTGCGGTAACGTCCACCGGCCCGGTGAGGCCAGTGCAGCCAGTCTGGCCGCAGAGTATGTCGGCGACGAAGAAGTTCCCGGCGGCATTCGCGGTTTCCAGCTGAGCAATCGTCGCATTGGTAACGGTAAAATGGAGATCATTGATGTTCGGAGTGGATCCGCCATTGCACTGAGATGAATCCGTGCATTCGACCGAGGCGGTGAAAGTCCCGGTGCCGTCAGCCATGACCGCCGGAGATATACCGGTGAATCCCGAGAGGCCACCCGGGATGGTCACGGTCGCTCCGTTCAGCGTGGCGGTAATGCTCGTAATTGTGGAGCCGGCCAGGCTGTCGTTGAATAGAAAGAGTTCGTTGCCCCCTGCCCCTGTCTCCACGAACCTATTCCCGCTGTTCAGCACCACGTCGAAATTGACCGTTGTCCCGGACTGCGTCAGCGTCACAGTGCCAAACTGAGTCGCGGTACCACACCCGCCACTAAGATGGCAGCTGGTCAGATCGAACGTAATTGCATGGGCAAGCGGCGCGGCGACCATCAGCCCCAGCACGAGAATCCCCACAACCGTCAGCGTCCGCGTTATCATTGCTGGCCCTCCTTGTTACACGTACTGTCCGAGCGAAACTCCAAAAGCGCCCGAGTGCATCTCGCGCGCCGAAATGGACTTTTTCCGGATTTCCAGAGGATAGTGTTCGATCGAAGGGAAGCGGTGCACGAAGTGTAGCTGTTTTCGACGGTTCCAGACCGCGCAGAGAATAATATTCTCCGACAGTTTGCATTCGACGTCGAAAAATCTGCGGAGGACTTTTCCGGATTTCCAGAGGATAGCTCGTTCGATCGAGAGGAGCGGTGCACGAGGCGTACCTGTTTCGCCACGTCAGACTGCGGAACGAGTAATATTCTCCGACAGGCTGCATTCGACGTCGAAAAATCTGCGGACTGCTCCACTCGAGTTGTGCTCTTCGCAGCGCGCCCTCTCTACGCGGACCTGGTCGAGCGGAAGATTCTGACCGTGAACCGAGCGACCGACTTGAAACACTTCATCGGGAGGAGCGAACCGGAGGAAGAAGGCAGCGAGTACTTCGCGCAGGACGAGGCTAGCAAGCTTGCGCCTGTGCCCGCGCAGGCCGCAGTCATCGCGGCGATCGGGCTCACCAAGAGCACGAGTCGATGGGTCGCCATGATGTTCTCTCTCGTTGATTATAGGTATGGGACCGCGCCTTAACGCGGCGGGACCTTGATCCACGCCTCGGGGCACGTGGGAACGGTTGGATAGTAGGCGTTGGCGCTGGGACAGTGGTACCAGTACGACTGCGGCTCCACGATGACCGGCGTCGGCTGCACGACAACCTGCGGTGGATAGTAATAGTAGGGCGGGTACCACCATGGACCCCACCAAAATGACGGGCCGACCACGATGACCCCGTGCCCATGAAAGCCCTGGAAGTGGCTGCGGAATCCGGGGTGCCCGTGGAAGCCTGGGTGCCCGCGAAATCCGGGGGACCCGTGGAAACCATGGCCGCCATGGCCTCCGCCGCCATGGCCACCCCAGGCTGGCACTGCGGGAACGATCAGGAGGGAGAGCGTGAGAAGGGACGCTACAACTGCCCTACTCATACTACTTTTTCCTCGCTGACCGAACATAGACCCCCCGTCAAGTCGTGCGTCAAAGCGTGGCGTCGGCGGTCAGCAGGTGCTACCTCAGTGCAGGCGAGTCGTAGTTCTTCGAAACTCTGATAAAGCGGCAGCGGGATCGACGAGCGGCAGGTTGAACTATCCCGGCCTGAACGCTGGAGAGCACCAACCGCTCGGCGTCCCACAGCCGGTAACACTCAATGGCAGGCATTCGGGTAGCGAGGACCTACTCGCAGACGAGCGCAGCAAATGGAAGGTGATGGGCGGCTCCTCAACGGCAGCGGGTAAGACCGTCCATGTGCGGGTGGAGTCCATGAAGCAACCAGGAGCGACAGATCGGGTCGAGGCGCAGGATGCCGAGTCACGAGCGATAGCCCTGCTCGGGATGCGGACGATCGGCGAGGATCGCCTGGACGAGCGCGGCCGTCTGCGCCCCAATCGTGCGGGCCCAGTCGATGAGGCGCGAGGGCGTCCACTCGAGGTGCTCGCGGTGGGCTTTGGGCATGTGGGCCGGGTCGGTCGTATGCGTGCCGCGGACGGTGCTCCGGCGATGGGCGGCGACGCATTGGCCGCGATGGAAGATCACGACGGTGGTGGCGGTCAAGCGCGCGTCGACGTGTTCGTTCGGAGCGACGAACCTTTTCACGCTCAGTCATCGCGCTCGAGAGGTCCGTGTCACCGTTGGATTGGGCCGCAGCGCGGCCGTAATCTGGTCATTCCGTGGCCCTCCTCACCGGATTGGGCGATATCGACAGCAAAACGCTCTTTCCGTAGAACTTTCGTGAGGAGGCCCGCGGCGTTTCTGATCATCCTCGATGATCAGCGCCCGCATGGTGCGGCCCCGCGATACAGCCCGACTTCTCCGCGGGGCAATATCCCTCATGTTCTGGCGGTGGCCACCCGGACATCGATCAGAAAAGAACGCTCATTTCTTTAGGACTTCTTTAGGCGCGTAGTCTTAGCTTCCTGACCATGATTCCGTCTCGGCTTCCTCGTCGAACGACAATATCCCTCTGGCAGCGTCGGCGTCACTCGCTCGGTGTAACTCCGGCGCGGCGCGATCGATGAAGCTCATCGCAGTGGCGACGCGTTGGCTCAACGGGCAGCGGAGTGCCGAGCGTTAGTGTTACGGTCCTGCCGTCCTAAGCGGTACAGAAATGGCTGAGCCGAAGTGCCCGCGCTGTTTTCGCAAGCTCTCCGTGGGGGGAGGTGCCCGGGTGAGGACTGATCAAGTCGACTCAGCGGACAGGCCGCTGGCACAGCAGGATGTTCCAGAGCGTCGTCTTAGGGACCACAACTATCCACTACTGGACGGAAGCCCTCAGATGCGGGCGATCCGGACAGTCGTCGAGAAGATCGCGGACACTGATGCGTCAGTCTTGATCCGTGGAGAAAGCGGCGTCGGGAAGGACCTTGTCGCTCGGGCCATCCATGCCGCGTCGCGCCGCCGTGACGGTCGGTTCATCAAGGTCAACTGTGCCGCGATCCCCTCCGAGCTGCTCGAATCCGAACTCTTCGGCCACGAGAAAGGTGCCTTTACGGGCGCGCACCGGGGCAAGCCCGGGCTGTTCGAGTGCGCGACCAAGGGTACGATCTACCTGGACGAGATCGCCGAGCTGCCGCTGGGCCTTCAGGCCAAACTCCTCCACGTGCTGCAGGACTTCCGGTTCTCGCGCCTGGGCGGCCATGGGGTGATCGAAGTCGACACGCGCGTGATCGCCGCCACGAATCGGGACCTGGACCGCGCGATCGCCTGCGGCGAGTTTCGCCCGGACGTTTACTATCGCCTCGCCGTCGTGGAGATCAGCATTCCTCCGCTCCGGCAGCGAAGAGAGGAGATTCCACTCCTCGCATCGCGTTTCCTCAGCCGGTTCAACGAGCATTACCGGCGCAACCAACGGCTCTGCCCCGAGACAATGGCCCGCCTCATGGAGTATTCGTGGCCGGGCAATGTCCGAGAGCTGGAGAACTTCATCCGACGCACAGTGGTGCAGGGGGGTGATCAGTATGCGTTCAACGCTCCAGTCGCGCGTTGTCAAAGCGAGCACGCCGCAACCTCGCCCCCAACTCCCATGGTCGGCGAGAGCTTAAGGGAGATCGCGCGGCGCGGTGCACGGGAGGCCGAGCGGAAGGCGCTCCGGGACGTGCTCGAGCGGGTCCACTGGAATCGTGCCGAGGCGGCTCGGACGCTCCACGTGAGTTACAAGACGCTGCTCAACAAGATCTCCGAGTGCGCGCTGACGCCGCCGTCGCAGTCGGACCGATCGCAGATGGTCAGGGGAAAACGCAGGGAGATGGAGGCGGCAATGTCACAGCACGAGAACTTGCGGGTCATCCGCGAAGCCTTTGCGGCCTGGAATGCTCATGACGTTGACCGCTATACAGCACTGCTGGACGAAAGCTACGTCGAAGAGACACATCCTCAGCTCAACTCCGTTAGTGGTCGCGAGGCCGCCCGCGCTGCAATGCAGGAATCTCTCCGTATCTTGCCCGACCTTCACTTCGACGTCGACATCATGATGACGAGCGGTGACCAAGTGTTCACGCGGTGGCTAGTCTCAGGGACCTACCAGGCGGACTCGATGAGTCGCCCACCGTCCAGTGGGCGGCTCGCGGAGTCTGGCTGCACGCTCGCCAAGCTTCGGGCGGGGGGAATCATACACATCTGGCATTACTGGGACGACCGCGCTCTGCGGCACGTGGCTGCGCAATGAGGACAGGATGGCTCGCTACATATTCATTGTGTCTCTGCAGCATCGAGTGCTGTACGACTATCTGTTGCAGCGCTTCTCGGACGACCAGAACGCTCAAGTGATTCTCGATCACCGTTCGGCCAAGCGACGTCAGGCTGAAGTTCCTGTGGTGCTCGAACGCCGACAGGCGGATCGCCGCCAGCAGCCGGACATCAGCGAGGAACTGCGGCGGCGCTCCGTTGCTGTGGTGACGATTCCCTGACGGCGAAGAAGGGCTCCGGGACCTGCGACTGCATCGAGGGGCCTGAGAAGGCCGGGATCACGTAGAGATTCAGTGAGCCGACTCCTTCAGGCCGCCCGAATCGCTCGCATGAAGGCTGAAGCGGAGAAGAACCGGGCCGCCCGGAAAGCTCAGGGTGACGCGGATCATAGCCGTAACGGCCGTGGCCCTGCTCCTGCCGATCTTGCAGGAGTAGCATCGCAAGCGCAGCGGGAAACTGCACTGCCGGTTGCTCTCGACGAGCTTAGAGAGCGAGGCTCTCAGGATCCTGGAAGAAGATCAGGTGATGTCCCGCTCGGCCCACTCGGCCAAGGTCATGGTGGGGCGGCGGAGCACCGCCAGGATGGTCGAGGAACTCCGAGCGGCCCTCAAGAAACCGGAGGAACTGCTCACGAGGGAGGACCCTCCGGGCCCGCCGCCAAGTTGGCCAGACGAGGTAGTCGCACAAAGGATCAGCTCTTTCATTCAGGAACTCGATCGCCTCGAGCTCGCCCGCGGATGGCTCAGAACGGGGAAACTAGTCTTCGTACGACAGTCAGCCGAACGCTGCATCTTTATCGTTACTTAAGCATTCCACCGCAAGATCGCAAGCGGGTTCATCTCGTGCGCGAGTGCGTCAAGTGTGGCATGTCGTTGCGCCAATGGCCTGAGACACGGCCCTTACATCTACCTGCGCTACCAATACTGGGACGAGGTTGCCGGCCGAGATCGTTATCGGCGCGATTACGTGCGTCGGAGCGAGTTGCCCCGAATTCGGCGCTGGATTCGCCAGTTATCGTTACTTAAGCATTCCACCGCAAGACCGCGAGCGGGTTCATCTCGTGCGCGAGCGCGTCAAGTGTGGCAAGCCATCTTGTCGTTGCGTGAACGGCCTCAGACACGGTCCCTACATCTATTTGCGCTACCAATACTGGGACCGCGTTGCCGGCCGTGATCGGTATCGGCGCGAGTACGTGCCCCGGAGCGAGTTGCCGCGAGTTCGTCGCTGGATTCGTCAAGCACGAGCTGAGACGGCGCTTGGATGGGGTCAAGCGGGGCTAATGAGACGAATACTCCGCGACTTGGAATGAAGGCCATCGAGGACCGGACTGATCCACCCTGGCCGCGCCCGCGCGACTTGGGCAAAAGTGTGACGGCGCGACGGCGCTCGGCGCATTGGCCGCGGTGGAAGCGGTGGCCCGCGACCTCACGCCTTAGCGGCGGGGTGTAGACTGACTGCCGGGCTGGACGCCCACGCATCAAGCACCACCGAGGTCTCCTGCCATGAGGGCGATCCCCGCAGGAGCGTGGCCTCCGTCCAGTCCAGTTTCAGACTGACTCGACAGCGGCGCGCGCGGTGAGCGAAGGCGAAGAAGGCCGTTGAACATTCTCGGCTTGCTCCTGAACCTGGTCGGTATCGTACTTCTGTTCTTGTTCGAGATGCCCTTCCGCGTTGCGACTGCCGGCATGACCCTGCCCTGGATTACGTCGAGCATCGACGTTCAAGTGAAGAAGCTCGACGACGTTTCCACCGTCCTCGGGTGGATCGGGCTCCTCCTGCTCGTGCTCGGGACGCTGTTTCAGATACTGGCGGCACTGCCGCGGCGTTGGTAGTTCGCTTATCGCCATTGTCGCCAGATTCATTTGCATGACGAATGCAGGTGGAGCGAGCAGGATCAGCAGCTCCAGGAACTCTTCGGGTGGGCTCAGGCCGCGATCTCGAGTAGTACTTCATGGCGACGCGCCTTGCGCCATGCGCGCCCCGTTCCAGCTCGTCACCGGAGCCACCTTCTCGGGCAGGTGCGATGGCCCGCGCGCTCGTGATGGACAGGACCGCGATCCTACGCCGACAGATCCGATGTCCTGATCCGAGAGGCAGAAGCCGCGCTGTTCGAGAGGCATCGTGCCCTACGAGAAGCTATGTCGCGGAGAGCCGCCTCCTGGCTGGCGCGGTCCGCTCTGCTCAACGCCTTCCCGACGCCCGCTGCGTCCCGCGCCACGGCATGCGCTCGAACGCGGTGCCGGTCGCTCTCGTCGGTGAGAGCTCCATCCCGGTCGAGGCCACGGACCCGAGCACGCACAGCCAGCCGAACCGCCACATGGATCACCTTGGTTGGGATGATTGGGCGGGAGTCTAGCAGAACTGAACTATTGGCGGCTCGCGCGGTCCAGCGCGGCCCACGCCGCCCGCTGCGTCGCGCGCTACGACGTCTACTCCAACGCGGTGCCGGTCGCGCTCGTGGGCGAGGGCGCCATGCCGGTCGTGTAAAACGTCGCCCGCCAGCCGCGGTTGTCGTACTGAGTCAGTTGCAGGTCGTAGCCCCGGCGGTGCATTCCCACGGCTACGTGGTTGATGCCGGGCCAGGAGTCGAGCCAGGTGCGCAGGGCCCAGAGAGCGCAGTCGTAGGAGGGCATGGAGCACAGGCAGCTAAGCCGATTGCTACCCGGAGGAGCTGGCAACGTTGGCCGGGCACGCGTCACTCCAGTCGTACGTCGGGCGGTGTGCTGAGTTCGACGAGTGCTTGACCTTCGGCCTCTGTGGTGCGTTCGAGACCGCGCCGACTCGTCCGGAAGTAATAGGTACCGCCCGGTTCGGCGCGGACGGCGTGAATCAGGTGCAGGCCATCGCCTGATTTCACGTCGAGGATCAGGTCGCGCGGCGCCGTGCGCCAGACTACGAATTGCCCCACACCGAGCACCGCAAGTGGGGCGTCGTCCAGCGTGATCAAGTAGGTTGTCGCGGCGCGGGATGTCCACGGATGCACGACCACAATCGTCGCCTCCGGAAAGGGCAGGTCCTGAGCCGCATAAATGTGCTCGTGGTCGATAAGCCCGACGGCCAGCACACGCTCACTGGCGAACGTCGGGGTGACGGCTACGAGAACCCACAGGACGCCGACGCAGGCCACGATCCGCCGCATGGACACCTCAGTTGGATGCTGGCGCGGAGTGTACCAGACGCGAGTCATCCTCAAGGAGCCTGTCTGCTGGTAGAGTATGGCGTGTCATTGTATGCTGACGATCTAGCTGCCAACCTTTGGCGGGTTGACCCTCGACGGTGAGCTCACCCAGCGAGGTCCGGCTTGGGCTCACATGCGGGAGCAGTTCCGATGAACGCCAACTGCCCGCTATGCCACCAGGTGATCTCGCCCGACGATACCGTTGAGTTCGTCGGTTATGGCATGGCCCATGTTGACTGCCAAAGACCGCGCAGTCTGAGCCCCGAAGAGCATGTCCTCCTCTATGTTTATTGTTGGGACCACGCTGTCGCAGAATGCGCCGGGTGCGCCCAGAGCTTTCGGCAGGAAGAATTTGGCGCGGACCCCTTCGATAGCCGCGCATACTGGTGCCGTCATTGCGGTGCGGATCTCACGGCGAGCATTCGCGCGCATCTCGCGGCCTGCGCGATGCTTCCGGAGGAATTGCGGCGGAGAGTGAAGGATGCCCGCGAGGTCACACAGAGGCTCATCAAGCGGAGCTACGAGCTCTCGGACCGCGCCGATGTGCTGATGCGCGAGGTCGAGGCCGCCTTAGACGCGCTTAACGAGACGCGGAAGCATGCGCGTCGAAATCGCGATAAGCCGTGAGTCCGTTGCCGTGTCGAACAACTCGCTCACAATCAATGCTGGAGCATGCGGCGAGGAGTCTCGCCGACCTCAACTAGAGATCGCGCGCGATTGTCAAACGCCCTCTCGCAGCGCCATTGCGATGACCCGCTTGAGGTAGGCGAGATCGAATGGCTTGTCGATATAGGCGAGAGCCCCGAGCTCCAGGGCTTTACGAGCAAGCGCGGGGTCTATATTCCCGGTGACCATGATCACTCTGCTCGTTGGAATGATCGAACGAATTCGTTTGAGCAGTTCGATACCGTTCGTCCCGGGAAGTGCGATGTC
>Ga0066388_100002538_pt1 | contig 11224 bp, 8 predicted proteins | sample PanSoiMetaGPlot6_FD_64539 | JGI IMG/M metagenome (GOLD analysis project Ga0066388, IMG submission 64539) | Tropical forest soil microbial communities from Panama analyzed to predict greenhouse gas emissions - Panama Soil - Plot 6 (Hybrid Assembly) | ecosystem: Environmental > Terrestrial > Soil... | reverse complement strand
TCGGGGAGCGGGCCCGCGTACGTCTTCTATTTTCTCGAAGCGATGGAGGAAGCCGCGCGGGAGCTCGGCCTCGAGACGCCGGTCGCGCGGAAGCTCGCGTATGCGACCTTCGCCGGCGCAATGTCGCTTGCCCGTCAGAGCAAAGAAGAGCCGGCAGCGCTGCGGGCTCGAGTGACGTCGAAAGGTGGCACGACGGCGCGTGCGCTCGAGACGATGGAAGCGGCGAAGGTGAAGGCGCATTTCGTCGCGGCGATCAAAGCAGCGGCGGCCCGCGCCAAGGAGCTCGGCGACGAATTCGGTGCCGAGCGCTAGGCCCCCTGGATGGCCGTCACGACATAAGCCCCGACATGTTCGACAACGCACTCGCGTACCTGATCGACGTTTTCTTCGGGCTGTTCACGTACACGCTGCTGCTGCGTTTCGTGATGCAGACGCTGCGCGCGCCGTTCCGCAATCCGGTCGGCCAGGCGGTGATGGCGCTGACCGACTGGATCGTGAAGCCGCTGCGCAAGGTGCTGCCCGGCTTCAAGGGGCTGGACTGGGCCTCGCTGGTCGCGACCTACCTGTTCCAGCTCGTGTGGCTCGCCGCGCTCTATTTCGCCTTCGGTCGCGGGTTCGCGCTGTTGGGCCCCGGCATTCCGTTCCTCCTGCTCGCCGCGGTGGTCGCGCTCATCAAGGCGTCGCTCTGGCTTCTTATCGTCGTGGTGTTCGTGCAGGTGATCCTGTCGTGGGTCGCGCCGGACGGTCCCCTGTCGGGACTCTTGAACGCGCTCACGTTTCCATTCCTGCGTCCGGTGCGGCGTGTGATCCCGCCGATCGGCGGCACGCTCGATATTTCGCCGCTCATCGTCATCGTCGTTGCGCAACTCGTGCAGATGACCGCCGTTCCGTGGCTCGAAGCGGCGATCACGCGACTCGTGACCTGACCTCATGGCCGCGTGGTGCACGGAGCTCGCGAACTGGGTCGAGCTCGAGTTGCACGTGCAGCCGGGAGCGAAGCTCACCGAAGTCGCCGGCGTGCACGGCGATGCGCTGAAAGTGCGGCTCGCTGCGCGTCCCGTCGAAGGACAGGCTAACGCCGAGCTTGTGCGCTTTCTTGCAGACGCCTTCGACGTTCCGCGGCGTAACGTGACGCTCGTTCACGGCGCGTCTTCGCGCCGCAAGCGAGTCCGCATCTCGGCGCCCGCGCGCCGGCCGGATCGGGAATGGGCGAAGCTATTCGCCTGAAGGACCGGCGGCTGAAGTCAATCCGGTGGCGTGTCGCCGGCGACGAGGCGATTCGCAAGCAGCGCGAAATCCGCGACCGGCAGCGTTTCGCCGCGATCGGAGGGATCGACGCCCGCGCGTCTCAGCGCACTTTCGTCCGCCAGCGCGGACAAGGCGTTGCGCAGCGTCTTGCGGCGCTGACCGAAGGCCGCTTTGACGACCTTCGCGAACAGGTCGCGATCGTCAATATGCGGCGCCATCCCGGCGAGCGGAGCGAGATGGACGACCGCCGATTCCACCTTGGGCGCGGGACGGAAGGCGCCGCGTGGCACATTGAAGAGGCGCAAGATCTCGAATTGCGATTGCAGCATTACCGTGAGACGGCCATAGTCGGGCGTCGCCGGTTTCGCCGTCATGCGGTCGACGACTTCGCGCTGGAGCATCACGGTAACATCGCGCAGCCGCGGCGCGAAGTCGAGAAGATGAAACAGAAGCGGCGAGCTGATGTTGTACGGGAGGTTGCCCACGACGCGCAGATCGTCGCCCAACGCGCTGAAGTCGAATTCGAGCGCATCGCCCTCGTGCAGCGTCAATCGATCCGCAGAAAATCGCGCGCGCAGGTCGCGTGCCAGATCGCGATCGATCTCGATCGCCACGATGCGGCCCACGCGTTCGATGAGCCGCTCGGTCAGCGCGCCTTGCCCGGGACCGATCTCGACGAGCGTGTCGCCCGGTCGCGGATCGATCGCCTGCACGATACGCCCCGCGTAGTTCGGGTCGACGAGGAAATTCTGGCTGAAGCGGCGGCGCGGGACGTGTTTCACGACTAGGGGCAAAGAGGCTCGGCGGCAAGCTATCCGCCGGGGCCCGCAAGCTTGCAGCAGATCATCGTCGCGGTCGAGTCCCGAGTCGAATCCGACTCGATTTCGTGCGCGAGCGCTGCTCGCCCGAGCCACCGATCGCACGGCCGGGGCTCGTCGTCCATCGCAAACCGCCGTTCGCCGCATCGCAGGAACCGCAGCGGGCATAATGCGCTACTTTGACGTTACAGGCTTCGCTCTCGCCACGACATGAGCGGTCCGATCACCTGCGGCTACATCCTGATTCACGGCTCGCTGCTGCTGACGGCGCGTGCGTTGCAGGAAGCGCGCGCGATGCGTCAGGAATATGGAAGCGTGCTCGCCAGGCTCAAGGCGCGGCAGGACGAAATGGCGGAGCAGAGGCGCGCGCAACGGAACGCGCGCCTCGAGCGGCTGATGGCGTTGCACACGGAGGCCGATCGCCAAGCGGCGCGTCTTGAGCGCATGCGAGCCGCCGCGCGGTCGCTTGCAGCGCAGGCGCCCGTCCTTGGACGCGATCTTCCCGATGTATCGGCCCCGCCTCCGAAGGACGCGGACGCGGCGGCCTGGTCCGCCCACCTCGCCTCGTTGAATGCTGCGATCGAGTCCTTGCAGGCACGGCTCGCCGAAGCCGGCGGCGCGATGGATCTCAAGGGGCGCACTGCGCTCTCCGGGCGCGAAAGCGACCGCTCGATCGATGAAGTGCTCTCCACGTATCTAGGCGAACGCGGGACGCGCGCCGGGCTTGCCGCCGGGGACGCCGAAGTTTTTCGCGAGACCGCCGCACGCGTGCTCGCGCGGCTCGAGCTTCCGAGCGGCACGGCGCTTCCGGCGGATCTCGAGAAGCTCGCACGCGACATCGTGCTTTCGCCCACAGTCGAACGCGCCGAAGCGCTCGCAAGCGAGATGCGGCTCGCCGTGCAGCGGCACCGCGAAGCGGACGCGCGTCGTCGTTCCGGCGCCGAGGAGGCACAGCGCCTTTTGCTCGAGCTGCCGGACGATGCGCCGGCGCCGCTCCTGCGCGCGCTCGAGTGCGTCGCCGCCGGTGTCGAGCTTTTCGACGACTCCCTGCACCAGGCCGCGCAGGACGCGCTCGATCAGGCGGCGGCGGATCGCGAGCAAGCGGAGCAACAGGCGGCGGCCATCGTGCTCGAGGAATCGCTGCGCGACCTGGGCTACGAAGTCGAGCCGATCGACACGACGCTCTTCGTCGACGGCGGGACGGTGCACTTCCGGCGCGCCGGGTGGGAGAACTATTTCGTCCGCATGCGTGTCGCTCCCGAGCAACGCAGCGTCAACTTCAACGTCGTGCGTGCGCGCGGCGACGAGGAGACGGACGAGCGAAGGCGGTTCGATGCGCTCGCCGAGGACCGCTGGTGCGCGGAATTCCCCCACCTGCTGAAGACACTTGAGGCGCGCGGCCTCGCGCTCGCGGTGAAGCGTCGTCTCGAAGCCGGCGAAGTCCCGGTGCAGGTCGTCGATCCCGGGGCGCTGCCGCAGCGCGCGCCCGAGGAAGACGCGCCGCCGCGTGCGCCACCGCGCGCACGCGATTTGCGGTAGCGCTCATCGTGGCGACCGAGCTCGCACCACGCTGGGTCCGGGATCTCAAGCGACTCCTGCCGATTCGTTCGCAATTCGTCGTCGCAGGCAATATTCGCGACAGCTTCCTGACGCCGCTCGGCACGTCGGCGACGCTCGCGCCGCTTCTGCGCTGCCTGTGGGTATACCTCGCGCCGCTCGATTACCGATTCCTGCTCATCTACGATCCGATCGAAGGCCTGCGCCCCTATCCGAACGAGCCGCCGGTCATCGAGCAGGCGACGAAGCTCTTCGATTTGAAGCTCGCCGACGGCGCGATGCCGATGAGCCTCGAGAATCTGACGGGGCTCATGAAAAAGCTTGCGGGACAGCGCGAGGCGCGCTGCGCCCTCGTGATCGATTATGCATCCCGTCTCGCGCGGCAGGCCGATCGCCTCGATCCAGCGGAGCATCGATTCTTCGTGGCTGCCGAGCGCTTGTCGCTTGCCGCCAATCCTATCGTGCCGCGCGGCGCGGATACCGCGACCGACGGCGGCAAGGCGCGCTTTAATCCGGTGCTGTGGCTCGTCAATCGCGCGCAGGACCTGCCGTCGTGGCTCACCTTCGATTCGACTCGCGTTGCCGTGCTGAACGTGAGCCTGCCGGAATTCGAGACGCGGCTCGAAGCGGCGCGATTGCTGGGCGGCCAGTTCGCGGGATTCGATCAGGCGGGTGCTGACGCGCAGCGAAAATTCGCGCAGACGTTCGCGCAGCTGACCGACGGTCTGCCGCTGATCGCGCTTTCCGACATCGCCCAGCTCGCCGACCGGCAGGCGATCGGCTTTGGCGACGTCGACGACGCGGTCCAGTGCTACAAGGTCGGCGCCGCGGAGAACCCGTGGAAGAAGATCTACCTGCGCGAGCGCATCGCGAACGCCCAGTCGTTCATCGAGGATCGCGTTCGCGGCCAGCGCGCCGCGGTCACGAAGACCATCGACATCCTGATGCGCTCGGTGATGGGATTGACCGGCGCGCAGGCCCGCGTCAGCGGCAATCGCCCGCGGGGCGTGCTGTTCTTCGCCGGGCCGACGGGTGTCGGCAAAACCGAGCTCGCCAAGACGCTCACGCAGCTGATTTTCGGCGACGAGCGCGCCTACATCCGCTTCGACATGAGCGAGTTCGCCGAGGAGCACACCGGGGCGCGTTTGTTGGGCGCGCCGCCCGGCTACATCGGGTACGACGCGGGCGGCGAGCTCACGAACGCCATCCGGGAACGGCCGTTCTCGGTCGTGCTGTTCGACGAGATCGAGAAGGCGCATCCGCGCATCCTCGACAAGTTCCTGCAGATCCTCGAGGACGGGCGGCTGACCGACGGACGCGGCGAAACGGCGTATTTCTCGGAAACGATCCTCGTGTTCACGTCGAACCTCGGCATCTACGTCGAGGACGAGCACGGACGTCGCGTGCAGAACGTCGCGCCGTCGGACGCACACGAGGTGGTCGAGGCGCGCGTGAAGGGCGCGATCGGCGACTACTTCAAGTTCCGCCTTTCGCGCCCCGAAATCCTGAACCGGATCGGTGACAACATCGTCGTCTTCGGCTTCATCACGCCGCAGGTCGGCGGCGAGATCTTCGACGGCATGCTGCGCAACGTCGTGAACCGCGTGCGCGACGAGCACAAGGTCGAGCTCACACTCGACGCCGCGGTCGGCGAGACGCTGCGCGCGGCCTGCACGCGCGATCTTTCGAACGGTGGGCGCGGGATCGGCAACGAGCTTGAATCGCGATTCGTGAATCCTCTTGCACGCGCACTGTTTCGGATGCCGCTCGAAGGCCGCGGCGCGCTGACCGTCATGGCGATCGCGCAGGACGAGAACGCCGTGACCACCGTCACGCTCGCATGAGCGGCGCCAGGAAAATTTCGATGCCCCGTGCGCCGACACTCGAGCTCAACAAGGCGCACTGGCCGGTCACGGTGCTCGGTCCCGGACGCCGCATCGGCCTGTGGGTGCAGGGCTGCTCCATCCATTGCCGCGGATGCATCTCGCAGGACACCTGGCCGCGCGACCCGACGAAGGCGATCGCCATTCCCGATCTGGTCGCCTGGTGCAAGCGCGTGTCCGGCGGCAACCTCGACGGCGTCACCATCAGCGGCGGCGAGCCGTTCGAGCAGCCGCGCGGACTGCTTGCGCTGCTCGCGCGGCTCGACGCGTGGCGCCAGGAGCAAAGCCTCGACTTCGACGTGCTCTGCTACAGCGGCATGCCGCTTGTGAAGCTCAAGCGCAGGCACGCCGACATTCTCGCGCGTCTCGATGCGATCATTCCGGAGCCCTTCGTCGCATCGGCGCCGCTCGAGAAGCTCTGGCGCGGTTCGGCGAATCAGCCGCTCGTGCCGCTCTCCGAGCGCGGACGACGGCGTTACGCCGATTACGTCGACGCGACGGTAGACCGCGACGGCAAGCGCATGCAGGCAGCGATCGAGGGCGGCCGCGTATGGATGATCGGCCTTCCGGCGCGCGGCGACATCGAGCGGGTCGAGGCGCTTTGCCGCGATCGGGGCCTCAAGCTCACCGAGGTGTCGTGGCGGCGGTAAAGTTCGCGGTGTGACGCCCCGTTACGTCCGCATCTGCCCGGTCTGCGAGCAGGAGAATCCACCCCAGCGCGCGCGCTGCACCTGTGGCGCTTCGCTCGCGGGCGTCGATTTTTCGCTCGAGCGCAGCGCGTCTCCCCAGTCCGTGCCCTCGGTCGAGTCGGAGGGATCGGCATCCGAGACCGCGTGCAGCGACGTCGAGGCGGCGCCGCCCGAGGAGAAGCAGAACGCGACGACCGTGCCCGCAGCCGATGCGCCGCATTCGATCGTCTGTCCTCATGCCGACTGTGGACAGCCGAATCCCGCCGGCGCCGCGCTCTGCGTGTACTGCAACCGGCCGCTCATGGCCAGCGCGACGCCGGAATTCACCGCACGCCCGTTGCCGCGTGCGTTGCGTGACGACTATCGCGTAGTGGAGCCGCTCGCCGTCGCGGGGAGCGAATCGGACTTGCTGCTGGTGGAACGCGTCACGACCGGCGAGCGCTGTGTCGCCAAGCTCTATCGCCGCGGCTTTGCGCCCGATCCGCGGCTCGTGCGTCTGCTGGCCGGCGATCCTGGCGAGCACATCGTGCGCGTGCTCGCCCATGGAACGTCGGAGGGCATTCATTACGAGATCGTCGAGTACATTCCGCACGGAACGCTGCGCGAGCTGATGGCGAAGGAACCCATGACCCGCGACGACGTGATCGCAATCGTGCGCGAGATCGCGGCGGCGCTCGACGAGATCCACGCGCACAAGATCCTGCATCGCGATCTCAAGCCGGAAAACGTGCTGGTGAGAACGGAATCGCCGCTGCGGCTCGCACTCACGGACTTCGGCATCGCCTCCCTGCGCGACGCCACGCAGCATTTCACCGGCACTGCGCGCACGACAAGCTACGCGGCGCCAGAAGCGTTGACCGGTGTCATCGACGACAAGGCCGACTGGTGGGCACTCGGCATGATCGTGCTGGAAGCGGCGAGCGGTCGTCATCCGTTCGCGGGATTGAGCGAGCAGGTGATGAGCCACCATCTCGCTACGCGTTCCGTCGACGTGCGCGGCGTCTACGATGATCGGCTGCGCATGCTCTGTCGGGGGCTTCTGCTCCGCGATCCGAAACGGCGCTGGGGCAGCGCCGAGGTTTCGCGCTGGCTCGCCGGCGACGCAACACTTTTTGTCGGCGACGACGTGGAAGGACCGGCATCCGTCGTGCGCCCGTATCGCCTCGGCGCGACCGACTGCACGACCGCGGCCGAGCTCGCCGTCGCGATGGCGCGCCACTGGGAACTCGCGCGCCGCGACATCGCGCGCGGACAGATCGCGCGCTGGCTCGAGCACGAGCTCCACGACTACAACCTCGTGCGCAAGCTCGCCGATCTTCGCGAGGACAAGAGCCTCAATGACGATCAGCGCTTGCTCCACTTCCTGGTCGCGGCGGCGCCCGACCTCCCGCCGGTCTGGCGCGGACTGCCGGCGGATACGGCGGCGATCATGCAAACGGCACGCAAGGCGGTCGGCGGCGACAATGAAGCGACTGCGTGGCTCGAGACGCTGCATCGCGACGAAGGACTCGGCACGCTCATAAGCGCCGGTCACGCCGAGCTCATGCTGCTCGACCGGATGTGGCGCGATGGCTGGACGCGCTTTCTCGCACTGTGGGACACGGCGCGCGAGGCCGAGGACGCGTGGCGAAAGGAGCCGCGACCCATCGCCGGCAGTTCGACTACGCGCGTGGCGAGCTTCGACGATCTCGTCTATGCCGCCGCGCGATTCGCACCCCCGCCGCAATCGTCGGTGAACGGCGCGCTGCTGCTGGCGGTAAACGATGACGTGTATCGTACGGCGCTCAGCGCGCAGCTTGCGGCGGGGCGCGCGGAAGTCGCCGCGCTTTGTCCGTGGTTCGACCGCTGGTGCGACACCGCCGAGCGCGAGCCCGCCGGCGTGCTTGCGGCGCAGCTCCTGCTTCCGCATGCCCGCGACGACGCGGCGATGGAGGGCCGGCGCCACGCGGCGAACGAACAGGCGCGCACGCACATCATCGCCGAGGTGCGAGACGAGCTTCGCTCACATCTTCGTACCATCGACAATGCGATCGCGGAAGAGGACAACCTCGACTACGACGAGATCGCGCGCCTGACCGAGCTTCTGAACGACTTCCAGGAGGCGTGCCAGCGCGCGCTGCGCCTCGGATTCGCCGATGAAGAATACCGAAGGCTCGTCGTCAGCATCGAAACGCTCTCCGATCGCGCGCTTGCTGTCCAGCGGGCGCTCGCGCGCTGCGAAGAGGTGAAGGGCGTGAACGCCATCTTCCATCATCCGGAGCGACTGGCGATTGGCGCGGTATTGATCGCGATCGTGCTGCTGTTCCGCATTCCGGTCGTTGTCTACGGCACGATCGTCGTGGTCGGAAGCTTCGTGCTCTACCGCTGGTACAAGAGCTACGCGGCAACCGAAGCCGCGCTTTCGGCGCTGCGCTCGTGGCGGTTGCACGCGCGAACGTTCATCCGCGAGGGCTCGGCCGGCCCGGCCACGCACGAAAAGGCGTCGCCGCGACGCGCGAAAGACCGCTAACTCGATCCGCGCGAAATTCGTGCGTTCGTGTCGAGCGCAATCGCGAGACGAAGGGCGGCAACGAGGCTGCCGACGTCGGCGGTCGCCGCCTGTCCTGCATCGACTGCGAGATCCAGCGCGGTCCCGTGATCGACGGAAGTGCGAATGAACGGCAGCCCGAGCGTGACGTTGACACCACCGCCGAAGCTCGCCGCCTTGAGCACCGGCAATCCCTGATCGTGATACATGGCGACGATGGCATCGTAGCGCCGCGCGATGTCGGGTACGAACACCGTGTCCGCAGCGAGCGGTCCGCTCGCGTCGATGCCCTGGTCGCGCGCCCGCGCGAGTGCCGGGCCGATCACATCGAGCTCCTCGCGGCCGAGGTGGCCGGCTTCGCCAGCGTGCGGATTCAGCCCGCACACCGCGAGGCGCGGTGTCAGCACACCGAACCGGTTCGTCAATTCGCGCGCAACGATCAGGATCGTGTCATGGACGCCGCGCTCGGTGATCGCAGCGGGGACATCCTTCAGCGCGAGATGCGTCGTGGCGAGGGCGACGCGAAGCGGGGCGTCGTCCGTTCCGCCGACCAGCATCATCACGACCCGCGGTGTGTGGGTGCGCTGCGCGAGAAATTCGGTGTGACCGACGAACGGAAACCCGGCGTCGATCAGCACGCTTTTCTGCACCGGTGCCGTGACGAGCGCGGAGAAGCCTCCGGTCGCACAGGCGTCGGCGGCGAGATTCAGCATTTCGATCACCGACGACGCGTTGGTCGGGTCGGGATGACCCGGCGTCACCGGCGCCACGACGCTCTGATGCAGGATCTCGACGATCCCGCCGCCGTGCTCGAAGGCCGCCGGGTCGTAGTCCGCGTACCTCGGGTTGAGTCCGATGCGCTTCGCCCGGTGCGCGAGCAGATCGCGATCGCCGAGCACGACGAGCCGCGCCGGGAAGGGCTGCGCGCGGTGGCGTTCGGCGAGCATCGCACACAGTTCGGGTCCGATACCGGCGGGCTCGCCGGACGTGATGAGGATCGCCGGATCCGCGCTCATCGCCTACGCGCAGGGACCAATGCGATCAAAAGCGGTCGATCGACACCGCGGCTGGGTCACCGAAGACCTGCACATCGAAATCCTTGGCGGCGCGCAGCTTGAACGCGCCCTCGCCATCCGCCTCGATGCGCGCCTGTGTGAAACCGTCGAGCGACCCCGCGGGCGTTCCGAAGACCCACAGCATCTCCAGCGGTTTCTGCGCGTCGATTTCGCCCGTATGCTGCACGGCGCGGCCAAGCGGCAGCGCGTAGCCTTCGCGGCCGAATAGCGGAAATTGATCGAGCTTCGCCTTGTAGCGGAGCACCTGCCGGCCGGTGTAGCGCTGGCGCGTGTTCAAGTCGTACCAGGCGCCGGGCGGCAAGGCGACGTCCACTGCGCCGCCAGGCTGCACGATCGGCGCGACGAGCAACGCATCGCCGCACATGAACTGGGTCTCGAAATCGCGCGTTAGCGCATTGCCGGGAAACGCCAGCGCCATCGCGCGCATCACCGGCAGCCCGGTGCGGGTCGCCTGCTTGATCACGCGCTCGAGGTAGGGGATCAGCCGATAGCGGAACGCGAGCCATTTCTTTGCGATCGCTTCGGCCTCGGCACCAAACGCCCAGGGCTCGCGCTCGCCGATGCCGTGCATGCGGATGTGCGAGCTGAAGACACTGGCCTGCAGCCAGCGAAGATACAGCTCCGCGGTCGGATGCGAAGAGCCGTAAAAGCCGCCGATATCGGTGCTGTGATACGGATTGCCACTCATGCCCCACGACAATCCACCACGAATCGACGCGGCGAGTCCTTCCCAGTCGCTCTGCGGGTCGCCGCCCCAGCCGATCGGATAGCGCTGGCTACCCGCCCACGCCGCACGGCTCCAGATGATCGGCGGCGACGCGTCCTTCGGTTGAAAGCGGGCGGTCGCCTCGAACACGCAACGGTTGTAGAGGAGCGGATACACGTTGTGCAGGCGGCGGCCGTAGTCGCCGTTGAACGCCACGGCGTCGTCGGGCACGTGCTCCCCGAAGTCACTCTTGATGACGTCGACGCCGTCTTCGAACAGCGTCTTGTGCGCGTCGCGCCACCACGCGAACGCTGCGGGGTTCGTGAAATCGAGGAGGCCACTTTCCGGCAGCGGCGTGAGCACATTGCCGAACGGGCTCGACCCCGGCTGCGTATCCCAGCCGAAGACGTATGGATCGCCCTGGTCCGTGGTCAGGAGATAGCGTCGCGCGGCGAGTTCCTGGAAGAGCGGCGCGTGAACCGAGACGTAGGGATATTCCCAGACGCAGATCTTGAGGTTGTGCGCCTTGATCTTGCGGAGCGCAGCACGGGCGTCGGGGAAGCGCTCGGGATCCCATTCGAAGTTGAAGCGCGTCTCGACCTTCCACGCGGCACGCCCGTCGAGCGTCAGCACATCGCACGGAATCTTGCGCTCTCGGAGCTTCGCCGCGACGGACAATGCTTCTTCGGGCGTCTTGTAGTACGCGCGCGACACCCAGAG